>Ga0207649_10000004_pt1 | contig 360726 bp, 324 predicted proteins | sample KBSC43metaG_FD_184317 | JGI IMG/M metagenome (GOLD analysis project Ga0207649, IMG submission 184317) | Corn rhizosphere microbial communities from Kellogg Biological Station, Michigan, USA - KBS C4-3 metaG (SPAdes) (version 2) | ecosystem: Host-associated > Plants > Roots > Rhizosphere >... | reverse complement strand
AGCTCGGCAAGTTGCCGAAGAACCGCATCATCTGCGCTCGCGAGAGCTTTTTGCGAAACACCTCGCGGCCCGATTTGTCTTGGCCCAGAAGGTGGAAATTATGTTTGCCGAGATCGATCCCGATCAGTGCTGACTCGCTCATGATGATGGCCTCCAAAAACAAAACACCCTGCGAAAGCGTAGCCCTCGCAGGGTGTGGGGGTGACCATCTCATTAGCCCGCTCGATAGCGGGCTTTGTCTTACACAAGGTGGTTAACGGGCGTACATGCCCCACCAGAACACATGACCCAGGATGCTGATTTGCTCATCCTGGATGTCCTGGAAGCTGTAGTCCTCGTCCGGGTGCTCATCGCGGTTGAAACTGCGCAGGCGAATCCCGGAAGGCAGGCGGTAGAGCTGTTTCACCCGCAGTTGGCCGTTGTGATTGATGGCGTACAAGTCGCCATCAACGATGTCTCCAATGGCGCTCTTGCCCGCATTCACCCCCACCGTCGCGCCATCGCGCAACACCGGCAACATACTGTTGCCGCGTACCGTCACGCATTTGGCCTGGTCGAACTGCACACCGTTATGCCGCAGGCTGCGCTTTCCAAAACGCAGGCTGGCCTTCTCACTTTCTTCGATGACGAATCTTCCTGATCCAGCAGCCAATTCAACCTCGCGCAGAAAGGGGATCGACACCTCGTCGTCATTCACAGGGGTGTCGTCATCCCACAGGCTTATGTCCTTGAGTTCCGAATGCATCGGGTCGCGTCCATCATCACGCAAAGCACCCACGGCTGCGCGCCCGCGCAGTTGGTCGGTGCTGACGCGAAAATACTCGGCGATGCGGGAAATATGCTTGTCCGACGGATCAACGATCTTGCCGCTGAGGATCCGGGACAGTGTGGATTGAGGCACGCCGGTACGCCGGTGAAGCTCCGTGGGGGAGATCCGGTCGCGGTCCAGCAGCTCTCTTAAGACGATAGAAACGTTGCGTTTTTGCATAACGCGGATAGTGACGGGAGTTTTTTGGGTTTGCAAATGCTAATTTGCATATTTTATGCACATGCCATGCCGCCGCGCCTACCCGCTTGCGACCTGCGAACCCCCGACCTCGCGTGTTAACCTTGCGCCCATCGCAAAAAATGCTGGGCCGAGCGCCCCCTTTGCCCCACCACTTTCAACGAATTTGCCTACTATCCAATGAGTAAAAACACGTCCGATCTGTCCTCCCACACGCCGATGATGCAGCAGTACTGGCGCCTGAAAAACCAGCACCCTGATCAGTTGATGTTCTATCGCATGGGCGACTTCTACGAGATCTTCTATGAAGACGCGAAGAAGGCGGCCAAATTGCTGGACATCACCCTGACCGCGCGCGGGCAGTCGGCAGGGCAGTCGATTCCGATGTGTGGGATTCCTTACCACTCGCTGGAAGGCTACCTCGTCAAACTGGTGAAGCTGGGCGAGTCGGTGGTGATCTGCGAGCAGATCGGTGACCCGGCCACCAGCAAGGGGCCGGTTGAACGTCAGGTGGTGCGCATTATTACGCCGGGGACGGTGAGTGATGAGGCGCTGCTGGATGAGCGACGTGACAACCTGATCGCCGCCGTCCTGGGCGATGAGCGTTTGTTCGGCCTTTCCGTACTGGATATCACCAGCGGCAACTTCAGCGTGCAGGAGATCAAGGGGTGGGAGAACCTGCTGGCGGAGCTGGAGCGCATCAACCCGGTGGAGTTGTTGATCCCGGATGACTGGCCAAAAGACTTGCCGGCAGAAAAGCGTCGTGGGACCAAGCGTCGCGCGCCGTGGGATTTCGAGCGTGATTCGGCGTTGAAAAGCCTGTGCCAGCAATTCTCGGTGCAAGACCTCAAGGGCTTCGGCTGTGAAACCCTGACCCTGGCCATCGGCGCCGCCGGTTGCCTGCTCAGCTACGCCAAGGAAACCCAGCGCACCGCCCTGCCGCACTTGCGCAGCCTGCGTCATGAGCGACTGGACGACACCGTGGTGCTCGATGGCGCGAGCCGTCGCAACCTGGAGCTGGACACCAACCTGGCCGGTGGCCGCGACAACACGTTGCAATCGGTAGTGGACCGCTGCCAGACCGCCATGGGCAGCCGCCTGCTGACCCGCTGGCTGAACCGCCCGCTACGCGACCTGACCGTCCTGCAAGCGCGCCAGACGTCGATTACTTGCCTGCTGGACGGCTATCGCTTTGAAAAGCTGCAACCGCAGCTCAAGGAAATCGGCGATATCGAGCGCATCCTGGCGCGGATCGGCCTGCGTAATGCGCGGCCCCGTGACCTGGCACGCCTGCGCGACGCGCTCAGCGCGCTGCCGCAGTTGCAAGTGGCAATGACCGAGCTGGACACGCCCCACCTGCAACAACTCGCCGTCACAGCCGGCACCTACCCGGCACTCGCGGCGTTGCTGGAAAAGGCCATTATCGACAACCCGCCGGCAATTATCCGCGATGGCGGCGTACTCAAGACCGGTTACGACAGCGAACTGGATGAATTGCAGTCCCTGAGCGAAAACGCCGGGCAGTTCCTGATCGACCTGGAAGCCCGCGAAAAAGCGCGCACCGGCCTGGCCAACCTCAAGGTCGGCTACAACCGCGTGCATGGCTACTTTATCGAGTTGCCGAGCAAGCAGGCCGAGTCGGCGCCCATCGATTACCAGCGTCGCCAGACCCTCAAAGGCGCTGAGCGCTTTATCACGCCAGAGCTGAAAGAATTCGAAGACAAGGCGCTGTCGGCCAAGAGTCGCGCCCTGGCCCGGGAAAAGATGCTCTATGAAAACCTGCTTGAAGACCTGATCAGCCAACTGGCGCCGCTTCAGGACACCGCCGCTGCCCTGGCAGAGCTGGATGTACTGAGCAACCTTGCCGAACGCGCGCTGAACCTCGACTTGAACTGCCCGCGGTTTGTCAGCGAGCCTTGCATGCGCATCGTGCAAGGTCGCCACCCGGTGGTGGAGCAGGTGCTCACCACGCCGTTCGTCGCCAACGACCTGTCGCTGGATGACGATACGCGCATGCTGGTCATCACCGGTCCGAACATGGGCGGTAAATCCACCTATATGCGCCAAACCGCCCTGATCGTGCTGCTCGCGCATATTGGCAGCTTCGTACCGGCGGCCAGTTGCGAACTGTCCCTGGTGGACCGCATCTTCACGCGGATCGGCTCCAGCGATGACCTGGCCGGTGGCCGTTCGACCTTTATGGTGGAAATGAGCGAAACCGCGAATATCCTGCACAACGCCACCGACCGCAGCCTGGTGCTGATGGACGAAGTCGGTCGCGGCACCAGTACCTTCGACGGCCTGTCCCTGGCTTGGGCGGCGGCCGAACGCCTGGCGCACCTGCGCGCCTATACGCTGTTTGCCACCCACTACTTCGAACTGACCGTGTTGCCGGAAAGCGAGCCATTGGTGGCCAACGTGCATCTCAATGCCACCGAGCACAACGAGCGCATCGTGTTCCTGCACCATGTGCTGCCAGGGCCGGCCAGCCAGAGTTACGGCCTGGCCGTGGCGCAACTGGCGGGCGTGCCCAACGACGTAATCGCCCGCGCCCGCGAGCACCTAAGCCGCCTGGAGGCCACGGCCCTGCCCCACGAAACCGTGGTCGCGAGCCCGAAAAAAACCAACAGCAAAACCAGCGCGCCACACCAGAGTGATATGTTCGCCACCCTGCCCCATCCGGTACTGGAGGAGTTGGCAAAGCTTGACCTGGACGACTTGACGCCGCGAAAAGCGCTGGAAATGCTCTATACACTGAAGACACGGGTCTAACGCAGACGCTTGCAAGCTGATATTATCTCGCGCGGTTTGGGATGCTGCGGGCTTTTAGCCTGGTCCGCAGACTATCGCTCTCGAACCTCGCGAGCCCCACCATAAGGGGTTTCGCTGCCGCCGCCTGAGGAGAAAATTAGAAATGACCTTCGTCGTCACCGACAACTGCATCAAGTGCAAGTACACCGACTGCGTAGAAGTGTGTCCGGTGGACTGCTTCTACGAAGGCCCGAATTTCCTGGTCATCCACCCGGACGAGTGCATTGACTGCGCCCTGTGTGAGCCTGAATGCCCGGCCGTCGCTATTTTCTCCGAGGACGAAGTCCCGGAAGACATGCAGGAATTTATCCAGTTGAACGTCGAGCTGGCTGAAATCTGGCCGAACATCACCGAGAAGAAAGAACCGCTGCCGGACGCGGAAGAGTGGGATGGCAAAAAAGGCAAGATCAAAGAACTCGAGCGCTGACAGCGTCGCAGTCCAAAAAAAAGGCCCTTCCGGGCCTTTTTTGCGTTCAGGGGCAGACGCTCACTTTTCTCCAGGCAAAAAAAAGGGGCGGTATGACCCGCCCACATTTTTTCCCTAGTCCCTTTATTCCTTTTCATCATCCTGATGAATCGCATCCTGCGACGTTCCTTCAAGCCATCGTTCCTTGATGGCCGTGCCAATCCGTGGACACAGGGCTGATCTTAGAGAGTTCCCGGCGAAGTTCAACGCGATCCAACCGCTGGACTGACAGCTATCATTGCTCGAGACACAATAAATAGTTGTTATATTTCAATCAGATAGAAAAACACTCCGGTATTTAGAGGCGCTACGGGCGGGCAAAAAAACCAAACACTTACGTAAAAGTAAGCGAATGCTTACACGCGCCATTGCGTAAAAGCGCAATTCGCCGCTTTGGCAGTCCCGACTCGATCCTGCCCCCCTCAATCTTCACTGACAGTGATAGTCGGCATGGCCTGCGTCGCAGCCTCTTGCAGCACGATTCGTGCGCCGACATGGCGGGCCAGCTCCTGATAGATCATCGCGATCTGGCCATCGGGCTCGGCCGCCACGGTAGGCTTGCCGCCGTCGGCCTGCTCGCGAATACCCATCGACAACGGCAATGAGGCCAGCAGTTCGACGCCATACTGGGTCGCCAGCTTCTCGCCTCCCCCTTCACCGAACAAGTGCTCGGCATGCCCGCAGTTGGAGCAGATGTGCACCGCCATGTTCTCCACCACACCCAGCACCGGGATATTGACCTTGCGGAACATCTCGACGCCTTTCTTCGCGTCGAGCAGCGCCAGGTCCTGGGGCGTGGTCACGATCACCGAGCCAGCCACCGGGACTTTTTGCGCCAGGGTCAGTTGGATATCGCCCGTGCCCGGCGGCATATCGATCACCAGGTAGTCCAGGTCGCCCCAGGCAGTCTGCGTGACCAGTTGCAGCAGTGCGCCGGACACCATCGGCCCGCGCCAGACCATCGGCGTGTTGTCATCGGTGAGGAAGGCCATGGACATCACTTCCACGCCCATGGACTCAATCGGCACGAACCATTTCTGGTCCTTGACCTTCGGCCGCGTGCCCTCGGCAATGCCGAACATCACGCCTTGGCTCGGGCCGTAGATATCGGCGTCAAGAATGCCCACCCGCGCACCTTCACGGGCCAGGGCCAGGGCCAGGTTGGCCGCCGTGGTGGACTTACCCACACCGCCCTTGCCGGACGCCACTGCGACCACGTTCTTGACGTTGGCCAGGCCTGGGATCTGCGCCTGGGCCTTGTGCGGCGCGATCACGCACCGAATGTCGACCTTGGCCGCCCCCACGCCGTCCAGGCCTTCGATAGCCATTTGCAGCATCTGCGCCCAGCCGCTCTTGAACAGGCCGGCGGCATAACCCAGTTCCATCTGGACCGACACCTGATCGCCCTGGACCTCGATGGCGCGTACACAGCCGGCACTGACCGGGTCCTGGTTCAAATAGGGGTCGGTGTATTGGCGAAGAACGGCTTCCACCGCTGCGCGATTGACGGCGCTCATGGGCTACTCCCGAAAAAAGACTGACTGAAACAGGCGGCTATCCTAACCGTTCCAGCGGCTTAACGGCATGCTTTCGAAGACAGGGAAGATGCTGAAACAACGCCACGGGGTGAAATAAATTTCCCGGCGCTTTATAGTGGCCGACCTCCGTTTCATCAAGTAGCCGAGCCCCATGTCCGAGCCACGCAAGATCCTCGTCACCAGCGCCCTGCCCTATGCCAATGGTTCCATCCATCTTGGCCATATGCTTGAGTACATCCAGACCGATATGTGGGTGCGCTTCCAGAAGCATCGCGGCAATCAATGCATCTATGTCTGCGCGGACGACGCCCACGGCTCGGCCATCATGTTGCGCGCCGAAAAGGAAGGGATCACCCCGGAACAACTGATCGCCAATGTGCAGGCTGAACACAGCGCCGACTTTGCCGACTTCCTGGTGGACTTCGACAACTTCCACTCGACCCACTCCGACGAAAACCGCGAGCTGTCGAGCCAGATCTATAAGCGCTTGCGCGACGCCGGGCACATTGCCACGCGTTCGATCACGCAGTATTTCGACCCGGAAAAGAAAATGTTCCTGGCCGACCGTTTCATCAAGGGCACCTGCCCAAAATGCGGCACCGAAGACCAGTACGGCGACAACTGCGAAAAATGCGGTGCCACCTACGCACCGACTGACCTGAAGAACCCGCGTTCGGCTATCTCCGGCGCCATCCCGGTGCTCAAGGATTCCCAGCACTTCTTCTTCAAGCTCCCGGATTTCCAGCAGATGCTGCAAACCTGGACCCGCAGCGGCACCCTGCAGGACGCCGTGGCGAACAAGATCGCCGAATGGCTGGACGCCGGCCTGCAACAGTGGGACATCTCCCGCGATGCGCCGTACTTCGGCTTCGAAATCCCCGACGAGCCAGGCAAGTACTTCTACGTGTGGCTGGACGCGCCGATCGGCTACATGGCCAGCTTCAAGAACCTCTGCGCCCGCACGCCGGAGCTGGACTTCGACGCTTTCTGGGGCAAGGACTCCACCGCCGAGCTGTACCACTTCATCGGCAAGGACATCGTCAACTTCCACGCCCTGTTCTGGCCAGCCATGCTCGAAGGTTCGGGCTACCGCAAGCCAACCGGCATCGCCGTACACGGTTACCTGACGGTCAATGGCCAGAAGATGTCCAAGTCCCGTGGCACCTTTATCAAGGCGCGCACCTACCTGGACCACCTGTCGCCGGAATACCTGCGCTACTACTACGCCTCCAAGCTGGGCCGTGGCGTCGACGACCTCGACCTGAACCTGGAAGACTTCGTACAGAAGGTCAACTCCGACCTGGTGGGCAAAGTCGTCAACATCGCCAGCCGTTGCGCCGGGTTCATCCACAAGGGCAACGCCGGTGTGATGGTGGCGGAAAATGCCGCGCCGGAACTGACCGAGGCCTTCCTGGCCGCCGCGCCAAGCATTGCCGATGCCTATGAGGCCCGCGACTTTGCCCGCGCGATGCGCGAGATCATGGGCCTGGCCGACCGTGCCAACGCCTGGATCGCCGACAAGGCACCGTGGTCGCTGAACAAGCAGGAAGGCAAGCAGGCTGAAGTCCAGGCGATCTGCGCCACCGGCGTCAACCTGTTCCGCCAGTTGGTGATCTTCCTCAAGCCCGTGCTGCCATTGCTGGCCGCCGACGCCGAGGCGTTCCTCAACGTCGCGCCGCTGACCTGGAATGACCACGCCACCCTGCTCGGCAACCACCCGCTGAACGAGTTCAAGCCACTGATGACCCGCATCGACCCGGTAAAAGTCCAGGCCATGACCGACGCTTCGAAAGAAGACCTGGTCGCCAGCCAGACCGATACCGGCGAATCGACGCCAGCGGGCAACGGTGAACTGGCCAAGGACCCCCTCTCCCCGGAGATCGAGTTCGACGCCTTTGCCGCCGTGGACCTGCGCGTTGCGCTGATCGTCAAGGCCGAAGCCGTTGAAGGTGCCGACAAGCTGCTGCGCCTGACCTTGGATATCGGTGACGAGCAACGCAACGTGTTCTCCGGGATCAAGAGCGCCTATCCGGACCCCTCCAAGCTCAATGGTCGCCTGACCATGATGATCGCCAACCTCAAGCCGCGGAAAATGAAGTTCGGTATTTCCGAAGGCATGGTGATGGCGGCTGGCCCTGGCGGCGAAGAAATCTACCTGCTGAGCCCTGACAGCGGCGCCAAGCCGGGTCAACGCATCAAGTAAGCCCGGCGAAACAGCCCTGTCGTTACGGCGACGGGGCTTTTCAGCTAGTACCCCCTTCTCGCTTGCCGGATAATCAGGCCCTGTTTGCTTAACCGGCATGACCATGACCGATATGTTCCTCACCCTTGTCAGCGCCGCCCTGATCAGCAACTTCGTGTTGCAGATGCCGCTGGCGGTCGACCCGGTGCTGGCCCTGGCCTCACGCCAACGGCTGCATGCGCTCGGGATCGCCACCACCCTATTGATGGTGCTCAGCGGCGTGCTGGGTTATCTGCTGGACCACTATCTGTTGCAGCCGTTCGCATTGACGACACTGCGGCTATTTGTGTTTTTGCCGCTGACCGCGCTGTTGATCCACCCGGTGCTCAGCCTGCTGACGCGCGTGCGCCCCGCCCTGGTAACCAACGGTCTGTGGCCACTGCTGCTGGGTAACGTCGGCGTACTGGCCGTGGTCGTGATGGGGACACAAAATGATAAAGGCGTGGTGCACATGGCCGCATTGAGCCTGGGCGCCGGGCTCGGTTTCTGGCTGGTGCTGAGCCTGTTCAGCGACTTGCGCCAACGCATCGCCGACAACGACATCCCCCTGCCTTTTCGCGGCCTGCCGGTCGAACTGATCAGCGTCGGGCTGATGGCAGTGGCCTTCTTCGGCTTCAACGCAATGTTCAAAGCATGAACCTGATTCAACGTATCGACGCGCTGCTGCCGCAGACTCAATGCGGCAAGTGCGGCCACCCAGGCTGCAAGCCTTACGCCGAAGGTATTGCCCAGGGTGAGGCGATTAACAAGTGCCCGCCGGGTGGGCAGGAAACCATCGCCGGGCTGGCACAGTTGCTGAAAGTGCCGGTGCTGGAACTGGACGCCACGCGGGGCGAGGCACCCGCGCAGGTTGCGTATATCCGCGAAGCCGAGTGCATCGGTTGCACCAAGTGCATCCAGGCATGCCCGGTGGACGCCATCGTCGGCGCCGCCAAGCTGATGCACACGGTGATCATCGACGAATGCACGGGTTGTGACCTGTGCGTCGCGCCCTGCCCGGTCGATTGCATCGAAATGCACCCGTTGCTCACGGCGCTACCCATCGTCGGAGGCCTCGCCACCAACGAAGACCAACGCCGTCAGCGCGGCCTCAAGCGTGATCGTGCACGACGGCGCTTTGAGCAACGCAATGCACGTCTGCGACGGGAAGAAGCGCTCAAGATCGCCGAACGCCTGGCCCGGACCAGACACACCGCTGCGCCGGAGCCAGTGCAGGTCGATAAAGCCCAGGCGGCGAGGGAGGCAGCGGTCAAGCAAGCGAAAATCAGCGTGGCCATGAGTCGCGCCCAACTGCACAAATCCTTGAAGGCGTTCGGGCATCCACCGACGTTTGAGCAGCAGTCGCAATTGATCGTCCTGCAACAGCAGTTCGAGGCCGCAGAGCAGGCACTTGCCGCGCTGGAGTTGAACAGCGCCCCCAAGGCTGCAGCCCCCAGTAATACCGCCGAACTCAAGCGCGCCAAGATCCAACTGGCCATGCGCCGCGCAGAGCTGAAGAGAGCCCAGGATCAGAAGGCCGACCCGCAGCAATTGGCCGAGGCGCAAGGCAAGCTGGATGAGGCACAGCGCCTGGTGGACGCCCATGACAACGCCTGATCCGCAGCAGGCCTTGCAGCGCGTGTTGCTCGCAACGCTGCCGGGCGTCGTGGCGCTGTGCTGGTGGTACGGATGGGGGGTGTTGATCAATTTGATCTTGGCTGGGGGATGCGCGCTACTGGTGGACGCGGGTGTCGACCGCCTGCGAGGACGGCGCGTTCGTGACCTGAGCAGCCTGGTCAGCGCCACACTGTTGGCCCTGGCCCTGCCACCCTATTGTCCATGGTGGCTGTGTGTAGCCGCTGTCACCGGAGGGTTGCTGCTGGGCAAGCACTTGTATGGTGGCAATCGAAACCCATTCAATCCGGCCATGGTCGGGTACGCCCTGATGCTGGTGGCCTTTCCCCAACCCATGAGCCACTGGCCGGCGCCCCATGGCCTGGACCTGCTGGCCGGCGTCAATCAGGTTCTGGGCCTGCACGGCGCGGCGCCGGATGCCTGGGCCCAGGCCACCGCCTTGGATGCCCTGCGAATCAACAAGAGCCTGACCATCGACGAGCTGTTCGCGCGCAGCCCGGCATTTGGGCATTTCGGCGGCAGGGCCAGCGAGTGGGTCGGCCTGGCCTATCTCATGGGTGGCCTCTGGCTGTTATGGCAGCGCGTGTTCAGCTGGCATGCACCCGTTGGCATGCTGGGCAGCCTATTTGTGATCAGCCTGCTGTGCTGGAACGGGTCGGGTTCGGATTCCCATGGCTCGCCGCTGTTTCATCTGCTGACCGGCGCCACCCTTCTCGGCGCCTTTTTCATCATCACCGAGCCGGTGTCGGGCCCCAGGAGCCCGCGGGCACGCCTGCTCTTTGGCGCGGGCGTAGGCGCGCTGACCTATCTGATTCGCACGTGGGGCGGTTACCCGGACGGGATAGCCTTCGCAGTATTGCTGATGAACCTGGCCGTGCCCGCGCTGGAGCGCCTGGTGGCACCGAAACAGCCGCAGGTGAATGCATGAGAGTCACCCGAGGCCTGCTGTTGGCGCTGCTGATTAGCATGGGCGGCATCGCCTTGACCTTGGGGCTGCAGCACCTGACCGCCGGCCATGTGGCGCTCCAAGCCCAGGCGCAACAGCGTCAGGCCCTACTCGACCTGCTACCCGCGGACCGCTACGACAACCAGCCCTTGGACCAGGCGCTGGCGATCGCTCCCCAACCCCTGTCAAACAGCCAGCTTCAAGGTGGCTACTTGGCAACCCTGGCCGGCCAGGCAAGCGCCGTGATCCTGCGGTTACAAGCCAACGGCTACGGCGGGCCGATTGAACTGCTGGTGGCCATCGACCGCGACGGTAAGCTGCTGGCAATCAAACCGCTGGCGCACTCGGAAACCCCAAGCCTTGGTGGCCATATCAGTGAGCCCGGCAACCCTTGGCTGACCGCCTTCAAAGGCCGCACCCGCAGCGACCTGAAAGACCCGACATTCGATCAGATGGCAGGCGCGACCCTGACTTCCCGCGCGGTGTCCAATGCCGCCCACGATGCGCTGCGTTTTTTCGACGAACATCGATCTGCATTGCTGGAGCACGCGGCCCATGACTAAAGCCTTTGGCCTGGCCAATACGCTGATGCTGACACCGTTGATCGGAGTGAGTGACACGCTGCCCAAGGCCCTGAGTTTCCTGGGGCTGTCCGTGCTAGTCGTGACGCTGTATGGCCTGGTCATGGCAGGTGTGCGATCCCGCCTCAGCGCCCCCTTACGGTTGATTGCCAGCCTGATGCTGGCCGCGACCCTGGTCAGTGTCGTGCAGTTACTGTTGCAGGCATTTGCACTCACGACCTATCAGCAACTGGGCCTCTATCTCGCCATGATCAGCGTGCAATGCGTAGTACTGGAACACGGCGGCTTCTTCGAGGCCGGCCAGCACAAGGCACGCCTGCGGCTGTTTGGCCTTTTCGCCGCCCTGCTGATACTGCTGGGGTTGCTACGCGCCGGCACCGCCACCACATTCATGCCTGCCGGGTTTATCCTGCTCGGGTTACTGCTCGCAGGGTGCCAAGCCTGGGCCCACTACTCGAAATCACGCTGACCGCCAGCAAGGAGCCGCTCGCCCCATGAACGCCGCAAAACGATTGGAAATTTTTCGCAGGCTTCACGAAGACAATCCGGAACCCAAGACCGAACTGGCCTACTCATCGCCATTCGAGTTGCTGATTGCCGTGATTCTCTCGGCCCAATCGACCGATGTGGGCGTCAACAAGGCCACGGCCAAGCTATTTCCTGTGGCGAACACACCCGCGGCGATTTATGCCCTGGGCGTTGAGGGTTTGTCCGAGTACATCAAGACCATCGGCCTGTATAACAGCAAGGCCAAGAATGTCATCGAGACCTGCCGCCTGCTGGTGGAGCGGCATGGCGGTGAAGTACCGCAAACACGCGAAGCCTTGGAAGCGCTGCCCGGCGTGGGCCGCAAGACGGCCAATGTGGTGCTCAATACGGCGTTTCGCCAGCTGACAATGGCCGTGGACACACATATTTTTCGTGTCAGCAACCGCACCGGCATTGCACGCGGGAAGAACGTGGTGGAAGTGGAAAAGCAGCTGATGAAGTTTGTTCCCAAGCCCTATCTGCTCGATTCGCATCATTGGCTGATCCTGCACGGGCGTTATGTCTGCCAGGCGCGCAAGCCACGCTGCGGCAGCTGTCGCATCGAGGACCTGTGCGAGTACAAGGAAAAAACCTCCGACGATTGAGGAATCATTGATTTTTACGATCAGTCGATTGAAAAAATCTTTTTTACCCATCCATGGATTATCGTTATAAGGAGCGCCAACGGCAGTCTTAGCCCGGAGTTAACCTTATGAGCACTGGCAAAGAACAACTGGAAGTGGATGACGACCTCGTTGAGTCGGATGACGACGGGGCAGAAACACCTGTAGTAGAGGTGGCCAAGACCAATCTAAGCAAACGCCGCACTATCGACAATCTCCTGGAAGAGCGACGCTTGCAAAAACAGCTGGCCGACTACGATTTCGACCTCTGATAGAGCCGATGACGGCCGGAAGCCTCCCTTGCGGAGGCTTTTTTCTGCCGATCTACCTTGATGACGCCCTCCCCTATACCAGCCCGTTGCGCTGGGCCAACTCGATCAAGTCGACCAGGGAGCGTGCATTGAGCTTGAGCAGCAAGCGCGTTTTGTAAGTACTCACGGTCTTGTTGCTGAGGAACATGCCATCGGCAATCTCCTTGTTGGTTTTACCACGCGCCAATTGCTGCAATACCATCATCTCCCGGCCGGAGAGACGCTCGACCATGTCCGCCTCACTGGCGTTGCCCATGGTGGAACGTACCGAGTTCAGCGCCTGATTCGGGAAGTAACTGTAGCCGGAGAGCACCGCCTTGATAGCACTCAGCAACTCGGTCAGGTCCTGCTGCTTGCACACGTAGCCGGCCGCCCCTGCCTGCATGCAACGCATGGAGAAATGCCCGGGTGCCTGCGATGTCAGCACCAGCACCTTGAACGGCGTGGCCTGTTTGGTGGAGGACAGTCGACAGATAACTTCCAGACCATCCAGTTTGGGAATTCCAATATCCAGTATGACAATGTCCGGCATATGCTCCCGCGCAAGTTGCAACGCATCGACACCGTTATCGGTCTCGGCAACGACCTCATAACCATGGCGTTCCATTAGCATACGCACAGCAAGACGAATGACGGGATGATCATCCACGATCAGCACTTTATTCATGAGAAAGTCCAATTTCGCTGTTCGAATTATTCAGAGCAAGCACAATAGCCTAGTCGTTTCCTAGTTGGCATAGCATTCCCCCCTGAGCAACAGCAAGCAGAGACCCAACCCACAACCAGATAGGAATTAACCTACAAAAAATCACCAACGCGGATGTATCGAGTTTTATGGAGCCTTTCAGACCTTTCCGGGGGCACACATATTTTGAGTGAAATATCCAATACATAAGGGGGTGAAGGTAAACGTGGCGCACAGGAGTTTCAGGAAACGCCCCTTGTTTGTCGCCTTCACGCGTACGAGCTGGCAAAAAAAGCCTGACTCTTTCAGTTCCATTTAACATATCTACTTACACCCTAATTTTCCTACAGAACTTTCTGCGTCTTACAACTGCCCCGCACTTTTGTGAGTGAATTTTCTGTAAGACATAGTTCCTGATCAGGTGTAAATAATTCATTCATACCTTTAAAAACAGCTACGCCCGCAAACTCAACTTTTTAAGCGCTTAAAATTCCGCATTAAACAATGCTTAAACATATGGGGTTCCCACCTTTTTCAAGGTAAAAAAAATGGCCCCTTGAAAAAGGGGCCATCTTTCACACCATCTTAAAGACTCAGAACAACTTGCGACCCTTGTTGGCCGCAATGCGCATGCGCAGTGCGTTCAACTTGATGAAGCCTGCCGCGTCCGCCTGGTTGTAGGCGCCGCCATCTTCTTCGAAGGTGGCGATATTGGCGTCGAACAGCGATTCATCCGACTTACGACCAGTAACGATCACATTGCCCTTGTACAGCTTCAGACGTACAACGCCGTTCACGTGGACCTGGGAAGCATCGATCATCTGTTGCAGCATCAGGCGCTCAGGGCTCCACCAGTAGCCGGTGTAGATCAGGCTGGCGTACTTGGGCATCAGCTCGTCTTTGAGGTGAGCCACTTCGCGATCCAGGGTGATGGATTCGATGGCGCGGTGAGCGCGCAGCATGATGGTGCCACCCGGGGTTTCATAGCAGCCACGGGACTTCATGCCCACGTAGCGGTTCTCGACGATGTCGAGACGGCCGATACCGTGCGCGCCGCCGATACGGTTCAAAGTCGCCAGCACGGTGGCCGGGGTCATTTCGACACCGTCCAGCGCGACGATATCGCCGTTGCGGTAGGTCAGTTCCAGGTATTGCGGCTTGTCGGGAGCGTTCTCCGGGGAGACGGTCCATTTCCACATGTCTTCTTCGTGCTCGGTCCAGGTGTCTTCCAGCACGCCGCCTTCATAGGAGATGTGCAGCAGGTTGGCATCCATCGAGTACGGGGATTTCTTCTTGCCATGACGCTCGATCGGGATCGCGTGCTTTTCAGCGTAATCCATCAGCTTTTCACGGGACAGCAGGTCCCACTCACGCCAAGGAGCAATCACTTTCACACCAGGCTTCAGCGCGTAGGCGCCCAATTCGAAGCGTACCTGGTCGTTGCCCTTGCCGGTGGCACCATGGGAAATGGCGTCAGCGCCGGTTTCGTTGGCGATTTCGATCAAGCGCTTGGCGATCAGCGGGCGTGCGATGGAAGTACCCAGCAGGTACTCACCTTCGTAGACGGTGTTGGCGCGAAACATCGGGAAAACGAAATCGCGGACGAACTCTTCGCGCAGGTCGTCAATGTAGATCTCTTTCACGCCCATGGCTTGCGCCTTGGCACGTGCAGGTTCGACCTCTTCGCCCTGACCCAGGTCAGCGGTGAAGGTCACCACTTCACAGTTATAAGTATCCTGCAGCCACTTGAGGATCACCGAAGTGTCCAGGCCGCCGGAATACGCGAGAACGACCTTGTTTACGTCGGCCATGCCATCACTCCACGGGGTTTTACGGAAAGGCGTCGATTCTACCGACCAAAACCGTGAATTTACAGGGGCGCGACAGCAAATGAAGATAAAGCGACAGATTATGTCGACCGAGCGACCGATGGTCGCACCTTATGACGTGGCAGCAGGGTTGCTGGGGGCCTTGGCCTGGGGCGCCGTTTTGTCCGGAACGGCAACGCGCTCGAGCTGAATGTTCACGCGGCGGTTACGGGCGCGGTTGGCGGCGTTGGTATTAGGCGCCAGGGGGTAGCTTTCGCCATGGAAGCGCATCGTGATCTGCGACTCCTGGATACCATTGGCCTTGAAGTAGTCCATCACCGCCAGGGCACGCCGGCGCGACACATCGCGGTTGGTCAGGCGATTGCCGCTGTTGTCGGAGTGGCCGTTCAACTCGATATGGTTCACCGTCGGGTCGGCTTTCATGAACGCGAGAATCACCGCCAGCTTGCGCTTGGCCGCAGCATCCAGTTCGATGCCTCCACCGGGGAAGCCGATTTCGGTCTGTTTGACCTGATCGTAATTCATCGGTAACAGCTTGGCGGTGCACAGTTGATAGTCGTTATAGGCCTTGTTGAATTTCACCGGTAACAGGCGAATTTCCGAATAGCCGCCCTCGCGGGCGTAATGCCGCACGGTCGGGCTGCGCCCCTCGAGCAAACCGGTGAACAGGCGCCCGGCCTGGGCCTGGGAACTGTTGAACAGAACATCGCCACTGCCCGCGTGCACGGCGCCGAGGTTGATATCGCCCCGGCCCGGTTGCCAGGGCGCAGCGGCCGCCAGCAACGTGGCCGAGCCCGCGCCCAACGCGCCGCTGTAGGCTTTCAAACGGAACGTGGCCTGCTCGCCGGCCCGGCGCACGAACTCACCCGAGCCGAAATCGGTGATCGGCTGGGTCAGGCGGCACTCGAATTGGTCGCCTTCCACCTTCCACTCAATATTTTCCAGACGTGTCTGGAACGTGAGGGCCATCGCAGGCAGGCTGGCGAACACACTGAGCAGGGCTAGATAATGCTGGCGCACGGGAGGCTCCACTGGTTTCTACAACACTTCAAAGCGTCATACATCGTTAAGGCATACCCAGGGATATCGGTCGCATCCTGCAAAACTTGATAGCGAGTGCCTGCAAGAGTCTTTTCCGGTAGCATTCCCACCAGATTGACCCGCCTGGAATCCCCAATGTCCGACCGCCTGACCCTGCTGCGTCCCGACGACTGGCATATTCATCTTCGCGATGGTGCTGCGTTGCCCCAAACCGTGGCCGATGTAGCGCGTACGTTTGGCCGCGCCATCATCATGCCTAACCTGGTACCTCCGGTGCGCAATGCCGAGCAAGCCGACGCCTATCGCCAGCGTATCCTCGCTGCGCGGCCGGCCGGCAGCCGCTTCGAACCGCTGATGGTGCTCTACCTGACCGACCGCACCCAGCCCGAAGAAATTCGTGAGGCCAAGGCCTGCGGTTTCGTGCACGCCGCCAAGCTGTACCCGGCGGGCGCAACCACCAACTCCGACTCAGGCGTGACCAGCATCGATAAGATCCTGCCCGCCATCGAGGCCATGGCTGAAGTTGGCATGCCGCTGTTGATCCACGGTGAAGTCACCCGTGGCGACGTCGACGTGTTCGATCGCGAGAAGATCTTCATCGACGAGCACATGCGCCGCGTGGTCGAGCTGTTCCCCACGCTCAAGGTGGTGTTCGAACACATCACCACGGCGGATGCCGTGCAGTTCGTCACCGAGGCCTCGGCCAACGTGGGCGCGACCATCACTGCGCATCACCTGCTCTACAACCGCAACCACATGCTGGTGGGCGGGATTCGGCCGCACTTCTATTGCCTGCCGATTCTCAAGCGCAATACCCACCAGGTGGCCTTGCTGGACGCCGCCACCAGCGGCAACCCGAAGTTCTTCCTCGGTACCGACTCGGCTCCCCATGCCCAGCACGCCAAGGAAGCCGCATGCGGTTGTGCCGGGTGCTACACCGCGTATGCCGCCATCGAGCTGTATGCCGAAGCATTCGAACAGCGCAATGCCCTGGACAAGCTCGAAGGCTTCGCCAGCCTCAACGGTCCACGTTTCTATGGCCTGCCGGCGAATACCGATCGCATTACCCTGGTCCGTGAAGACTGGACCGCCCCTGACAGCCTGCCGTTTGGCGAGCTGACTGTTATCCCGCTGCGCGCCGGTGAAACACTGCGCTGGCGCCTGCTGGAGGAAAGCAAGTGAGTGAAGACCATTACGACGACGAACACGAGCATAGCGGTGGCGGTTCCCGTCACCCGATGGCCGAGCGGTTTCGCGGCTATCTGCCGGTTGTCATCGACGTAGAAACCGGGGGCTTCAACTGCGCCACCGATGCCCTGCTGGAAATCGCGGCCACCACCATTGGCATGGATGAACAGGGCTTCGTGTTCCCGGAACACACGCACTTCTTCCGGGTTGAACCGTTCGAAGGGGCCAATATCGAAGCCGCGGCCCTGGAGTTCACCGGGATCAAGCTTGATCACCCATTGCGCATGGCAGTCAGTGAAGAAGCGGCGCTGACCGATATCTTTCGTGGCGTGCGCAAGGCATTGAAGGCCAATGGCTGCAAACGCGCGATCCTGGTGGGTCACAACAGCAGCTTCGACCTGGGCTTCCTCAACGCCGCAGTGGCGCGCCTGGACATGAAGCGCAACCCGTTCCACCCGTTCTCCAGCTTTGACACGGCGACCCTGGCAGGCTTGGCCTATGGCCAGACCGTCTTGGCCAAAGCCTGCCAGGCGGCCGGTATCGACTTTGACGGACGCGAAGCCCATTCGGCCCGCTACGACACTGAAAAGACCGCCGAACTGTTCTGCGGTATCGTCAACCGTTGGAAACAGATGGGTGGCTGGGAAGACTTCAGCGACTGAGTTCATCGCCTGCGCATAAAAAAACCGGCCCTCTCAGGCCGGTTTTTTTTTACCCGGAATCTGGCTTACAGCTTGCCAGCGTTCTCGGTCAGGTAAGCCGCAACACCTTCAGGCGAAGCGTTCATGCCTTTATCGCCTTTTTTCCAGTTGGCAGGGCAGACTTCGCCGTGTTCTTCGTGGAATTGCAGGGCGTCGACCAGACGGATCAGCTCTTCCATGTTACGGCCCAGCGGCAGGTCGTTGATGATCTGCGAGCGCACAACGCCCTTGTCATCGATCAGGAACGCGCCACGGAAAGCCACGCCGCCTTCGGACTCAACGTCGTAGGCCTTGGCGATGTCGTGCTTCATGTCGGCAGCCATGGTGTATTGGACTTTGCCGATGCCGCCATCATTGATGGCAGTATTACGCCAGGCGTTGTGGGTGAAATGGGAGTCGATGGAAACGGCGACCACTTCAACATTGCGCGCCTTGAAATCGGCCATGCGGTGATCCAGGGCGATCAGTTCCGAAGGGCAGACAAAGGTGAAGTCCAGCGGGTAGAAAAACACCAGGCCGTATTTGCCTTTGATGGCTTCAGACAATTTGAAGCTGTCAACGATTTCGCCATTGCCGAGGACGGCTGGGACGTCGAAATCCGGGGCTTGTTTACCGACGAGTACGCTCATGGGTTATCTCCTGATGTAGGGGTGACGATTGAAGTAAAAGGACCGGGCTCGAGTCTGTCGCACCTAAGCGACAGACCTGTGACGCAGTCACGCTTCGTGAAGACCGAACATCATACACTGAAAAAACCGTTCGTCAGCGCGCGGGCGTTTAGCCTAAAGACCTACGATTCTACTTTGACAATCATTCTCGTTAACATTAAGATCCATCGCACTTAAGCCTCAACCCGCGACGGTTCTCCCTTATGTATGTCTGCCTCTGCACTGGCGTCACCGACGGACAAATCCGCGAAGCAATCTATGAAGGTTGCTGCAGCTACAAAGAAGTGCGTGAAACCACCGGCGTTGCCAGCCAATGCGGCAAATGCGCCTGCCTCGCCAAGCAAGTGGTACGGGAAACCCTGACGCAGCTGCAAACAGCCCAGGCCGCGCTCCCCTACTCAGCAGAATTTACACACGCTTAAATAAGCGTGTTTTAAAGAACCGGACAGAGTGTCCGGTTTTTTTATGCCCGTATTTCAATTAGTTAGCGTCAAGACGCGGAACACAAACATTCTTATTCCTATTAATTTTCATTTATTATTCAATAACTTAGGTTTGACAGTAGGGGTTTCGACACTCAAACTCCGCCCTATATACAGCTATTACAGGGCAGGACCCCAGTCATGAAAGGCGACATCTCAGTCATCCAGCAACTCAATAAAATCCTTGGCAATGAACTGGTCGCGATCAATCAGTACTTCCTGCATGCACGCATGTATGACGATTGGGGCCTCGAAAAGCTGGGCAAACGCGAATACAAAGAATCGATCAAGGCCATGAAGGACGCCGACGCGCTGATCAAGCGCATCCTGTTCCTGGAAGGCCTGCCCAACGTGCAGGACCTGGGCAAGCTGAACATCGGCGAACACACCCAGGAAATGATCAACAGCGACCTGGGCTTCGAGCGCAAGAGCCACAGCGACCTCAAGGCCGCCATTGCCCACTGTGAAACCAAAGGCGACTTCGGCAGCCGTGAACTGCTGGAAGATATCCTGGAAGACCAGGAAGAACATATCGACTGGCTGGAAACCCAACTGGGCCTGATCGACAAGGTCAGCCTGGAGAACTACCTGCAATCGCAGATGGGTGAATAACCCTTAGCGACAGGTACAAAAAAGCCCCGCTCTCTCAGGAGAAGCGGGGCTTTTTATTACGCGCTTTTACACCAGCATCAAGCTTCAGTCTTGGCTGCCGCTTTTGCCGCTGCGTCTTTGATCAGCGTCTGCAACGAGCCGTCAGCGGCCATTTCAGTGATGATATCGCTGCCGCCGACCAGTTCACCGTCAACCCACAGCTGTGGGAATGTCGGCCAGTTGGCGTACTTAGGCAGGTTGGCGCGAATTTCCGGGTTTTGCAGGATATCCACGTAGGCGAACTTCTCGCCACACTGCATGACGGCCTGGGACGCCTTCGCGGAGAAACCGCACTGCGGAGCGTTTGGGGCGCCCTTCATGTAAAGCAGAATGGTGTTGTTGGCAATCTGCTCTTTGATCGTTTCGATGATATCCATGGAACACCTCGGCTGGAACTTTGCGACTCACAGGTCGGCACGGTGGCGCATTGTAACGCAAAATTCCAGCGCGGTGCTCGGGCACCTTATGCGGCCGCGACCTGTACAGGCACGCCATTGAGCGCCGCGTTCCCCGACAGCTCATCCAACTGCCGCTCGTCGGTCAGGTCGTTGGCACTGGCCCCAGGCTGAGTGCTGGCGATAGCCATCTGCACCCCCGGACGCCCATGCCCCCAACCATGGGGCAAGCTGACGACGCCAGGCATCATGTCCAAACTGGCCACGACCTCCACCTCAATCATGCCGATACGCGAACTGACCCTCACCCGCTGCCCATCACTCAACCGACGGCTGGCCAGGTCATCAGGGTGCATCAGCAACTGATGGCGCGGCTTGCCCTTCACCAGCCGATGATAGTTATGCATCCAGGAATTGTTGCTGCGCACATGGCGGCGGCCGATCAGCAGCAGTTCGTCGTCCACGGGTACCGGCTGCGCCGCAAAACGCGCCAGATCTGCCAGGATCACCGCAGGGGCCGCCTGCACCCGGCCGTTGGTCGTTTTCAGTCGCGCGGCAAGATTGGGCTTGAGCGGCCCCAGGTCCACGCCATGGGGATGGTCCGCCAGCATTGCCACCGACAATTTGTGAGCGGACGCATCACCGTAGGCGCCCGCGCGCAGCCCGAAATCGATCATCTGCGCTGGCGGCAGGGTCGGCTTGAGTGCCACACCGGTCCGCGCCGCAAAAGCCTTGGCCAACCCGACAAAGATTTCCCAGTCATGCAGCGCGTCCTCAGGCTTGGGCAGGATCGCGCGATTGAAACGGGTGACATTGCGTACGGCGAACATATTGAACGTGGTGTCGTAATGGTCGTTTTCCAGCGCCGAGGTGGACGGCAGGATCAGGTCGGCGTATCGCGTGGTTTCGTTGATATAGAGGTCGACACTGACCATGAACTCGAGCCCGTCCAGAGCCTGTTCCAACTGACGCCCATTGGGCGTCGAGAGCACCGGGTTACCGGCCACTGTCACCAGAGCCCGGATCTGTCCTTCGCCTTCGGTGAGCATTTCCTCAGCCAGTGCCGACACGGGCAACTCGCCGCCGTACTCCGGGCGCCCGGAAACCCGGCTCTGCCAGCGGTTGAAATGCCCACCGCCGGTGGAGGCCACCAGATCCACTGCAGGGCTGGTGCAGAGCGCACCACCCTCGCGGTCGAGGTTGCCAGTCACCAGGTTGATCAATTGCACCAGCCAATGGCACAGCGTGCCGAACGCCTGGGTCGAAACCCCCATCCGTCCGTAACACACGGCCTTGTCCGCCGCGGCGAAGTCCCGCGCCAACTGGCGAATCTGCCCGGCAGGCACCGCACACTGACGGCTCATGGCCTCTGGGGTAAATCCGGCGATAGCGCGGCGTACCTCTTCCAGGCCCTCAACCGGCAGATGGCTGTCGCGGGTCAGGTCCTCGGCAAACAGCGTGTTGAGCAAGCCAAACAATAGCGCCGCATCCCCGCCAGGCCGCACGAAAATGTGCTGGTCGGCCATCGCCGCCGTCTCGCTGCGCCGCGGATCGACCACCACCACTTTGCCCCCCCGGGCCTGGATGGCCTTGAGACGCTTCTCCACATCAGGCACGGTCATGATGCTGCCGTTGGACGCCAGGGGGTTGCCGCCGAGGATCAGCATGAAGTCGGTGTGGTCGATGTCCGGGATCGGCAGCAACAGGCCATGGCCGTACATCAGGTGACTGGTGAGGTGATGGGGTAATTGGTCCACCGAGGTTGCGGAAAACCGATTGCGCGTCTTCAACAGGCCGAGAAAGTAGTTACTGTGGGTCATCAGCCCATAGTTGTGCACGCTGGGGTTGCCCTGATACACCGCCACGGCATTCTGCCCATGCCGCGCCTGGATCCCCGCCAGTCGCTCGGCGACCAGGGCAAAGGCGTCTTCCCAGGGGATCGGCTGCCATTCGCTGCCCACCCGCAACATAGGCTGGTGCAGGCGGTCCGGGTCATTCTGGATATCCTGCAATGCCACGGCCTTGGGGCAGATATGGCCGCGACTGAACGTGTCCTGCGGGTCCCCCTTGATCGAGGTAATTGCCAGGCTACCGTCGTCGGCGCGGGTGGTTTCCAGGGTCAAGCCACAAATGGCTTCGCACAGATGGCAGGCACGGTGATGGAGAGTCTTGGTCATGGCCAGTCTCTTTATTGGGCTTTGGCCCAACTATGGGCCGCGACCGCCAGAGGCGCCAGCAACGTTCGTCCTGTGAATCGACGAGCATCAGGCTAAGCCATGGCTAAGCGTGAGCAAATGTTTCAGAAAACGCCTGCGCAGCCCCTGAAAGCGACGCAGCCTGGCCTGGGCCCGGCCTCGCAGATTGCAAAAGGTCGTAACGCCAGTGTACAAATGACCCGCTGCTGTCAGGAAATCGTCTTCAAAAGCGCTCTCGCGCCCTTCTTGAACACCCCTAAAAACCGTAGCCCTATTGGTAAGACGCGACATTTAATTATAAGATCGCGCCTTCCCCTATTTCGTCGCCCCGTGCGGCTTTCGCCGCAGGTCTCGCCCGTTGTCACAATAAACAAGGCTTTGAGTATCTGCGGTCTGTTGCAAAAAGGTAGTTAATGATGAGCGCAAGGCACTTTCTCTCCCTGATGGATTGCACGCCCGAAGAGCTGGTCAGCGTGATCCGTCGAGGCATTGAGCTTAAAGACCTGCGTAACCGCGGCGTACTGTTCGAGCCTTTGAAAAACCGCGTGCTCGGGATGATTTTCGAGAAGTCGTCGACTCGCACCCGCCTGTCCTTCGAAGCCGGCATGATCCAGCTGGGTGGCCAGGCCATCTTCCTGTCGCCGCGCGACACCCAACTGGGCCGTGGCGAGCCGATCAGCGATTGCGCGATCGTCATGTCGCGCATGCTCGATGCGGTGATGATCCGTACCTTTGCCCACAGCACCCTGACTGAATTTGCCGCCAACTCACGCGTCCCGGTGATCAACGGCCTGTCCGATGACCTGCACCCCTGCCAGTTACTGGCGGACATGCAGACCTTTCTCGAACACCGTGGCTCGATCCAGGGCAAGACTGTGGCCTGGATCGGCGACGGCAACAATATGTGCAACAGCTATATAGAAGCGGCGATCCAGTTCGATTTCCAACTGCGTATCGCCTGCCCGGAAGGCTACGAGCCTGACGCCCGCTTCCTGGCACAGGCGGGTGACCGCGTCACCGTTGTGCGCGACCCGCGCGAGGCGGTGATCGGTGCGCATCTGGTCAGCACCGACGTCTGGACCTCCATGGGCCAGGAAGACGAAACCGCCAAGCGCCTGGCGCTGTTTGCGCCATTCCAGGTAACCCGCGCCCTGCTCGACCTGGCCGCGCCGGATGTGCTGTTCATGCACTGCCTGCCCGCCCACCGTGGCGAAGAAATCAGCCTCGACCTGCTTGACGATCAACGTTCGGTCGCCTGGGACCAGGCTGAAAACCGCCTGCACGCGCAAAAGGCCCTGCTTGAGTTCCTGGTCGAGCCGGCGTACCACCACGCATGAGCCAGTCCTTACTGCTGAACCTGCGCAATCTGGCATGCGGCTATCAAGACCAACGGGTGGTGCAGAATCTCAACCTGCACCTGAATGCCGGCGACATCGGCTGCCTGCTGGGTTCCTCGGGGTGCGGCAAGACCACCACCCTGCGCGCGATTGCCGGGTTCGAACCGGTGCACGACGGTGAAATCAGCCTGGCAGGCGAAGTCATCTCCAGCGCCGGCTTCACCCTTGCCCCAGAGAAACGTCGCATTGGCATGGTCTTCCAGGACTACGCGCTGTTCCCTCACCTCAGCGTGGCCGACAACATCGCCTTCGGCATTCGCAAGCACCCGCAGAAAGACCGCGTGGTCGCCGAGCTGCTGGAGCTGGTCAATCTGAAGAACCTGGGCAAGCGCTTCCCCCACGAGCTTTCCGGGGGGCAGCAGCAACGTGTAGCCCTCGCCCGTGCCTTGGCGCCGGAGCCCCAACTGCTGCTGCTGGATGAGCCGTTCTCCAACCTTGATGGCGAACTGCGGCGCAAGCTCAGCCACGAGGTGCGCGACATCCTCAAAGCCCGCGGCACCAGTGCGATCCTGGTAACCCATGACCAGGAAGAAGCTTTCGCCGTGAGCGACCATGTCGGCGTATTCAAAGAAGGCCGCCTGGAGCAGTGGGATACGCCCTACAACCTCTATCACGAACCTCTGACGCCCTATGTCGCCAGCTTCATTGGCCAGGGTTATTTCATTCGTGGCCAGCTAAGCACCCCGGAATCCGTCAATACCGAGCTGGGCGAACTGCGCGGCAACCGTGCCTACTCCTGGCCGACCGGCGGCGCCGTGGACGTGTTGCTGCGCCCGGACGACATCGTCTACGCGCCGGACAGCGCTTTGAAAGCGCGAATTGTCGGCAAGACCTTCCTCGGCGCATCGACCTTGTACCGCTTGCAACTGCCGACCGGCGCACAACTGGAATCGATCTTTCCCAGCCATGCCGACCATCAGGTCGGTGCGGATGTCGGGATTCGCGTCGCGGCTGAACACCTGGTGCTGTTCCAGGCCTGCGGCAGCGTCGCGGCGCAGGTACCACGGTCCGAGTCAGGCGTACGGCGCTACAGCCCGGCCAGCAGTATTTGAAGAAACCGGGTCGAACTGTGGGAGGCCCCCGACTTAGCACCGTCGCACAGCAAACTGCCCCCTTGCCCTGATGCCGTTCAGTCAAGGCTTTTTTGTAGGAGCGAGCTTGCTCGCGAAAAACTCACAGGCGCCGCGTTGATTCAGGAAACACGCGTCATCGTTGACGTTTTTCGCGAGCAAGCTCGCTCCTACAGAAGGCAACGTACGCTTAACTGAACGGCATTAGGGCTTGCCCCGGTACAACCCAGGGGCATGGTTTACAGGCAATACGCAGGATCAGGAAGTAACTGATCAAGCCCTGCCAATCGGCGCGAATTTGGCCTGGGTATGTTCCGCCAGCACTGCGGCGGACAATTCCACTTCCAGCCCCCGTCTCCCCGCACTGACAAAAATCGTCGCGAACGGCTGCGCCGTCGTATCGATAAACGTGCGCAAGCGCTTTTTCTGCCCCAGCGGGCTGATACCGCCCAACAGGTAGCCCGTCGACCGTTGCGCCGCCGCCGGGTCAGCCATCTCGACTTTTTTCACCCCGGCCGCATGGGCCAAGGCTTTTAAATCCAGACTTCCGACGACCGGCACCACCGCCACCAATAACTCGCCTTTTTCGCTGCTCGCCAACAGGGTCTTGAACACCTGAGCCGGGTCAAGACCCAACTTTTCCGCGGCCTCCAGACCATACGACGACGCTTTGGGATCGTGTTCATAACTGTGAATGCGATGTTCGGCGCGAACTTTTTTCAACAAATCCAGTGCAGGGGTCATGCATGCTCCAGGCGTGGCAAACAGAGGACAGATTCTAGGCCAAGCCCACACAAAACGCTCTAGTACGCCCCTGACTCCCGTCAACACTTGCGGTGACGAGCGTGATCATTCATCAAACCTATAGTTGGAAAATGACTAATAGTTCACTTTCGACCTTTGACAGGCGTCATTCTTGTCTATATTTTTTCGTTTCCGAATACTGTAGGAATACAGCCGCAGTATTCGAGCAGTAAGCCGCGCCGAGGATGGGGATCCTCGACACGGTGAAAATCGCGCAAGGCCCGTTGAGGCCCGACGCCTGACAAGAACAACAAATTGAGGTTTTCCATGACAACTGCACTTCAACAGCCTTCACTTTCGAGCCAATGCATGGCCGAATTCCTGGGGACTGCGCTTCTGATCTTCTTCGGTACAGGATGTGTCGCTGCCCTCAAAGTCGCGGGTGCCAGCTTTGGTTTGTGGGAAATCAGTATCATCTGGGGGATCGGCGTCAGCATGGCGATCTACCTGAGCGCCGGTATCTCCGGGGCTCACCTCAATCCGGCGGTGAGTATTGCCCTGTGTCTTTTCGCCGATTTCGACAAGCGTAAACTGCCCTTCTATATCCTCGCCCAGGTCGCCGGTGCCTTCTGCTCCGCGGCGCTGGTGTACACGCTCTATAGCAATCTGTTTTTCGATTACGAACAAACCCACCATTTGGTGCGTGGGACCCAGGCCAGCCTGGAACTAGCCTCGGTGTTTTCGACCTACCCCCATGCGCTGTTGAGCACCGCTCAGGCGTTCCTGGTGGAAATGGTCATCACCGCCATCCTGATGGGCGTGATCATGGCCCTGACCGACGATAACAACGGCTTGCCACGCGGCCCCCTTGCTCCGCTGCTGATTGGCTTGCTGATCGCAGTCATCGGCAGCGCCATGGGCCCATTGACCGGTTTTGCGATGAACCCTGCGCGGGATTTCGGGCCCAAGCTGATGACCTTTTTCGCCGGCTGGGGTGAAATGGCCTTTACTGGCGGACGCGACATTCCCTACTTCCTGGTTCCGATTTTCGCGCCGATTGTCGGTGCTTGCCTCGGTGCCGCGGCTTATCGCGGGCTGATTGCCCGCCATCTGCCAAGCGCCGCACCTGCCGCAGCGGAGGCCAAAGAAGCCGCCGTCAACGGCGAAACGCGTATTTCCTGATAGCAACCGCCTGGGCCCTACTGCCCTTTTAGTGATCCAGGCCGTTTCCAACTCCCTTATTTCTCGTCCAAGGCAATCGACATGACCGACATTCAGAATAAGAACTACATCATTGCCCTTGATCAGGGCACCACCAGTTCGCGGGCGATCATCTTTGATCGTGACGCCAACGTGGTCTGCACCGCCCAGCGTGAATTCGTCCAGCACTACCCGCAGGCGGGCTGGGTCGAACATGACCCGATGGAAATCTTCGCCACCCAGAGCGCGGTAATGGTCGAGGCCCTGGCCCAGGCTGGCCTGCACCATGACCAGGTTGCCGCTATCGGCATCACCAACCAGCGTGAAACCACCGTGGTCTGGGACAAGGTCACCGGTCGCCCGATCTACAACGCCATCGTCTGGCAGTGCCGCCGCAGCACCGAAATCTGCCAGCAGCTCAAGCGTGACGGCCACGAGCAATACATCAGCGACACCACCGGCCTGGTCACCGACCCGTACTTTTCCGGCACCAAGCTCAAGTGGATCCTCGACAATGTCGAAGGCAGCCGCGAACGTGCGCGCAACGGCGAACTGCTGTTCGGCACCGTCGACAGCTGGTTGATCTGGAAATTTACCGGCGGCAAGACCCACGTCACCGACTACACCAACGCCTCGCGCACCATGCTCTTCAACATCCACACCCTGGAGTGGGACGCGAAGATGCTGGAAATCCTTGATGTGCCGCGCGAGATGCTGCCGGAAGTCAAGTCGTCGTCGGAAATTTACGGTCGCACCAAGAGCGGCATTGCCATCGGCGGCATCGCCGGTGACCAGCAGGCCGCGCTGTTCGGCCAGATGTGCGTTGAACCGGGCCAGGCCAAGAACACCTACGGCACCGGCTGCTTCCTGCTGATGAATACCGGCGACAAGGCCGTGAAATCCAAGCACGGCATGCTCACCACCATCGCCTGCGGCCCGCGTGGCGAAGTGGCCTACGCCCTGGAAGGCGCGGTATTCAACGGTGGTTCCACCGTGCAGTGGCTGCGTGACGAGCTGAAAATCATCAACGACGCCCACGACACCGAATACTTCGCCGGCAAGGTCAAGGACAGCAATGGCGTCTACCTGGTACCCGCGTTTACCGGCCTGGGCGCCCCCTACTGGGACCCCTACGCCCGTGGCGCGTTGTTCGGCCTGACCCGAGGCGTACGCGTGGATCACATTATTCGTGCAGCCCTTGAGTCGATTGCCTACCAGACACGCGACGTACTGGACGCGATGCAGCAGGATTCCGGCGAACGCCTCAAATCCCTGCGGGTGGATGGCGGCGCAGTGGCCAACAACTTCCTGATGCAATTCCAAGCCGACATCCTCGGCACCCAGGTCGAGCGCCCGCAAATGCGCGAAACCACTGCACTGGGCGCGGCCTACCTGGCGGGCCTGGCTTGCGGGTTCTGGGGTAGCCTGGACGAACTGCGTGGCAAGGCGGTGATCGAGCGCGAATTCGAACCTCAGCTTGAAGAAGCCGCCAAAGAGAAACTCTACGCCGGCTGGCAAAAAGCAGTGAGCCGCACCCGCGATTGGGAACCCCACGAAGGCGCTGAATAAGCCAAGCGCAGGACCCATATAGGGTTGTAACTGGCAGGGAGCAGATTCCTGCGTCATCATGGGCCACTTTTGTATGGCAGCCCAAAGGACGCCCCATGAATCTGCCTCCCCGCCAGCAACAAATCCTCGAACTGGTCCGCGAACGCGGCTACGTCAGTATCGAGGAAATGGCGCAGCTATTCGTTGTCACCCCGCAAACCATCCGCCGCGATATCAACCAGCTGGCGGACGCCAATCTGCTGCGCCGCTACCACGGCGGCGCGGCCTATGACTCCAGTGTCGAAAACACCGCCTACGCCATGCGTGCCGACCAGATGCGCGACGAGAAACAGCGCATCGGCGAAGCCATCGCCGCGCAAATCCCCGATCACGCGTCGCTGTTCATCAACATCGGCACCACCACCGAATCCATCGCACGTGCGCTGTTAAACCACAATCACCTGAAAATCATCACCAACAACCTCAACGTCGCCACCATGCTCAGTGCCAAGGACGACTTCGATGTGTTGCTGACCGGCGGTAATGTGCGCCGTGATGGCGGCGTGGTGGGCCAGGCCAGCGTGGACTTTATCAACCAGTTCAAAGTCGACTTCGCCCTGGTGGGTATCAGCGGCATTGACGAGGACGGCAGCCTGCTCGACTTCGATTACCAGGAAGTGCGGGTGTCACAGGCGATCATCGCCAATGCACGCCAGGTGATCCTGGCGGCGGACTCGAGCAAGTTCGGGCGCAATGCCATGATTCGCCTGGGGCCGATCAGCCTGGTGGACTGCCTGGTGACCGACCAGCAGCCCGTACCGGCGCTGGTGCAGTTGTTGAACCAGCATAAGGTTCGCCTGGAAGTGGTCTAGCGCCTGCATTGACGCCATCGGGGGCAAGCTCCCTCCCACCTTTGATGTGTGAACCCGCTCAAATGTGGGAGGGGCGGTGCGACGATTCGACTTGCCCCCGATGGCGATCTATCTGACAGGCCATTGCCTAAGCCTGCCTCGGTTTCATGTTCACAAATTTTCTTTTCTCGCCCCTTCGATGAGTTTTTTCAATCGAAGTCGGGTGGCTGTGGGCGCGTTTATCAGCTACCATTTTCGCAAATGAACATTAATGTTCGAATTCCAATACGAAAAAGATCGCGAGGCCAGCCGATGAACCCTTCTACCTTGCCTGCTCCACCGCTTGCCGAAGTCTATGACGTTGCCGTTATCGGTGGCGGGATCAATGGCGTCGGCATTGCAGCAGACGCAGCCGGGCGCGGTCTGTCGGTGTTCCTTTGCGAAAAGGACGACCTGGCCAGCCACACCTCTTCCGCCAGCAGCAAGCTCATCCATGGCGGCCTGCGCTACCTCGAACATTACGAATTCCGCCTGGTGCGCGAAGCCCTGGCCGAACGTGAAGTGCTGCTGGGCAAGGCACCGCACATCGTCAAACAAATGCGCTTTGTGCTGCCACACCGCCCGCACCTGCGTCCGGCGTGGATGATCCGTGCCGGCCTGTTCCTGTATGACCACTTGGGCAAGCGGGAAAAGCTCGCCGGTTCGAAAAGCCTCAAGTTCGGCCCTGACAGCCCGCTGAAAAGCGAAATCACCAAAGGCTTCGAATACTCCGACTGCTGGGTCGATGACGCCCGCCTGGTCGTACTCAATGCCATGGCCGCCCGTGAAAAAGGCGCGCATATCCACACCCAGACCCGTTGCGTCAGCGCCCACCGCAGCAAGGGCCTGTGGGAAATGAACATGGAACGCGCCGATGGCAGCCTGTTCTCGATCCGCGCCAAGGCGCTGGTGAATGCAGCCGGCCCATGGGTCGCCAAGTTCATCAAGGAAGACCTGAAGCTCGACTCGCCCTACGGTATCCGCCTGATCCAGGGCAGCCACCTGATCGTGCCGAAACTGTATGAAGGCGCCCACGCGCACATCCTGCAGAACGAAGACCAGCGTATCGTCTTCACCATTCCCTACCTGAACCACCTGACCATCATCGGCACCACCGACCGCGAATACACCGGCGACCCGGCAAAAGTGGCGATTACCGAAGGCGAAACCGACTACATGCTCAAAGTCGTCAACGCCCACTTCAAGAAACAGCTGAGCCGCGACGACATCGTCCACACCTATTCCGGGGTGCGTCCGCTGTGCAATGACGAGTCGGACAACCCCTCGGCCATCACCCGCGACTACACCCTGTCCCTCTCCGGCGGCACGGGCGAGGCACCGATCCTGTCGGTATTCGGCGGCAAGCTGACCACCTATCGCAAGCTCGCCGAATCGGCGATGGCGCAATTGGCACCGTACTTCACCCAGATGCGCCCAAGCTGGACTGCCACGGCCAGCCTGCCCGGTGGCGAGGACATGACCACGCCAGAAGCGCTGGCCGAGGCCATTCGCGCCAAATTCGACTGGGTACCCAGCGAGATCGCGCGCCGCTGGTCCACCACCTACGGCAGCCGTACCTGGCGCCTGCTGGAAGGCGTGCACACCCTGGCCGACCTGGGTGACCACCTGGGCGGCGGCCTGTACACCCGCGAAGTCGACTACCTGTGTGCCGAAGAGTGGGCGACCCAACCCCAGGACATCCTGTGGCGCCGCACCAAGCTCGGCCTGTTCACCACCCCGGAAGAACAGGACAACGTGCAACGTTACCTGTCCAAGGTTGAACAGAACCGTAGCCGCATCCAGGCAGCCTGACGGACCCGTCGTACAAAAGCCCCTGCGCCCTGTGGCCCAGGGGCTTTTTCATGCCGGCCTCCACATTCGGTTTTCCGAACGCAATCCATCATCCGATTCGGTTTGCCGGATCGAACCGTTGCAAATTTGCCGTCACGCAAAGTTAATCTCGATATAAATCAACCAGTTAACCTTTTCCTCCCGGTCTGGCACGACTCATGCTCTACACTCTCTCACGATTGCCTTGGACGCCTCAGGAGCCGTCACGGGCATTCGCCGTACAAGAGAGCCGTCTAGCCGGCTTCATAAAAAAAACAAATGTCGAGGAAGTATTGATGCGCATCGTTCCCCATATTTTGGGCGCAGCTATCGCTGCTGCTCTGATCAGCACTCCAGTTTTCGCCGCCGAACTCACCGGCACACTGAAGAAAATCAACGACTCCGGCACCATCACCCTCGGGCACCGCGACAGCTCCATTCCGTTTTCCTACATTGCGGATGCTTCAGGCAAGCCAGTGGGCTACTCCCACGACATCCAGTTGGCCATCGTCGAAGCCCTGAAAAAAGACCTGAACAAACCCGACCTGCAGACCAAGTACAACCTGGTCACCTCGCAGACCCGTATCCCGCTGGTGCAGAACGGCACCGTGGACATCGAGTGCGGTTCCACCACCAACAACGCCGAACGCGCCCAGCAAGTCGCCTTCACCACCAACATCTTCGAAATCGGCACTCGCCTGCTGGTCAAGAAAGACAAGGAAGGCAAGCCTAGCTACGCCGACTTTGCCGACCTGAAAGGCAAGAACGTCGTGACCACCGCCGGCACCACGTCCGAGCGCATCATCAAGGCGATGAACGCCGACAAGCAGATGGGCATGAACGTCATCTCCGCCAAAGACCACGGCGAGTCCTTCCAGATGCTGGAAAGCGGCCGTGCCGTAGCGTTCATGATGGACGACGCCCTGCTGGCCGGTGAAGAGGCCAAGGCCAAGAAGCCGGATGACTGGGTCATTACCGGTACACCACAGTCCTTTGAAGCCTATGCCTGCATGGTTCGCAAAGACGACCCAGCCTTCAAGAAAGCTGTGGATGACGCCATCGTCGGCCTGTACAAGTCCGGCGAAATCAACAAGATCTACGCCAAGTGGTTCGAAAGCCCGATCCCACCAAAAGGTCTGAACCTTAACTTCCCGATGAGCGAAAAGGTCAAGGAACTGATCAAGAACCCGACCGACAAGCCGGCGCCGGAAGTAAAGATCTAAATACTGACTAACCTTATCTCCTGAGGGAGCCAACGCTCCCTCAGGCGTCTGTTACTACCTGCTGGCTGTATTTTGGAACACTCGACCTGGCGGTTTTCGAGCCGATCGCGTGTGCCTGACGTTCGTCGTCAGGCGGGAAAGGATCTTCCCCAAGCGGGTGCTTGTACATCGATCGATCTCGAGGGGAGACCCTAATGAATTACAACTGGGACTGGGGCGTGTTCTTCAAGTCCACCGGCGTGGGCAGCGAGACTTATCTCGACTGGTACATCGCCGGCCTGGGCTGGACCATCGCCATCGCTGTCGTGGCATGGATTATCGCCTTGCTGCTGGGGTCCATTCTGGGCGTCATGCGCACCGTGCCAAACCGTCTCGTATCGGGCATCGCGACCTGCTACGTGGAACTGTTTCGTAACGTACCGCTGCTGGTGCAGCTGTTCATTTGGTACTTCCTGATACCCGACCTGCTGCCGCAGAACCTGCAGGACTGGTACAAGCAGGACCTCAACCCGACCACCTCGGCCTACCTGAGCGTTGTCGTGTGCCTGGGCCTGTTCACCGCCGCCCGTGTGTGTGAACAGGTGCGCACCGGCATCCAGGCGCTGCCACGTGGCCAAGAAGCGGCCGCACGCGCCATGGGCTTCAAGCTGCCGCAGATCTACTGGAACGTGCTGCTGCCCCAGGCCTACCGGATCATCATTCCGCCGCTTACCTCGGAATTCCTCAACGTGTTCAAGAACTCCTCCGTGGCGTCCTTGATCGGCCTGATGGAACTGCTGGCGCAAACCAAGCAGACCGCCGAGTTCTCGGCCAACCTGTTCGAGGCCTTCACCCTGGCCACGCTGATCTACTTCACCCTGAACATGAGCCTGATGCTGCTGATGCGCGTGGTCGAGAAGAAAGTCGCAGTGCCCGGCCTGATCTCCGTGGGGGGTAAATAATGGAATTCGATTTCAGCGGCATCATCCCCGCCATCCCGGGCCTGTGGAACGGCATGGTCATGACCTTGAAGCTGATGGTCATGGGCGTGGTCGGCGGCATCATCATCGGCACCGTCCTGGCCCTGATGCGCCTGTCGTCCAACAAGCTGTTGTCCCGCGTGGCCGGCGCCTATGTGAACTACTTCCGTTCGATCCCGCTGCTGCTGGTGATCACCTGGTTCTACCTGGCGGTACCGTTCGTACTGCGCTGGATCACCGGCCAGGACACGCCAATCGGGGCATTCACCTCCTGCGTCGTGGCGTTCATGATGTTCGAGGCGGCGTACTTCTGCGAGATCGTACGGGCCGGCGTGCAGTCGATCCCCAAGGGCCAGATGGCCGCCGCACAAGCGATGGGCATGACCTACGGCCAGACCATGCGCCTGATCATCCTGCCCCAGGCGTTCCGCAAGATGACCCCGTTGCTGCTGCAACAGAGCATCATCCTGTTCCAGGACACCTCGCTGGTCTACACCGTGGGCCTGGTGGACTTCCTCAACTCCGCCCGCTCCAACGGCGACATCATTGGCCGCTCCAATGAGTTCCTGATCTTCGCCGGTGTCGTCTACTTCATCATCAGCTTTTCCGCCTCGCTGCTGGTCAAGCGTCTGCAAAAAAGGTTTGCCGTATGATCTCTATCAAGAATGTCAACAAGTGGTATGGCGACTTCCAGGTGCTGACCGATTGCAGCACCGAGGTCAAGAAAGGCGAAGTGATCGTGGTGTGCGGGCCGTCCGGTTCGGGCAAATCCACCCTGATCAAATGCGTCAACGCGCTGGAACCGTTCCAGAAGGGCGATGTGATCGTCGACGGCACGTCCATCGCCGATCCGAAGACCGACCTGCCGAAGTTGCGTTCGCGCGTGGGCATGGTGTTCCAGCACTTCGAGCTGTTCCCGCACCTGACCATCACCGAAAACCTGACCATTGCGCAGATCAAGGTGCTCGGCCGCAGCAAGGAAGAAGCCACCAAGAAAGGCCTGCAACTGCTTGATCGTGTTGGCCTGTCGGCCCACGCCCACAAGCACCCTGGCCAGCTTTCCGGTGGCCAGCAGCAACGTGTGGCGATTGCCCGCGCCCTGGCCATGGACCCGATCGTCATGCTGTTCGACGAACCGACCTCCGCCCTCGACCCGGAAATGGTCAACGAAGTGCTGGACGTGATGGTGCAACTGGCCCAGGAAGGCATGACCATGATGTGTGTGACCCACGAAATGGGCTTCGCCCGCAAAGTGGCCGACCGCGTGATCTTCATGGACGCCGGCAAGATCATCGAAGACTGCCCGAAAGAAGAGTTCTTCGGCGACATCAGCGCCCGCTCCGAGCGTGCGCAGCACTTCCTTGAGAAAATCCTGCAGCACTAAAAACAGCAGCGCTCCCTTCTGCGAGGGCGGGTGGGCTTGTGGTCGCGAGCGGGCTTGTTGTGGCGAGCGGGCTTGCCCCGCGTTGGGCCGCGGAGCGGCCCCAGTACTGAGGAATGCGGTGTGTCAGGCAATCCTCAGTAGCTGGTTTGGGGCCGCTTCGCGGCCCAACGCGGGGCAAGCCCGCTCGCCACCACAAGCCCACCCACCACAAGCCCGCTCGCCACAATCAGTCCGCTCGCAGCAGGACAAACATCGTCACCATAACTGGTTGACCCAAGGCATCTGTGATGAAATGCGACCCCAACCTCTATCGCGCCGCGCCGCCATCACTTGCCGTGAAGCCCCGCCTGATTCGCCAACTGTTCCTGCCGCCGTTGATCATCGCCCTGATGGTCGGCCTGGGTTACATCGGCTTCTGGATCAGTGAGTACTACGGTATCCGCACCCTCAGCGATACCGGCGAGCGCCAACTGGAGTTGCACGCCCGCACGGTCGAAAGTGAACTGAGCAAATACACCTACCTGCCCAGCCTCCTGGAACTGGAATCCAGTGTCTCCAAGCTGCTGGCCGACCCAAACCAGGAAACCCGCAAAACCGTCAACGACTACCTCGAAGGCCTGAACCGACGCAGCCGCAGCCGGGCCATCTACGTGATGGACACCACCGGCAGGGTGCTGGCCACCAGCAACTGGCGCGACGCCGACAGCTACCAGGGTGAAGACCTGTCCTTCCGGGCCTATTTCCAGAACGCGGTACGCGGCCAGCCAGGGCGTTTCTACGGCATCGGCAGCACCAACGGCGAACCCGGCTACTACCTGGCCCACGGCCTGGAAGAGCACGGCAAGATCATCGGCGTCGCCGTGGTCAAGGTGCGCCTCGAAGCCTTGGAAGAACGCTGGCAGCGCGCACGCCTCGAAGCATTTGTCAGCGATGAGAACGGCATCATCATCCTCTCCAGCGACCCGGCCCGCCGCCTCAAGGCCGTGCGACCGCTGAGTGACGAGACCAAGGAACGCCTGGCCCACAGCCTGCAATATTACTGGGCCACGCTCAACGAGCTGGAACCCCTGGCCCGCGAGCGCCTCAACGAAGGCACCGAAAAACTGACCTTCCCGGCCAACAGCGAAGTGGTGGCGGACGAGCGGGAGGTCAGCTACCTCGCCCAGACTCGACCGCTGAGCGACACACCCTGGAATTTCACCCTGCTCACCCCGCTCAACGACCTGCGCCGCGCCGCAATCAACCAGGGCATCCTGGTGGCCGTCGCCTTTGGTCTGGTGGCATTCCTGTTGATTGCCTGGAACGAGCGGCGCAAAGTCATCGCCACCCGCCTCGCCGCTCGGGAGGCATTGCAGGAAGCCAACAGCCAGCTGGAACGTCGAATTGCCGAACGTACCGCCGACCTGCGCGCCAGCAACGAACGGCTCAAGGGCCAGATTCGCGAACGGCGCCAGGCCGAAGAGACCCTGCGCCGCGCCCAGGATGAACTGGTGCAGGCCGGCAAGCTCGCCGCCATCGGCCAGATGTCCACCAGCATCGCCCACGAACTGAACCAACCCCTGGCCGCGCTGCGCACGTTGTCCGGCAACACGGTGCGCTTCCTCGAACGCGGGGCGCTGGATACCGCCAGCGCCAACCTCAAGACCATCAACGAACTGATCGACCGCATGGGCCGCATCACCGCCAGCCTGCGCTCCTTCGCCCGGCGGGGCGATGACCAGGGCGAAGCCAACCTGGGCAAGGCCGTGGACGCCGCGTTCCAGGTGCTCGGCGCACGCCTGGACAGCCTGCCGCTGACCCTGCACCGCGACTTCTCCCCTGCCCTTTTGCAGATCGACCAGACGCGCCTGGAACAGATCCTGGTCAACCTGATCGGCAATGCCCTCGATGCGATGCAGGCACAACCGGCCCCCGAACTGTGGCTCGAAGGCAGCAGCGCCGACGGTAAATATCGCCTGCTTGTGCGCGACAACGGCCACGGCATCGACCCCGAGGCACGCAAGCATCTGTTCGAACCGTTCTTCACCACCAAACCCGGCGAGCAAGGCCTCGGTCTGGGCCTGACCCTGTCCGCCAGCCTCGCGGCGGCCACGGGTGGCAACCTCGCCGTGGAACACCCAGCCAGTGGTGGTACGGCCTTTGTCCTCTGCCTGCCTTTGGCGGGCGCTCAAAAAACTGAGTCGACATGAACGTAGAAAAAAACACTGACCTGACCGTCCTGATCGTCGAAGACGACCCCCATGTGCTGCTCGGCTGCCAGCAAGCCTTCGCGCTGGAGGACATCCCCAGCGTCGGTGTGGCCAGTGCCGAAGAGGCGTTGAAGCACGTCGACGAAAACTTTGCCGGCATCGTCATCAGCGATATTCGCCTGCCGGGCATCGACGGCCTGGAACTGCTGACCCGCCTCAAGGCCCTGGATAAAAGCCTGCCGGTGGTGCTGATCACCGGGCATGGCGATATCTCCATGGCCGTCGGCGCCATGCGCAACGGCGCCTACGACTTCATGGAGAAGCCCTTCTCCCCCGAGCGCCTGGTCGATGTGGCCCGCCGCGCCCTGGAACAACGTGGGCTGGCGCGGGAAGTCTGGTCGCTGCGCCGCCAGTTGGCCGAGCGCGATTCCCTTGAAGGCCGCATCATCGGCCGTTCGCCGGCCATGCAGAACCTGCGCGAATTGATCGCCAACGTCGCCGACACCTCGGCCAACGTGCTGATCGAAGGCGAGACCGGCACCGGCAAGGAACTGGTCGCGCGCTGCCTGCATGATTTCAGCCGGCGCCACGATCACCCGTTCGTTGCGCTGAACTGTGGCGGCCTGCCGGAAAACCTGTTCGAAAGCGAAATCTTCGGCCACGAAGCCAACGCCTTTACCGGCGCCGGCAAACGTCGCATCGGCAAGATCGAACACGCCCACCAAGGCACGCTGTTTCTCGATGAAGTGGAAAGCATGCCGATCAACCTGCAGATCAAGTTGCTGCGCGTGTTGCAGGAGCGCACCCTGGAACGCCTGGGTTCGAACCAGAGCGTGGCCGTGGATTGCCGGGTGATCGCCGCCACCAAGTCCAACCTCGATGAACTGAGCCGCGCCAACCAGTTCCGCAGCGACCTGTACTACCGCCTCAACGTGGTCACCCTGGAACTGCCGCCCCTGCGCGAACGCCGCGAAGACATCCTGCAACTGTTCGAGCACTTCCTGCAGCAGTCATCACTGCGCTTTGACCGCAGCGTGCCGGACCTCGACAACCAGACCCTGTCCAGCCTGATGAGCCACGACTGGCCCGGTAACGTGCGCGAACTGCGCAACGTCGCCGAACGCTTCGCCCTGGGCCTGCCCGCCTTCAAGAAAAGCGGCGCCAGCAGCGGCGGCCAGGGCCTGGCCTTTACCGAGGCCGTGGAAGCCTTCGAGCGCAACCTGCTCAACGACGCCCTGCAACGCAGCGGCGGCAACCTGACCCAGGCCAGCCAGGAACTGGGGATGGCCAAGACCACGCTGTTCGACAAAGTCAAGAAATACGGGTTGAGCCACTGATGGATCTTGTATTGAAGGCCGCACTGGGCGCGGCAGTGGTGCTGATCCTGGCGGCGCTGGCCAAGACCAGAAACTACTACATCGCCGGGCTGGTGCCGCTGTTTCCGACCTTTGCGCTGATCGCTCATTACATCGTCGGCAAGGGCCGCTCGGTGGACGATTTGAAGACCACGATCCTGTTTGGGATGTGGTCGATCATTCCGTATTTTGTGTACCTGGCGACGTTGTACGTGATGGTGGATAGGATGCGGCTGGAGGCCTCTTTAGCCGTAGCAGCGGTAGCGTGGCTGATGGCCGCGACGGTGTTAGTCAGCGTGTGGGTACGCGTCCACGCCTGACACCACTCAATCCAATTGTGGGAGCAAGCCCCCTTCCACCGTTTTATCCCGGTTGCGTCAGCGGACTATCTTGTCGATCTGGATCCCGAGTTTCTTCAACCGATACCAGAAGCTGCGCTCGGAAATCCCGATCTTCGCCGCCGCCGCAGCCTGCACGCCATGGCACTCGTGCAACGCCGCAAGAATGTAGGCTTTCTCGACCTCGGCCAGCGCCGCATCCAGGTCCTGGGGAATGCCCGGCCCGTCGCTGAGGATCGCCGTCACACCGCCCTCGCTTGGCTTGGACGCAAACAGATAACCCGGCAGGTCGATATCCTCGATCACCGGCTTTGCGGCCACGATAGTCGCCCGCTCAACGCAGTTCTGCAGCTCACGGATATTGCCCGGCCAGTGATACGCCGCCATGGCCTGCAACGCTTCGGCGCTGAAGCCGGTGATGCGTTTGCCGGCGGTGGCGCTGAGGGTCTGGGCGAAATGCCGGGCCAGGGGTGCGATATCTTCCACACGTTCACGCAGGGCCGGCAGCGGGATCGGAAACACATTGAGACGGTAATACAGGTCTTCGCGAAACTCTTTGTTGGCCACCGCCTCCAGCAAGTTCTTGTTGGTGGCCGCGATCACACGCACGTCCACCTTGCGCTCGCGGGGGTCACCCACCGGTTCGATCACCCGCTCCTGCAAGGCGCGCAGGATCTTGGCTTGCAACGCCAGGGGCATATCGCCCACTTCGTCGAGAAACAGCGTGCCCTTGTCGGCCTGCATAAAGCGCCCTACCCGATCAGACACGGCGCCGGTAAAGGCGCCCTTGCGATGACCGAACATTTCGCTTTCCAGCAGCCCTTCGGGGATCGCCGCGCAATTGACCGCCACGAAAGGCTTGTCGGCACGGCTGCCGTGCTTGTGGATGGCGCGGGCGACCATCTCCTTGCCGGTGCCGCTTTCGCCGGTCAGCAAGATGGTTGCGGTACTGTCACGCACCGAGTCCACGGCGTGCAGTACCTTGCGAAACGCCGGGCTATCGCCCACCAGGCTGTCGAACTGCGCGTGTTCATCCAGTTCGGCACGCATGCGCGCGTTGTCGCGCATGATGTCGCGAAATTGCAGGGCTTTGGCCACGGTGATGTCCAGCTCGTCGATATCGAACGGCTTGGCGATGTAGTCGTAGGCGCCGTTGCGCATCGACTGCACGGCATTTTTTACCGTGCTGTAGGCGGTCATCACGATCACCGGTACCTGGGGAAATCGCACCTTGATTTCGGCCAGCAGCGCCGGCCCGTCCATGCCGGGCATGCGCCAGTCACTGATCACCAGGTCGATGTCTTCCTGCTCCAGCACTTTGAGCGCATGCAGGCCGTTGCCCGCGGTGAACACCTGGATGCCGTTCTGGCCCAGGGCGGAGGACAGCAAGTCACAGAGCTTGGGCTCGTCGTCGACCACCAATACGTTATGCGTCATGACTTTCCTCATCATCAGCGTCGTCTTCACCATGAGCCGGAATGTACAGGCTGAAGGTGGCGCCCGCATCGTTCTCACTGACACATTCGATGCTGCCGTCATGACTTTCCATGATCGAATAGACTTTAGCCAGGCCCAGGCCGGTGCCGGATGCCTTGGTGGTGACGAATGGCGTGAAGATGCGCTCGATCATATCCGCCGCAATGCCCTGCCCGGTGTCGGCGATGCTGATGACGGTGTTGTCGTTGACCGTGCGAATGCCCAGGGTCAGGCGCCCGCCTTCGGGCATTGCATCGATGGCGTTGAGGATCAGGTTCAGGCACGCCTGCTTGAGCTGCTTGGCGTCGGCATAGATCGTCGCGCCGGGGGCCTGGTCGTCGATCTGCGCCTGGATGTTGTGGGTCGCCAGCTCCGGGCCGCAGAAGCCGAGGATTTCTTCGACCAATGGGCGCGCCGCCTGCAACACGCGCAAGGGCGGATTGGGTTTGGCGAAGTCGAGGAATTCGGTGATCAGGTCGTTGATCCGGCTGACCTCGCTGATCACGTATTCCAAATGGCGCCTGTCGCTTTCCGGCAGGTCGGAGCGACGATGCAGCAACTGGGTGGCGGTCTTGATGATGCCCAGCGGGTTGCGGATTTCATGGGCCAGGCCCATGGCGACCTCGCCCAGGGCATGCAGGCGGTCACGCCGACGCAGCTGGGCCTCGAGGTGATGCAGCTCGCCCAGGCGCTCGGTCATATGGTTGAAGGTGCTGCTCAATTGCGCCAGCTCATCGCCACCGCTGACCACCACCCGGTGTCTGTAGTTGCCCGAAATCACTGCGCTTACGCCCTGGGACAGGTCACGCAACGGCTGGGTCAGGCGCCGCGACACCAGCACCCCCGCCGCCAGGGACAACGCCGAACTGAGCAGGAAAATAAGCACAAACAGATTGCTCTGGTTCACCAGCCCCACCAGGCTGGTATGCCGCAGCAGGCCACTGAAGATCACCCCTTGCAGCTCGCCATTGTCATTGAATATCGGCCAGTACAACCCGCTGTAGTTATTGGTGAACTGCTCGCTGGGCTGGCGGGTGCTGCGCAATGCGGCCTCGACACTCTTCGGAATGCGCGAGGGGTGATCCTGAAAGCGCTGGGTCGAGAAGATTTCCGTAAAGCCGCCCGGATTGGCCAGGTACAAACGCAGGTCGAGGGAGTGCACATCGGCCACGCTGGTCAGGAAGCTGCTGTCCAGGTAGGTCGCCACCAGCAACACATAGTCGACATCGTCCCGGGTGGTCTCGAAGGTCGAGACCACGATACCGGTACTCACCCCCGCCACTTGCACGGTCTGCAACACCGCGTTGCTGGTCAGGCTGATCTGCTTGACGATGTCGTCGGAGGCGGTGCTGAACACCAGCTTGTGGTCGCTGGTGCGAATCAGCGCCACCACGTCGATATCCGTCGCCTGGGCGATATCGGCGGTCAGCCGGTCGTGCTTGGCTGCCTGCCGGCTGGAGGGCGGGCTGGTGTAGCGCAGGAACAATTTAGCCATGCGCGCGTTGTCATGCAGGATGTCACCGATCTCGTCCTTGACGATCTTGGTCGACTCCTGCAGCCAGATGCGCACGTTGCTGTCGAAAATCTGCGACAACGTGGTGGCGGCCAGCTCAGCCGCGATCATGGTCGGGATGACGCTGACCAACCAGAACGCCAGCACCAGCTTGCGCTGGACGCTCCAGCGCGAAATGGCAAAGGGACGGGCTTTCTGGCGGGTCTTGGTGATCATCAGGTTTCGCTTATCGCAGCAGCCATGGCAGGGTCGGAACGATCCGGTCGGATAAAAATCTTCACTACTTTGAGCAGGGTGTTCACCAGCCGATTGCGGTGGCGGAAGAACAGGCTGTTGCCTTCGAACTCGCACCCCAGGCGCAGCTTACTGGCATACCCGGCCTGGCCGCACTCATACACTGCAATATTGTGCTGGATACAGTAATCGACATTGGTCAGCCAGCTGCGGAAGTACAAGTTGTAGTCACGGGTGTACTCGACGTCGTGCCCGAAGAACTTATCGACCAACCGATGCTGGTCTACCAGGATCAGGTTGAACGCCACCAACTGCGCGTCCACCCAGTAAAGTACACAGACCGCACGCTCTCCAAGGCGTTCGAGCACGCCGGTGAAGTAGCCGGCGGGCAGGCGCTCGAACTGCAGGTCGGCGCGGGTGAGCGTGGCCTCGTACAGGCGCATGACCTCGGGCAGCACGTCGTCGATATTGCGTCGCCACTCGACACGCGGGCCCGGTGCGCGCAGTTTGCGGCGCAGGTCCTTGCGCGTGGACTTGCCCAGCGACCCCAGGTAGGCGTCCACCGAGCCATAGGGCAGCGGCAATACCCCGGTGGGCAGGCTCGGCATGCTCTGGAAACCAGCCGCCCGGCAGCTGTCGGCCCAGTGCGGATCATTGGCCGGCGCATCCTTGACCGCCACCAGGCCGATACCGAACGCATCGGCATCCTGGCGGGCGGCCTGGAGCAAATGCTGGAGCAACAGCGGGCGTCGCCCCTGCGGCACGTCACTGGCAAACCCGGCGTCGCAACGCTCGGCCACCGGCGAGCCAATGGCATACAGGCCCAATTGCAAAACACCCGGCCACAGCCGCTCCAGACGCTCGGTCAAGCGCTTGCCGGCGCCCGACACCGTGGTGTCGAGCCGATAATGGGTGATGAACGCGGCAGCCACAGCCACCAGCGTGCCGTTCTCAAAAACCGCCAGGTAACGCCATTGAAAATCGGCGATGGCCGCGTGTTCCACCGCGACGTAATAGTCCCAGTCCTCCAGCGCACCGGGAAAGCAGTCGTTCCAGGCACTGCGCGGGATGGCCCGGACGGTCGGGAAAGCTTGGGTGGTGATCACATCATTTCCCTTGTTATGGCCTGTGCCAAGCGGACGCGTTGTGGCTATGGTGATCAGGCTTGTTGTGGCGAGCGGGCTTGCCCTAATGCCGTTCAGTTAAGGTTTTTTGTAGGAGCGAGCTTGCTCGCGAAGAACTCACAGACGCCGCGTTCATTCAGGAAACACGCGTTATCGTTGACGTTTTTCGCGAGCAAGAACTAGGCGTCCCCCTCGCTCCTACAGAAGGCGATGTCCGCTTAACTGAACGGCATGAGGGCAAACAACCTCGTTAGCCACAAGCTGCCAGCTCACCACAACCCGCCAGCTCGCTGGAGAGTGCGGAGTGTCGCTCGACAAACTCCGTACTCAACTCGATCACGCGGCGGTATTGCAGGTCGACGGTGATCATGTGGTAGCAGTTGTCCAGCAGGATCTTGGTCACCGGCCCGCCGAGGTGGCGTTCCACGTAGTCAGCGTTCCAGCGGCTGGTGATGTCGTCCTCGATGGAATGCAACACCAGCGCCGGCACCTTGACCTCGGGCATGCGTTTCTTGACCACGGCGTTCATACGGTGCAACTCGCGCACCGTGATGCCTTCCATGGTCAACAAACCGGCTTCGCTGCTCTCCCCTTCCTTCATCTGCCGCTCGACAATCGCCCGCAGGCGTTCGTTCTTGATGCCATACGGCGGCTTCTCTTCGAAGCGGCAGATGTGCACGCCGAACGGAATCTTCATCAGCAACGGCGTGAGGAACGCCAGCTTGTTGATGCTCCAGCCGTCGTACTTCAACGTCGTGGAATACATCAGCAGCCCGGCGACTTGCCCAGGGTGTTCGGCGGCGACGTACATCGACATCACCGCCCCCATGGACAAGCCACCGACAAACACCTGTGCATGGCGCTGCTTGACCTGGGCGAAGGTCTTGCGCACACCTTCGTACCAGTCCAGCCAGCCGGTAGCCTGCAGGTCGCTGTTGTCACCGCAGTGCCCGGCCAGGGTGGGCACGTACACCGTGCAATTGCCCACCTTGGCCAGGCCCTTGGCGACCTGGCGCAGTTCCGTCGGAGTGCCGGTCAGGCCGTGGATCAACAGGATCCCGACCGGACCTTCACCGAGAACGAAGCCGGCATCACCTTCACCGAGGTCGATCTCTGCCGGTTTCACCGTTTGGTCGCCCGCACCAGCAGTTGCTCGAGCAGCTTCAGGCCCAGCTCGATTTCCGGGTAGCTGATTTCCAGGGACGGTGCCAGGGTGATCACGTTCTTGTAGTAGCCGCCCACATCGAGGATCAGGCCCAGCTTGCGGCCGTCTACCACCATGTCGCCTTTCATACCTTCCTCGACCATGTAGTCCAGGGTCGCCTTGTCTGGCGTGAAGCCATCCGGGCCGCAGATTTCGCAGCGCAGCGCCAGGCCCAGGCCGTCGACGTCGCCGATGATCGGGAAACGTTTCTGCAAGTCCTGCAGGCCTTCCAGGAAGTATTTGCCCTTGGCCATGACCATCGCGCCGTAGTCGACTTCGTTGGTCATCTTGAACATTTCCAGGCCCACCGCCGTGCCCAATGGGTTGGAGGCGAAGGTGGAGTGGGTCGAACCTGGCGGGAAGACCTTCGGGTTGATCAACTCTTCACGGGCCCAGATACCGCCCAGCGGGTTGAGGCCGTTGGTCAGCGCCTTGCCGAACACGATGATGTCTGGCTTGACGTCGAAGTGCTCGATCGACCACAGCTTGCCGGTGCGATAGAAGCCCATCTGGATTTCATCGGACACCATCAGGATGCCGTGCTGGTCGAGAACCTTCTTCAGCTCGCTGTAGAAGTTCATCGGCGGGATCACATAACCGCCGGTGCCCTGGATCGGCTCGACGTAGAACGCGGCGTATTCACTCTGGCCGACTTTCGGGTCCCACACGCCGTTGTATTCGGTCTCGAACAGGCGGGCGAATTGCTGCACGCAGTGGCTGCCGTATTCTTCCTTGGTCATGCCTTTAGGGCCGCGGAAGTGGTACGGGAACGGGATGAACTGCGCACGCTCGCCGAAGTGGCCGTAGCGACGACGGTAGCGGTAGCTGGAAGTGATCGACGAAGCGCCGAGGGTGCGCCCGTGGTAGCCGCCTTCGAAGGCGAACATCAGGCTCTTGCCGTTGGTGGCGTTACGTACGACCTTCAGGGAGTCTTCGATCGACTGCGAACCGCCGACGTTGAAGTGGACGCGACCGTCGAGGCCGAATTTCTTCTTGGCATCGACCGCGATCATTTCCGACAGCTCGATCTTGCCTTTGTGCAGGTACTGGCTGGCGATTTGCGGCAGGGTGTCGATCTGCTGTTTCAGCGCATTGTTCAGGCGCGGGTTGGCATAGCCGAAGTTGACGGCCGAGTACCACATTTGCAGGTCGAGGTAGGCCTGGTCTTCGGTGTCCCACACGTAGGAGCCTTCGCAGCGGCTGAAAATGCGCGGCGGCTCGATGTAGTGGACAGTGTCGCCGTACGAGCAGTACTTGGCTTCTTTATCCAGAAGCACCTGGTCTTCGGCGGTAGCGATACGGATATCAGACATGGTGGAAGAGTTCCTGATTTTCAATAGAGAGGTCAGTCGCAGCAAAGGTGGTGGCGTTGGCGGCAATGCCCTGGGGCAGCCTGGCCAGCAATGCGGTCACTTCGGCGAAGGTGTCGAAGCGCGCGTGGGGAATGTTGTTGGCTTCGCAGTACTGGGCGAGGCTGCCTTTGGCGAAGACGAAATCGGCGGTGGACGCGACGCACATGTCGGACTTGCCATCGCCGATCACCAGCACGCGCTTGTTGCGCGGCGTGGACTTGCACTTGCAGTTGCCCGACGCGGCGCGGCACGCATCGCTGGAATACGGGAAGTCGATGCGCCAGCTGTCCTGGTCGACCTGGCGCAGGCGGTTGGCGAGGATCGGCAGCAGGGTCACGTAGTTGCGCGACAGAATCCGCGCGATACCCTGCTCGATGCCGTCGCTGACCACTTCGACGGAGGCCCCGAGGCCGATGACGTGATCAACGAAATCCGGGAAGTCCGGGTCGATCTCGACGCTGTCGAAATACGCCAGCAGTTCGCTGGGGGTGGCCTTGATCAGCGCCAGTTGGCGGCTCAGGCATTCGCGTGAACCGATATGCCCATCCAACCATTCCTGCTCGATGGTTTCCCATTCGGGACCCGCGAAGCGTTGGAGGACGTTGTCGATGACATCGGTGGGGGTAATGGTCCCGTCGAAGTCACACACGATATGCCAGTGGATCATCTGCCTGTCCTTGAGTTGGAGGGCTTGAAGAAGAGCGCGCTGTGTGCGCTTGCAGAAGGGGTAGAGCAGGGACTGTGCCAACTGGCCTGGGCCCAGCAGGGCTGGGGGTTTGGCGGGTAATTCGGGCGATATGTGTCGCAGGAGCTACAATTTTTGTAGCTTGCTACAAACAAGATGAGTGCTTGCGCCAGGGCCCCCCTTCGCGCGTTCATGCGCGCATGGCCAGATAAGGAAACGCTCCATGTTCAAGGTTACTTCTGCTGTATTCGCCGGTTTATTGGGACTCTGGGGCTTTTCCAGCGCAGCCCTGGCAGAAGGCATCACTGGCGAAGTCGGCGCAGGTATCGCTTATCAACCCCATGACCCGACCGGCAGTCGCTACGAAACGCGGCCAATCCCCTACGTGGACCTCGACTGGGGCAGCGTCAGCCTGGGCACCGATGACGGCCTGACCTGGAGCGCCCTCAATACCAACGGTTTTACCGCCGGCCCCTATATCAATTACCTGCAGGGGCGTACGGCCAACGGCTCACTGCGCGGCCTGCGCAATGTCTCGGACATGGCCGAAATCGGTGGCTTTGTTCAATACGCCCCGGTCGATTTCTGGCGTGTGTATGCCCAGGTGGGCCAGGCCGTTGGCGGCGGGCATGATCAAAGTGGCGTACTGGGTAAGCTCGGCGGTGAGTTGGGTTACCCACTGGGCAGCGGGATTATTGGCAGCACCGGCCTGATGGCGCACTTTGCCGACGCCCGCCAGACCCAGACCTATTTCGGCGTGGACGCCAACGAATCCGCGGCCTCCGGCATTCGCGCCTACAACGCCAGCGCGGGCTTCCAGAACATGACGCTGACCCAGAGTTTTGAATTCCCCCTGGCGTCCCACTGGTCGCTGCTGACCAGCGCCAGTTGGGTGCACCTGGTGGGCTCGGCGGCCAATAGCACTATCGTCAAGGCGACCGGGGACGTGAACCAGGGCCAGGTACAGACAGCCATCAGCTACAAGTTCGACTAATAAGCACACACCTTCTTACAAACTGGTCTGAGCCTTGCAATGACGCCCCGGAATTCATTTCTTCAGGACGCTATTCATGGCTCGCCCCGCTTACCGCCTGCTGCACCACTCGCTCTGGGACCTGGTCCCCATCACGATGGGCCTGGCCCATTTCGTTTTTGTCATCTGGCAGGTGACCGCCTTTCATAGCCTGAGCGGGTGGGCCCTGTTGCCCCTGGCGCTGCTCTACGCGGTGAGCCTGTCGTGGAGCATCAACAGCATCTCGCACAACCAGATCCACAACGCCTACTTCAGCCATCGCGCGATGAACCGCGCCTTCGACCTGTTGCTGTCGGTGACCATCGGCTTTTCCCAGACGCTCTACCGCGATATCCACAACCGCCATCATCGCGGTAACGCCGATCTGCCGGGGCCGGATGGGCACACCATCGACCCCCTGTCGATCTACCAGCGCGGCAAGGATGGGCAGCCGGAGAATCCCTGGGCCTATACCTTCCTCAGTTTCTTCCGTGACGACCCCAAGCCGTTCTATGACGAAATGAAGCGCAAGCGCCCGGCGGATGCGCGCTGGGTCAAGGTCGAGATCGGCGTGACAGTGGCGTTCTACATCGCCCTGGCGTTCTACAACTGGCAGGCGGTGTTGTGGTTATTGCCGTTCTGGTACCTGGGCCAGTGCCTGTCATCGCTCAATGGCTACTATGAGCACTTCGGCGGCAACCCGGACCTGCCGATCGCTTGGGGCGTGAGTTCCTATAGCCGGTTGTACAACCTGATCTGGATGAACAACGGCTACCACGCCGAACACCACTACCGGCCCAAGATGCACTGGACCAAGATGAAGGCGTTTCATCGGGAAATTGCCGAGCAACAGCGTGCGGCGGGGGTCAAGTCGATTCCAGTGTCACACGGCCTGGGCTTTTTGGTTGCACACCGCAAACCCTGACCTCCCTCCCGTAGCAGCTGTGTGACCCAGCTGCTACGGGAAGGGCGATTTCAGTTTTCTTCGCCCTCGGCCAGCAGGGCGATCCCGCCGATAATCACCGCAACCCCCACCCAATGCAGCAGGCTGATGTGTTCCCCCAGCCCCAGCCACGAACCGAGCAGCACCACCACAAACACCAACGAACTCAGGGGGAACGCCAGGGACAGGCTGCTGCGCCGCAGAATCAGCATCCACACGAAAAACGCCCCGATGTAACTGGCGATCGCCGCCAGAATCCCTGGGTTGCGCGCCACCTCGGACAACCACTGCCAGTTGAAATCCATCTGGCCCAGTTGGTTGCCAGCCACCTTGGTAAACAACTGCCCGGCGCTTTCGGTACAAATCAGCAAGGCCCACAGCACCACGGTGCCGAGGCGCCCGTGCAACCAGCCACTTGGGCGCGCTACCACAACATCCTGCGTATTCATGCCTGACTCCCAATCGCCACCAACATCACCCCCAGGGTAATCACCAGGGTTCCCAGCCAACGGCGCCGGCTGACGGTTTCCTTGAGCACCAGCTTGCCTGCCAGCACCACCCCGCAATAAGCCAGCGCCGCCGCCGGGAACAACAGGCTCAACGGCGCACGGGACAAGGCTTCCAGCCAGACGAAGAACTCGATGGCATAGGCGCCGATCCCGGCCCACAGCAACGGCGCATTGAACACCTGGCCCCAGAAGGCATTCAGGCGAAACTCACCCTCCAGCGCTGGCAGGCGGTCCAGGCCAATCTTGAAACACAGTTGGCCGATCACATCGAGCACGATGGAAAAGGCCACCAGCAACACCACGGTCAGGGTCACGGGAACAGCTCCTCAAACAGGTTGATCAGGGCTTCGTTGGTGGCAGCGTTGCGCTGCAAATCCTCCGTGCTCCAACGCTCCGGCGGCGGCTGGTCGGACTTGGCCTCCCAACGCTTGAACGCGTTACTGAACACCGGCGTGGCGAACTCGCCGCACACGTCGATGCCGATGATCCGCTTGCGCGCCGCCAGGGCCCGCAGCGCCTGGAGCAGGTGGGTCAGGCGCATGCCGCCCTGGTCCCAGTTGGTGGCTGCGTCTTCACTGGCCAGCACATCTTTGTCGATGGTGATCCAGATCGCCTCGGTGGGCAGACTGGTGATCATCTGGTCCAGAAAGGCCGCCCAGTCGAGCTCCGCCAGGTTGCGCCAGTGCAGGTAGTTTTCCTGCTGCTGGTGGCCAGCACCATCGCCCACCCGGCCCCAGACCTTCGATGGCGGGTGCTGCCACGGAAACAGCTGCAATTTCCCGCGCTTGAGGGCGCCAAGGTTGCCACCGCGCAGTTGCGGGTTATGCAGGTCGTCGCTGCACGGGCCGAGGGTCACGATACGTTGGATCGCCGGCATTTTCAGCGCACGGTTGACCCACGAACCACAGTGCCGCTTGGGTGCCAGGCGCACCCAGTCGGGGTGGTTGTCGAAGTGGATCAGGCTGACAGGTTCTTTCAAATCCGCGAGGAATGCCGGCGTGAGGTGGTGATAATCGCCGGAGCCGACAAATAGAATTTCCGGCCGCGCATTGGTGGGCCGCGGCCGGTGGGCCAGGCGTTCGGCGAAGCGCTTCCAGGTTTTTTCGGTGGACCACAGGCGTAATTTAGGGCCCAGGTCCAGCAAGTCGATACGGTTGGCGCGGCCACTGGCCAAACGTTGGGCAATCGGCGCCTGACCGGTGAGGCTGTGGTCGAGGTCAAGAATATTCAAGGTAGTGTTTCACCCCTAATGGCAGCGCCCAACCGGATACCGGCTGGGCTTTAGGGGGTCAATGCAAGGGGCGGGCCAGCGGGTGAACGAGCGAAGGCTTGAAGCCTGCGCAGAACTGATGTGGGAGGGGGCTTGCCCCGATGGCGGCCTCATCGGGGCATAAGTATCTACACAACTTTTTTCAGCGGTCTGTGGCGAGGGAGCTTGGTCCCGTGGCGGCCTTCGGGCCGACCATGTGGTTGGATTTGACCGAGTACATATCCGTTGCTGCGGTAACGGCGGCTGGCGGTTCCGCTCTTACAGCGGGTCACTTTTGGAAGAGCGCCAAAAGTAACCAAAAACGCTTCGCCCCAACACTCGGCACCTCGCTTAGGCTCGGTGTGCCCGAACGCAGGCTCTGGAGCGTGGGCCGCCGCGATGGGCCATCCCTGGCCCAGCGCGGCTAACCCGGCGTCCTGCCGGGTTACCCACGCTCCAAAGCCTGCGTTCGGCCAGCGTGTTTGACGGGGCGCCGAAGATCAAAAGCCAAAGCGCGGCGGCCTTAGAGCCGACCGGATTTGTAGCTGGTGTACTCGGTAAAAATGTGGGAGGGGGCTTGCCCCCGATGAGGGAGTGTCAGCCACTTATTTGTTAACTGACCCGGCGCTATCGGGGGCAAGCCCCCTCCCACATTTGGGTCTCCACAGGTCAGATATCTCCATAAGTCAGGTAGACCTCATTCTGCTTTTGCTCTGCTTTTGCTCTGCTTTTGCTCTGCTTTTGCTCTGCTTTTGCTCTGGCTTTTGATCTTGATCTTAGGCGCCCCGTTAAACCACGCTGGCCGAACGAAGGCTTGAATCCGTGGGTAACCCGGCAGGACGCCGGGTTAGCCGTCCTGGGCCAGGGATGGCCCATGACGGCGGCCCACGGATTCAAGCCTTCGTTCGGGCATGCCGAGCCTAGGCGAGGCACCGAGTGGTGGGGCAAGAGCCTTTTGGTTACTTTTGGGCTCTTTCTTTCCAAAAGTGACCCGCTGTAAGAGCGGAACCATAAGCGGCCGTTACCGCAGCAACGGATATGTACTCGCTAAAACTCCAAAAAAGCGGTCGGCCCGAAGGCCGCCACGGGACCAAGCTCCCTCGCCACAGACCACTGGAAATTGTGTAGATACCCATGCCCCGATAGCAGTGGCACATTCAACATCTTTATCGGCTGACACTAAGCCATCGGGACCAAGCCCCCTCCCACATTTGGATCAGTGTTCGACTTCAGTTTTTGGCTTCGTTGATGATCTGGCGAATCGCCCCCACAAAGGCTTCGGCCGGCTGGCCACCGCTGACAGCGTATTGATCGTTGAACACGATGGTCGGCACCGACGTCACGCCACGGGAGATCCACAACTGCTCCTGCTCGCGGACTTCTGCGGCGTATTCGTCGCTGGCGAGAATCTCGGCCGCGCGCTTGAGGTCCAGGCCGACGCTCTCGGCGATGATCGCCAGGGTGGCGTGGTCGGACGGGTCTTGGCCATCGGTGAAATAGGCCTTGAACAACGCTTCCTTGAGGTTGTACTGCAAGCCTTCCAACCCGGCCCAATGCAGCAGGCGATGGGCGTCGAAGGTGTTGTAGATACGGCTCTGGCCGTCGGTACGAAAGGCAAAGCCCAGCGCGGCCCCCATGTCACGGATGCGCTCACGATTGGCTTGGGACTGTTCGGCGGTGGAACCGTATTTCTCGGTGATGTGCTCGACGATGTTCTGCCCCTCGGCGGGCATGTTCGGGTTCAGTTCGAACGGCTGGAAATGGATCTCGGCCTGCACCTCGCTGCCCAGTTGGTCGAGGGCTTCGGTCAGGCCACGCAGGCCGATGATGCACCAGGGGCAGGACACGTCGCTGACGAAATCGATTTTCAGGGGAGTACTCATGGTAGGCAACCTCGCTGGCATTCATGTGCCACAAAAGTTGCACGATACACCAATGTCACAACACCTTCGAAGGCTCGCCCAGGTCAATCTGCGCCCAATGTGCAGCATCTTCGCGATGGGCTTGCAGGTACGGTAGAACCGCCGTCAGCAGCGGCGCCTTGAACGCTTCCTGGAAACGGTGGGCCATGCCGGGAATCAACTTCAATTGGCTGCCCTGGATATGCGCCGCCAGGTGCACGCCGTGCATCACCGGCAGCAACGGGTCGGCGGTGCCGTGGACCACCAGGGTCGGCACACGCAATTGGTTGAGCAGCGGCACGCGGCTCGGTTCGGCGAGGATCGCCATGATCTGGCGCTTCACGCCTTCCGGGTTGAAGGCGCGGTCGTAGGACAGCGCCGCCTGGTGCAACAACGCCTGGCGATCATCCTTCACGTTCGGGCTGCCCAACGCCGCGAGCAAATCCGCCTGCTGCTCCAGCGCCACTTCACGATTCGGCGCGCTGCGTCGCGACAACAACTGCACCAGCGCTGCATTCGGGGCCGGCAAGCCTTCAGCGCCAGAGCTGGTCATGATCAGCGTCAGGCTTTCCACGCGCTGCGGCGCCATGGCGGCCAGGTGCTGGGCGATCATGCCGCCCATGCTCGCGCCCAGCACATGGAATTGGCGGATCTGCAACGCGTCCATCAAGCCCAGGGCATCGTCGGCCATGTCGGTCAGGGTGTAGGGCGCCGCCACCGGCAGGCCGAGCTTGTAGCGCAGCACTTCGAAAGTCAGGTTGGCGCTGGCCGGCGCCTGGCGCCAGGTGGACAGGCCAACGTCACGGTTGTCATAGCGAATCACCCGGAAGCCTTGCTGGCACAGGGCGACGACCACTTCATCCGGCCAGTGGATCAACTGCCCGCCCAGGCCCATCACCAGCAGCAATGCAGGATCGGACGCACGGCCGATGCTCTGGTAAGCGATGCTCACCTGAGCCAGGTCGACCGTTTGGGTCGGGACATTGACATCACATCGAGAAGCCGCAAAAGACGGCAGGCCGAATAGTAGAGCGGCCAGTAAAAACAACACGCGCATGAAAAACACCGAAACGCAGAACCCCAGTAGAGCGCGAGTCTGATGAAGTTTGTTCAAGCGCGCTGCCACACTTCCATGACAGTTTGATGAAGAGTGCCCGGTGGTCGTGGTCGACAGGCCCGCGAACATGAGACAAACTCACGCTATCGCAACTTGTCACAAACTATCCTCATGGAGAGCCCGTGCTCGAGATCCGTCACCTCAAGACCCTGCACGCCCTGCGCGAAGCCGACAGCCTGGTGGAAGCCGCCGAGCGCCTGCACCTGACGCAATCGGCGCTGTCCCACCAGTTCAAGGAGCTGGAAGAGCGCCTGGGCATGCCGTTGTTCGTGCGCAAGACCAAACCCGTGCGGTTCACCAGCGCCGGCCTGCGCCTGCTGCAACTGGCCGATGCCACCCTGCCCTTGCTGCGGGGTGCCGAGCGCGATATCGCGCGGTTGGTCGGCGGCACCGCCGGGCGCCTGCACATGGCGATCGAGTGCCACAGCTGCTTCCAATGGTTGATGCCGACCATCGACCAGTTCCGCGACGCCTGGCCCGAAGTCGAACTGGACCTGGCCTCGGGGTTTGCCTTCGCCCCCCTGCCGGCCCTGGCTCGCGGCGACCTGGACCTGGTGGTGACCTCTGACCCACTGGAACTGCCGGGCATTACCTATGTGCCGCTGTTCACTTACGAAGCGATGCTCGCCGTGGCCAACCAGCATGCGCTGGCGAACAAAGCCTACATCGTGCCGCAAGACCTGCTCACTGAAACCCTGATCACCTACCCGGTGGAACGTGACCGCCTGGACATCTTCACCCGCTTCCTGGAGCCGGCCGACGTGGAACCGGCCCAGGTGCGGACCTCGGAACTGACGGTGATGATGATGCAACTGGTGGCCAGCGGTCGTGGCGTGTGCGGCATGCCCCATTGGGCGCTGCATGAATACAGCTCGCGCGGTTACGTGAAGGCCAAGCGCCTGGGCGAGAAAGGGCTGTTTGCCACGTTGTATGCGGGGATTCGTGCGGACATGCTGGATGCGCCGTACATGCGCGACTTCCTGCTGACGGCCAAGGACACTTCGTTTTCCACGCTGGACGGGGTCAGCGCGGTGCGCTGAACCCCTCTCCCCTTCAGACAGTGCTGGCCAGGGATTCGCGATAAAACGGCAGGATCAGGTCACAGGTCAACGGCGCCAGCGCCAGGCCGCCATCACCGGCCGGGTCAATCCAGCGCACCTCTTCGATTTCAGCGGCGGGGCTCACCGGTACATCAATGTGTACCTGGAACAACTCGGCTTGCACGGTGAAACCCGGCTCGTTGGCAGCCGGGGCCGAGAAGCGGCCGAGGTACACGGCCGCGCCGGGGTCAATCTGCAGGTTCAGTTCTTCGTACAGCTCACGGGCCAGGGCTTGGACAGGTTGCTCACCGGCGTCGATCTTGCCGCCGGGTTGCATGAAAGCCTGGGTGCCACGCTTGCGCACCAGCAGGGTTTGGCCGTCGCCGCCGATCAGCAGGGCCGCGGCGATTCGAATCGTAGTGGTCATGTACAGGCTGCCTCGAATGAAAGGGCCGCAAGGATCACAGAAAGCGCCTCAATCGGAAAGCAGCGCACCTTCTTCAGGGTCTTTGATAAACACGGTGTACTTGGCCCCTTCCATCGCTTCAAACGCAATCAGCTTGTCCACCAGCGGCAGGTTCAACACCTTGCCGGCGTTGAGCAGCAACATGCCGTTATCGGCATTGAGATTGCGCGCCAGCACCATGCCTTCGGTCAGTTCGCGGGTGGTCAGCGCCTTCACGCTCGGGTCGCCCAACGTCACGTCGCTGAGGAAGGCAGCGCACGCGTGGATAAAGTCCTCCAGCATGTCCGGGTCGTAGAGCTTGCCGGCATATTTGCGAATGAAGAGCAGCGCTTCATCGCTGTTCATCTGCCGCTCGAGGATCAAGCCCTTTTGTAACTCGATAAAGTCGACGGCCAGTTTCAACAACCGCGACCCCGAGGGGATCTGCTCGCCCTTGAGGTGGTCGGGGAAACCCGTGCCATCCCAACGCTCCTGGTGATGGCGGATCAAGCGTGCCGCGTCCTTCATCGGCTCCAGGGTCATCAGCAACGACTCGCTCTGGGTCGGATAGGCCCGATAACGCTCGCGATCGGTACTGTGCAGCATGTCCGATGGCGCGACCATCATGCTGTCGCTCCAGCTCAACTTGCCAATGTTGTAGAGCGCGGCGGCCATGGCCAGGTCGCGGGCACTGGCTTCGTCGATCGCCTGGGCCCTGCAATACACCCGGATCAATTCGATCAACTGGCGATTGGTCTGCTTCTGCTTGGGTAAGCGCAGGTTGGCCAACAGCGAAAACACCTCGGTGCCGGTCACATAGCTGCGCTTGAGCTCGTCGTAGGCCAGGTCGAGCATGTCGGCGGTCTGTTGCAACTCGGCGGTGCGCGCCGCCACGCGTTTTTCCAGGGTGGCATTGAGCACTTTCAATTGCTCGTTCTGGTCGCGGGTCAGGCGCTCCAGGCGCTGGTGCTCAACGCACTGGCGCAGGGTCAACTGCAACTCATCGTCATTCCAGGGCTTGCTGATATAGCGATCGATCTGCCCATCGTTAATCGCCTTGACGATGGTCGGCAGGTCAGCGTAGCCCGTCAGCAGGATGCGACCGGTCGACGGGTACAACTGATGGACCCTGGCCAGCAGCTCGGCCCCATTCATGCCCGGCATGCGTGCATCGCTCATCACCAGGTCGATGGGATGGGCCGCCATGATGTCCAGGGCCTGGGCACCGCTGCTGGCCAGCATGACCTCGTAGGGTTGACCGCGCAGGAGGCGACGCAGGCTGTTGAGGATCGATTCTTCGTCGTCAACCAGCAGAATGGTGGGTTTATAGGGCGATGTCGTAGCGAGTTGTGCGTCCATGGCGACTCTGCCTTCGAATAAAACAAAATTGAGCGAACTTGAACCCTTATGTCACACCTTGACCCGTCACCGGATGCCAGGTCGACTGGCGTTGCCTATCGTGCAGCAGGAACCGGGGTGATTTGACGCCAACTGGCCATCAAATTCAAGCGCGCTCGACTATGCTGTCACCGAAGGCCAACACTGTGCTTAAACGTAGTCTCAGGGAAGGGGTCGTTATGTCGTCGAGTCGTTTGCAGTTGGGGAGTGCGCCATGAGCCCGGATTCAGGACGGGCCAACCGTCGCATTCTGATCGTCGATGACTCGGCCTCGATCCATGAGGACTTCCGCAAGATCCTGTGTGCCGATCCAAACGGCGAGCCGTCCATGGACAGCCTCGAGGAAACCCTGTTCGGCACCGCGCCAGTGCTGCGCCAGGCCTTCGAGCTGGACTCCGCCTACCAGGGCCAGGAGGCGCTTGCCCTGGTCAACCAAGCCCTGGCGGCCCACGCCCCGTATGCCATGGTGTTCATCGACATGCGCATGCCGCCTGGCTGGGATGGCCTGCAAACCATTGAACAACTGTGGAACGTCGACCCCCACCTGCAAATTGCCCTGTGTACGGCTTATTCCGACTACTCCTTTGAAGCGATCGAAGCGCGGTTGAAGTACAACGACCAACTGTTGATCCTGAAAAAGCCGTTCGACCACCTGGAAATACGCCAGATGGCCAGCGCTCTCACCTGGAAATGGCAGCTCGCCCAGGACGTCGCACTCAAGGTCATTGGCCTGGAGCGCACCATTGAAGAACGGGTGCAGGAACTGCTGAAGGTGTCGCACCTGTTGCAATACGACGCGCTGACCGAGTTGCCCAACAGCACGCTGCTGGGCGACCGATTGACCCAGGCCATTGCCCTCGGCAGGCGTCACGACACTCAACTGGCCGTCATCTTCATTGGCCTGGACCGGTTCAAGCGCATCAACAACGCCCTGGGTTATCCCGTGGGTGACGAGGTGCTCAAGCATGTCAGCCAAAGCCTGGTGGCAGCGGTGCGTGAGTCGGATTCGGTGTTCCGGTATGGCTCCGACGAGTTCGTCATCGTGCTCAACGATATTCAGCACCCTCGGCAAACCCAGCACGTCGCACAAAAATTGCTCAAGGCGATCAACATCACCCGGCATATCGCGAGCCATGACCTGAGCGTCACCGCGAGCCTGGGCATCAGTATTTATCCCAATGACAGCGGTACGGCGGTCGAGCTGATCAAGCACGCGGAAACCGCCATGCACGCCAGCAAGGAACATGGCCCGGACGACTTCAGGTTTTATACCGAGGACATGAACCTGCGCGCCCGGCACCAGCAAGACCTGGAAAGCGCGATGCACCAGGCGTTGGAACGCGATGAGTTTGTGCTGCACTACCAACCCAAGCTGGATTTGACATCCGGCCGCATCGTCGGGGCCGAGGCACTCTTACGCTGGTTTCAACCGCAATCGGGTTGGATCGGCCCAGCCGATTTCATACCCGTTGCCGAAGACAGTGGCCTGATCATCCCCCTCACCCAATGGGTGTTGCGCCAAGCCTGCACGCAAGCACAGGCCTGGCGCTCGATGGGCCAGTTTCCCCTGTGCATCTCTGTGAACATCTCGGCCCTCGACTTCCGCCAGCGGGATTTTGTCGCTAACCTGGCCGCCATCCTTGAGCAAACCGGCCTGCCGCCCGCCCAGCTGGAGCTGGAGATCACCGAAAGCGTGCTGATGCAGAATGTCGACGACACCGTCGAAACCCTGCAGAAAATCAAGGCCATGGGGGTGCGCCTGGCGCTGGATGATTTCGGCACCGGTTACTGCAGCCTCAGCTACCTGCGCCGTTTCCCCATCGATGTGCTGAAGATCGATCAATCATTCGTGCACGGCTTGACTGTAAACAGCCGGGACAAACAGCTGATCAGCGCTATCATCGCCCTGGGCAAGAGCCTGGAGTTGAACATCATCGCCGAAGGGGTGGAAACCATCGAACAGTTGAATGTCCTCAAGGCGCTCCAATGTGAAGAGGGCCAGGGGTATCTGTTCAGCCAGGCCCTGCCCGCGAAGGACTTTGCCCAGTTGCTGCGGGTGGGTTGCGACTCGCTGATGCCCCGTCAATAGCCCCGTGCCTGCAAGGAGTGCTCGCTTGAGCGAAGTTCCAATTTACCGTCTTGGCCTCCTGCTCACGTTATGGATGGGCGCAGGAGCCCCGCTGGTGGCGGCGCCGCTGGACGAAGCGCTCAAACCGTTACCGCCGGTTCCGGAACTCGACCCGGCCAAGGTCGAACTGGGCCGCCAGTTGTTCAACGAGCCGCGCCTGTCGGTCAATAACACCCTGTCATGTGCCAGCTGTCATCGCCTGGAATCCGGTGGTGCCGACAACAAGCCGTTCTCCCTGGGCTTCGACGGTAAGCCCGTGGCGATCAACACCCCAACGGTGTTCAACGCCAGCCTGAACTTCAAGCAGTTCTGGAATGGCCGGGTGGACACACTGGAGGCGCAGATCGAACAAGTGGTCATCAGCCCGGTGGAAATGGGCAACGACTGGAAAACCGTGGTGCAGAACCTCTCCGCCCTGCCCGCCTATCAGGCGGCGTTCAAAGGCGCGTACCCCGATGGCGTGACTGCGGCCAACGTGCAAAACGCCCTGGCCACCTATGAGCGAACCCTGCTCACCCCGAATTCGCGCTTTGACCAATACCTGCTGGGCAACACCGAGATCCTGACGATCCAGGAAAAGTACGGCTACCAGCGCTTCAAGGACTACGGCTGCATTGCCTGCCACCAGGGGATCAACATCGGCGGCAATATGTTCCAGAAGTTCGGTGTGATGGGCGACTACTTCAAGGCGCGCGGCAACCCTGTCGAGTCGGACCTGGGGCGCTACCTGTTGACCCAGGATGAAGAGGACCGTCACGTGTTCAAGGTGCCGAGCCTGCGCAATGTCGCGGTCACGGCCCCCTATTTCCACGACGCCTCGGCCAAGACCCTGGAGGAAGCCGTCGACGTGATGTTCAAGTACCAGTTGGGCCGTATCCCGTCCGCGGAGGATAAAGACCTGATCATCCAGTTTCTCAAGACACTGACCGGCGAATGGGCAGGTAAACCGCTATGAGCCGACCATCATGACCCTCTCCCGCCGCCGCGCCAGCCAATTGTTCCTGGGATGCATGACGATGTTGCTGGCCTCGATACTGGTCTTTCTGTACATCAAGTCCTCCAACGACCAGGCCGCCTCCTACACCCACTCACGCGACCTGATCCGCCAGTTGCAGCAACTCAACGCACAGTGGGACAGCGAGGTGCTCAAGGCCAGGATCGCCATCACCCACAATTACGACCCGCTGGTGACGCCCCTCACAAAAATGACCCAGCTGTGGGCCGAGCTGGAAGCACATGACTCATACCACAACCCTGAAGACCTGCGCGCCTGGCAAGCCAGCCAACAAGCCTACCGGGAGGCGATCCAGGAAAAAGCCCGGCGGGTCGACCAGTTCAAATCCCACAATGCGGTGTTGCGTAACTCCCTGGCCTTCCTGCCGACGGCCGAAGACGATATCCAGGCGCAGTTCAACCAGGTGAACGGGCCCGCCAAACTGCAACTGCAAAGCGTGGCCACCGACACCTACGACTTGCTGCTCAGCAGCATGGAGTTCGCCCAGATCACCAGTGACGAGCGTGCCGCCGACATCCTCGTCGGCCTGGGCAAGCTGAACGTCAACAAAGAACTGTTGCCCAGCGCGTTCCAGGCCCCCGTGGACATTTTGAGCAATCACATCGAACTGATTTTGCGCGAGCAGCCGGTGGTCAACACCTTGCTCGAACAGATCGCCGCCATCCCGGTGGCCGAACGCCTGGATGAACTGACCACCCACCTCAATCAGGATCAACAGGCCGCCGACCGCATCGACCAGAAATACCATCGCTACCTGCTGGTGTTCTCGACCCTGCTGGTCGCCTTGTTGCTGTACCTGGCGATTCGACTGCTGCGCAGCGTCGCCGAGATAAACCGCGTCAATCGCGCCTTGCAGGCCGCCAACGAAACCCTGGAACAACGCGTCGAGCGGCGCACTCAACAGCTCAAGGATGCCCAGAGCGAGCTGATGGACAATGCCCGCCAGGCCGGCATGGCCGAGATCGCGACCAATGTGCTGCACAACGTCGGCAACGTGCTCAACAGCGTGAACATCTCCGCCGACCTGGTTGCCCGTAAACTGCGCAGCAGCAAGGCACAGGGCCTGGGCAAGGCCATGCAATTGATCAACGAGCACCAGGGTGACCTCGGCACCTTCCTCACCGAAGATGAAAAGGGCAAGCTGTTGCCCGGCTACCTGAACCAACTGGTAAACGCCATTGCCGTTGAACAGCAAGGGCTTACAGACGAGCTGGCACAACTGAGCAAGAGCGTCGACCACATCAAGGACATCGTCTCCACCCAGCAATCCTATGCGGGCGCATCCAGCCTGCTGGAGCCGCTGGATATCAGTGCCTTGATGGAAGATGCCTTGCGCATGAACGCAGGCGCCCTGAGCCGTCATAACGTCACGGTGATCAAGGAGTACGCAGCCGTGCCGCAGATCCTGGGGGACAAACATCGCCTGTTGCTGATCATGGTCAACCTGATCAGCAACGCCAAGTACGCCATGGCCAACCTGAGCGACCGGCCACGCCGCATCACCCTGTCCGTCACGCCCGTGGATGGCGACACCTTGCAGATCAGCGTCAAGGACGACGGCGAAGGTATACCCGCAGAGAACATGACACGGATCTTCACCCACGGCTTTACCACCCGCAAGGAAGGCCACGGCTTCGGCTTGCACAGCTGTGCCCTGGCCGCCCTGGAAATGAACGGCCAGCTCAGCGCCCACAGCGATGGGCCGGGCCAAGGCGCTATATTCACCTTGAAGATTCCTCTTACCCGGCCGGAAGTCAGTCATGAACCAACCACCTAACCGGCGCATTTTGCTGATCGATGACACGCCGTCGATCCACGACGATTTTCGCAAGATCCTGACGCCGCCGATCGAGACCAACCAGGTGCTCGATGAAATGGAGTCAGCCCTGTTCGGCGACAGTACCCAACCGGCCGCCCCGGCATTCGAGCTGGACTCGGCCTATGGCGGCGAAGAGGGACTGGCATTGCTCGTCACCGCCATGGCCAAGCAACTTCCCTATGCATTGGCCTTTGTCGATATGCGCATGCCCCAGGGCTGGGACGGTGCCAAGACGATCGAGGAGCTATGGAAAGTCGCCCCCGGCCTGCAAGTGGTGGTGTGCACGGCGTATTCGGATTATTCCTGGGAAGATTTGCTCGCCCGGCTGCAAGCCCATGACCGCCTGCTGATCCTGAAAAAACCCTTCGACAACATCGAAGTCCAGCAGATGGCCAACACCCTGACCAACAAATGGGACATGGCCCGCCGTGCCTCGCTGCAAAACAGCCACCTGGAACAATTGGTGGTGCAGCGCACCCAGGCGCTGACCCACGCCAGCGAGGCGCTGCAAATCGAAATCGACGAACGCAAACACCTGGAAAGCCAACTGGTGCAGTCGGAAAAGCTGGCGTCGCTTGGGCAACTGGCGGCGGGGGTCGCGCATGAGATCAATAACCCGGTGGGGTTTATCTCGTCCAACCTCAATACCCTCGACAGCTACTTCAGCCAACTGCAACAGATGCTGGGCGCTTACCGGCAGGCTGAGGAGATGATCGAATCGGGCGAGCAGCGTGATCAGCTCAAGGCTTTGCGCGAAAGCCTGGAGCTGGATTTCCTCAAGGAGGATATTCCGATCCTGATCCATGAATCCAAGGAAGGCATCAACCGCGTGGTGCAGATCGTCAGGGACCTGAAAAACTTTTCACGGGTGGACAACGACCAGACCTGGCAGTGGGCCAACCTGCAACAAGGCATCGACTCGACGCTGAACATCGTCGCCAGTGAACTCAAGTACAAGGCCGATGTGGTCAAGCACTACCAGCCCTTGCCGGACATCGAGTGCCTGGCCTCGCAGCTCAACCAGGTGGTGATGAACCTGGTGATCAATGCGGCCCAATCCATGGGGCCGGAGCGCGGCACCATCACCCTGAGCACCGGCGTGGAAGGCGACACCATCTGGCTGGAAATCGCGGACAACGGCTGCGGGATTGCCCCGCAGGCCCTGCAAAAGATTTTCGACCCGTTCTTCACCACCAAGCCGGTGGGTGAAGGGACGGGGCTGGGGCTCTCGCTGTCGTATGGGATTGTGAAGAAACATCACGGGACTATTACGGTCAGCAGCGAAGTGGGCAAAGGCACCACCTTCCGGGTGGTGCTGCCCATTCGGCAAACAGCCTAGTCGCCCCGTACAGCTCGGCTTTTTTAGATCGATTGCAATAACGCCAAAGCGCAAACCAAGCCTAGGTAAATCGCCACGCGATCGAGGCGGCCCCTCAACCACAAGCCGCCACAAGACCAATGACCGGCAACAGCAGGAGCCGGCCCCGCCCACTCACACCACGCCGGCAGACGCCACTCAAAAAACCGTCCCGCACTGTCATTTCTGACAGTAGACGGCTTCGCCCACCCGTTGGACACTCAAAAAACACTGTCCGCCAGGGAAGGCTGTCATGGCTATTCGTCTCGTGGCATTGCTACTCGTCTGCCTTGCGCTATCGGCCTCGGCACAGACTGACCCGGTTGAATTGCTGCTGGCGCAAATGACGCTAGAGGAAAAAGCTGGCCAGCTCACCCAGTTGGGGACAGTGGACACCGTCACCGGCCCGGCGATTGACCAGGGCAGCCTGACCCACCCGCCGATGCAGACTGTGGGCTCGGTGCTCGGCATCTACGGTGCCGAACGGACCCGACAATTGCAGCAGAGCGTCGTAGAAGGCTCGCGCCTGCATATCCCGCTGTTGTTTGCATTTGATGTGATCCACGGTTTTCGCACCCTATTCCCGGTGCCCTTGGCCGAGGCGGCGGCCTGGGACCCCGACTTGTCGCAACGCACTGCCCGTGCAGCCGCCATGGAGGCTTCGGCCAGCGGCCTGCATTGGACCTTTGCCCCCATGCTCGATATCACCCGCGACCCACGCTGGGGGCGGGTGGTCGAGGGGGCCGGGGAAGACCCGTTCCTGGGTTCGGCACTGGCGGTGGCAAGAGTCCGAGGGACTCACGGCGATGGGCCACCCAACACGTCCTTCATGCTGTCCACCGCCAAACATTTTGTCGCTTACGGCGCCGCCGAAGGCGGACGTGACTACAACAGCGCCGACCTGTCACAACGCACCTTGCAAGAGGTCTACCTGCCGCCGTTCCAGGCGGCCGTAGAGGCCGGCGCGGATGCCGTGATGCCAGGGTTCGAGGAACTCGCGGGGGTTCCCATGCACAGCAACGCGCCCCTCCTCAAAGGTCTGTTACGCGGCCAATGGGGGTTTACCGGAATCATCGTCAGCGACTGGATGGGCGTGCATGAACTCATCCCCCATGGCGTGGCGGCCAGTCCAGCGGATGCCACGCGCAAGGCATTGAACGCCGGTGTCGAGATTGACATGGTCAGCCAGTCCTATAGCCGAAACCTGCCCGACCTGGTGCGCAACGGCCAAGTGTCGCTGACCACCGTGGATGAGGCCGTACGCCATATCCTCAGGGCCAAGCAGCGGCTGGGCCTGTTCGAAAATCCCTATCGCTACAGCGACCCTGCTCGAGAACGCGCCCAGACCCTGACCCCGCAAACCCGTGCCCTGGCCCGCGAGGCGGCGCAGAAATCCATCGTCCTGCTGAAAAATTCAGGCGCGCTGCTCCCCTTGCCCAAGGACCTGCACACGTTGCTGGTGGTGGGCAGCCTGGCCACGGATGCCCAAGCCACGTTGGGCGCTTGGGCCTTGGCTGGAAATACCAACGACACCGTGACGATACTGGAAGGCATACAGCGCACTGTCTCCCCTGCCACCCAAGTGACCTACGTCCCCGGAGCATCGCCTACCAGCCTGGACACCCAAGGCATAGCAGCGGCACAACAGGCCGCCCAGAAGGCCGATGTGGTGGTGGCCGTACTCGGCGAAACCGCCGACATGAGTGGAGAAGCCGCCAGTCGCGCCGACCTTGGCCTGCCCGGCGCCCAGGACGCGCTCGTGCAAACGCTGCTGGAAACCGGCAAGCCCGTGGTGATCATCCTGATGAACGGTCGCCCGCTGTCGCTCTCGAACAGCGCCCAACAGGCAACGGCCATTCTGGAGTCCTGGTTCCTTGGCAGTGAAATGGGGCAGGGTGTGGCCGACGTGCTGTTTGGCGATGTAAACCCCAGCGGCAAGCTGCCCATCACCTTTGCCCGCAGTGTGGGGCAAGTCCCCATCTACTATGGCTACAGGAACAGCGGGCGCCCGGCCACAGGCCAAAACCCGTACGAATCCACCTACCTGGATTTGCCCTCGACGCCCGCGTATGCCTTTGGTTTTGGTTTGAGCTACACCACCTTCGCCTACTCGGCCCCCCAACTGAGCACCAAACGCCTCGCCTCGACCCAGTCCTTGAACGTCCGTGTCACGGTGACCAATACGGGCCAGCGGGCGGGAGACGAAATCGTCCAACTCTATCTACGCGATGATGTCGCCAGCGTGGCGCGCCCGGTCCGCCGACTGCGAGGCTTTCGCAAAGTACACCTGGCCCCTGGCGAAGCCCGGATCGTGGAGTTCACCCTTGGCCCGGAAGACTTTGCCCTGCTCGACGATGACTTGTTGCCCGTGGTCGAAGCCGGCACATTCACCCTATTCGTCGGCGGCAGTTCCACGACCGACAATCAAGCCACCTTTGAGGTCACCGACAGCCGCCGCCTGCATGCGCTTGGCCCCGCCATCCCGAGGCAGCTCAGACGCTGAATGCGCTTGGCGGTTGTCCAGGCTTTCCCTCCGGGAGCAGAATGCGGCACCGACCTGAAGAGTCCGAACCCAAGGTAACCGTATGAGCCTGTCCTTGCTAAGCCGTTACGCCTTCTTTGCCGTATGCGTCATTTTCACCCTCGCCAGCCTGCCTTTTATCGAATATGAATGGTTGTGGCCCATCACGATAGTCACCGGCATCCTCAGCCTGATCGGCCTGTTCGACCTGCTGCAAAGCCCCCACGCGGTGCGCCGCAACTACCCGATCCTGGGCAATATCCGATACCTGGTGGAGGCGATTCGCCCGGAAATCCGCCAGTACCTGCTGGAATCCGACAGCGACGCCCTGCCCTTCTCACGCGCCCAGCGCTCGCTGGTCTACTCACGGGCCAAAAATGAAACCGCCGACAAACCCTTCGGCACCCTGATCGATGTGTACCAGTCGGGCTTTGAGTTTATCGGCCACTCCATGCGTCCGGCGCCACTGAGCGACCCCAGCACCTTTCGCGTGATGGTCGGCGGCCCGCAATGCACGCAGCCCTATTCCGCGTCGGTGTTCAACATCTCGGCGATGAGCTTCGGCTCCCTGAGCGCCAACGCGATCCGCGCGCTCAACCAGGGCGCCAAGCTGGGCAATTTCGCCCATGACACCGGCGAAGGCAGCATCAGCCCCTATCACCGTGAAAACGGCGGTGACCTGACCTGGGAGCTGGGCAGCGGCTACTTCGGCTGCCGCACCAGTGACGGCCGCTTCGACCCAGAACGCTTCGCCGCACAGGCGCAGAACCCGCAAGTGCGCATGATCGAAATCAAGATGAGCCAGGGTGCCAAGCCCGGCCATGGCGGTATCCTGCCCAAGCACAAAGTGACCCAGGAGATCGCCGAGACACGCGGCATCCTGATGGGCGAAGACTGCGTCTCGCCCTCGCGCCACAGCGCGTTCTCCACACCGATCGAGTTGATGCAGTTCATCGCCCAGTTACGCGAACTGTCCGGCGGCAAACCGGTGGGCTTCAAGTTCTGCCTGGGCCACCCGTGGGAATTCATGGGCATCGCCAAGGCCATGCTGGAGACCGGCATCCTCCCGGACTTTATCGTGGTCGACGGCAAGGAAGGCGGCACCGGCGCCGCGCCCGTGGAGTTCACCGACCATATCGGCGTACCGCTGCGTGATGGCTTGCTGTTCGTACACAACACCCTGGTGGGCCTGAACCTGCGCGACAAGATCAAGCTGGGCGCCAGCGGCAAGATCGTCAGCGCATTCGATATCGCCAGCGTGCTGGCCATCGGGGCTGACTGGGCCAACTCGGCGCGGGGCTTCATGTTCGCCATCGGCTGCATTCAGTCGCAAAGCTGCCACACCAACAAATGCCCGACCGGCGTCGCCACCCAGGACCCACTGCGCCAACGCGCCCTGGTGGTGCCGGACAAGGCCCAGCGCGTATTCAACTTCCACCGCAACACCCTCAAGGCCCTCGCCGAAATGCTCGCTGCCGCGGGTTTGGACCATCCGTCGCAGCTGTCAGCCAAGCACTTGGTGCGACGCATGTCGGCCACCGAGATCAAGCTGTTCTCGCAGTTGCATGTGTTCCTCAAGCCGGGGGAGTTGCTGACTGGGGAAGTGAACGGCGAGTTTTATTCGCGCATGTGGCAGATGGCGCGGGCGGATAGTTTTGAGGCCCATGAGGTGGCGGCCGCTTAACGAGGCATGGACGCCGGCTTTCGGCGCCCATGCCTGCGCTCATTTTTCATTGAGTTGCAGGGTGTAGTCTTCAGGGTCGAGAATTTCCTTGAACACAATAAAACCGCCCTGCTCCGTCAGGTAAATCGAATAGAACTTTCTGTCCACCACTCGGCTATAGCGATTGCCAGCAGCGATGGCAGCCTCAAAATTCTCCCGGTCACCCTCCACCACATTATTGATGCCTAACCGGGTCATGAATTGCGGATGCAGCAAGGTATTGGCATCACTCAATAGATACCTCAGGGATGGCATGTACGTCATTGCCGCGTGACCTCGTGGCAACCAGTTACCCGCCGTTAGGGGACCGACATAATAAAAAATCGGTGCGGCGCTCAGTGACTCGTGAGCAACAATGTCATAGGCAATGTATTGGGCCACGGCCGTCTCCAGCTCTTTTTTGGCTATTAATACCTGCCCAAAGGCGTAGCAGAATGAAAACATGAACAGCACCGGCATCACTAACAGCACGCGCAATGGTTTCCAGACCCGGCCTAATACGTCGTAACTCAGTAACAGCAACAAAACCAACACGGCAGAAAAACCAATATAGTTTCTGGCATCCAAGTTAGGTTCGGCCAAAAACAAGATAGCCCCTGGCACACATAACAACAAAACCGGTAGAACGCCCAGGCACGCAATCAAGACCACTATTTTCCCCAGCGGACGGCCTTGCAGCGTAGCGATACTTGCAAGCCAGGATAATAACCCCACGCTCGCGACAACCAGCAAACCCACAAACAAAGCAGCGTTCCAGGGATTCGCCAGTGAATAAATACTGCCCATGGAAAATAGGAACTTTCTTTGTACGACACTGAGCCAGTTCGCGTCGAACAGGATACTGTCACCGCGATGACTGGTGATGAACTGATAAGCCGTCAGATAGTAGATCAAGCCTGCGCAGAGCAACTGCAACCCGCGCTGGAGCAATGTATACAGGATGCTATTGACCTCGATCCTGTTTCTCACCCCCCACAAGCACTCAATACAGCAAAGGCCGATGAACAGGGTAATCGTCAACTGATATAACGCCAGCGTTACAGCCATCGACACTGCCGCCACCAACCCGCGCAGAAACACGTTTTCGACTGTACAGGTGATCGCATAAATAACCGCCGCCACCGCTAGTATCATTCCAGGACCATCGTATTGATAGGCGATATTACCCAGAAAGAACGGATTACATAGAACAGGCAATACCACCAGACAGGCAACCCAACTTGGCGTCGGAAAATACCAGCACGTCAGGCGTGTCATAGCCAAAACCATGGCAAATACAGAAATCAATAATGGCAAAGGAAATATATTGGTGGTGCCGCCGGTGAAGGTTAAAAACTTATGCAGCACTTCAAGCAAGATTCGTCCCTGATTTTTCCAACCGTCTCCCGCCAGTAATAAAGAGCGCCAACTGTCATCGATATAGGCATAGTCCGCGCGAATGACGGGGTACACATAAATCAGTGAAACCACACTGAAGAACACCACCACCTGTTTTTTAGTCAATACCGGTTCATTCCACATGACGCATGCCCTCCTCGGTCGCTCTGCTCCGTATCACGTCCTTCACCACATACCTCGGCCGATGCTTGGCCTCCATATAAATCCGCCCCACATACTCGCCCAATATCCCAATCCCAATCAGCTGCACCCCGCCCAAGAACAAGATCGCCGTCATCAACGACGGATACCCCGGCACCGCATTGCCGAACAGCACTTTGTCGAGCACCAGGTACCCGGCATACACCAATGCCAGCAGCGAAATACAGCCACCGATATAGCTCCATAACCGCAGGGGCAAGGTGCTGAACGAGGTGATGCCATCCAGCGCGAGGTTCCACAGTTTCCAGGCGTTGAACTTGCTCTGGCCAATTACACGCGGGGCGCGGTTGTATTCGACGATGGCCGAGTCAAAACCGGCCCAGGACAACACGCCTTTCATGAACAACTGCTGTTCGGGCAGGGCCTTGATCACGTCCACGACCTTGCGGTCCATCAACCGGAAGTCGCCGACGTTTTCCTCGATGTGGGGATAAGCGATATGGTTGAGCAGGTGATAGAACAGCGATGCACTGTGACGCTTGAGGTAGCCGTCAGTGGAGCGGTCCCGGCGCTTGGCCAGCACCACATCCGCGCCTTTCTGCCATTCGGCCAGCAGTTGCGGGATCACTTCGACCGGGTCTTGCAGGTCGACATCCATGGGGATGACGGCGTCTCCCCTGGCATGTTCAAGCCCGGCGAACAGTGCTGCTTCCTTGCCGAAGTTACGCGATAAATTGATCAACACCACGTCGTGGTCGACCAAGGCGATCGCCCGGGTGTTTTCGGCGGTGCGATCGGTGCTGCCGTCGTTGATAAATACGATCTCGACCGTGTAATCGCGCAATGCGGGCTCTTGTCGAACAGCCTGGTAAAACACTTTCACCGCCTGCTCTTCATTAAACAGCGGCACCACCAGAGAGAGTTTCATTGCCCACGCTCACGAAACACCACCCACTTCGACAGCAGGAAACCGCACACCAGGCTCACCAGCGAGAACGCCACCACCGTGACCAGCCCCGGCAGGCGCCAGCGATCGGCAAGCCAACCCACGGCCAGGCTCACCCCTCCCATGCACAGCATGAACAGTGCATAACGCGGCAGCGACACCGGCATGGCAAAGGTGTAAATCGCATTCAGATAGAAGGAGAAGGACGCAGCGGCGCAAAACGCGAAAAAGTTGCTCGCAGCCTGATTGAGTTCAAACGCCACCCTGAAGACAAAAAACAGCTGCCAATGGATCACCGTATTGGCGATACCAATTGCCGTATAGCGGGAGAATCCCTTCCACAGTCTGGTCATACCGTTGCCCTGTCGCGTCCCGTTCCAGCAGGCCACGGCAAACGCGATACGTCTACTGTCAGACTTAACAGGTAGCCCACCCGTAGACTTGAGACATTCAGAAATACCCAGCCTTTGCAATTGCTTACAAATACCGCCAACCTGCGCCCGCCCGACGTGCGGCGTATGACAACTCCCACCTGCACCGGTCATTACTAAACCTATTGTTCAAGAGCCCGCTGCCATGCTGAACGGACGCGACCCACGCATCGATTTTTTTCGGGGCCTGGCGTTGATCTTCATTTTCTGGGATCACGTCCCCCACAACCCTCTCGGCCAAATCACCCTGCGCAATTTCGGATTCAGCGACGCGGCAGAAGTGTTTGTGTTCCTCGCCGGTTACGCCGCCGTGCTGGCCTACGGCAAGATCCTGCGACGCGACGGTTACTGGCTGGCTTCGTTGAAAATCCTGCGCCGCGCCTGGGTGTTGTACGTGGTGCATATCTTCCTGTTGGCGATGCTGATGGGCATCGTCTTCTTCGCCAACAGCCATGTGGAGACCCGCGACCTGGTCGAAGAAATGGGCCTGACGCACTTCGTCACCCACCCGCAGCAAGCCCTCACCGATGAACTGTTGCTGCGCTTCAAGCCCAACCTGATGGACCCGCTACCGTTGTATATCGTGCTGCTGGCGGGGTTGCCGCTGGTGCTTCCGCTGTTGCTGCGCAACACGTGGGCGGTAGTCAGTGTGTCGCTGGCGGTCTACCTGCTGGCCCCGCATTTGGGCTGGAATCTGCGGGCGATTGCCGACGGTGTGTGGTACTTCAACCCCGTCACCTGGCAGTTGCTGTTTGTGCTCGGCGGCGCTGCGGCGATCCATGCCAGCCAGCCGCACCCGGCGCAAACACAGGGTCGGCTTCGTCAGCCCTTGTTTGTCGCAGCCGCCCTCTACTTGCTGCTGGCCGGGCTCCTGACCCTCTCCTGGCGCTGGCCCGAGTTCCATGACGCCCTGATGCCAGCGGCACTCGGCGACCTGCTGTACCCCATCAGCAAAACCGACCTGTCGCCCGTGCGTCTCTTGCACTTTTTGGCCCTGGCTTATGTCACGGCCAAACTCTTGCCCCATGACCGCTGGGCCCACCATTGGCTGGCGCAGCAGTGCTGCCGCATGGGCCGTTATTCCCTGGAGGTGTTCTGCCTGGGGGTGCTGTTGGCACCGCTGGCTGACATGCTCAATGCCCTGGCCGGCGACGCGCTGGCCATGCAGTTGTTCAGTGCGCTATCGGGCGTGTTGATCATGGCGTTGCTGGCGGCCTGGCTGGACTACAACAAGTGCCTGGATGAAACATTGCGCACCCGCGCGGCCCACCTAACAAATAGTTAGCGCCAGCGAGGCCGCGGGCGATGCTTCCATGAACCTTTCCACTTTCGTGAAAGGTTATGGCACATGTCCACTTATCAACTGCTCAATGGGCTATCAGGAAAATTGCAATCCAGCGCGTCCTGGTCCCGACAACAGGCCCTCGAGCAGATCCAGCACAACGTGATTCAAGCCCTGAGCAGCTTGAATGCGCAGGAACGAACGCGATACCTCACCTTGCAGCGCGAGGCATTGGACGCCCACAAGGCCCTGGAAGACGCCCAGCAAGCCCATACCCAGGACTTCAAGGCCGAGGGCCTGGCGCAATTGCGGGAAAAGCTCGGTGGGCGCGACCCCGAGCAATACACCCTGTTCACCCGCTACAAGGAGAAACGCGAGCAACCCTTCCCCTGGGACCCACCCGATGAGGCGATAAGCCTCAGGGAAGAGTTTCCCCGAAGAACCACCCGACAGCGTCGGGCCCAATACGACTTTCATTACATCGATCATCTCAAGCAGCTGTCGCTGTGGGAGGCCGCTTGTCTGAACTTTGGCTTCACCCACGCCATCCCCGGCGACTCGGGTTTCAGCGTGGTCGAAGCCAGCTATGTGGTCGGGCCGGACAATGACAGAAGCCTGAACGCGGCAACCTTTATCAAGGTCGCTCGCGAACTGGATCTGGGCGGCCAATTGCGTGACAAAACCAAAATCGCCATGGCCGCCGATGGCCCGCTGCGCCCCTTATTCGCCGCTTGCGCCAAAGCCAGCCTGCGCTTCGAGGCCATCGAAGCCTACCGCAACCGCGCCACCACCGGCGTCACCCTGGAGCACTTCAACCGACTGGACGCCGCCATCAGCGGCGACGGCCCACAGTTGCCGTTCGACACCCTGAGCCTGAGTTCCGGCGTCACCCCCATCATCGCGGTGCCCTTCGTGCCCTGGGAAACCAGCATACCCACGCCCTTGTTCTTGATCCGGGTGGCCAGCCTGGGCGTGTTGTCCTATTTCCCCTTCCGCCCCGGTGGCGCGCTGCGCTACCACGAAGACGCCCAGGCTGCCGAACGCGCGTTTCGGGAGCAATTGCACCAGAGTCACGAGCACAAAGACCTGAGCTGGTTCGCCCGGCAATTGCCCCTGGTCGGCATGTCGGTGTTCAAAGCATTGATCGACAAACAGGAGCCGCTCACACGGTTCAACTGGCTGGGGGGGAGCCTCTATAACGCATTTCACCGCGCGTTCCCGAAAAAAACCCTCGACAACATCCGCTTCAGCACTGATATCAAGCCCAGTCGTGAAGTCTCCCTGGTGCAGGCCTATACCTACCGGCAGGTGCAGCGCTTTCAGGCAGACCTGGATACCTTGGCCGAAACACGCGCCGAGAAGGACTGGCAAGCGCTCAAGGACGCGGTGGCAGCCATCGCCGCAGAAGTGCTGCAATTGCTGCTGACACCCCTTCCCGGCGGCGTCACGGGCATGAACCGGGTCATGCAACTCGCGGTGATGGGCAGCCTGACCTACAGCGTCGCCCAGGGCGTGAATGAGTTGGCCAAAGGCGAAGCCAGTGGATTTGCCTCGGCGCTGGCCGATGTCGCCGACCTGGCGATCAGCGGCAAATTGATCTCAACGGCGGGCCGCGTCCATCGCCAGCGCATGCTCCAATACCTGGAAAAACTCGGTCACCCACAAAAAATCACACGTCCCGACGGCACCCATGGGCTATGGAAACCCGACGCCCAGCCTTATGCCCATGACAATCAACGCCTGGTCGACGGGACCACCCCCAACGCCTTGGGCATCTATACGTTCAATGCACGCCACTACGCCAAACTGTGCCAGGGCGAAATGGACGTGCTGGTCGAGGTCCGGTTCGACCCGTTGAGCAAACGCTACGTACTCATCAAAGCCACCGACGGATATACCCCGGCGATTGTCTTCGACCCGGCGACCCAGGCGTGGACCTTCGATTTGCAGAACGCCCATACCCTCTCCAACCTTGAGTTGGTGCAACGCATGCTGCCCAACGGCGCGTCGCCCCCCACTCCGCAAGACCTTGAACATATGCTGCGCAGCACCGCCACCACGCGCACCACCCTGGATAACGTCTGGCGCGCCGAGGCGGCACCACTGAACCTGATCGAAGGGGTCAGGCGCCTGCAAGTCGACCGGGTCATCCAGCATGTCATCGAGCAGTTCCCCTTGCCCGGCCAATTGCCCGCGCATGCCGACAGCGCGGTCTTTTGCCTGCTGACGCAATTGAGCGGCTGGCCGGCCGACACGCTGCTCAACATCCACGACCCACAAGGCACGCTGATCGAGACTTATGGCAAGACCGGACAACCACCATCGCGCCCGCACACCATCAACCTCAAGCGCCGTGACGATGGCAGTTACACGGGCCTGAGCCCACAGAGCATTGGCCCCGAAGGCAACGAACACCTGCTTGAACTGATCATTCGCCAGCAGCCAGGGGGTTCGAGCCTGGGCAAGGAAGGCCAGCCCGGCGCCTCCGAAGCCCAGCGCATCAGCACCGTGCGCCAACAGGTCGCGGCATTGGCACGCACCGAGAGGCTCACCCTGTTCTCGGCCCTGTTCAATTACTGGGGCTACGAAAAAGCCGAACTGAGCGTCGCCCCCGGCGCCCGACGGTTTCTGCCGATCAAGGTGTCACGTTCCCTGGCCCCCCTCACGCCCTTGCTGAAAAAACTGCGCGACCTCAACCCGCCCCTGACCGCCGCCAACCTGGATCTGATACTGGGCCAACACCCGTTGACGGCGCGCCAGCAGGAGGCTTTTCTCGCGGGCGGCACACTGCCCACTGCGTTTGTTGACGTCATCGATCATCACCGCACCGCATTGCGCATCGACGCGATCATCGACGCCCTGTACCACCCACGCGAATTCAATGCAGACACTGACCTATGGGCCAGGGAGATCGCCGGCTCCCTGATACGCGGCACACTCAAGCGTCCCTTCGTGATCACCGAGGTCGCCCTGGGAAAACCCTACGTGCCCAGCGGCCCGGACGATCGCACGGTGAACCTGCGCTTTTACCCCAACGGTCTCTACCAGGCCTACGACATTGCCAATGGTGGAGAGATCCCGGTCTCGCCCGCCCACGACAGTTTTTACCTGGCCATTGCCTCGGTGCTCCAGCCTCACGAGCGCGAACTACTGGGCATGAACAGCGCCACCGATGCCAAGGGCCTGCGCAAAACCCTGGGCGATACCATGAGCGCCCGGCGCAACCCCGAAGGTTTCGTCAGCCTGCTCAATGGATCGTTAATGCAGTACGAACACGACCTGATGCTGCCATCGCACCTCCCGCCCAGCGCCAACGGGCTTTTCACCCTTGAGGGCAAGGACTACCTGCCACTTTCGGGCCGCCTTTACCAGGTCACGTTCGATAAAACCCTGTTCAAGTGGCGGCTTAAACACCCCAGCAAACTCGGGGTCGACACCCCGCTTCTGGAGCACAACGGCCAGGGCGCCTGGCGGCTGGCCAGCGAGCAGCCGATGGTATGGGACACTCATCAGTTGTTCCATCGCCTGGGCCACCCGCACTACGCGGTCACCCAGCAACAGGCCAACCGCATCCTGGCCCTGACCGACACCCCGGCGCATGTCCTGCGCGAGGTCCACCACGCCGGTCACCCGGCACCGCCCTTGCTCGCCGACACCAGCAAACGCTTCAAGATCGAACAACAGATCCAACACTTCATCGACGCGTTGCGGGTGGACCCCAACAGCAAGGACGCCAACCCGGAGCTGCAACTGTTGATTATCTCCGGGTTGCCGGGGTGGCCAGACAGCCACAGGTTGCAGATCCTCGGCCCTCGGAACCAGGTGCGCTACCAATACCCCGCGACGCAGGCGACCAACGTTGAAACGATCAACGTGACCGAGCAACACTACAAAGAAGGCCGGTTACTGAACGAACTCACCCGCCACGACGCGCTGATCAACGCCTTGCTCGGGGAGTTGCCCAGCCTGGCTGACGAGCGGCTGTTCAAACTGGTGCAAAAAGTCGTCACGTTCGCACAGGATCACACGAACCAACTCTTCGATTCGCTCTACAAGGAAAGTGAACAGTACCGTCCCCATGCACTGCGAGAGCAATTCAAGACCCAACATGCCGAACTCCCCAACAGCGCTATCGAGGGCATCCTGGGCCATGCAACCCCTCGCGAACTCAAGCAACTGCATGAACACGGCAAGACCAGCCTGCGCCTGACCGAACAAGCCCGGCTGACCGCCCACGAAGTGCGCTTGAATCGCGCCTTCGAAGGCTTGTACATGGACAGCCTGGTCAACCCGGACAGCGACAAGATCACCCTGCACCTGCTCAAGGCTGTAACCGGTTGGCCCGCGGACCTGCGCATTGAGGTACGCGACAGGCATTTCAACGGCCCCAGCATCGAAGGTGCGGGAGACGCGGCCGGCACGAACCGCAAAGTGCTGGTCAAGAAAGGCGCGGTCTACCACCCCTACAGCCCTCAAGGCACGGCCCTTGCCGCTCCGCTCGGCAGCGGCAGCAACCTGCTCCCGGCCATCGTCCAGACCCTGGGCGCTAGCGAACGGACATCACTGGGGATCACCGACGAACTCGACCTTTCCGAGCTCCAGGCGCAGATCGCCAACCTGGCATTCTCCCAGCGCGTAGAAATGAAAAGCCTGCTGGGCCTGCCCCATCTGCAACCCTGGCTGCAACCGGCCATGGGCCTGGACCGCTCATTCCTGGCGTATCCCGTTTTCAGCTGGCTCTGGCCATTCGGTGGCCAACGAGCGCCAGACCTGGTGAGCCGGGTGCAGGAATTGTATCCCCGGTTCGACAACACTACCGCCAATGCCCTGATCCGCGGCCTGGGCCTGAGTGAACCCGATCTGTTGATCGAGCTGGACCGGCGGCAGGCCGAATTCCGCACCATGGACATCGAGCTGTCCCGCTGGAGCGACACGCCGCAAGCCATCGATGACCCGCAGGTAGACCCCTTGGGCTTGAACCTCGGCCAACGTCGCTACATCGCCAACCAATTGCGCCGGGCCTGGCGATGCGAAGAACCGCAGCAATACGTGGAACACCTAATGTATACCTCGTCGCTGCAACTGCAGCTCGACGAGAACGATCTGCCCCCAGCGTCCTTTCTCACGGGAACCACCGGTTTCAGTCATATCGAACACTTGAGGCTCTCAGGCAACCGCTTCCCCGCCAACGGCAATGCGTTCCTCGCCAAGTTTTCCGGGCTTCGCTACCTGCACCTCGACTGCGAGTTAACCGAGCTGCCCACCTCGGTCACCGACATGACCAGCCTCACCATTCTGAACCTGAGCGATAACGCGATTGTATTGACCCCAGACTCCGCCACCCGCCTGGCAGGCATGGTCAACCTGAAGACCCTCCAGCTCAGCGGCAACCCCCTGGGCATTGCTCCCGATATCACTCGGATGCCCCAACTGCATACCCTCGATCTAAGGGAAACCGGTATCAGCCAATGGCCGGTGGGCGCCGCCACACATGACGAGTTGTCCAGCCTGAACCTGCGGGACAATCTGATCACCGATATCCCCGAAGCGGTCTTTACCCATCCAGGGGCGTTCCTGCGAAACCGCAATATCGAGCTGCGCGGCAACCCGCTGTCGGATCAAACCCGGCAACGTATCGCGCGGTACAACGCCCAGATGGGCAACAGCATGCAGGGCGCTGCGGCGGACCTCGTGGCCGTGGCGCCTGATGTCACGCCGTGGCTCGATGCCCTGGACCGGGTTCAGTGGGGAACGGCGACAGAACTCTGGCAAGCACTGGCCAGCCATGAAGGTGCTCGACCCGATGATGTATTCAGTGTCCTGGCAGACTTGACCCAATCGCTGGATTACAGGCAAGGCGGGCAGATCAAAAAGAACCTGAGCCTGCGGGTCTGGCGGTTGCTCAATGCACTGGGAGACTCCACCGAACTGCGGGAAACGGTGTTTCTCAACACCTATGCGGCGGGTACCTGTGGCGACGGCGCCATCCTGACCTTCAGCAACATGGAACTGATGTACCGTACTCACCAGACCCTCGCTCGCCACGACAAGGATCGGATCGATCGGGAATTGCTGGGCCTGGCCAGGCAGGTGTATTTCCTCGAGCACCTGGATCGACTCGCCGAAAATCACATCGGTCGATTGAATCAAGCGTACGCCGACACACCCCGCTACACCCCGCCGGACCCGGCAGAAATCATACTGTTCTATCGGGTCAGGCTACGCGAGGAATTCAACCTGCCCATTGCCACCGAGCAGATGCTGTACACCGTGGAGACCTACGGTGTGCGCGAAGCCGATATCACCGCCGCCCGACAGACGCTGCGCGCGTTGGACACGCCCTCGTTGCTGCTGGAGTCGTACAAGACTCGGGACTTCTGGCTCAGGTACCTGGAACGCCGGTTCCCCGAACCGTTCATGACGATCAAAAACGTGACCCGGTACCAAAAAGAGCAGTTGAACCGGGAAGTGCCCGACAAGCATTCGGATGAATACCTGGACCGGTTGCAAGCGCTGATCGACCTGGAAACCGCCGAACGCCAGCGCCTGATCAGGCAGTTGACCGAAGCGGCGGTTCACGCCATGCAACGTCCGTGACCACGCCAGGGGCCGCCGTGGCTGCCCCTGGACAATGACCCCGCCCGGATCACGCGGTTAAACCGGGCGGACCTCACCCTGGGCCGTCTGCGTCGGCTGCAACTTGAACACGTAGAACAACACCGTCAGCACGAGCAGGAACACCGGCCCCACGTACAGCGCGATACGGGTCTGGGGGAAGTACGCCATCAGGCCCACCACCAGCACCAGGAACGCCAACGCCAGGTACGAACTGACCGGGTACAGCCACATGCGGTATTTCAGACCGGCCTGTTCCGACGGGCTCAGGCGTTTACGGAACGTAAGCTGCGCCAACAGGATCATCACCCACGTCCAGATCGCGCCGAACGTGGCGATGGAGGTCACCCAGACGAAGACTTTTTCCGGCACCAGGTAATTGAGCAACACACCCAGCAGCAGTGCGCCGATCGACAGCAGCAATGCGCGACGCGGTACGCCGTTGCTGGAGGTGCTGGCGAAGGTCGCCGGGGCCTGGCCATTCTGCGCCAGGCTGTAGAGCATGCGCCCGGTGCTGAAGATGCCACCGTTGCAGGACGACAGCGCCGCGGTGATCACCACGAAGTTGATGATGCCGGCGGCGGTCTTGATGCCCAGGCGCTCGAAGGTCATCACGAACGGGCTGCCCTGGGTGCCGATTTCATTCCAGGGGTAGATCGACAGGATCACGAACAATGCGCCGACGTAGAACAACAGGATGCGCCAGAACACCGAACCGATGGCATTCGGAATAGTCTTCTGCGGGTTCTTCGCTTCGCCGGCGGTGAGGCCGATCATTTCCACCCCCAGGTAGGCGAACATCACCATTTGCAGGGACATCAACACACCCTGCACACCGTTGGGCATGAAGCCGCCATGGGCCCACAGGTTGGAAATGCCCAGCGCCACGCCGTCATTGCCGAAGCCGAACGCAATGATGCCGACACCGCCGATCACCATCGCAATGATGGTGACGATCTTGATCAGGGCGAACCAGAACTCGAACTCGCCGAACGCCTTGACCGCGATCAGGTTGATGGCGCCCATGCTGATCAAGGCCGCCAGGGCCCAGATCCAGCGTGGGGTGTCGGGAAACCACACGCCCATGTACACCGCCACCGCGGTGATCTCGGCGACACAGGTCACCAGCCACAGGAACCAGTAGTTCCAGCCGGTAAGGAAGCCTGCCAACGGGCCGAGATAATCCTGGGCATAACGGCTGAAAGAACCCGCGACAGGGTTGTGCACCGCCATTTCACCGAGGGCGCGCATGATCACCAGGATCGCCAGGCCACCAATGATGTAGGAAAGCATGATTGCCGGGCCGGCCATTTCAATGGCCTTGGCCGAGCCTAAAAACAACCCGACACCGATGCAGGCGCCGAGGGCCATCAGGCGGATATGCCGTTCGCCCAATTCACGTTTGAGCGGACCGCCCTGAGCGGTCTCGCCATGGGGCAGGTGGTTGCCAACTGGCATAGGGGTACAACCTCGTCTTGTTATTGGATTGAGTCACCGAGTGCACGACGTCACGACGGGTTTGCCATGACGCCATCACAACGGGCGCGCCTCGTGGGCGAACGCGTCTGGTCGGGCCAGATCGGTGGGGGGGGCAGTATAAAAAGCTCAACCCAGTTTTTTTCACTCTATAAACGACAAGATTCAGCGGGAAGTCGCGGCAAAAGCGCTTTTTACCCAGTGCTTTTGCTTGAGGAGCGAATCCTGGCCGTCCGGAAACGGCGGCGAGTATTGCACAGCAATGGTGCACAGTCATGCCTCTGCCCCTGTCAAACCCGGCATCGATAAAACCCGGCTCCTCACACTGACAACACCGAACCCGACCACAGGCAAACCGGAACCTTCGCGATATCCAGCCCGGCGCCGGCCCTTCACGATGGCGACTCACAATTGCCAGGAAGGCACACCATGCAAGACATCCTCGAGGTATTCAGGCAGGGCCAGGCACAACGCCAGGCAGCCGACCGTAGCCTGATGGCCGAGTTGATCCACCACCTGAAAAATGCCCGCACGACCCCCGTGGAGGTACCCGCCCACTCATCACTGGGTTGCTGGCTGCGGCTCTACCAGCAAACGCTCGACCGCCCGAACGTGCGCACGCGACTGCCACTGGACCTGGCCAGCCTGGGCGTGGAACGCGACGCCACCCAGCTGAAATTGCCGGCGCAACAGGTGCTGAATTTCTACGGTTACCCCCATCCCCGGCATCGCGGGCAACGGATGGTCATCGCCCAGGCCCTGGACCAACTGGACACCTTCGCCCACCCCAGGTCGGGCCTGAACGATCAGCTCAAGCGACTGGACCAGGACCTGCGCCAGATCGCCGACCGCCTGGAGGGTTTGATCGACGATGAAGATTTCAGCCTGTATTCCTCCTACAAGACCTACTTCAAGCTCGACTCCGGTTCGTTTTGGGCCACCCATCAGCAAACCGGTGCAGCCCTGCTCGACACCCTGACCACTACCCCGGCATTTCTGGCCCTGGGCCTGGTGCAGGGCCTGCAACCCGGCGCGTATACATTCGATCCCGCCACGCGGCGCCTCAGCGGCAAGAACGCCTGGGGCACGCTGGTGGATATCGGTGTGGAACACTTGGTGAAGCTGCCCGAAGAAGCCGGGCTGAATTCGTTGATCAGTGTCGCCGAACAACTCGGCACCTTCGTCCACCAGAGCGGCCTGTTCAGCCTCGCCCAACTGCTGAGGTGCCACGACTTGCCGGTGCCCGACACCCCGGAAGAGGCCCGCACACTGGTCAACACGCTACGCCAGTCGACGCCGCTGGCGATACTGCCGGTCAACGACCTCGCCGACTCCGACCTCGCGCTGATGCAGCACCTGCAATGGCTGGCCCTGGACCAGGACCGCGACATCATGGCCGTGGGGTTGGCGGGCCTGATCGATGGCCAACCCAGCGACGCCCTTATCGATACCGCCAGCGTGGAACTGACCCCCGCCCGCAACTCCAGCGTGCGTCACCCAGGTGCCATACGCCACCCGGCCGTCACTGCCGGTCCCGCCTGTGGCCCCTTCACCCTCGAACAGCTGTTGCAGCATCACCAGTTCGACCCGCCGGACACGGCCGGCGACGCTCAGGACACCCTGCAAAGCCTGCGAATGAACCTGCCTCGACGCTCCCTCTACGGCGATTACCACGCACTGCTCAGCACCACGGCGCCGTCCCCGGTACGGCTGAATACCGAAGCACGAGAAACGATTGTGCAACGCGTCAACCACGGGCAACCGGAGAACGCCCCACGCCTGCTCGACAGGCTGTGCGGCACGCTGCTGAACGACAAAAGCACTGACGAGGTGCGTCGGCAGGCCGACGCCCTGCTCACCCACCTGTTGAGCCTTGAACCTGCGCGTCGGTTGGGCCAGCAACTGATCGAGGCGCTGCACTGGTATGGGCAGCACCCGGACGAATCAGCCAGCCAGACAAGCCTTGGCCTGCTGGTGCTGAGCGCGCTGATCCTCGACCTGGACCCTGGGGCCGGTAACGGCGGTTACACACTGGCCGGTTTCAACCTGGCCGCCGACACGCACTGGGGTCACTCCCCTGTCGATCTGCGCCGCGACCTGGAGCTGCACCTGGTACGCACCTGTAAAGTCTCGAGCGCCGCCGCGCCACTGGCGGCCCATCTGTTGCTGGCCGGCGTCGCGCCGGAGTTTCTGGTGCAGGCGCTGCCCATGACCCTACGCTATCGCACCTCGATCACCTGGATGACCTTCAGGCAGGGCGTGATGATGGCGCAGGCGCTGGCGCCCGGTTCAACGCAGCACATGACCTACGATGACATGATCGCCCTGGCGTCCCAGCCGCCCGCGACCCTCCAGCAACAGCAGTGGCGCGACTACACCGCCACCAGCACGCTACTGGACTGGGCCATCGCCCAGGGCGAACTGCCCGAGCGCGAGAATGGGCACTACCTGGCGGACGAAATCACGGCCCTGAAAAGACGCCTCACTCAGCGCCTGCAGGCCTTGAAAGATGCGCTGATCACCTTCGCCAGCGAGCTGCCCACTCGTCGCGGCATTGCCCTGGCCGACCTGGAAAAGGTCTTTCCAGGGCAACCGATGCTGGACACGGCCTGCCTGTGGCGACCCGTCGCGCCGATCGCCGGCAGCAGCCTACGCTTCCCAATGCATCATCACGACCGCAGCAACTACAGCCTGCATTCTCTGCTGGAGTTGCACATGGATGGCCTGCTGGACGACACCCGTTGGCAGTCCATCAACCCTGAGGTGGACCTGGCGAAACTGCGTCAATCGTTTGGGCGCCTGGGCGACATCAATCAGCGCTTCGACGACGCCTTCGGTGCCTATATCGAGCGCATGAAGGAGGCCTACAGCGCCACGATTGAAGACCTGCTGGCGCAATTGCCCCTGGCCGACCGCTTGCATCTGCAACAGGCTGACTTGCAGCTGCTGATACTGAAAAAAGAACCAGGCAAGGATCTCGTGCTACTCAGCCCGGAGCAGGAAATCGCCCGCATTGGCCGCATGGGCGTGATCCTGCGCGGCACCTCGCCCACCACGGTGTGCGAATACGAGCTTTTCCCGCTGTTGAACCGCGCACTCAAGCGCCGTGGCCCGCCCCTGGTATTCAATGAGGGAGGCACGCCGATACCGGTGACCACCGGCGGCGCCCACTCGACCCGTCCGATCACCACGCTGATGCAGGGCAATGAGCTGCCCCTGGACTGGGAGGCGTACGCGACCGGACGCCAGCCCAGGCCGGGAGTGCGCTCCAAGGTCATCGTCCACACATTGTGGTCGCGCCGTTCGACACCTGCCGACCCGCTCGTGTTGGCACCGCTCACCTACGGTTCAACGGTCAATCGCGCCATTGCCCAAGCCATCGTGCAAGAGCATTTCTTCCTCGAAGTCGATGCCTTGCGTCGGCAAGCACGGGGATCGACACAGCGCGAACACATTCAACAACGCTGGGACCGCGTGCTGGACCGTCTCAAATCCCTGGTACCCTTTTGGTCCTGCAGCCAAGACATCGCCTCCAGAGACACCCGCCGGATGATCGATGGAAGTTATGCGTGCTTTATCGACCTGCTGACGATGCTGTTCCCCACCCAGCGCTATCTCAAGGCCTCGTTGGCGGTCTTGAAAAGGACGATGCCCCTGCCGATCAAGCTGCTCCAACTAGGTCGCTTGAGCACGGCCTTTCTCCATAGCGTCTTGAACCCCCTGGATGGCCTTCCCGGCCTCTACCGGCTGGCCCGTAACGGCCTGATCCAGCTCAGCGTCGACGCACGCCGCATCCTCGATACGGCCATTGGGCAAGTTCAACGCCTGGTAGCCGACATCCCGCTGCTCGATCACCTGAAACTGCTGGCCCGCGCCGACATTGGCAGCGGCTCGCTGTTGCACACCAGCGACCTGGTACGCCTCAACGCCATCCTGCACAAAAACCGCTGGCACGCCTGCCATCCCTTCAGCGCCAAGCCCTATGGCCCTCCTGTGGATAACTTCCGGCTGGACAGCGCCCTCGGCGTGACCCCAATGCACACCAGCAACGGGTATGAGGCGCTGGTGACCGACCGTCTATTCGGGACTCAGCCCCTGCTCATCCCACGCTCCGACGCCACCGACCTGTTGCACGGCAACACCGTGCGGCGCCTCGATCACCGCGCCCCCACCCACTTGGACGACCTGGCATCACCGGCCTACTTCAAGGCCGCGGACGGTTTCGACAGCACCTGCGCCGCCACTCGAACCAAACGCAGCCCGATCCCGTTGATCTGCTTCACCAAGAAGCTCGCGGCGTTCAATAGCTCGATCCATCAGCGCAGGGCCCAGGCCATCGAGCACATCCGCCTGATACCCGCGCCCGCCGTCGGCCCCGACAAACGTAAACTGGTGTACAACCGCAGGCTGTATGAGGCAACGCCCCAGGTGCTCGATTTCGAAATGACGCCGGTGGCCATGAACGCACCGCTGGCTTATAAAGCCCAGGTAAACGGGCGACTCATAGAAAATGAACCGCAATTTGGCCTGCCCATCAATCAAGTGGACAATCTGCTCACCCGCGACACCCGGGTAGTCGAACTGGAGGGGCTGGTTGACGCTATCGATGACCGCCGGACCCTGCGCGCACTGGTGATCGACCTCAACCCTCCGGGGGCAGCGCCCAGGTCGCGAACGGTGGTGGAGGCCGATGCCGGCGTCTTCTACGACGTCATCGCCATCGATCCAGCCCCGTCGCTGCGGCTCGATCGCCTGGACTTCAGCCTGGGCGGCGTACACGAGCAACTGATCAGAGCGTACTGCAAGCGTAAGCTCGACTATCTGAGCGCCGGTGGTTTTATCCAAAGCCGCCCCCTGGTCAACCTGCCAACCCTGGAAGTGCTGTACTCGCAGTTGAGCAAACGCAATTTCACGCCTGAAAAAATTGCACTCCTTCGCGCACAAGCCAGCCAGTTACGGGTGATAAAACAGCGCGAACTGCTGCTGAACGCCAGCGACGAAGGCCGGCGCCTGGGGATGAGCGTGGCGGTCGAACCGATACGGCTGCAAACCTGGGCACCTTACGCGCCTCAATCGGGGCACACGCTGAACCAGTACCTCGCCACACAGGCCCATACCCACACCGTGGCCCTGCTTCACAGTACCGGTATCGGGCCGTCCAATGTCGTCGGAGTCGGCGCGGGAGAAATGGCGCGCCTGGATATCGCTGAATCCGTGGTGATGTGGCAGTACAGCCGGGTGGGCCAGCCCAACTTTACGGAGGTGATCCTCAGGACCGGCGCGGGTAATTGCGACCAGATGGCCCACGTTGCGACGGAACTGATCCGGCTCAACGGCGGCGCCGCGCGGGTATGGGGTATGACGCCACCCGCCCATGCGTTCGTGGTCGTGGGTACACCGCCGCCAACACTGGCGCCCACGGTGGATTTCAGTGAGGCCGCCTGGACGGACCTGTGGATCTGCGATCCATGGGCGGGGATAGTGAGCCCTGCCAGGGATTACATGGCGCAGCTCACGATCAAAATGCACACTTGGTATCTTCAGGACATGTCCATATTTTTCAATGACCGAGGCACCTATCGCTGGGTCCAGGCCCACGACCGCGGCTGGCTGACCTTGTTGCGCACCGCCCTGAAACGCCCACAGACCTGACTGGACAATATTTTCACGCCGCGCCAGCAGCGACTAAGCTTCAACCAAGTCCGATCAATCTGCGTGAATGGATCAATCGACTATGGGCGCTTTATGGCAAACCGATTCGAAACCCGCTGTGGCACACGCCGACAGCGCGGATCAACCGCCATTGCCACGAAGCCCCCGCTTGCACAGCATGTGGTGGCGAGTGGCATGGCTGGTACTGCTGCTCGCGCTGGTGGCCCTGGCCTGGGCCGCCAGCCAGGAAATGCGCACCTCGCGCCTGCAAGCCGAATACCTGAGTTCGTTTGCGGCATCGCTGACCTATCGCGTGGAGCCCGGCACCAGCGACGCGGTTGTTTATCCGGGGGACGGGCCGTTTGACCGGCGCCTGGGTTACAGCGCCCTCGATGAATTCCTACCGCGCCTGCTCAAGCACAATTACCTGGTCCAGGCGCAGGCGCGTTTTTCCCCGGCGTTAATGGACTACGCCCGACACGGGCTGTTCGTACCCTACGCGGAAAAAGTCCAGGCCGGCCTGAGCATCACGGACTGTCGCGGCACGCCGCTGTACGCCTTCACCTACCCGCAACAGCTCTACCCCAGCTTCGCCGCGGTCCCGCCGCTGGTGGTGCAAGCGCTGTTGTTTATCGAGGACCGTGACCTGCTCGATCCCCGGCAACCCCTGGCCAACCCGGCGGTGGACTGGCCGCGTTTCGCCAAGGCCGCCTGGTCGCAGGTGGCCAAACTCCTGCATTTGCCTGGGCAAACCGCGGGGGGGAGCACCTTGGCCACGCAACTGGAAAAGTATCGTCATTCACCCGATGGCCTGACGTTGTCGGGCGGCGAAAAAATCCGCCAGATGATTTCCGCCAGTGTCCGCGCCTATCAGCCAGGGCCAAACACCCTGGGCAGCCGGCAGAATATCGTGCGCGACTACCTCAACAGCGTGCCGCTGTCGGCCGTGCCGGGCCATGGCGAAGTACATGGCATGGCCGAAGGCCTGCGGGTGTGGTACGGCGCCGACTTCAACCAGGTCAATGCCCTGCTGGCCGGCAACGCACCGCAAGACCTGGCCAAAAAAGGCTTGGCGCTGCGCCAGGTACTGTCGCTGATGATCGCCCAACGTCGACCCTCGCATTATTTGACCAAGGGCCGCGAGGAGCTGGCGCAACTGACCGACAGCCATATCCGCCTGCTGGCGCAGAACAACGTGATCGATCCGGCGCTGGCCAAGGCCGCCCTCGCCAGCCACGTCACCTATCGCGACTGGCAGCAGCAACCGACGATCCAACCGGTCGAGACCAACAAAGCGATCAACGTCGCTCGCAGCCGTCTCGCCACCTTGCTCAACCGCCCGCTGTATGACCTCGACCGCCTTGACCTGGCCGCCTCCAGCACCCTTGATTACGCCCTGCAAACCCAGGCCACCGACTACCTCAAGCACTTGGCCGACCCGGTATTCGCCGGACAAACGGGCCTGCTCGGCCCGCGTTTGCTCACCCCGCAAAGTACGCCCCAGGTGCGCTACAGCTTCACCCTGTTCGAACTGACACCCGATGGCGCGCGCGTGCGGGTGCAAACCGACAACACCGATCAACCGTTCGACATCAACGAAGGCAGCAAGCTGGAGTTGGGCTCCACCGCCAAGCTGCGGGTGCTGACCACTTACCTGCAAATCATCACCGAGCTGCATGATCGCTACCGCGCACAGACACCCGCCGAGTTGAAAAAAGTCACGGTCCCCGAGCAAGACCCACTCTCCCGCTGGGCCCTGGACTACCTGATCCGCAACACCGACCGCGACCTGTCGAAAATGCTCGACGCCGCCCTCGACCGCACCTACTCGGCCAACCCCGGCGAGGCGTTCTTCACCGGTGGCGGCCTGCACCGTTTCCATAACTTTCGCAACGAAGACAACGGCCGCACCCCGACCCTGCGCGATGCCCTGCGCGAGTCGATCAACCTGCCCTTCATTCGCCTGATGCGCGACCTGGTGCGCTACACCACCTACTCCGGCGAAGACAACAGCGCGCGCTTGCTCAAAGACGACAACGACCCGCGCCGCCAGGAATACCTGGCCAGGTTCGCCGACCACGAAGGTACGGCGTTCCTGCTCAAGTTCTGGAAAAAGTACCGCAACAAAGACACCCAGTCGCGCCTCGACACCTTCATGGACAGCCTGCACCCCACCGCGATCCGCCTGGCCGCCGTGCACCGCTACCTGATGCCCCAGGCCAGCCAGGAAAGCTTCAACAGCTTCGTGCGCGCACACCTGAAAAGCATCAAGACCACCGACAAGCTCACCGACGAACGCCTGGCCACGCTCTACCAAAGCTACGGCCCCGGCGCCTACGATCTGCCGGACCAAGGCTACATCGCCAAGGTGCACCCGCTGGACCTGTGGCTGCTGGGCTACCTGCTCAACCACCCGGACGCGACCTTCAGCGAGATCGTCAAGGCCAGCGAATTCGAGCGCCAGGAAGTCTATAGCTGGCTGTTCAAGAGCCGGCACCAAAGCGCGCGGGACAGCCGCATCCGCACCATGCTGGAAATCGAAGCGTTCCTGGAGATACATGAGCGCTGGCGGGCCGTGGGTTATCCGTTCGACCACCTGGTGCCATCGCTGGCCACAGCCATTGGCAGCTCCGGCGACCGCCCCGCCGCCCTCGCCGAACTGATGGGCATCATCCTCAACGACGGCGTACGCCTGCCGGTGCTGCGTATCGACAGCCTGCGCTTTGCCGAGGGCACGCCGTATGAAACCTACGTGGTCAACGACCCGAACCGTGGCAAGCGCGTAATGCCCAGTGAAGTGGCCACCGCCTTGCGCGGCGCGTTGTCACAAGTGGTGGACGCCGGCACGGCCAAGCGCGTGGCCGGCAGTTTCACCCTGGCCGACGGCACGCCGCTGGCTATGGGCGGCAAGACCGGTACCGGCGATAACCGTATCGAAGCCATGGGCAGCGGCGGCCGGATCCTGAGCTCAAAATCCATCAACCGCACCGCGACCTTTGTGTTTTACATCGGTGAGCATCACTTCGGCACCCTCACCGCCTTTGTGCCCGGCGCTTCGGCGCAGCACTTCACGTTTACCTCGGCGCTGCCCGTGCAGGTGCTCAAGGGCATGGCGCCGATCCTGATGCCCTATTTGCAACCGGGTGGGCACACGCCCTAAGGCGCCAGGAAGTCGAACATCAGGTGTACGGTGCCGTAATAGCTGCCGCCCTGGTAACCGTCGTCGGGCTGTATCGCCGCGATCTCCAGCTCGGCGCGCGTGCCTGTCCTGGCCACCTCGGCGCCGACCACTTCGGTGCTGTCCAGCGTCAGCGGAACCTGATTGAACATCACCTGCAGGTCGATACGGTGTCGCCCGCTGTGCAGATAGGGCGTATCCAGCAACCGTGCGGCCACACCGCCACTGAGGTTCTTGACGTCGAAGTGCTTGCGCAAGCGACTGAGCTGCGAGGTGACCAGGTTCCAGGCCAGCTCTTGCTCCTGGCCCATCCAGTTGGACTCCGAGGGCAGCACATAAGCGTCGCGCACCGGAATGGTTACCGACACGTCGAAGCTATGGCGTTCCTGAATAAAAGACGCCCACGCCACGGGGACTGTCGGCAAGGTCAGAAGGACAAGGGTTGTCAGTTGCTTGAGCATCGTATTCACCCATTAACCTTGACCGTCATCGACTGTTTCTGCTGCCCTTCAATCATTTGAAAGCTGTATTGACGATCGGGTTTCTTTTCGAACGTCAAGCGCCGGCCAGGCAGAATGTGGTGCTTGGTAGTGGGCGCGCAATCGCTGGCCCGAGCGATGGCGCAGTCGCGAAATTCGTCCAGCACCACCACGCTGTTGCCTGCGTTGTGCAACCGGTACTCGCTGGCGGTCTCGTCGACCTGCGTGTCGAAACGCGTCTGTTTGGGGCGCACGAAAAACACCGTGCCATAACCCGCCATCACGTTCACGCCCGCCGCCAGGTTGTTTTTATAGTCGGCGCGTTCCTGCTCGGTCACAGCAAAATCGTCTTCCTTTTGCGGGACCACCGGAATGAACCGCACCCGAAAGTAACGCTCCTTATCCCGCTCCCCCCGGTACAACAGCCGGGTGCCCTGGCGGCCACCGGCGGGCACGATCAACCGCGCAGGGCTGGCCATCAAGCCATCGCGCCCAGTGGTGTTGCCCCGAGCATCGGCCAGGGACGGGAGGGCGACTTCCTGGGAAGTGCCATCGGCGTTGTAGAGGATTTCCAGCACATCCACCTTCACGAACGCGGTGCTGGTTCCCCCATTGAATACCCGCTTGAGAAAGGAACTGCGATCCGCCTCCAGATAGTCATACACCACCCCGACATTGATCATCGGCCCCGCATGGGCCTTGACGGACAACAGCAACACACCGATCCACAACACTGCATGCTTCATTTCAACGACGCCTCATAAATGGACTGTAGGAATAACGGCCCTACACCTGGGAATCCCAAATCACGGTGACGACACCCGAATAGGTGGTGCCGGGATGTTCAAGCATCTGGCTCACATTCGCCCGGTCCACTTCAAAATGCAGAGTGGCGGGCCGATCGTTGACGTACTGCAACGGCTGGAACAGTTCGGTGCCGCTGCCATCCAGGCGCAATGGCCGTTTGTTCACCGCTTGGTCGTGACCATCCTGCAGGCCATAGGGCAGGCTTACGGCAACCTGCAAGGGCACTTCATCGCCATTGCCGTTACGCAGGCCGCAGGTGTTGCCGATTACCAGCGAGCACTCCATCTGCATTTTGAAACGCGAGGACGCCGACAGGCGGAACGTCTGGTCCCGGTACAGCCTGTCCGGCCGGCGGCCAGCATTGAGCCAGGCTTGCCAGCCGCCCTGGGGCAACAGTTCGATACGGTTGCCTCCCGGCGGAATATCGACTTTGAGTTGGTGCTCAACGCTCAGGGTGAAGTTGAAGGTGGCGACTGTGTCGCCGGGTTTCATGATGTCGCCGAAGTCAAAATCCCCACCCGGCCCCATGGAATAGGTGAGTGAACCACGGTACTCCCCCGTATTCATCGTCAGCGGGTTGGGGGTCTTGAGTTCGTAGGCGTACTCCAGGTGCGTATAGGTGAACCACGGAATTTCGGTGCCGTTTTTTACGCTGCAAGCCCCCGCGCCCTCCGGCACGATCCAGAAAAACAACGCAAAGTTGTTGCCTGCTGCCAAATAGTTTATCGGCTGGCACGGCTCCGGGGCGCCATACCAGTAAGTGGACCAACCGGGCGTCTCGGCCGTCATAAACGCGGACACACCCGGCGGACGTGGCAGATTCCAGCGCGCGCCGACACCGGCGATACGCATCTGTACGGTTTCCACCTCGCCGGTACCCACATGGGTCACTTGCAGATCACGCCATTCGGAAGGCACTTTGAAATAGGCGCCCTGACGTGGATCGGTGGGATTGGCCAGAATCGGCCCACTGGAACTGGCGCTAAAGCCAGTATTGCGGATGCCGAAAATGTTTAACGCCCTGCATTTGGGAATAGCCGGGGGATGCCAGGCGCACACGCCGCCTTCCGGGGTGGTGTTTTTAAACTTGTTGCTCATCGGGTTGGAGGGATCCGGACGAAACACCGCCGTCACCTCTTCGACGAAGGCGAGCGCCAATGGGCTTGAAAACACCAGGGCCAGCGCCAATGCACTCGGCGCTGAGGTTTTTTTCAGGGTTGTGAATAGGCTCATAGAAATTCCACTGGCAGTGTCTGGGTCGCCATCAACCGGCGGTTGCGCCCTGAAGAGTGGCGTCGGCAAGTGAATCGGGCGTGCAACGCAGGTCACCGATCATCAACACATCGTTTTCGGCAGGCGTGTTATTCGGGTCCAGGCGGAACCGGCATAACAACTGGCTCTGGTAACGCACTTCCAGGGTCGGCGCGCTGGTGGTCATTTCCATGGAGAAAAACCCGTCCACTTCGCTGACGCCTCGGCTGGCGTGGTTGATCACCTGATGCCCCTTGAGCGGCGTGCCGTGGGCGTCCAACAGGCGACCCAACACGCTGACGGTTTTCATCACCGTGACTTTGCGGTAATCCACGCCGCCCTTGTTCAAGTGATAAGCGGAGCGCGCCGGTTGGATATTGGCCGCCGGTGGGTGGTTGCCCTCGAAATCGAAACTCAGGCTGCTGCTTCGGTAGGCGGATACCGGCATGTAGTTACGCCCTGGACGCAGAAGCGTGCCGCCACCGTTCAGGTCATCGGCCCGTATGGCAATATCGTCCAGGTCGGTTTCGACATCGACGATCATGCCCGCACCGTTGCCCTGGTATTGATTGCTCAACACCATTTTGCCGGCACCGGCCACAAGGGTGCTGTTCAGGTTCAGGCCACCGGTGAGCTCATCATTGAAGGAGCTGCGCTGGATAAAACCATCGCCGCCGATTGACTCGGTACTGAAACTGGCCATGCCTGAAAGGCCCACACCATAGGTGTCGGTGATGGCGGTGGCGGACACGCTCTGCAGCACATGATCGGTGAGGTCCTGCCGGACGGTGACCGACGCGTTGTTATCCCGCCCACCGTCGCGGGCCGTGCGGGTACCGACGCTGCCGGAAATCTGCCGGCCATCGCTGCCCAGCGCCAGGCTCAGGGTGATATCCACCCCCCGGTTGCGCTGTTCGTTCGTGGCACTGGAACCAGGACGATCAAATACCGCAAAGCGCCAGTTGGCATCACTGCCCAGCAGTGTGTCGCGGCGACTCCAGCCCAGGTCCAGGCCGGCGCCTTCGACGTTGCCTTCGCTGTAGGCCAGGCGCACATTCAGCGTGTTTTTTTCATCGACACGGTGGTTCACCGACAGCGCCGTATTACTGGCCTCACCGACGAAGGTGTTGCGCCGTAAACGCGTGCCGTCCGGCAGGGTTTCGAAGGTATCGCGGGTATCCAGCCAGCTGCGATTGTGGCTGAACACCAGGTTGGTGGCGCCGAAGGTATACAGGCCCTGCAGGTCCAGCCCCGTGCCATGGTCCTGGGTTTTGTAGAGGTTCGCATAGACGCTGGAGTAGTTGGAGAGGGTCCAGTCTATCGAACCACCGTATTGCAATTGCTCACGCACCTCGCGAGCCGACAACCCGAGAATGACCCGTGGATGCAGCAGGTAGTTGACCGACGCGCCCGTGGTCAGCGCACCCGAGGCCTGGTCGTCCCAATTGCTGAACAGTTTGGTTTCGCGCCCGGCAAAGACGTTATAGCGCCAACGGTCTTCGACGTTGCGCCAATTACTCGGCTTATAGACCAGCTCTTGGGTGGTGCCGACGGTCAAGCCGTCTTCGATCATGCGGACCTCCACCTCATATATCCCGCCCGGTAAAGGCCGCGTATCCAGCGTCTGCAAACCGGCGGCCACCGCCTGGGTATTGATCAACAGGCCATTACGATAAATCTCGACGGCCGCCTGGCGGTTCGCGGTGACGTAGATCGGGTAAACGCTGGGCCTGGCGCTGTTGATGGCCAGGCTGTCGGAACTGCCATACATCACGCCCAGCGCGGTGTCCGGACTGGCGCCGAAGGTGCGCAACTGGCGGGTAAGCCCATCGGAATTGGGTGTGAAGTGGCCCAGGCGCAGGAAGCGCCCTTCCAGCTCACGCTGGGTATATAGCTCATGGATGGCATGGCGCAGGTGCTCTTCGTCGCCGCTCTGACGTGCCACTTGCAGGTTGAACATCTGGGTCCAGTTGCCCAGGCTGGAACTGGCCTGCAGGCCGTAGCGCCCACCGAGATCCTGGCTCTGCCCGCCATTGAGGTTGAGCTGGTTGTTGAGTATCAAACCCCGACTGCCATCCACGGGCAGTTCGTAAAAGCGCGGGGCTGTCCCATCGCGCTCCACGTTTTGGGTAATGATCGACAGCTGGGAGCTTTCCAGGCTGTAGAACGCCGACACCAGTTGCTGCGGGCATGACTGAGTGCATGCGCCCAAGGCAATGCCTTGTTCCAGAATCGCTTGCCAGGTGTCACGAGTTGCCGCGGCCACCGGGCTGCCCTGCGTGTCGGTAAACTCAAGCAGTGTCACGCGATCGTCTTTAGACAGAACGATCAACGCCTCGCCCAACAGTTGCTGATCAAGCTCCACGCGTACCGCCAGCGGAACCTCAAAAAAATGCTCGGTAAAACCCGCTGGCAAGCCTTGGGCCTGGGCGACCAGACTGCCGGGCACCATGGCGGGCGTGGCCGGCGCCGCCAAGGCGCCCGTGCAAATCAATAGCGCAAGGGCAACCGCGATGGGTGTCATCGGGAACATGGACGGATACTCTAATTACCAGATTGCAAGGCAAAAACAGGCCGGCCAGACCGGGGAATATCGGCCGACCTGTAAACCATCACCTGCGAGCACGGAACTCAGCAGGCCCCGTCACCTTCAAGGGCCTACAGGCAGTACCGCGTCAAACACCAATGGCATGACGCTGGTGTAGGCACCACGCTGGCTGGCGCCAGGCTTGGCTGCTGCAATACGCAACTCAGCGCCGATGCCCGGTGTGGAGTCGGCATCATTGACCACTTCCTGGGGGGTGCCGGTGAGGGTGACGCCGTTCAGGGTCGTGGTCAGCGGGATGTTCTGGGTGGTATCACCGTTGAACAGCACGGCCGGGCCACCTTCGATGTAGGCATGGATGGAACCGTTGGTATTACGCATGTCGTAAATCGCGCTCAGCGGTGCCAGCTCACCGCTCACCAGGTTGTAGTTCATGGTTTCGTCGCGGCCCCAGTTGGGGTCACGTGGCTGAACGTGGAACACGGTCGTCGGGATGTTGGCCTTGAGGGTGACGGTATGGCTCGCCTCGCCCGCCGCGAAGGTGACTGAAGCACTCATCGCCATAACAGCCAGAGGAACGGAAAGTGCAAACTTCTTGAACATAGCAAGTTACCTGTTATTCAAATTAGGACTACCAACATCAAATGTTTTTTTGAAATCGGCATATTCCCCCAAGAGCATTAGTTGGGGAGAGAAGATCATCCACGGAGTTGAAACACAAGTAAGCAGTCTACTTCCCATGAAGGCGTAGCCCAAGCCAGACGCCACTCGAGAGAAAAACATGGCACTTAGCCAAAACTTAAAACTCAACTGTAGGAACAAGACTACTTGCTAAGTACATGTGGGCAAACTGGAGAAACTTACAATACAAGAATTACGATATTAAGCCAAAAAGCATTAACTTATTCAACCGGGTCAACGACCTGAATAATGACTCTAATAATAACTTTTAGCCGAGAATGCCGACGCTGGTCGTGCGAGCGTGAACCGTCGGTCGCGAAGGCTTGCATGGGCTAAAGATATATCTTACGTTGTATCTTAATACAACAGAGGGTATCCCCATGAGAGAGCATCACCCCCACCACCGCGAACCCCACGAGCACGGTGACGGCTTCGAGAAACGCCCCGGCCGCGAACGCGGCGGACGTGGCCCCCGCGTCTTCGCCCCCGGCGACTTGAAACTGCTGCTGCTGGCCCTGATCGCCGAGCAGCCGTGCCATGGCTATGACCTGATCCGCCAGATCGAAACCATGTTCGACGGCGCCTACAGCCCCAGCCCAGGCGTGATCTACCCGACCTTGACCTTCCTTGAAGAAAGCGAGCTGGTCAGCGGCGACGCCGAAGGTGGAAAAAAACGCTACACCATCACCGACGCCGGTCGTCTTTCTTTAAATGAGCAGGCCGTGGCGCTGGAGGGCGTGCGCATGCGCATTGATGTGAGCAAGCGTTCGCTGCGCGGCCATGATCGACCGGCACAGATCCACGAAGCGGTGCACAACCTGCGCCACGCCTTGCAACTGCACCACGGGCGCTGGACCCCGGAAGAAATCGTACGTGTCGCGGCACTGCTCAACGGCACCGCTCAAGCCATCGCAGACGGGAAAAACCAATGAATACGCAAACCATCCATCGCGTCAGCCACGAAATCAAACGCCGTCGCCTGCAAGTGTTGCGGGTGGTGGATATCACCCCGCGCATGCGGCGTATCACCCTGGGCGGGCCTGAGCTGGCAGGTTTTGTGAGCCTGGGCGCCGATGACCATATCAAGCTGCTGTTCCCGCAGAACGCCGCCGAACAAGCCGCGCTGGAAAGTCCCACTTTCAACGTCAAGGGCGATGGCCCGCAACCGGCCATGCGCGACTACACGCCCCGGCGTTTTGACTCGAGCATCGGCGAGCTGGATATCGACTTCGTGCTGCACGGCGATGGCCCGGCGTCCACTTGGGCCGAGCAGGTGCAGGTCGGCCAGCACCTGTACATCGGCGGGCCACGGGGTTCGTTGATCGTGCCGGATATCTTCGACAGCTACTTGTTGATCGGTGATGAAACCGCGATCCCGGCTATCGCAAGGCGCCTGGAAGAATTGCCGGCGGGCCGCAAGGTGCTGGCGGTAATCGAAATCGACAACACTGCAGAACAACAAGCGTTGCACAGTGCTGCCGATGTGGACGTGATTTGGGTGATACGCGGCCAGGATGACCTGCTCGATACGGTGCGCAACCTGACCCTGCCGGGCGGCTCGCTGTACAGTTTTGTCGCGACCGAAACCAAGCTGTCGCGCCAGGTACGTCGGGTGCTGCTGGACACGCATCACGTCGATGAGGCGTACCTCAAGGCGGTCGGTTATTGGCGCGCCGACGGCAGCGACGAAGTGTGAAGCAAGGGTGAGGCTCGATAACGTTTCATGCCCCATCACCGTCGATGTGCCCCTGCGGCATTCACGGAACGGAATGCCAAAGCTACCGGCGTGGGTCACCGGTGGCTTTGGCCTTGCCGTGGATCACGGCACCCCCATCACGAGTACGCCGCTGCCACTGATGGCTCCAGCGGCAGGCAGCGACCCGGCCCGCCGAACGAGCGTAAACGTCACATCGTCCCCGCCCACGCTGTTGGTAATACGGGTCAGGAACGAACCACCGACTTGCACCGCAGAACCGCCACGAACCAGGGCAGTGCCCACGTCCGCATTGGTCATCCTGAGAAGCCGTGTATCAAACGCCGATGGGGTGCCTTTGTAGCTGATGGTGATCGGTGTGTTGATGCCGCCATCCGGGCATGAATAGGTGAGCCGACGGTCCCTGCGAATGGTGGTTGTCAGTGGGTCGGTGCCGATTGCGCGCTGGTGGACGTTGCCGAAGTCTATGTCGATTGGATTGTTATTGTTGATCGTGCACGTGGATGGGGAGACGGTGAAGTTGTTGGCAGCGTTGTAGGTAATGTTGATCCTGCCTGTGCTTGAGTTGTAGTTATTGGTGACAGTGAGATGCAGGCGTCCGAGATTATCGCCTATTCGAATATCGAGCGGATTGGACGGACTGTTGCGCACCAGAATATAAGGCGTGATATCGATCGGATAACCCGTAATGTTGTCAGGCAGCGTAGTGACCCGTATTCCACTCGGGATAGGGATATTTCGGTACGCTCCATTGATTCGTAAACCGGCCCCTTCGCCGCTGAATTTGATGCCCGGTATCCAGGGCGTCCCCGTTGAACTGCCCGTTGACCAGTAGTCCTGTCGTGAAGACGGGCTTTGCGAGCCTCGGGAAAATCTGCATTCAAGCCGTGCACCTTCCAACATGATCCTCGTACGATCTGCGGCCAGGGTAACTGTAACCGGGACCTGCAGGGGGAGTTCCCCGACTATCACCCGCCACGAGCCTCCATTCACACGGCATTCAGCAGCCTTCACGCTCGTAGCCCCCGCCATAAACATAAGGAGCGCTGTGGTTCCACAGAGTCGTTTCATTTTGACCTCTCGTTGTTTCTATACTCAAACGCCGTCCATGGAACATCTGTCCGGGCTTTAAGCAGCCCGGAAGGGATTTGAAGTTTGACGAAGGCTGTTTTCAGCCTATGAATGAAGGCTCACAAGTGCGCGAGTCCAGCGTAAAAACACCTGACCTCATCGTGGCTCACGGCACCCCCATCACGAGTACGCCGGTGCCACTTATGGCTCCAGCGGCAGGCAGCGACCCGGCTCGCCGAACGAGCGTAAACGTCACATCGTCACCGCCCCCGCTGTTGGTAATACGGGTCAGGAACGAACCGCCGACCTGCACCGCAGAACCGCCACGAACCAGGGCAGTGCCCACGTCCGGATTGCTCATCCTGAGGAGCCGTGTATCAAACGCCGATGGGGTGCCTTTGTAGCTGATGGTGATCGGTGTGTTGATGCCGCCATCCGGGCATGAGTAGGTGAGCCGGCGGTCCCTGCGAATGGTGGTTGTCAGTGGGTCGGTGCCGATTGCGCGCTGGTGGACGTTGCCGAAGTCTATGTCGATTGGATTGTTATTGTTGATCGTGCACGTGGATGGGGAGATGGAGAAGTTGTTGGCGGCAGTGTAGGTCAGGGCAAGCGCTGCGCTGCCGGTATTATAATTGTTTGTCTGCTCAAGATTTAACCCTCCGAGGACATCGCCTATTCGAACATCAATAGGGTTCGTTGGGCTGTTGCGTACCAGAATATAGGGCGTGACATCGACCGGGTAACCCACGCCGTTATTAGGCATGGTCGTCATGCGGATACCGTTCGGCACCGGAGAGTTATAGTGGGTCCCATTGATGCGCAAGCCGGTGCCTTCGCGAGTGAATTTTGGGCCGGGCACCCACGCGGGGCCGACTCTTGCCGACGTTGCCCAGTAATCCGTATACCAGGGTTGGCTACCACCAAAGCCAGAGAACCGGCACTCCAGCCTCACCCCTTCAAGCACGATGCGGGTTCTGTCCGCCCCCAGTCGGACGGTGACGGGAACTCGCAGGTTTAGTGTCCCGCCGGCCCCTACAAATGTCCACACCCCGCCGTTCACTCGGCAATCAGTTGCTCTCACGGTCGTCGCAACACCCATCAGTATAAGAAGCCCCATGACTCCATATAGTCGTTTCATGTTGATCTCTCGTCGTTTCTCTACCCAAACGCTGCCCGCAGGACATCGGTCCATGCCTTGGCCGTCCAGAAGGGATTTGAAGTTTGGCTAAGGTCATTTCCAGCCTACGGATGACGATTCACACCTACGGATAGTCCAGGGTAAAAGTCGAGGTCACCCGGTACGCACCATGCCCGATGGTTTGATCCCTGATGGCCTTAGGCTCACCCTGCACATAGGCCTTGAGTTCAATCACGTTGCTGCCATTACTCAGCCGCTGTTCGTCACTGACGGTGTTCAGGGGCAAAGGCTTGTTGCTCGGCGTCTCTAAACCGATCCCGATACCGGAGGCACCACTTCCACCATCCAGCGCGAACAATCCGGGGAGCTCGGCGTTTTCTCTGCCGCCAAATGTGATGGTGACCGTGTTGCCAATCGTGGTGTCGCAGTCCTCCAGGTGCAGCTTGAACCCCCGGCCCTGTGTACGTGTGTTGATATAAAGGTGCTTGCTGGTAACGTCCCAGAGTTCCAGCGTGATGGCCTCATCACCCGGACGGATCGTGCAGGCCTCTTCAACCAGATTGCCCTTGAACCTCAGGTTGTCCGCCGCATGCCCCTGGGGCATCAGGCCCAAGGTCAGCAGTAATACCAGCCCGGCACATGGCCAAGCCCTATGAACGCGTTCATGTCCCATGGACTCAGCTCCTACTCGTATTCAGCCAATAGCGTGGCCACCGCGGCAAACCTTGCGGGAAGCAGGGTCGCGCCGGGCTGTTTGACAGGCACCACTTCCAATACCGGCGGTGACGACAGGCTGATATCCAATGGCGTATTGAGTTGAAATGGCAGGTTGTTCTGATAAATCCGAATGCCCAACGCCGGCACACTGGTCTGCACCGCTGAGCGGTCATAAGCCGTTGCCGTACCGTTGACACTCAGCTTCAGTTGCCAGGGAAGCGTGTCGGCGCCACAGCTGATGGTGTAACCCACCCCTCTGCGGTATTTCACCCCGTCGACCCGCTTTATTCCGACATCGCCAAAATCGACTTCAATCGTGTTGCCCGCATCAATCGTGCACGGCGGGGGCTCATTCAGCGTTCCGCTGAACGTCAGGTTGGCCGATGCACCACTGCAAAGGCCGAGCGACCACAAGGCGAGCAACGCTCGCTGCTGCCAACATGTCATTGATCGTTTCTCTTCATTGGTAATCGACCACAAGAGTGGCAGCCGCATCGAATGCCCCTCCCGTCAGTTTGCTGCCCGCGCGTTTGACGGGGACCGCCTGCACGACCGGAACGTTGGGGTAGGTAAAGTTCACGGCGGTATTCAGCGGCCAGTCAGCGCCGTTGACGAACAGCTTGACCCCCAAGTCCGCCTTGCGGGTCACGAGCACACGATTGTCGAACGCAGCCCCGGTGCCCTTGAGCTCCAGCGTCAACGCGTTGCTGAAGGGCGAGTCGCACCTGACGGTGTAAGGCACATTCCGGCGATAGTTCACGCCGTCGATCCTCGACGTCAGCAGGTCATTGCCAAACGGCACATTGAGCGTACTGCCGCTGTTGATCACACACGGTGGCGGCGCGATGATGGTCGCGCGGATGGTCAAACTGGTGTCAGCTTGCACACCCTGGCTAAGCGCCCATAGCAGCCCAGCACCGATAAGAATGGCCCACGGGCCGGTTGCGGTTGCCATCGTTCTCCCCCTACTCATAATTGAGCCTGAAATCCACCACGGCCCTGAATGCCCCGCTGCTCAGCGGCGCGGGAGTGCGGGTGGGCTGTACATGCCAGGTCTGGGTGTTACCGCCCAGGGGCAGGAACAAAGGTTCGCCCCTTGACCCCAGCTGCACGTCACGCCCCAGTGCATCGGTCAGCCGCAGCCCCATCCCGGTGATACCTTGCACCTTGACCAGCCGGGGGTCATCGGCATCGGCCGGCGCGAGGAACGCCACCGACAGTACGGGTTGAAAGGCACTCCATGTCAGGTTCCCCGTCCGTTCATTACGGATGCTGCCGGCGGTGCGGTGGCAGTCGGTAAAACGCAGTTGAAATGCCACGGGAGTGGCCTGATCGCCGGGGCGTTGCAACCGGCTGGTCGACACAGCGCCCAGATCAATCGTTTGATGCAGTGATGTCATCTCCAGGCTGCAGGGCGTTTCATGCATGGCCCCGGAGATGTTCAGCATTCCATTCATGCCTTCGACATCATCCGCGGCGTGCACGCCCCCCACAAAGGCCAGCAACAGGCCACCCAAGGCCTTCACAGTGTGCGACTTCATGACGTTCTCCGGCAGCAGGCCCTACTCATTGGGCGTTGAAGCGTGCGCGTTCACTTTGCAAGTGTCGCCACTGCAGGTGAAGGCCAGTAGCGGACGGCCACCGTAATCATTCACGTAGGCCAGGTAAGGGCTCGTGCCGAGTACCTGGGCCGTTGGCCCCAGGTCCAACGAACCTTTGGGCGGGACCATCACGGGTTCGAAGCCCGGCACGGTTTTGCCGTCCTTGGTGCTGCGTGCATCCACGAGGGTCACGTAGTAAGGCGTAGGGTTGTTGACCTGATAACGCTCGCCTGCGCGGGTCAGGACCAGCTTTTCCTGCCAGGGGTTGGACAAGTCTTGCTGGCTGGGCGCAATGGCTTGCGGTCGATAGAACAGTTTGATCCGGGTCTGCAGCGCAATTTGCAGGGTATTGGCTTTATCGCTGCGCGGTGGAATCTCCCTCAGGTTGAAGTAGAACACCGTCTCCCGATCCTGGGGCAGCGACTTGGCCGCGGGTAACGCCTGAACTTTCACCTGGCTTTGTTTGCCGGGCTCCAAACGTTGAACCGGCGGCAGGACGATCAGGGGCGTGGTGATTTTCTTGCCCTCTTCATCCTCGATCCAGCCCTGGGCCAGATACGGCAGCTGCGTGTTGTTATTGGTGATGTTCACGCTGGTGGCATCTTTGCCACCATCAAAAATCACTCGGGTACGATCCAGGCCGACAGCGGCATGGGCGCTCTGGCTCAAGCCCAGGGCCAGCAGCGTGAAAGCCTGGCGTGTGAGGCGCGTATTCAGCATCATGAGGATGTGTTCTCCGTATGGATGTGCTTCCCGGTCAGGTCCGCGGGTTCGGGCAAGGATTGATCAGCGGCGACCATGCGGCAGCCCAGTTGCAGGGCATCGGTCAAGCCATCAGCCGGTAGAACGACCGGGAGCGTGAGGACGCATCGCTCGGCCCCTGCCCAACTGACAGTCATCTGCTCGCCGGCCTGAATACCGCTGAGGTAGACATTGCCGCCGTCGTTCACAATCCCGGTGTCTTGCTGCTTTGTGTTTTTCACGGTCGCGCCGAAGGGCGGTGAACTGCCATCCGGCAGGCGAAGCACTGCCATGGCTTTTGCACCGGAAATCACGTCCAGGGATCGATAACCGATAGCTCCTTCGGTGAGCGTCAGTTGCGTGACCGACTGAGTGGCTTCGACCGTGTTGGGCAAACGCTCCAGGTCGATACTGGCCGCCGTACGCTGATAGCTGCCGATATCGGAGATGACCGCCTTGCCAAACGCATTGCTACGGGTCGGCGTGCCGTAACCCCGCACAGGCACATCGGGTACCCCGGCGGTATCGACCATCAGGCGTGTTCCTCCCGTACTGTTGGTACGATGGAGGGCCGCACCGTAAGGCGTGAGCGTGCCGCCGCCGCGCGCGGACATACCGATGCTGCTTTTATTGCCTTCTTGTGTACTGACGCTGAGATCGATGTCGGCCTGGTCGCCAATATGGCTCAGGTAGCCACTGGCGGCGTTGTCGCTTGCGCTGAGCTGGTAGCTGTTACGCTCATCGAGGCGATCACTGTAGCGCGTTGAAAAGTTGTTCTTGCCGGCAATCCTGTTAGCGTCCAGCGACAGCGTGCCGGAGGGACCCAATGGCAGGCTGACCGTCAGCGCCATGCCATTATCTTTATAGTTATATTCTTGGGTGCGGAACATATTCAGGGACATGTTCATGTTCTTGACGCTCCCCACATTAAAATAACGTGACGCCGACAAGTTCCAGCGATGGGTGGCCGGGCGCGACCAATAAGTCTGTTTGTTGTAACTGGCATACACAGTCGCGCCCAAGTCGCGAAACTGCTTATTGATCGTCGCGGTATAAAGTGCCTTGCTACCGCCAATAGGTTTCCAACTTCCGTTGTACTCACCATACTCATTGAGCCCCGCGCGCTCGCCATTCCTGCCGTAATGACGGGCATCAAGGTATTCACTCATGCTCAAATAGTTTTTCTCGGAAAAGCGGTACCCGGCAAAGGTGATCTGGCTGTCGTATTGCTCAAAGTTCTTCGAGTATTGAAGTCGGTACGATTTGCCGGAGAGTGTCTCGTTCCACACACGGGCGTGGGACTGAGTCGCATCCAGCGATATGGCGCCGAACGCCAACAGGTCACGACCGACCCCGCCCGATACCGCATGGTAGTTGTTATCGGTGATACCGCCGCCATACAGAGACCAGCCGTTGCTGATCCCCCAGGAAAACTCGCCGCTGCCGAAGAAATTGCCATCGGCCCCGTACTGAAGATTGGACGGGCGTCCACTCGCCAACTTATAACGAATGTGTCCCGGACGCGTCAGGTAAGGAACGCCTGCCGTATCAAGTTGAAAGGTATGTACCGAACCGTCCTGCTCTTCCACGCGCACATCCAACCTGCCGCTGACTGCGTCGTGAAGGTCCTGGATACGGAACGGTCCTGCCGCCACCAGCGTTTCATACAGCACACGCCCCTGCTGGCTGATGATGACCTTTGCATTGGTTTTGGCCACGCCGACCACTTCAGGCGCATAACCTCGCAAGTTCGGCGGTAGCTGGCTTTCATCCGAATTGAGCGCGGCACCGGTAAAGCGGAAGCTGTCGAACAGGTCCGAATACAGGTAGTCCTCCCCCACCACCAGTCGTGCCTTCAACTCGGGAATGGCGCGATACGCGTAGTAACGACTCCACTCCAGCTTCGGTTGGCTGGACGCGCGCTCGCGGTCTTTGTCGACACGTCCCTGCCAATCCGCCCTCAGACGCCAAGCCCCGGCATTGGCCCCCAATGTTCCGTTACCGCTGACGTTATGGCGAACCCTGTCATTCTTCTCGTGGTTGGATTGTGCGGTCACGTTGTAGTCAACCAGCAACCCCGGCACCCCGTCATCCCAACGCGAGGGCGGATCCCAGTTGATGGCGCTGTACTCAAGGTAAGCTTGGGGCAGGTTGATATTCAGCGTGGAGCTCGCCAGATCGCCACTGACTTCCATGCCCGGCAGCCCCTGAATATCCAGGCATTCGCCGCCTTTCCACCACGTCAGCGGGGCGGCGCCAGACTCTTTGAGGCCCAGTTGCCCCACCAGATCGGGCGATAAGCACGCCTGGCTGCCCTTGGGATCATCGTCAGGGGGATAAAACGCCACCGACTGCTCAGCGATAGGCTGGCTATTGACCTGTACAACCATCGAGTAGGTGCCCGGCAGAATAAACCCGCTACGCGCAAACTGAGACAAGTCAATATTGGTGCGATCACTGAGATCAAGAACATCGGTATTGAACTCGATATCACCGGCCGCTACTACAGTGCCTGCCAGGGACATCAACCCGCCAAAGAGACTCGGGCGGAGGTTATTTTTGATCTTCGACGCATTCAACATGAAAGCAACCCATCACTGTTCAAAAGTAGTCCAACTTGAATCGCACCGCGGCACTGTGAGCACCAGGCATCAGCGGCAGTCCGTTTCCGACCAGGCGAAGCGTGTAGTGAAGTGTCATGTCACCTTCCGCCAACGGAAGCAGAGCCATCGGCTCGCCCGGAACACTCTCTTGGCCAGCCGCATCCCAGATATGAATGGCAATCCCCTGTGAATCACCGAGGGCGGCAAACGAGCGCCCGTTTCTATCGCGAGGACCGTCGAACGTGACTTGCAGGTGCTGCCAATCAGGCAGCGTTGCCCCCGGACGCGACGGGTCAGGTCGAGTCAATGAGCAGTTGACCAGGCGTAGCTGGAAGGGGTGGGGGGCTCCTATCGTGTTCCGCAAGAGCCGGCCAATGGGCTCGGGCGTCATCTCGATGGATTGATCGACACTGGCCAGTTCCAGCCCGCACGCTGAGTCGATGACCTCTCCACCGAGTGTGACGACTCCAGCACCTTGTGCAGGTGCCTGCGCGAAAACCAAAGGGCTGATGAACATCGCCAATGAAGAGGTGATAGCGAGGTTTATGAATGTTTTCACCGTTATCTCCCGCCAGTGTCCCCCGCCACCTGAGTGGCGGGGGAACAACTTACTGATAAGCCAAGGTGAAGTTGGTTACCGCACTGAAACTACCCGGGATGATCGGATCCGTAGCGGCGCCTTGTACGTAGGCCCCGAACTCCAGGGTGTTGTCACCGACGCCAATGGCCTGCGGCGTTGTAGGGACGCCCAGTTCGATGAGTTTGCCGCCATGGGTCATCATGACGCCCACACCGCCCGCGCCACCCACAGTGCCGATTGCGCCCGGCACGGCACTGGACGGTGCCCCGGTGAAGGTGGTGGTCACCGTCTTATCCGTAAGGCCGGTCAAGTCGCAGCCTTCAAGTTCAATACGCACAGGCCGGGCAGTAGATTTCCCTCCCGACTGCAACTGATGCTTTGCGATCGCCCCCAGTTGAACGGTCTGATCCACCGAGTCAGGTTTGATCGAACAGGCGCCCGAGTGGACCGAACCGATGAACGTCACTGTTCCATCTGCGGCGTGAGCAACGGAGGTCGCCCCTACCAACAAGCCAATAGACAACAGCGCAGTTTTCATTTTGGTTTTCATTTGCCAATACTCACACATCAATGAACGTCATAAGGAAACCCTGCCGAAGTAGTGCGCAGGACTTATCAAACAAGCGCCGAACAGGTGTCTGTATCTGATTCCCTCTTGGTAAAAGTGCGATTCATGCAATAGCACGCAAAACTACTTTTCCAATTATTTGTATTGCAAATCAGGACACGCTCAAGGCCAGGAAAGCTTCTATTACAATTGGATTTATGTAAGCCGTACGTTTCTCATCATTGCGTAGCCCCGCAACACCAAGAGAAGTAGGAAAATTAACGAACACGATCAAATCATCAAAATGAACTGTAAGAAACAGCCTACTCGAAGATTAATCTGAATAACTTGCAGAACGAATATGTAAGAAAGTTCTCACCAAGGTAAAAAAACACGGACGTTGACGGTATTAATTGCCTTTAAGCGTTAAATAATTAACACCCCTCCCAAGACCACCTGCGGGTAGCCCTTGGACAGATAACAAGATATATCTCAAGTTATATATTGATACACACAGAGGTGCTTGCCCGGCGACCTTAAGCTGCTGCTGCCGGCATTGATCGTCGAACAGCCGTGTCATGACTATGAGCTGATTGGTCAGATCGAAAGCCTGTTCGATGGCGCGTACACCCCCAGCTCAGGCGTGATCTACCCGACGCTGACTTTTCTGGAGGAAAGCGATTTGATCCAGGGCGATGCAAGCGTTCTTCAAGGCCGTCGGTTACTGGCGTGCCGAAGGCACTGAAGAAGAATGAGTCAGGGCCGGGGCTTGATGACTTTGTCCAGCCCCACCAGGCCCAGGGCGATTGCCACGAACCCCGCCAGGATCCCCCCCGCGTTCACAAAGACCTGTGGATAACCGAGGGTGCTCACATCGATGAACGGGTACTGATATTGCCCGAGCAGGTCACCGCGCAGCAGCGCATAGGCGAAGTACACCAACGGGTAGACCACCCATGCGCCGATGTGCCTGACGCGCAAGCTACCCTTGGGCACACAGCGCCACCAGTAAATAAAAAACAACACCGGCATCACATCATGCAGCAATTCGTCGGCGATGAATTGGAAGCCCGTGGGGCTCCACAAATGCCGCAGCAGCAGGTTGTACGCCAGGCTTACCACGATGATGCTCGCGGCAATCGCGCTGCTGATCCTGGGTGAATGGAAAAACCGCTTCGCGGCAGACTCGCGGTTGACCAGCGCATAGCTCAGCACCACGACTACCAGGGTGTTGGTGAGCACAGTGAAGAAACTGAAAAAGTTGATCAACCCGCCCAACAGGCTGGCACCGGCTTGCCAGCGCGAATAGAAAATCAGGTACTGCTGAATCGCCAACCCTGTCCAACCGGCCAGCGCCGCTGCCGCCACATACCGCTTCATGTCATCAGTCCAGCGGGCGTTTGGTGCGCATCAACTTGACGTACAACCCTTCGACTTTTTCGCGCGCCCAGGGGGTCTTGCGCAGGAAGGTGAGGCTGGACTTGATGCTCGGGTCGCTCTTGAAGCAGCGGATATCAATGCGCTCGGCGAGGCCCGCCCATTCGTAATGTTCCACCAGGGTGGTGAGGACGTGCTGAAGGGTCACGCCGTGGAGGGGGTCGTTGCTTGTCGCGGTCATGCCGGGCCTTTTGCAAAAAGAGGAAACACAGCCGCGCACCTTAGCCGACGGGGCGTACAGGTGGAAGCACCGCATTGAATATAGCCCCTGGGAAAAAGTTCCCCTTTTCAGCCAAAAAAGAGATGTTATATTGTAACAATAATTACCAAAATCCAGCCTTTCACTACCGTTTCAGCCTTCTCTTTTTTGCTGTTTTGCCAAGGAATGTATGATGTCCCGCTCCCCTCTCTGGCGCCTGTCCCCCCTGGCCGCCGCCCTGTTGATCAGCGCCGAAGCCCACGCCCTGGAACTACCCCCCCAGGTCATCACTGGCAACCCGCTGGGCAACGAACAACTCGCATCGCCGACCACCGTGCTCGAAGGCGATAACCTGACCCTGCAACAAAAAGGCAGCCTCGGCGAAACCTTGAACAAGCAGCCGGGCGTGTCGTCGTCCTACTTTGGCCCCGGTGCCAGCCGACCGATCATTCGCGGCCAGGACGGCGACCGCATTCGCCTCCTGCGCAATGGCGTCGGCGCGCTGGACGCGTCGTCACTGTCCTACGACCACGCGGTGCCGCTGGACCCGGTCAACGTCGAGCGCATTGAAATCGTGCGTGGCCCGGCCGCCCTCTTGTATGGCGGCAGCGCCATCGGCGGCGTGGTCAATACCTTTGACAACCGCATCCCCACCGAAGCCATCGAAGGCATCCACGGTGCCGGTGAACTGCGCTACGGTGGCGCCGACACCACGCGCAGCAGCGCCGGCAAACTGGAAGCCGGCAATGGCACCTTCGCCCTGCACCTGGACGCCAATGCGCGGGAATTCAACGACCTGAAAATCCCAGGCTTTGCCCGCAGCCGCCATGCGCCTGAGAACGAAGATGGCCCCGGTAAAAATGGCCGCCTGGGCAACAGTGACGGGCGCCAGGACGGCGGTGCAGTCGGCGGCTCCTACACCTGGGACGATGGTTACGCCGGGCTGTCCTACAGCAGCTATGACAGTAACTACGGCTCCCCCGCCGAGCAGGACGTGCGCATCCGCATGAAGCAGGATCACTACGCGTTCGCCTCCGAGATGCGCAACCTGCAAGGCCCGTTTACTTCGGTGAAACTCGACGCCGGCTACACCGACTACGAACACCGCGAAATCGAAGGCGGTGAAACCGGCACGATTTTCAAGAACAAGGGCTATGAAGCGCGGGTTGAAGCGCGCCACCAGCCAATCGGCCCGTTCGACGGCGTGGTCGGCGCGCAAGTGACTCGCAATGAGTTCTCGGCCCTGGGTGAAGAAGCCTTCGTGCCGCAAACCGACACCAACGCTGGCGCACTGTTTATCCTTGAGGACATGCAGGCCACCGAACGCCTGAAACTCAGCCTCGGCGGGCGTCTGGAACACACCCGTGTGGACCCGGACGCCAAAGGCAACGCGCGCTTCGCCAATGCCGACAAGGCCAATGACTTCACCGCCGGCAGCCTGTCGTCCGGGGCGGTCTACACCCTCACACCCGTCTGGTCCGTGGCCGCGACCCTGGGCTACACCGAACGCGCACCGACCTTCTATGAGCTGTACGCCAACGGCGCCCACGTCGCCACAGGCACCTACGAACTGGGCGACGCCAACCTGAAGAAAGAAAAGGCGGTGTCCAGCGACCTGGCGTTGCGCTTTGACAATGGCACCCACAAGGGCAGCTTCGGTGTGTTCTACAGCCGCTTTTCCAACTACATCGGGCTGCTGGGAACGGGTCGTACGCTAAACGACGAAGGCGAAGAAGACGCAGGCGGCATCCCTGAGTATGAATACTCCGGCGTGCGCGCCCGTTTCGCCGGCTTCGAAGCCCAGGATCACTGGAAGCTCGGCGAAAGCGCCTACGGTAAGTTCGCGCTGGAACTGTCGGGCGACTACACCCGCGCCACCAACCTCGACACCGGCGAAGCCTTGCCGCGTATTGCACCGCTGCGCTTGAACAGCGGCCTGCTATGGGAACTGGACCGCTGGCAGGCGCGCATCGACGTGGAACATGCCGCAGGCCAAGGCCGTGTGCCAGCTAACGAAAGCGGCACCGATGGCTACACCACCCTGGGCGCCAGCGCGGGGTATCGCTTCAATGTGGGAGGCAGCCAGTGGCTGGCGTTCGTCAACGGTGAGAACCTGACCAACCAGACCGTGCGGTATGCCAGCTCGATCCTGCGTGACATCGCGCCGGCACCGGGGCGTAGCGTGCAATTCGGCATACGCACCACCTTCTAAAAAAACCCGCGAATCCTACCTGTGGGAGCTGGCGAGCCGGCTTGGTGTGGCAAGCGGGCTTGTTGTGGCGAGCGGGCTTGCTGTGGCGAGCGGGCTTGCCCCGCGTTGGGCTGCGCAGCAGCCCCAAAACCAGGCACCGCGGTGTGTCAGTTAAAAACACATTGCCTGTAATGGGGCCGCTTCGCGCCCCAACGCGGGGCAAGCCCGCTCGCCACAGCAAGCCCGCTCGCCACAACAAGCCCGCTCGCCACAGGCCAGCCCGATCGCCACAGTTACGGTGTTCTGCCTTAACTGAACGGCATTCGGGCTTGCCACAATCACTGTTACCGAATCGGAAATGATGCATCTTGCGATTTGCGCTTTCTCTCGGCGCGTCCTCCCATTATCCTTGCCGCAATAAACTGAAACGTTTCACTCTCCGGTCGACCCCATCTTGCCGAATTCCCCTCGCAACAGAGACAGCGCTGTCTTGCACCGACCTGCGCCTGGGTATAAATCGCCCGCCTGTGGATAACCCAGTTATCCACAGAAAAACCCGAATGAACGCTGAACCAAGCCCGCGCCGAATCGTCATCTACAGTGAAGCACGGGGTTACATAATTCCAACGTAACGGAGAAACACAACTATGAGCACTGACGGTGCCTCAAGTCCAAGTCGCCTGCTGCCCAGGCTGCTTGGAGTCTTGCTGCTGATCATGGGCCTGGCCTTGCTGGCCGGGGGTATCAAGCTGACGATGCTCGGCGGGTCGCTGTACTACCTGCTGGCCGGTATCGGCATCACCTTGACCGGCCTCTTGCTGCTGGCCACCCGCCGCGCTGCGCTGGGCCTGTACGCACTGGTGCTGTTCGCCAGCACCGTGTGGGCACTTTGGGAAGTCGGCCTGGACTGGTGGCAACTGGTGCCGCGCCTGGCACTGCTGTTCGCCTTGGGTATCGTCATGTTGCTCCCATGGTTTCGCCGTCCGTTGCTGCGTGGCCAACCGGCCCCGCTGGGTACCGGCGCGCTGAGCGTGGCCGTGGTACTGGCGGGCGCCGCAGCCATCGCCAGCCAGTTCACCAACCCCGGTGAGATCAAAGGCCAGTTGGACCGCGACGCGGTACCGGGCATGGCCAGCGCGGCACCGGCCCAGGCCGATGGCGACTGGAACTCCTACGGTCGTTCCGCCTATGGCGATCGCTACTCGCCCCTGGCGCAGATCACAGCGCAAAACGCCCATAAGCTGGTCCCGGCGTGGACCTACCGCACCGGCGACATCCCCGGCCCGAACGACCCGGGTGAGACCACGGCGGAAAACACCCCGCTGAAAGTCAACGGCATGCTCTACGTATGCACCCCGCACAGCCAAGTCATCGCCCTCGACCCGGATACCGGCAAGGAAATCTGGCGTTTCGATCCGAAGATCAGCACCGAAGGTGCCGAGAACTTCAAGGGTTGGGCGCACATGACCTGCCGTGGCGTGTCGTATCACGACGACGCCGTCTACGCGTCCGAGCAGAGCCCCACCGGCAGCGCCAGCCCCGCCGTCGCGCCGAATGCCTGCCCGAAACGCATCTTCGTACCGACGGCCGACACACGCCTGATCGCCCTGAACGCCGACACCGGCAAGATGTGCGAAGACTTCGGTGACAAAGGCCAGGTCGACCTGCGTGCCAATATCGGCAGCTTCGCCCCAGGCGGTTACTACTCCACGTCGCCACCGGCCGTGACCAAGAACCTGGTGGTGATCGGCGGCCACGTCACCGACAACGTCTCCACCGACGAACCCAGCGGCGTGATCCGCGCGTTCGACGTGCACACCGGCAAGCTGGTGTGGAACTGGGACAGCGGCAACCCCGACGACACCACGCCGCTGGCCGAGGGCAAGACCTACACCCGCAACTCGCCGAACATGTGGTCCATGTTCGCCGTGGATGAAAAGCTCGGCATGCTCTACCTGCCGATGGGCAACCAGATGCCTGACCAATACGGCGGCGACCGTACCGAAGACTCGGAAAAATACAGCGCCGGCCTGACAGCCCTGGACATCGACAGCGGCCATGTGAAGTGGACCTTCCAGTTCACCCACCATGACCTGTGGGACATGGACGTGGGCGGCCAGCCTTCGCTGATCGACATCAAGACCGCTGAAGGCGTGAAGCAAGCGGTGATGGCGTCGACAAAGCAAGGCAGCATCTACGTCCTGGACCGCGCAACCGGCCAGCCGGTGGTGCCGATCCACGAAGTGGCAGTACCCCAAGGTGCAGTCGCTGGCGACCACACCTCGCCGACCCAACCGAAGTCCGACCTGAACTTCATGCCACCGCCGCTCAAAGAGCGCGACATGTGGGGCGTGACGCCGTTCGACCAGTTGCTGTGCCGTATCGACTTCAAGTCCCTGCGCTACGACGGAGCTTTCACTCCGCCATCGCTGCAAGGTTCGATCGTGTACCCAGGTAACTTCGGCGTGTTCGACTGGGGTGGCATTTCCGTCGACCCGGTACGCCAGATTGCCTTCGTGAACCCGAGCTACATGGCGTTCAAATCGAAACTGATCCCGGCCGCCGATATCGCCAAGCAAGGCCCGCGCATCAGCGAAACCCAAGGCGTACAGCCGAACAAAGGCGCGCCCTACGGCGTGATCCTCGAAGCCATGCTGTCGCCCATGGGCCTGCCGTGCCAGGCACCGGCGTGGGGTTATGTGGCAGCGGTCGACCTGACCACCCACAAAACCATCTGGATGCACAAGAACGGTACCGTGCGCGACAGCTCGCCCGTGCCAATCCCCCTGACCATGGGCGTGCCTAGCCTGGGCGGCACCTTCACCACCGCCGGTGGCGTGGCGTTCCTCAGCGGTACCCTCGACCAGTACCTGCGTGCCTATGACGTGAAAAACGGCAAGCAACTGTGGGAAGGTCGCCTGCCAGCCGGCGCGCAAACCACCCCGATGACCTACACCGGCAAGGACGGCAAGCAATACGTGCTGGTCATGGCCGGCGGTCACGGTTCCCTGGGCACCAAGCAGGGTGACTACGTGATGGCGTTCAAACTGCCGGATTAAGCTGTATCGGCGGCAAACCAAGGCGGCTACCCTCATAGGTAGCCGCCTTTTTCATGAGCGAAGAAAATCAAAATATGGGAGAGGCGGTGGACTGCACCCGTCGTTATCGCGGTACCCGTTCGCGCCGCATCCACATCTCGAACGCCATGGCACTGAGGGGCCGGCTGATCAGATAGCCCTGGGCAGTGTCGCAATGCCACAGCTTGAGCAGCTTGAGGCTCGGCTCGAACTCCACCCCTTCGGCCACCACCTTGAGCCCCAGGTTGTGGCTCATTTCGATGGTGGAACGCACGATCACCCCATCGCCACTGGTGCTGTCGAGGTTGCGTACAAAGGACTGGTCGATTTTCAACTCCTGCACCGGCAGGCGCTGCAATTGCGCCAACGACGAATAACCGGTGCCGAAGTCATCCACCGACAGGCTGATGCCGCAACCACGCAACCGGTCCAGCACACTGAGCGCCTGTTGCGGGTTGTGCATGATCGCGCTTTCGGTGATCTCGAAAATCAACTGTTGGGCCAATACGCCGTATTGCAGCAGCAAGGTGGTGACTCGAGTGGCCAGGTCATCATCGCCCAGATCATCCACCGAAATATTCACCGACAGCTGGATCGACATACCGCGCTGTGCCCATTCACCCACCTGGCGGATGGCTTCTTCGATCACCCACTGGGTCAGGCCGCGCATGCTGCCGGTGCGCTCGGCCAAGGGGATGAATTCGGCCGGAGACACCAGGCCCAGGCTCGGGTGCTGCCAACGCAGCAGGGCTTCGGCCTGGCGCACGTCGCCCTGTTTGAGATCGAGCTTGGGCTGGTAGCAGAGGAACAGTTCGCCTTCGACGGCGGCCCGGCGCAAGTCGCGGATCAAGGTGATCTGACGTTGGTGCGCAAGGTCGCGGTCCTGCTGGTAGATCTGCAGGTAGCCTGGCAGCGCTGCCGCATCGTGACGAGCGATGGCGGCGCGACCGATCAACTCTTCCACCTGCTGGCCATCGGCGGGGTACGCAGCGATACCGATACTGACTTCGTGACGCAGTTCGTCATTGCCAATGCGTTGGGGCTCGGTGAGCAGTGCATACAGCCGGTCGGCGCGGGCCACGGCGCGGTCGATCTCGGTGTTTTCCAGCAGCAGCAGAAATTCGCTGCCGGTGATGCGCGCGGCCGTGTCGCTGGCCAACAGGCTCATGGACAGACAGCGGCTGGCTTCGCGCAGCATTTCCTCGACGCCCTCGGGACCGAAGCCTTCGTTGATCACCCGGTAGTTCTCGATGCCCAGGTACAGCAACACCACCGGCCGCCTTGCACTGATCGCACTGCCCAGGCGCTCCATGGCCAGGGCGCGGTTGGGCAGGCCGGTCAGCGGGTCATGCAAGGCGTTATGCGCCAGTTGCCGCTCGCGCACGGCGATACCGCTTTGCATGGCGTTGAAGGCGCGGGCCAGCAGGCCGAATTCGTCGTGGCTGCGCACCCGCACCGGCGTGCGGTAATCACCGGCACCAATGCGTCCAGCCGCCTCCACCAGCGCATTGAGCGGTCGTGACACACGGCGCGCCAGGAACAGCGCGCCGGCCAATGACACCAGCAGCACCGCCAGGGCAATCCCGAGGAACTGCCGGTCCAGCGGAGCAAAGGACTCCAGCGCATGGTCCAGCGGACTTTGCAGCAGCACGCGCACGTCATCGCCATCGCCGTTATTGGCCAGCGGCAGCACTTGGCTGAGCACGCGTTGCCCGTAAAACAACGTGATCTGTGCGTCACGCTCGAGGTGTGTGTCGCGCAACAGGTTGAACACAGTGGCCTGGTAGGCGTCGGGCTGGGTGCTGAACAGCGTGCCGGGACGGCCGTCCTGCACACTGAGAAACGACACCTCAAGGTTGCTCATGGAGCGCAATTCATGGGCGAACCCTTTGTCCATGGGGAAGCCCATGACCACTCGGGCAATGGGCAGCGGGTCGAGCACTTCATCCTGCACCAGCAGGTAGGGTCGCCCGTCCATGGCCACGATCAACATTTGCAAGCCACTGCGCCGTGCCTGGCGCAACGCCGCATCGTAGGGAAACAGCTGACCGCGACTCAGCAGCGGCAAGGTACTGGCGATCACCTTGCCGTCGAGCCCCAGCACAAACACCTGGCTGGAGCGGATACCGCTGCCGTGGCGGCGCACGGCGGCCAGAATCGGTGTGGCCTGGCCCTCGATCACGGCTTGCTTGAAGGGGCCATCGGCGGTCAGCCAATCCAGCCCGTATTGCAGGCGGCGACCCCGCAGTTCCAGCAAGCGTTCGAAGACCTGGCTGCCGGTCTTCAACTGGACCTGGGCCTGGTTTTCCACAGCCTGGGAGGTGGCGGTCTTGACGGCGAGGTAGGTGGCGCCGACCACCACCAGCAGCAGCAACACCAGCACTCCGGCGATACGAGTTTGAAACGTGTGGCGCCACGCCATTGCCGTGCCCTCTGGCAGCGTTCGTCGTTTTATGCCACTGCGTCCCTGTGTCATAGCGCGTCCCTCGCGAACTGCTGACCTGGCGTCAAAAAAATATCCATCGCCGATGGATATTCAGTTTTAGCAGATTAGCTGGGAGCAAGGACAAGTGCACCCAATAAAACCGGGGACTTCGCTGTCATTTTATTGGCGACAAACGTTGGGCGGGCCGTCAGCCACGGGCGCGCATAAAGTCCCCCCAACGACGCACCAGGTAGTTGTGCTCATCCATCACCGAGTTCCACACGGCGATATGCCCCATGCGTTGCTCATAGGAACCGCCGTCGCGCACTTCGCCGATATCAATCAGCGGCAAGCCATCGCTGCCGAGCAATTCCTCACGGGCAGGTTTGCCGGCATACCAGTAATCCCATTCGGCGCTGCTCAGGTGGTCGCGACTGCGCGCCGGGTTGCCGATGTAGTAACCCTGGCGCGCCATCACCGCGCCCGGCCAACCGGACAACCACCAATTGAGATACGCATACGCCGCATCCAGCACCGCCCCCTGGGCATGCCGCGACAGGGACAGGCCGCCGAACCAGGCGCGATAGCCTTCGCGGGGCACCGCCAGACGGTACTTCACCCCCGCCCGGTGCAAGCGCATCAAGGTGGGCGACCACAGGCTCTGGATATCGATGCTCGGGCTGAGCATCAATTGCGCGGCTTCTTCATCGTCCGACCAGAACGCCGCGAAGTGCCCTTCCTTCTGCTTGCGCACCAGAATGTCAGCGAGTACATCGATCTCTTCGATGCTCATGTTGCCGATGTCCTTGAACGTCGCCAGCCCGGCGCCCTGCACTGCCAGCGCGGCGTCCAGGGCGCCGATGGCGGCGTCGCTTTGCAACGCGGTGCGCGCGCTCCAGGCGGGGTCGAGCAGCCAGCCCCAGCTTTCATTGCCGTGGCTGAACCCTTCGGGCAGGCGCTCGGGGCGGTAGGCAAAGCTGTCGGCATTGTGGGTCAGGGGCAACATGCTGATGCGTTCGGTGACGGTGCTGCCGAGGCTGCCGTCGTGCTGTACGAACAGGCGCTCGCTGGGCACGCTGCCGCTGCCCAGGCGGTCATGGGCCGAAAGGCGGCCACGCTTGGGCAGGTCGTTGATCTCGTGCCACAGGGCGATGCGCCGGGTGTCGATGGGCTGGATTGCCCGCGCCGGCCACACGAAGTCGACGTTGTGGAACCACTGGTCATACAGGTCGTAGCTATCGGGCTGCATCACTGCGATGCGCTGGGCCTGTTCGACATCGTGCACCTGGTACACCAGGCGAATGCCCAACTCCTGTTCGGCCCGCACACGCAGGCATTCGAGCAGCGTTACCGACGTACCGAGCACGCGCAATGTGATCATGCAGCGAACCGCCGTGAGAACACGTCGAACGAGCGACGCAACTGCGCCGGGTCCAGGCCGCGCAGGATGAACACCAGGCGCGATTGCCGCTCGGTACCTGGCCAGGCCGGCAGGTGGACCGGGGCATGCAGGCAGTGCTGCACACCATGAATAACGATGGGGGCCAAACTTGCGTTCACGTTGAGCAGTCCTTTGACGCGAAGGATTCGTTCGCCGTGGCATCTTAGCAGCATCGACAACCAGACCCCGAAGCCGACCCAATCCAATGGCTGGTCGAAGGTCAGGCAGCACACTTGCGCAGCGCCGTGGGTGGCGGCCGTGGGTTGGTGCAGTTGCCAGCGACTGACCTCCACGACGGGTTCGGCACTGCGCAAGCCTTCGCCGAGCAGCAACTGGTCGCCGCTGTGGATGTCATGGGTATCGAGGATCGGCGTACCGGCATTGAGCGCCTGTAAATGCGCGCGCAGGGGCGCGCAGTCGCCTTCCAGGTCGGTCTTGCTCAGCAGCAAGCGATCCGCCGCCGCGACCTGGGCCAGCCATTCCGGGTGCAGGCGTTCTTGCAGGGCGGCGTGGCAGGCGTCGACCAGGGTGATCACCAGGCCAATGTGAAAGCGCCCACGCAGTTGCACGTCGTTGTTCAGGGTGGCCAGGATCGGCGCCGGGTCGGCCAGGCCAGTGGTTTCCAGGATCACCCGTTTGAAGGCCGGGATTTCGCCGCGCTCGCGGCGTTGCAACAGGCCGAGCAGCGCGTCTTTCAACTCGCCACGGATCGAACAGCATACGCAGCCGCTGGGCAGCAGCACGGTGTCCGGGGCCACCTCTTCGACCAGCAGATGGTCGATGCCGACGTCGCCGAATTCGTTGATCAGCAACGCGGTGTCGCCGAGGCTTTCGCCGTGCAGCAGGCGCTTGAGCAAGGTGGTCTTGCCGCTGCCGAGGAAGCCGGTGATGACATTCAGTGCGATGCTCATATTTATCTCCGCACCCTGTAGGAGCGAGCTTGCTCGCGAAAAACTCACAGGCGCCGCGTTCATTCAGGAGACACGCGTTATCGTTGACGTTTTTCGCGAGCAAGCTCGCTCCTACAGGGGGCTGTTTTCCAAGTGATCGAGCAGTTGGGGGTCGAGGGGATCCAGCGGGCGACCGAGCATGGTTTCGGCCGCCTGCCAGAGTTGATCCAGCCCGCTGGCCAATGCCTGTTTACCGGTAGCGCCCAGCAGCAGGTAGGACGCCCCCTGAAAGTCTTCGACCTTGAGCCGGAACGCCGCCAGTACCTGGTTGATCGCGGCGATCCGGCGCAGGCGTTCTCGGCGCCGGGGCAGCTCGTCGCCCAGGGGGTCGCTCCAGTGCAGGTCTTCGCCGAGCAGTCCGCAGAGTCCGCACATGGTTATCGCCCGCTCATGGCATCACGTCGCCGGAGTTCGGGCCCAGGGTCTGGCCGACGAACAGGTTGCCACCCGGTTCACTGGCCAGCAGCACGGCGGTGGGCGCCACTTCGTCCGCCAGGCCGAAGCGCCCCAAGGGCAGTTCCTTGGCCTTGGCGCGCTTCCAATCGTCGCTGATACCGCCCACTAACGGCGTCTCGATCGGGCCGGGAGCGATGGCGTTGACCAGCACGTTGTCCTTGGCCACTTCCAGGGCCAGGGATTTGGTAAAGCCGATCACCCCGGCCTTGGCGGCGGCGTAGTGAGTCAGTTCGGCGCCACCCTTGATGCCCAGTTGTGAGGCGACGTTGATGATCCGCCCCCAACGCTGCGCCAGCATATGCGGCAAGGCACGCTGGCTGGCGACGAACACGCTGGTGAGGTCGACGCGCAGCATGTCGTTCCACATCTCGATCGAGAGATCGACGCAACGCGCCTGGGTGAGCATACCGGCGTTGTTGACCAGGATATCGATGCCGCCGAAGTGTTCGACACAACGGTCGACACTGGCCTGGGCGCCTTCGACAGTGCCGACATCGGCCAGGCATTCGAAGACCTCGGCACCGAGGTTACGGCAGGCGATGGCGGTTTCGGCCAGGCTGGCGGCATTACGGTCGGCCAGCAGCAGGCGTGCGCCTTCAGCCGCGTAGGCGCGGGCGATGGCGGCACCGATGCCGCTGCCGGCGCCGGTGATCACGGCGCGGCGATGGGTGAGTTGGGGCATAGGTAATTCTCCTGAATCAAACACAGTTTCAATGTGGGAGCTCCCACTACCTCTGTGGCGAGCGGGCTTGTCCCGCGTTGGGCCGCGAAGCGGCCCCAAAACCAGGCTCTGAGGCGTACCTGACACAGCGCAGGTGTCTTTGTCAGGGGCCGCTTCGCGGCCCAACGCGGGACAAGCCCGCTCGCCACAACAGCCCGATTGCCACAACAGCCCGCTCACCAGAACAGCCCGATTGCACAACAGCCTGCTCGCCACAAAAATTCGGTCGATTAATGAAAAGATTTAATCCTTATTTATGCTCGATCAGAGGGAGGCTTGCCCCCTCCCACCTTTGGATCGAGTACATCAGTCAGGCCAGCGCACAGTCAGGCCACCGTCGATGACGATGCTCTGTCCGGTCAGATAGCTCGACGCATCACTGGTCAAAAACTGCACCAGCGAGGCCACTTCATCCGCCCTCCCCACCCGACCCAACGGAATCGCGCGCGCCGCCTTGGCCAGGCCCTCCGGCCCCAGGGAGTTCTTCGCATCCAGCGACTGCGGCGTCTCGATCAACCCCGGAATCACCGCATTGCAACGAATGCCCAACGGCGCCAGCTCCACCGCCAGCGACCGGCACAACCCCGGCACACCGGCCTTGGCCGCCGCGTAATGGCTGTGCTCCTGCCAGCCATAGACGCCGCCGGCTATCGACGAAATCGCCACCAGCGCGCCGCCTTCCTTCATATGCCGCGTCGCCGCGCGAAAGGTGCGCATCACCCCCGTCAGGTCGACATTGAGCATCTCGTCCCACAGCGCATCCGTCATCTCCAACAGCGGTGCGCGACGCAGCAAGCCGGCGTTGGCGACCGCGTAGTCGAGGCGACCAAAATGCTGCACCGCCTGGGCGGCCAACGCGTCTACCGAGGCGCTATCGCCCACGTCCAGCGGCAGCATCAAGCATTCACCAGCGGCGTTTTCCACGAGGGACACCGTGGTGTGCGGGTCATGGGGGTCGGCCGGGTAATACCCACCCACCACCGCCACGCCGCAGCGCGCATAGGCCACCGCGAGGGCTTGGCCGATGCCGCTGGCGGCACCGGTAATCAAGGCAACTTTACGGCTCATCAATCACTCCTTACTGAACGGTTTCCGGGCGCACATGGCGCGCGGCAAACATCAGGACGCCAGACAAAAAGCACGGCACGGCACCGAACCACAGCGCGGCGGTCTGCCAATCGCTGCCGGCGGACAACACCTGGGTAGCGCCAAACCCGGCGACCACGGCACCAATCGGGCCCATCGCATGGATGATCGCGCCACCGGTGGCACGGATGCTGGTGGGGAAACTTTCACTGATAAAGAACAACGCCGCCGAGTACGGCCCGATCAGGAAGAACAGGCCCAGGCTGTACAGCCCGACCACCATCGCCATGTTGCTCGGGCCAAACAGCATCCCGGCAAACGACAGGCCGCCGAGCATCCAGCCCAGGCCGATCACGTTACGGCGGCCGATCTTGTCGCCCATCCAGCCGTGGCTGAGGTAGCCGCAGTAACCCACCAGGTTCGACAGCACCAGGATGATCAGCGAGTTCTCGAACGAGATGTGGTGCACGCTGACAATCACCGACGTGCCGAGCACGCTGAACACCTGGATCGCCGCCCAGTTGAGCAACAGCGCGGCGCCGATCACCAGGGTGGCGCGACGGGCCGGGCCACGGAATGCGGCCTTGAGGCCGGCCTTGCTGTGTTCGTCGTAATCCACGCCGTAGGTCACGGCGACGTTCTGGGCCTCGCTCACCGCGCCACTTCTGCGCAACTCGCTGATGCGCTGGTGGATCTGGAACTGCGGGCTCTCCTTGAGCTTGCGCGCCATGATCGCAATCACCACCGCCGGGATCGCGGCGAAGATAAAGCAGCCCTGCCAACCGATGACCGGCAGCAACAGCGCGGTCAAACCTGCGGCGATCAGTGCACCGACCGGCCAGCCGCCCTGCACCAGGCTGTAGATGAAGCCGCGGCGCTTGGTCAGTCGCGGGTCTTCTGATGCGCCATACAGTTCGGTCAAATAGGTGGCGTTGACGGTTTCCTCGGCATACCCCAGGCCGCCCAGCGAACGGATCAGGATCAGCGGCGACTTGCCCCATGCCCCGCCGATGGCGGTCAGCGCCGAGCAGAGCGCGGAACCGGCCACGGTGAAGATGATGCCTTTGCGGCGCCCCAGCTTGTCGACGATTGGCCCGATGGCCAGGGCGACCACGGCGGTCCCCACCGCCACCCAGGTCGCGATTTCAGCTTGTTCCACCTCACCCCAGCCAAAATGCCGGCCGATTTCCGGCAGCAAGGTGCCGAACAGGATGAAGTCGTACACCGCAAACACCCAGGCGAAAAACGCGATCCAGGTGGCGAAGCGCACTTCCTGGGACGTCAGTTGCCGGGGTTTCCAGCCAGTCAGGTCAAGCTTGTTGTAGATGGACATAATCGCGCCTCGGGAGGTGGAGTGGGCTTTCTGTAGGAGCGTGCTTGCTCGCGAAAATCGTTAACGATGACGCGGGCATCCTGAATGCACGCAGTGCTCTCAGGCTTTTCGCGAGCAAGCTCGCTCCTACAGGGTTGGGGTCAGGTACGCGGTTGGCGGCGGATAAAGTCGTCGGCGATTTCGTCGAAGGTGACGAAGCGCACGCCGGCATGGCTCTGGATGTGTTCGATCAAGCGCTCCAGCATCAACAGCACTTGCGGGCGGCCAGACACATCGGGGTGGATGGTCATGGTGAACACCGCGTGTTCGTGTTCGCGGTAGACCCAGTCGAACTGGTCGCGCCACATTTCTTCGAGGTGACGCGGGTTGACGAAGCCGTGGCTGTTGGGGGCTTTCTTGATGAACATCATCGGCGGCAGGTCATCGAGGTACCAGTTGGCCGGGATCTCCACCAGGTCGGTTTCTTCGCCACGCACCAAGGGTTTCATCCAGGTGTCGGGGTGCTGGCTGTAGTCGATCTTGGTCCAGGTATCCCCCTTGCGCACGTAGTAGGGATGGAAGTCGTTGTGCATCAGGCTGTGGTCGTACTTGATGCCTTTTTTCAGCAGCAGCTCGTTGGTGACCTTGCTGAATTCCCACCACGGGGCGACGTAGCCGGTAGGGCGTTTGCCGGTGACCTGGGTGATCAGTTCGATGGACTTGTCCAGCACGATTTCTTCCTGCTCGGCGGTCATCGCGATCGGGTTTTCATGGCTGTAGCCGTGCACGCCGATTTCATGCCCGGCGTCGGCCACGGCTTTCATCTGCTCAGGGAAGGTTTCCATCGAATGGCCTGGGATAAACCAGGTGGTGCGCAGGCCGTAGCGTTCAAACAGCTTGAGCAGGCGTGGCGCGCCGATTTCGCCGGCGAACAGGCCACGGGAGATATCGTCGGGCGAATCTTCGCCGCCGTAGGAACCGAGCCAGCCGGCGACGGCGTCAACGTCGACGCCAAATGCACAGAGGATGTCTTTAGCCATGGGGTGTCTCCTTAGATAGTCAGTTGGGATTCGACGGACAACGCCGCGCGCAACAGGCGTGCGTCTTCCCCCGCCGGGGCGCTGAGCAGCAACCCGGTGGGCAGGCCCTGGGCATCATGGCCGCTGGGCAAGGTCACGCCGGGCATGTCCAGCAAACTGCCGGGCATGGTCAGGCGCAGGGTGGCGAGGTTGGTGTCGACGAACAGGTCGTCATCGGCTTCCAGCGCTGCCAATGCCGGGGCGACATGGGCAACGGTTGGGGTGATCAGCAGAGCGCCGTCGAGGTCATCGATCAGTTGTTGTTGCAGGCGCTGACGGGCCTCGATCAGGTGGATCAACCGGCTGGCCGGCAGCGAACGCGCGGCTTCGAGGCGGCGGCGTACGCGCGGGTCGAGCTGTTCGGCGTCGGCGCTGTCGAGCAGGGTTTCATGCAGGGCGAAGGCTTCGAAGGCGCCAAGCCAGCCTTGCTGCTGGATCAGTGCCAAGGTGGCCTGGAAGGTCGCGCAGGGGCGCATCTCGACCAACGCGCCCTCGGCCTTCAAGCGTTCCACCCCGCGCAGCAGGTTATTGCGCACGGCAGGTTCAACGTCGGCCAGCAGGCCCTGTTCCAGTACAAAGCGCTGGCCCTTGAGGCTGCGGACGCGGTGGGTGGAAATGCGACCATGGAGCAGGTCGTCGATGGCCAACGCATCGCGCACGCTGCGGGTCAACGGGCCCAGGCTGTCGAGGGTGTGCGCCAGGGGGAACACCCCGTCGCGGCTGTAGCGTCGGCTGCTGCTGCGGTACCCCACCAGGCCGTTGAGGGCCGCGGGGATGCGGATGGAACCCGCCGTGTCGGTGCCCATGGCGATCGGCACGATGCCGGCAGCGACAGCCACCGCCGACCCCGAAGACGAGCCACCGGGAATACGCGGCTGATCCCGCCCATGGGGGTTATGCGGGGTGCCGAAATGCGGGTTCAGGCCGAGCCCGGAATAGGCCAGCTCACTGAGGTTGGTCTTGCCCACGCTGACCATGCCGGCGCGGCACAGCAGGCCCACGCTCGGCGCATCGAGCAAAGCGGCCGGCGCATGACGCCGGTACGCAGCACCGGCGGTGGTGATGCTGCCGGCCACGTCGAACAGGTCTTTCCAGGCCAGGGGCACGCCGTCGAATACACTCAAGGGCTGGCCGGCACGCCAGCGCGCGGCGGCGGCTTCGGCTTCGCGACGGGCACGCTCGGCGGTCAGGCAGATAAACACAGCCGCCGACTGGCTCGCTTGATCGAGTGCCTGTTCGAGCGCTTGCACCGGGTCGCTGCGACCGCTGGCGAAATCCTCGGCCAGTGAAGTGGCGTCTGACATCAGCATGAACCTCATAAAACGTACATATTAATAAAATGTACATTTTACAAAGGCAGCTTTCGTGCCAGTCTGTCAGTGCGTGAGCGAGAGCGATTCGGTTTTTTCGTCCAGAGCTGCGGTATAGATGCTTTCGACACGGCAAAAAAAAGGGTTCACCTTTTAGGCGCGAACCCTTAACCCAATAACGTATATTTTATTAATAAGTACATTTTGGTGCAAAAAGTAACATTCCTACAGGCAAGGCCCCAAAAAAGTGCCCTTGATGTGGCGCAGAGTGACAGACCCATCTATGAGAGAATCCCCGGCCATCGTCCTACACGCCCTTGAGAAATCGATGAAAGCAGTGTCCGCCTCGGCCTCCCGGTACGCCATGATTCACCAGGTGTTGCGTGATGCAATCGTCAATGGCACCGCCCGTCATGGCCTGGTGCTGCTGGAAGCGCCGCTGGCCGAATTGTTCGGCACCAGCCGCGTGCCCGTGCGCAAGGCGCTGGACCTGCTGCATGCCGAGGGGCTGATCTGCCGCTTCAATGGCCGAGGCTACCTGATCAACCCCGAGGGGCTGGACCTGGAGCCGCTGCGCCTGCCCCTGAGCCATGCGCACCTGGGCCTGAACGGCGACGATGAGTTGGTGGACACGCGGCCGCTGGGCGAGCGCATCGTCGAGGAAATCGGCGCGGCACTCTCCACCTGCATCGCCTTCGGCCATTACCGCCTGGACGAACAGGCCGCCGCCGACCACTACGGCGTCAGCCGCGCAGTGGTGCGTGAAGCGCTGATGCGCCTGCGCGACCGTGGCCTGGTGGAAAAAGAGCCCTACTCGCAATGGCTGGCCGGGCCGCTGACCGCCCGCGAAGTCACCGAAGACTACGAACTGCGCGCCTGCCTGGAACCCGAAGCCCTGCGCCAGAGCGCGCCCAACCTCGACCGCGAGGTGCTCGAAGCCATGTTGCAACGCGTGCTGGACGCTCAGGACAGCCCGCAATGCAGCCTGGAAGCTATCGAGCAGATCGAAGAGGACCTGCACCAGCGCTGCCTCGCCGGCCTGCAAAACCGCAAGATCGCCGCGCTGATTCGCCAGGGCCAGAGCCCGATGATCATCAGCCGGATTTTCTATCGGTTGCTGGGGATCGGCGCAGATCCGGCAATGCTCGCCGAACATCGCTTGATTTTGGAGCTGCTGCTGCATGGCGCATTCGATGCGGCGGCGTTGAACCTGCGTGAGCATTTGCAACGGGCGCGGCAGCGGATGTTGCAGCGCTTGAAGGTGCTGTCGGTACTTCCCGAACAGCCACTCCCCGTCTACCTGCACAAAATCAGCTGACTCAACACGAACACAATGTGGGAGGGGGCTTTCCCCTTCCCATTGACCAAGCCGCCGCAGTAATTTCATGCAATATGTTGCTATCTCGCCCCCGCCATTGAAACCACCACTGACCCGCCCCATCTAACCTGCATACTTACTTATGCAGGTGCCCCATGAGCGACCAGCAAGAATTGCCGGATATCGACCTCCAAGATTACGCCGACCCCGAAAACGCTGAATCCCATTCGACCAACACCGGCCTGGCGCTGCCTGGGCAAAACCTGCCGGACAAGGTCTACATCATCCCGATCCACAACCGGCCGTTCTTCCCCGCGCAAGTGCTGCCGGTGATCGTCAATGAAGAGCCGTGGGCCGAAACCCTGGAACTGGTGAGCAAATCCGATCACCACTCCCTGGCCCTGTTCTTCATGGACACCCCGCCGGAAGACCCACGGCACTTCGACACCTCCGCCCTGCCGCTGTACGGCACCCTGGTGAAGGTGCACCACGCCAGCCGTGAGAACGGCAAGTTGCAATTCGTCGCCCAGGGCCTGACCCGCGTGAGGATTCGCACCTGGCTCAAGCACCACCGCCCGCCGTACCTGGTGGAAGTCGAATACCCGCACCAGCCCACCGAGCCGACCGATGAGGTCAAGGCCTATGGCATGGCGCTGATCAATGCGATCAAGGAACTGTTGCCACTCAACCCGCTGTACAGCGAAGAGTTGAAGAACTACCTCAACCGCTTCAGCCCCAACGACCCGTCGCCGCTGACCGACTTCGCCGCCGCGCTGACCTCGGCCACCGGTAACGAATTGCAGGAAGTGCTGGACTGCGTGCCCATGCTCAAGCGCATGGAAAAAGTGCTGCCGATGCTGCGCAAGGAAGTCGAAGTCGCGCGCCTGCAAAAGGAAATCTCCGCCGAGGTGAACCGCAAGATCGGCGAGCACCAGCGCGAGTTCTTCCTCAAGGAACAACTCAAGGTCATCCAGCAGGAACTGGGGCTGACCAAGGACGACCGCAGCGCGGACGTCGAACAATTCGAGCAACGGCTGGAAGGCAAGGTGCTGCCGGCCCAGGCGCAAAAGCGCATTGATGAAGAACTGAACAAACTGTCGATCCTCGAAACCGGTTCACCGGAGTACGCGGTCACACGCAACTACCTGGATTGGGCCACCTCGGTGCCGTGGGGCGTGTACGGCGAGGACAAGCTGGACCTGAAACACGCGCGCAAGGTGCTCGACAAGCACCACGCGGGGCTGGATGACATCAAGAGCCGTATCCTCGAGTTCCTCGCCGTGGGCGCCTACAAAGGCGAGGTCTCCGGCTCCATCGTGCTGCTGGTGGGCCCGCCGGGCGTGGGCAAGACCAGCGTGGGTAAATCCATCGCCGAGTCCCTGGGCCGGCCGTTCTATCGCTTCAGTGTCGGCGGCATGCGCGACGAGGCCGAGATCAAGGGCCATCGCCGCACCTACATCGGCGCCCTGCCGGGCAAGCTGGTGCAGGCGTTGAAAGACGTGGAAGTGATGAACCCGGTGATCATGCTCGACGAGATCGACAAGATGGGCCAAAGCTTCCAGGGCGACCCGGCCTCGGCGCTGCTGGAAACCCTCGACCCGGAGCAGAACGTCGAATTCCTCGACCATTACCTCGACCTGCGCCTGGACCTGTCCAAAGTGCTGTTCGTGTGTACCGCCAACACCCTGGACTCGATCCCCGGGCCGTTGCTGGACCGCATGGAAGTGATTCGCCTGTCGGGCTATATCACCGAAGAAAAAGTCGCCATCGCCAAGCGCCACCTGTGGCCCAAACAGCTGGAAAAAGCCGGCGTGGCGAAAACCAGCCTGTCCATCAGCGACGGCGCCCTGCGCGCCTTGATCGACGGATATGCCCGCGAGGCCGGCGTGCGCCAGTTGGAGAAACAGCTGGGCAAACTGGTACGCAAGGCCGTGGTCAAGCTGCTGGATGAGCCAAACTCGGTGATCAAGATCGGCAACAAGGACCTGGAGGCCTCCCTGGGCATGCCGGTGTTCCGCAACGAGCAAGTGCTGTCCGGCACCGGCGTGATCACCGGCCTGGCCTGGACCAGCATGGGCGGCGCGACCCTGCCCATCGAGGCGACGCGCATCCACACGCTGAACCGCGGCTTCAAGCTCACCGGGCAGTTGGGTGATGTGATGAAGGAGTCCGCCGAAATCGCCTACAGCTACATCAGCTCCAACCTGAAGTCGTTTGGTGGCGACCCGAAATTCTTCGACGAAGCCTTCGTGCACCTGCACGTGCCGGAAGGTGCCACACCGAAGGACGGCCCAAGCGCTGGGGTAACCATGGCCAGTGCGCTGCTGTCGCTGGCGCGCAACCAGCCGCCGAAAAAAGGCGTGGCGATGACCGGTGAACTGACGCTGACCGGGCATGTGCTGCCGATTGGCGGGGTGCGCGAGAAGGTGATCGCGGCGCGGCGCCAGAAGATCCACGAGCTGATCCTGCCGGAGCCGAACCGTGGCAGTTTCGAGGAATTGCCGGAGTATCTGAAGGAAGGGATGACCGTGCACTTTGCCAAGCGTTTTGCGGATGTGGCGAAGGTGCTCTTCTGATAAACCTCTAGCCCCTGAGCTGGCCTCTGTGGCGAGCTGGCTTGCCCTGCGTTGGGCTGCGAAGCAGCCCCAAAACCAACGACCCCATTCTTTCAGGAAGAATGGGGTCTTTTTAAGAGGGGCTGCTTCGCAGCCCAACGCAGGGCAAGCCTGCTCGCCACAACAAGTCCGTTCACCACAATAAGTCTGTACACCACAATAAGTCTGTACACCACAACAAGCGTGCTCACCACAAAGGGCACTCTGCTGCCTCTTGTCACACCTTGTCTCATCTTCGGTTATGCTCGCCCTTCGTCGTGAATGAACGGAGCCCCCATGACTGCTGCCCGCCTGCTTCTCCCCTTGAGCCTTGCCCTGCTGGCCGCGTGCGCCAGTGCCCCCAAGCAAAACGTCACCGTGGAAGAACAGAGCGCCTGCCCGCTCCAGCTTAAACCTGGGCAAAACCTGATCCTCACCCTGCCGAGCAACCCCACTACTGGCTACCGCTGGGCAATCCAGGATTCGGCGGGTGGCGTGCTGCGTGCCCTGAGCCCCGAGGTCTACAACAGCAAAGAGTCCGGCGTGATCGGCGGCGGTGGCCAGTCCACCTGGCGCTTCCAGGCCTTTGCCACCGGCCAGGGACGTTTGCGCCTGACCTCCCAGCAACCCTGGGAACCGGAAGCCGAACCCGCCGAGACCTTCGACTGCGCCATCACGGTGAACTGATATGCCATGGCTGATTCTTGCGCTGATGGGGGCCGGTACCTTTATCTATGGCCTGAGCACCCACGCCACCCTGCTTTGCTTGCTGGTCAAGCCATTGCCGGTACTGGCGCTGCTGGGCTGGTTACATGATGCACCGCCGACCGACTACCGACGCTGGATCAGCCTTGGGCTGATTTTTTCCCTGGTCGGCGATGTGCTGCTGGCATGGCCGGGCGATCTCTTTATCTTCGGCCTCGGCGCGTTTCTGTTTGCCCACCTGGCATACCTCAAGGCGTATTTCAGCGACTGCCGCCGCCTGGCATTGCTGCCGCTGGTACTGGCACTCGCTGTGGGCGCGATCTTGTTGAGCATTCTGATTGCCCACGGCCTCGGTGATTTGCTGATACCCGTGGTGATTTACGCGCTGGTGATCAGCGCCATGCTCTGGCGTGCGTTGGCCCGACTGGGCAGTGAGGTGCCGAAGCGTTCAGCCGCATTGGCGGCGGCAGGGGCCGCGTCGTTTGTGTTTTCCGACACCCTGATCGGTATCAATCGATTTGTGGTGTCATTCGAGGCCGCGCCCTATTTATTGATCGTGACTTACTGGCTGGGACAGTGGGGCATCACCGCATCGGCATTCACCCAGAAGCCGCGGTGGCCTTGATAGTCCGGGGCTGCTGCGTAGCCCGATGGGGGCGGTGCGACGATTCGACAAGCCCGCTCATTACCACAAATCAGACAACCCGCGCATCCGATGAGCAACTTGGCTAAAATGCCGGCCTTTCCCCCTCGTCGCCGGAACAACCGTGAGCAAAGAACCCGATCGCCTATTCGCCCAGCCCCTGCCCCAGGTGCCGGACTTCGCCTTTAACGAGGACGTGGTGCGGGTATTCCCCGACATGATCAAGCGTTCGGTGCCCGGTTACCCGACCATCGTCGAAAACCTCGGTGTACTCGCGGCGCAGTTTGCCCAGCCCCACAGCGTGCTCTACGACCTGGGTTCTTCGCTGGGCGCGGTGACCCAGGCCCTGCGTCGCCATGTGCGCACTGACGGCTGCCGGGTGATCGCGGTGGATAATTCGGCGGCGATGGTCGAGCGTTGCCGCGAATACCTCAATGGCCAGGACTCGATGTTCCAGGAGCTGCTGCCGGTGGAGGTGATCGAGGGCGATATCCTCGGGTTGCAATTCCAACCCGCCTCGGTGGTGGCCCTGAACTTCACCCTGCAATTCATCGCCCCCGAGCAGCGCCTGGCGTTGCTTGGGCGCATCCGCCAGGCACTGCTGCCGGGCGGTGCGTTGATCCTCTCGGAAAAGCTGCGTTTCAATGATCCTGAAGAGCACGCACTGCTCACCGACCTGCATATCGCGTTCAAGCGCGCCAACGGCTACAGCGAACTGGAAATCGCCCAGAAGCGCAGCGCCATCGAAAACGTCATGAAGCCCGACAGCCTTGAAGAACACCGCGAACGCCTGCTGGCGGCCGGGTTTTCGAAAGTCGTGCCGTGGTTCCAGTGTCTTAACTTTGCCTCGTTGATTGCCTTGCCATGATTGATTTGTCCCCCCTCGCCCGCCATCTGGTCGGCACTCCCTTGGCTGTCTGGGCCCAGGGCCTGCAAGCGCAGCTCGATAGCAAGATGGAAAAGGGCCATGGCGACCTGGAGCGCTGGCAGAGCGCACTGGATGCACTGCCGAAGATCCAGCCCACCGAGATCGACCTGCTCAATGGCCTGGTGTTGGACACCGCCTGCGACGACGCCACCCGCGCGCAAATGCACACCGCGCTGATGGGCCTGAGCCCGTGGCGCAAAGGCCCGTTTCATCTGTTCGGCGTGCATGTGGACACCGAATGGCGCTCGGACTGGAAATGGTCGCGCGTGGCGCCCCATCTGGACCTGAAAGGCAAGCGCATCCTCGATGTGGGCTGCGGCAACGGTTACTACATGTGGCGCATGCTCGGCGCAGGGGCCGACAGCGTGATCGGCGTCGACCCGAACTGGCTGTTCTTCTGCCAGTTCCAGGCCGTACAGCGTTACCTGTCCGAACCCAGGGCCTGGCACCTGCCATTCCCGTTCGAGGACCTGCCGGCGAACCTGGAAGGCTTCGACACGGTGTTTTCCATGGGGGTTTTCTATCACCGTCGCTCGCCGATCGAACACCTGCTGGCGCTGAAGGACACCTTGATCAAGGGCGGTGAACTGGTCCTGGAAACCTTGGTGGTGGAAGGCGATCAACAACAGGTGCTGGTACCGGAAGACCGTTATGCGCAGATGCGTAACGTGTGGTTCCTGCCGTCGGTGCCGGCGCTGATGCTGTGGTTGCGCCGGGCGGGGTTCAGTGATGTGCGCTGTGTGGATGTGAGCGTGACCACGGTGCAGGAACAGCGCGGGACGGCGTGGATGAAGTATCAGTCGTTGAGTGACTTCCTCGATCCCGAGGACCACAGCAAGACCATTGAAGGGCTGCCGGCACCGATGCGGGCGGTGATCATCGCCAAGAAGTAACCGCTGATCTTCCTGGAACAACAGAAATCCAAATGTGGGAGGGGGCTTGCCCCCGATAGCAGTCGGTCAGCCAACACATCTATGGCTGATACACCGCTATCGGGGGCAAGCCCCCTCCCACATTGGATTTTCAGTGTTGGTTAGATTTGGGGCTTGGCTCGGCGGGCCTTGAAGAACTCGCTCAACACCGTGCCGCACTCCTCGGCCAGCACACCGCCTTCAAACAACACCCGATGATTGAGAAACCCTTGGGTAAAAAACTGCCCCTGGCTCTGCACAATTCCCGCCTTGGGCTCCAGCGCGCCGTACACCACCCGCGCAATCCGCGAATGTACGATCAGGCCGGCGCACATGCTGCACGGTTCGAGGGTCACATACAGCGTGCTGCCGGGCAGACGATAGTTGCTCACGGCCTGGGCGGCGGCGCGGATGGCGACCATTTCCGCATGGGCGCTGGGATCGTTGCCGCTGATCGGGCAGTTGAAACCGCGGCCGATGATTTCACCGTCTTGCACCAGCACCGCGCCCACCGGCACTTCGCCCAGCGCCGCGCCTTGGGCGGCCAGCGCCAGGGCTTCGCGCATGAAGTCCTGGTCGCGGCTGCGGTCGATGATCGCCGTGGGGCGAAACTGGCGCATCACACCACCTCGATCGCGGCCATCAGGCCGGTTTCCATGTGGTCGATCACGTGGCAATGGAACATCCACACCCCCGGGTTATCCGCCACCAACGCCACGCGGGCGCGTTCGTTCTTGCCCAGCAGGTAGGTGTCGGTGAAATACGGGATCACCTTGTGGCGGTTCGAGGCGATGACCTTGAAACTCATGCCGTGCAAGTGGATCGGGTGCTGGTACTGGGTCATGTTCTTCAATTCGAAAATGTAGCTCTTGCCCTTTTCCAGCTTGGCAATCGGGCGGTCGGCGCAGGTCTTGTCGGTGATGTCCCAGGCCTGGCCGTTGATTTGCCACAGGCTCGGCGGCTTGCCGTTGTCGACGTTGACCGACACCGAACCGACCCACTCGAAATTGAAGTTGAGTTTCTCCGCATTGGCCAGGTCGGGCTCGGCAATCGGGTTGGCCGGCAACGCCGGTGGCCACTCGGTGGGCGCGTCGGTGTTGGCGACTGAGCGGAAAGTGCCCAGGCGTACGGGTCCGTTACGGATCGACAGCTCCTCGCCCGCCGGCGGTGCCTTGATCGCCAGGCAGATGCGCATGCCCGGGCCCAGCCAGTATTCCTTGCCCAATGGGCGCGGCTCGATGGGGTTGCCATCCAGCGCGTAGATCTGCGCTTCGACGTCGGGGATGTTGATGCGGTAGGTCAGGGTGTTGTCGAGATTGAGCAAACGCACGCGGGTGATCTGCCCGGCCGGCAAGTCGATCACCGCCTGGGACACGCCATTGATGGTCGACAGGCGCCCCGCCGTACCGCCCCGCGCCGCCTCGCGTGGAATGCTGAAGGCGACAAACGCGCCCTCTTCGTCCACGTGCCAGCTTTTCAGGCTGAGGGTGCGCTCGTGCTTGAAACCCGTGGGTTCGCGCTCTTCAATGATCAGCGGGCCGACCAGGCCACGGCCGAGCTCTTCGCTGCTGTTCACATGGGGGTGGTACCAGTAGCTGCCGGCGTCCGGCACACGGAACTTGTAGTCGAAGTACTCGCCGGGCAGCACCGGCAATTGCGAGACGTAGGGTACGCCGTCCATTTCCAGCGGCAGGCGAATGCCGTGCCAGTGGATGGTGGTGGCGACCGGCAGGTGGTTGATAAAGCGCACTCGCAGCCACTCGCCCTGACGCACACGCAGTTCAGTACCCGGTGCTGACGGGCCGAAGGCCCAGGCTTGGGTTTTGTGCCCCGGCACCAGTTCCACATCGAGCGGCGCGGCGATCAGTTCGTAATCGTGCCCTGCTTCGGCTTCGGCGACCTTCCCCAGCCAGTAGCGGTAGGCGCCACCGGCACCGACGCCCACTACGGCCAGGCCTGCAAGACCACCCAGGATTTGTCGACGGGAAAAGGATCGGGACACAACAACCTCACGTATCTGCCGCAGGCGCAGGGCCTGCAAAGGGCAGATACGATACACCTGCAAAGGCTAAACAGTAAGACTTCTCATGTGGGAGGGGGCTTGCCCGATAGCGGTGGGTCAGGTACAGACTTGCTGACTGATACACCGCCATCGGGGGCAAGCCCCCTCCCACATTGGATCTTCGCTGTTTTTAGTGCTTGGCGGCCGCCAGGATCAGGGCTTTCATCTCGGCGACGGCGCCTTTGAAACCGACGAACAACGCGTGGGCCACCAGCGCATGGCCGATGTTCAGCTCGTTGATGCCCTTGATCGCGGCCACGGCTTCGACGTTGTGGTAGTGCAGACCATGGCCGGCGTTGACGATCAGGCCTTCAGTGAGGCCGCAGTTCACACCGTCAATGATGCGCTGCAGTTCATCCGCCACGTCGGTCGGTGTGGTGGCGTCGGCGTAACGGCCGGTGTGCAGTTCAATAGCCGGCGCACCGACCCGACGGGAGGCTTCGATCTGGCGCTCATCGGCGTCGATGAACAATGACACTTCGCTGCCGATCTTCGACAGGCGCTCCACGGCGGCCTTGATCCGCGCTTCCTGGCCGGCCACGTCGAGGCCGCCTTCGGTGGTCAGTTCCTGGCGGGTTTCCGGTACCAGGCAGATATGCGCCGGGCGGATGCGTTCGGCGAACGCCATCATTTCCTCGGTGACGCCCATTTCGAAGTTCATGCGGGTTTGCAGCACGTCCTTGAGCAGCAACACGTCGCGCTCCTGGATGTGACGGCGGTCTTCGCGCAGGTGCACGGTGATGCCGTCGGCGCCCGCTTCTTCGGCGTCCAGCGCGGCCTTGACCGGGTCAGGGTAACGGGTGCCCCGGGCCTGGCGCAGGGTAGCGACGTGGTCGATGTTGACGCCAAGAAGAATGCGATTGCTGGTGGTCACGGAAGCGCTCCTGAAAAGGGAAAGAAACGGTGCACAGCATACACGGGGATGTCAGGGCTTTCGAAACAACTCGCGACTGACCAACGGCCGTCCACCCAGGTGGACCGCGAGGGCCTGGCGCATCAGGCGCTTGGCGGCGGACAAGGCGCCGGGGGCGCTCCAGTCGGCTTCGCTCATGGCCAGCAGTTCGGTGCCCTGGAACAGGCCCGGTTGCAACAGATACACGCGCTCCAGGCCAGCATCGACTTGCAGGCGGTACATGCCGTCGGCGGCGATGGGCTCGCCATGCAGGTCGTTGTTCAACTCGAAACCGTAGCCCAAGTCATCGAGCAGGCGCCATTCGAATGCCCGCAGCAATGGCTCCAGGGGGCGCCCCTCGGCCAGGGCCAGCAAGGTGGCAGCATAGTGATCGAAGACCGCCGGGTGCGGGTCTTCGGCAGGCAGCAGGCGGATCAGCAGTTCATTGAGGTAGAGGCCGCTGAACAGTGCATCGCCATTGAGCCAGGCTGAAGTGCCGACGCTTTCCAGGCGGCCGACGTTTTTCAACTCGCCCTTGCCACGAAACTCCACGTCCAACGCCACGAAGGGCCGTGCCAATGTGCCCGCCTTGCCCCGTGCGCTACGCAATACCGCACGCAGGCGACCTTGAGGCGTGAGGAAGTCCACCAGGGCGCTGGTCTCACGGTAGGCGCGGCTGTGCAGGACGTAGGCGAGTTGGCTGGGAGGTGGGGTTGAGGACATGGGGTTCTCACGGCTGACGGCAATCTTGAAAACAACATAAACCCAATGTGGGAGGGGGCCTGCCCCCGATGGCGGTGGTTCAGTCACTTATCTATCAACTGACCCACCGCTATCGGGGGCAAGCCCCCTCCCACACTTTCAGTCCTGCGGTGTACTCAAGACCTTACAGGTCGCCGTAACCCAGGGAGCGCAATGCGCGCTCATCATCGGACCAACCACCCTTCACCTTCACCCACAGGTTGAGCATGATCTTGGAATCGAACAGCAATTCCATGTCCTTGCGCGCTTCGGTACCGATACGCTTGATGCGCTCGCCCTTGTCGCCAATGATGATTTTCTTCTGGCCGTCACGCTCGACGAGGATCAGCGCATGGATATGCAAGGTCTTGCCCTGCTGCTTGAACTCTTCGATTTCAACGGTGATCTGGTACGGCAGCTCTGCGCCCATTTGGCGCATGATTTTCTCGCGCACCAGTTCAGCGGCGAGGAAACGGCTGCTGCGGTCGGTGATCTGGTCTTCCGGGAAGAAGTGCTCGTTCTCCGGCAGGTAGCCGGCGATCACGCGTTCCAGGGCTTCGAGGTTATGCCCGTGCTGGGCCGAGATCGGCATGATCTGGGCATTGGGCAGTTGTTCCTGCAGCCAGGTCAGGTGCGGCATCAGTTCGGATTTGTCTTCGATACGGTCGGTCTTGTTCAGCGCGACGATCAATGGGCCGGTGACGTACTGCACGCGCTCGAGGACCATCTGGTCTTCGTCGGTCCACTTGGTGCGGTCGACCACGAAGATCACCACGTCGACGTCTTTCAACGCGGCCGAGGCGGTCTTGTTCATGTAGCGGTTCAGGGCCTTCTCGCCGCCTTTGTGCATACCTGGAGTGTCGACGTAGACCGCCTGCACGGCGCCTTCGGTCTTGATGCCCAGCATGTTGTGGCGAGTGGTCTGCGGCTTGCGCGAGGTGATCGCGAGCTTTTGGCCGAGGATGTGGTTCAGCAGCGTGGACTTGCCCACGTTGGGGCGGCCGACGATGGCAACATAGCCACAGCGTGTTGCGGTTGAATCAGTCATGGCCATTCTCCACGCCCAGGGCAATCAGTGCTGCGGCGGCCGCTACCTGTTCGGCAATACGACGGCTCACACCCTGACCTCGGCTTTTTTCATTCAGTAAGGTGATTTCACATTCCACGAAGAACACGCGGCAATGGGGCTCACCTTGGATATCCACCACTTCGTAACGTGGCAGTTCGCACCCGCGGGACTGCAGGAATTCCTGCAGGCGGGTCTTGGGATCTTTGTTGGTGTCGACCAGGGTCAGGCTTTCGATTTCCGACGTCAGCCAGGCAGTCACCCGCTCCTTGGCCGCTTCCATGCCAGCATCCAGGTAGATCGCACCGATCAACGCCTCAAGGGCGTCGGCCAGGATCGACTCACGACGGAAACCGCCGCTCTTCAACTCACCGGACCCCAGGCGCAGGTACTCGCCAAGGCCGAAACCACGGGCCAGCACGGCCAGGGTCTCGCCTTTAACCAGGCGCGCGCGCAGGCGCGACAGCTGGCCTTCACGGGCTTGGGGGAAGCGCTCGAACAGGGCTTCACCGGCGACGAAATTGAGGATGGCATCACCGAGGAATTCCAGGCGTTCGTTATTACGCCCTGCAAAGCTGCGGTGTGTGAGGGCAAGGACCATCAATTCCTGATCCTTGAAGGTGTAGCCGAGCAGACGCTCGAGACGACTTAAAGAAACGCTCACGGTTTACCCATATCTGTTTGGTGGCACCGGCGGCCATCGACGATTGACGCAGTGTTCAAATTCAAATCCTGGTTGATGCTGCATGAGGCCGGAAATGTCCAAGCCCCAGAAAAGCATTCGGCGCTGTGATCACAGCGCCGCCTGTCTTACTTGATCAGCCCGACCCGCGAGAAGTTCGGCAGGTGGCTGAGCTTGGGTTCCGGCCAACTCATCCAGACCGCGAAGGCCTTGCCGACGATATTCTGGTCGGGAACCATGCCCAGCAGATCCTTGGGAATAGTAGGGTCATCCCAGTAGCGGCTGTCATTGGAGTTGTCGCGGTTGTCGCCCATCATGAAGTAGTGCCCGGCAGGCACTTTCCACTCGCCATCAGGCATTGCGCGGTAACGGCTCATTTCCTTGCGGATTTCGTGCTCTACCGTACCGAGCTTTTCCCGGTACAGCTCGGCGCTGCCCAAGGTGTTCGGCTCGGTGCCGATCAATTTCTCCGCCACCGACTCGCCATTGACGAACAGGCGCTTGTCGCTGGTGTAGCGAATCACGTCACCCGGCAGGCCCACGACACGCTTGATGTAGTTGACGTTCGGATCGCTTGGGTAGCGGAACACCATCACGTCGCCGCGCTGCGGGTCACCGATCTCGATGACCTTCTTGTCGATCACCGGCAAGCGAATCCCGTAGGAAAACTTGTTCACCAGGATGAAGTCACCCACGTCCAGGGTCGGTTTCATCGACCCCGAAGGGATCTGAAACGGCTCCACCAGGAACGAGCGCAACACCAGCACGATGAACAGCACCGGGAAGAACGATTTGCCGTATTCAACCAGCAACGGTTCTTTGTTCAGCTTCTCGAGCACCACGACATCGGGCTGGCTGACGCTGCCCTGATAGGACGCGATAGCCGCCCGCCGACGCGGGGCGAAGAACACCAGATCGAGCAACGCCAGGAGACCGCAAACGGCAACGGCGATGACCAGCAACAGCGGGAAATTTAGCGACATAGGACCTAACTATCCAACCTGAGCACCGCAAGGAAGGCTTCTTGTGGAATTTCCACGTTGCCCACTTGCTTCATGCGTTTTTTACCGGCCTTTTGCTTCTCAAGCAGCTTGCGCTTACGGCTGACGTCGCCACCGTAGCATTTGGCCAGTACGTTCTTTCTGAGTGCCTTGACGGAAGTCCGCGCAATGATCTGCCCGCCAATGGCGGCCTGGATCGCGACGTCGAACATCTGGCGCGGAATCAGTTCTTTCATCTTCTCGGTCAACTGCCGACCTTTGTAGTGCGCGTTGTCCTTGTGCACGATCAGTGCCAGGGCATCGACCTTGTCGCCGTTGATCAGCACATCCAGTTTCACCAGATTAGCCGATTGGTAACGATCGAAATGGTAATCCAGCGAAGCATAGCCGCGACTGGTGGATTTGAGACGGTCGAAGAAGTCCAGGACCACTTCGTTCATCGGCAAATCGTAGGTCACTTGTACCTGGGTACCGAGGAACAGCATGTCGTGCTGTACGCCACGCTTTTCAATACACAGGGTAATGACGTTGCCCAGGTGTTCCTGCGGCACAAGAATATTGGCGCGCACGATCGGTTCGCGCATGTCTTCGATCGAAGACAGGTCTGGAAGCTTGGACGGGTTGTCGACGTAAATCGTTTCACCGTTTTTCAGCAGCAACTCAAAAATAACGGTTGGCGCGGTGGTGATCAGGTCCAGGTCGTATTCGCGTTCGAGGCGCTCCTGGATGATCTCCATGTGCAGCATGCCGAGGAAGCCGCAACGGAAGCCAAAACCCAGGGCGTCGGAGCTTTCCGGGGTGTACTGCAACGACGAATCGTTGAGGGTCAGCTTCTGCAGGGCTTCGCGGAAGTCTTCGAAGTCGTCGGAGCTGACCGGGAACAGGCCCGCGTAGACCTGCGGCTGGATGCGCTTGAAGCCTGGCAGCACGTCGACGTCAGGGGTGGAGCTCAAGGTCAGGGTGTCACCCACTGGGGCACCATGAATGTCCTTGATACCGGCGATGATGAAGCCCACTTCGCCGGCTTTCAGATCAACGGTGGCGGTGTGCTTGGGGTTGAATACACCGACGCTGTCCACCAGGTGGATCTTGCCGGTGGACTTGACCAGGATCTTGTCGCCCTTCTTCACACGGCCGTGGCGCACGCGTACCAGGGAGACAACCCCCAGGTAGTTGTCGAACCAGGAGTCGATGATCAACGCTTGCAGCGGATCTTCGATATTGCCGGTCGGCGCGGGGATGGTCTTGACCAGGCGCTCGAGCACTTCGTCGACGCCCAGGCCGGTCTTGGCGCTGCACTCGACGGCGTCGGTGGCGTCAATGCCGATGATTTTTTCGATTTCTTCCTTCACGCGGTCCGGATCGGCCTGGGGCAGGTCGATCTTGTTCAGCACCGGCATGACCTCCAGGCCCTGCTCGATGGCGGTGTAGCAGTTGGCCACGGACTGGGCTTCCACGCCCTGCCCCGCGTCCACCACCAGCAACGCGCCTTCGCAGGCCGCCAGGGACCGGCTGACTTCGTAGGTGAAGTCAACGTGGCCTGGGGTGTCAATGAAGTTCAGCTGGTACTTGATGCCGTCTCGGGCGGTGTAGTACAGGGTAACGCTGTGGGCCTTGATGGTGATCCCGCGCTCGCGTTCGAGGTCCATGGAGTCCAGCACCTGGGCTTCCATTTCACGCTCGGCAAGGCCGCCGCACATCTGGATGAATCGATCGGCCAGCGTCGACTTACCATGGTCAATGTGGGCGATGATGGAGAAATTGCGGATATGACTCAAATCACTCACGGATCAACACTCAAAAAGGCTGCAGGCAGATTGCCCGCTGAAAAATAGCCGGGAATTGTACCTGAAGCTCAGGCCAAACGTCATCTTTGCTGACCAGAACAAAAATGCCCCGGTCTTGCGAACGGGGCATTTTTTGTTCATAAGCGCAGCATCAACCGGCGCGCCGCAACAGCCAGAACCCGGCCAGGGCGCAAATGGCGGTCGGCACCAGCACCGCAAACAGCGGCGAGAAACCGAACACCAGGCTGGAAGGGCCGAGCAAATCCTGGGCGATGCGGAAGGTGAAGCCAACCAGCACGCCCGTAAACACCCGCTGGCCCAGGGTTACGGAGCGCAATGGGCCGAAGATGAACGAAATCGCCATCAGTACCAGCGCAGCGGTGACCACTGGCTGCAACACCTTGACCCAAAACGCCAACCAGTAACGGCCATTGTTCAGGCCCTGGTCCTTGAGGTAGTGGATATAGCCCCACAGCCCGGAGATCGGCAGGCTTTCCGGGATCATCACCACGGTATTGAGCAGTTCCGGCTTCAGGGCGATGTCCCACTGTTCGGACGGCACATTGATCACTTCCGTGGTGGCCTTGGTGCCCTGGCCGACATTGCGGAAATAGGTAGTGGTGACGTCGGTCAGTTGCCATTGTTCATTGGCGAACTGGGCGCGCTTGGCAAAGCTGGACGACAGGATGTGGCGTTCCTTGTCGAAGGTGTAGCGCGTCACCCCGATCAGCAGCCCACCTGGCTGCACGGCGTTGATGTGGATGAACTCATCCCCCTGGCGGTGCCACAGGCCGTGCTTGGAGCTTTGCGCATCCCCCGACCCCTGGGCCAGGGCGCGATTGGCCTGGGCGGTGGTTTCGGCCGGTGGCGCCACGTATTCGCCGATCAGCACGCTGCAGAGCATCAGCAGCAGCATGGGCTTCATCACCGCCCAGACGATACGGCCGATGGAAACCCCGGCGGCGCGCATGATGGTCAGCTCGCTGTTGCTGGCCAGGCTGCCCAGGCCAATCAGGCAACCGATCAGCGCGGCCATGGGCATCATGTCGTAGAGGCGACGGGGCGCGGTAAGGGCCACGTAGCTCAGCACGTCCCACACGGTGTAGGTGTCGCTGACGTTGCCCACTTCATCGATGAAGGCGAACAACGACGCCAAGCCCAGAATAATGCCCAATACCGCCAGGATGGCGATCAGTACGCTGCTACCAATGTAGCGATCGAGCTTAGCCACGAGCCAACTCCTTCTGGCCACTACGGCTCTTCATTTTCAGGCGTATAGGTTCCCAATAGAGCAACCCCAGGCCGATCATCAGGAACATCCCATGTACCCACCACAGGCCCAGGATCGGCGACAGCTTGCCTTTCTCCAGGGAGCCACGGGCGGAAATCAGGATGGTCAGGTAAGCCATGTACAGCAGGATCGCCGGCAACAGCTTGAGGAAGCGGCCCTGGCGCGGGTTGACGCGAGACAGCGGCACGGCCATCAGGGTCACGATAAACACCAGCAGCGGCAGGGAAATGCGCCATTGCAGCTCGGCGATGGAGCGCAACTCCTTGCTGCCGAGCAATTCCTGCGTAGGAATGGCATCGCGATCGGTGACCTCGTCGCTGACATCCGGACGGGCGAGCATCACGCCATAGGTGTCGTACTTGATGGCACGGTAATCAGCCTGCCCCGGGCTGCCATCATAGCGATAGCCGTTTTCCAGGATCAGGTAGCGGCTGCCGTCGGGACGCACTTCCTGGCGGCCCGAATCGGCGACCAATACGGAAATGCCACGGTCTTTCTTGTCCTGCCCCAGGCGCTTCTCTGAAATGAACACGCCTCCGAGGTTGGCGCGGTTGTCGCTCAGGGTCTCGGTGTAGGTCACCCTGGAACCGTCATTGAGCGCCTGGAAACGGCCCGGTTCGAGGGTGTCGAACTCGGTCATGGCGTCCTGCTTGTTCAGCACCAGCTGGAATTGCATGGCGCCCTGGGGAGCCAGGCTCAGGCTCAACCAGGCCACGATCAGGGCGACACCGGCAGCGGGGATCATGGTCATGCCCAGCAGGCGTTGCTGGCTCATGCCGGTGGCCGAGAGCACGGTCATTTCGCTTTCGAGGTACAGACGGCCATAGGCCAGCAGGATGCCGAGAAACAGGCCCAGGGGCAGGATCAGCTGCAAAAAGCCCGGCAGGCGAAAGCCCATGATCAGGAACAGCGAGCCTGGGTCGAGGGCGCCGGAGGCAGCCTGGGCCAGGTATTTGACGAAACGACCACTCATGATGATGACCAGCAGCACCGCACTCACGGCACTCAGGGTCAACAGGACTTCGCGGGACAGATAACGGAAGACGATCAAACCAGACACTCCAGGGTTGTCAGGCTAAGGCGGCCAAACAAGCAAGCTTACTGAGTCGGCCCGTTTGATGCAGGCCGGCTAAAAAGATGGCGCATTATCCTGTGATTGACCACGCCTGTCACGGAGCTTGCTCATACGCATGCACAAAGCGCGCTGCAAGGGTTGTCAGGCTCCGCCGGCGAGGTTCAAACTGCGGCCTTTGTCGCTGGCGGTCTACTGGCCGCCAAGCTTTAAAGCCTGGGTATACACGCCAGGCTCACCGACCTTTATAAGGGACCCGAAAAATGGAATTGGTTGTAAAAAGCGTTAGCCCCGAAACGTTGAAAACCGCCACCCTCGTGGTCGCCATCGGCGAAGGCCGCAAGCTCGGCGTCGCCGCCAAACAACTCGACGAACTGAGCGGGGGCGCCATCAGCGCCGTGCTCAAGCGCGGCGACCTGGCCGGCAAAGTCGGCCAGAGCCTGCTGCTGCAAAGCCTGCCCAACCTCAAGGCCGACCGCGTATTACTGGTCGGCGTGGGCAAGGACGCTGAGCTCGGCGACCGCCCGTTCCGCAAGATCATCAGCGGCATCCTCAACACCCTCAAGGGCCTGGGCGGCAGCGATGCGACCCTGGCACTCGATGAAATCATCGTCAAGGGCCGCGACAGCTACGGCAAGACCCGCCTGCTGGCCGAAAGCCTGGTGGACGGCAGCTACAGCTTCGAGCAGTTCAAGAGCCAGAAAGCCGAACCCCGTGCCCTGAAGAAAATCACCCTGCTGACCATCAAGGCCGCCCAGGCTGAAGTCGAACGCGCCGTGAGCCATGCCCAGGCCATCGCCAACGGCATGTCGTTCACCCGCGACCTGGGCAACCTGCCGCCGAACATCTGCCACCCGACTTACCTGGGCGAACAGGCCAAGGCATTGGGCAAAGAGTTCAAGGGCCTGAAAGTCGAAGTCCTGGATGAGAAGAAGATCAAGGAACTGGGCATGGGCTCGTTCTATGCCGTGGGCCAGGGCAGCGACCAGCCACCCCGCCTGATCGTGATGCAATACAACGGCGGCAAGAAGTCCGAGAAGCCTTACGCCCTGGTAGGTAAAGGCATCACCTTCGACACCGGCGGTATCAGCCTCAAGCCGGGCCTGGGCATGGACGAGATGAAGTACGACATGGGCGGCGCCGCCAGCGTGTTCGGCACCCTGCGCGCCGTACTGGAACTCAAGCTGCCGATCAACCTGGTGTGCATCCTGGCCTGCGCCGAGAACATGCCGAGCGGCGGTGCCAGCCGTCCGGGCGATATCGTCACCACCCTCAGCGGCCAGACCGTGGAAATCCTCAACACCGACGCCGAAGGCCGCCTGGTGCTGTGCGATGCCCTGACCTACGCCGAGCGCTTCAAGCCACAGGCCGTGATCGACATCGCCACCCTGACCGGCGCCTGCGTCGTTGCCCTGGGTTCCCACACTTCGGGCCTGCTGGGTAACAACGAAGAGTTGATCGAGCAACTGCTCAGTGCTGGCAAGGCTGCCGACGACCGCGCCTGGCAATTGCCGCTGTTCGATGAATACCAGGAACAACTGGACAGCCCGTTCGCCGACATCGCCAACATCGGCGGGCCGAAAGCCGGCACCATCACCGCGGCCTGCTTCCTGTCGCGCTTCGCCAAGAACTTCAACTGGGCGCACCTGGACATCGCCGGCACCGCCTGGACCAGCGGCGGCAAGGACAAGGGCGCCACCGGCCGTCCGGTGCCGCTGCTGACCCAATACCTGCTGGATCGCGCCAAGGCCTGAAAACCGTGACCTCGGGGCGGCGCAATAGCCGCCTCGGGCTCCAGGAACCGCAATGACCCAAGTTGACTTCTATATATTGCCCAGCGCCGATCCGCTCGCGCGCCTGGACTTTGCCTGCAAGCTCACCGAAAAAGCCTGGCGCATGGGCCACCGCATCTACCTGCATTGCAGCGATGCCGGCCAACGCGACGAACTGGACGCCCGCCTGTGGCGCTTCAAGGGCGAGAGCTTCGTGCCCCATGGTCCCGCCGAATCAGAACCCGAAGGCCAGGTCGTCCTGGGTTTGGGGGACAGCTGCGGCGACCACCATGACCTGCTGGTCAACCTCGACCTGAAAGTACCGGTTTTTGCCAAGGCATTCGCCCGCGTGGCGGAAGTGGTGGTGGAAGACCCGGCTATTCGTCAGGCCGCGCGTGAGAGTTTCCGTTTCTATCGCGAACAGGGCTATCCTCTGCAAGATCACCGGCTACAACGACTTTGAGCACATGATGGACACTCCCAACCCTCTAAAAAAAGATGACCACCTGCTGGACGACCTGGAGTCGATCCGTCAGTTGCTGGGTGATGACAACCTCCAACCGCCGCTGTTGACCGAGACCGTCAGCGGCGAGCCCCAGATTCCGCTGCTGTTCGACATGGTCGGGGGCAATCCTGCCGCTGCGGAGCCTGTCGCCGCAGCCCCCGTGGTAGAGACCGCGCCCGCTGCGCCAGCGACCGAAAAGGCGCCTGATGCCCTGCTGTTGCACCTGGACAACGAACTGCGCGCCGCCGCGCAACTGATCATGCAGGACGTGATCGACGACTTCGCCCCGCACATCGAAACCGAGATCAAGCGCCGGCTGGATGCGCGGATGGAGCGGTTGCTCAGCCAATACCAGTCCTGAGCCCTACGCATCCCCCCTGTGGGAGGGGGGCTTGCTTCCCGATAGCGCTGGGTCAATCAATACATGCAGCGACTGACACGCCCCCATCGGGAGCAAGCCCCCTCCCACACTTGATCGCATGCGCCTTAAGCCTGTCTTCGCCTCGCCCTGCGCCTTATCCCTCGTTATACTTGCCGGCTTTCCTGAATTAATGCCAACTAGGGTCCCGCCGCGCATGGATAAGACCTACCAGCCGCACGCTATTGAAACTTCCTGGTACCAGACCTGGGAGTCCGAGAATTATTTCGCTCCGCAAGGCGCGGGCGAGTCCTACACCATCATGATTCCGCCACCGAACGTCACTGGCAGCCTGCACATGGGCCATGGCTTCAACAATGCGATCATGGATGCGTTGATCCGTTTCCGCCGCATGCAGGGCCGCAACACCCTGTGGCAACCGGGTACCGACCACGCCGGTATCGCCACCCAGATGTTGGTGGAACGCCAACTCGAAGCCACCGGCCAGAGCCGTCACGACCTGGGCCGCGAGAAATTCCTGGAAAAAATCTGGGAGTGGAAAGACCAGTCCGGTGGCAATATCAGCCGCCAGATCCGTCGCCTGGGTTCGTCCGTCGACTGGAGCCGCGAGCGCTTCACCATGGACGACGGGCTGTCGGAAGCCGTGAAAGAAGCCTTCGTGCGCCTGCATGAAGACGGCCTGATCTACCGTGGCAAGCGCCTGGTCAACTGGGACACCAAGTTGCACACGGCGATCTCCGACCTCGAAGTGGAAAACCACGACGAGAAAGGCTTCCTGTGGAACCTCAAGTACCCGCTGGCCGACGGTGCCAAGACCGCTGAAGGCAACAACTACCTGATCGTCGCCACCACCCGTCCGGAAACCATGCTCGGCGACGCCGCCGTCGCGGTGAACCCGAACGACGAGCGCTACCAGGCGCTGATCGGCAAATTCGTCGAACTGCCATTGGTCGGCCGCCGCATCCCGATTATCGCCGACGATTACTGCGACCCGGAGTTCGGCACCGGCTGCGTGAAAATCACCCCGGCCCACGATTTCAACGACTACGAAGTCGGCAAGCGCCACAACCTGCCGCTGCTGAACATCTTCGACAAGAACGCCGCCGTATTGCCAGCCTGCCAGGTGTTCAACCTGGACGGCACGCTGAACGACAGCATCGACGGCAAGATCCCGGCTGAATACGCCGGCCTCGACCGTTTTGAAGCGCGCAAGCAGATCGTCGCCGCGTTCGACGCCGCCGGCCTGCTGGTCAGCGTTGACGACCACGCCCTGAAAGTGCCGAAGGGCGACCGCTCCGGCACCGTGATCGAGCCGTGGCTGACCGACCAGTGGTACGTGTCCACCAAACCGCTGGCCGAGCCGGCGATTGCCGCCGTGGAAGACGGCCGTATCCAGTTCGTGCCCAAGCAATACGAAAACATGTACTTCTCTTGGATGCGTGACATCCAGGATTGGTGCATCAGCCGCCAACTGTGGTGGGGCCACCGCATTCCGGCCTGGTACGACGAGTCAGGCAAGGTCTATGTCGGCCGCGACGAAGCCGAAGTACGCACCAAGCACAACCTGGGCGCGGACGTTGCGCTGCAACAGGACAACGACGTACTGGACACCTGGTTCAGCTCCGGCCTGTGGACGTTCTCCACCCTGGGCTGGCCGCAACAGACCGAATTCCTGAAGAAATTCCACTCCACCGACGTGCTGGTCACCGGTTTCGACATCATTTTCTTCTGGGTTGCCCGGATGATCATGCTGACCATGCACCTGGTCAAGAACGAAGACGGCACCCCGCAGGTACCGTTCAAGACCGTGTACGTCCACGGCCTGGTGCGCGATGGCCAGGGCCAGAAGATGTCCAAGTCCAAGGGCAACGTCCTCGACCCGCTGGACATCATCGACGGCATCGACCTGGAAACCCTGGTACAGAAACGCACCTCGGGCCTCATGCAGCCAAAACTGGCGAAGAAGATCGAGAAACAGACCCGCGACGAATTCGCCGACGGCATTGCCAGCTACGGCACCGACGCCCTGCGCTTCACTTTCTGCTCACTGGCGTCCACCGGCCGCGACATCAAGTTCGACATGGGCCGCGTCGAAGGCTATCGCAACTTCTGTAACAAGATCTGGAACGCCGCGCGCTACGTGCTGGATAAAGGCGAAGACTGCGGTCAGAACGGCGAAGCCGTCGAACTGAGCCTGGCCGACCGCTGGATCATCTCGCAGTTGCAACGCACCGAAGCCGAAGTGACCCGCCAGCTCGATCAGTTCCGTTTCGACCTGGCTGCCCAGGCCTTGTACGAGTTCATCTGGAACCAGTATTGCGACTGGTACCTGGAACTGTCCAAGCCGGTACTGTGGGACGAGAATGCACCGATCGAACGCCAGCGCGGTACCCGCCGCACCCTGGTACGCGTGCTGGAAGTGGCGCTGCGCCTGGCGCATCCGTTCATGCCGTTCATCACCGAAGAAATCTGGCAGCGACTCGCGCCGCTGGCCGGTATCCAAGGCAAGACCATCATGCTGCAACCTTGGCCAGTGGCCAATGAAGCGCGCATCGATGAGGCTGCCGAAAGCGATATCGAATGGCTCAAGACCTTGATGCTCGGCACGCGCAACATCCGCGCCGAGATGAACATCGGGCCGGGCAAGCCACTGGCGGTGTTCGTGAAGAACGCCAGTGCCGAAGACCAGCGTCGCCTCAGCGAAAACGATGCGCTGCTCAAGAAGCTGGCGAAGCTGGAGTCGATCACCGTATTGGCTGAAGGTGCAGAAGCGCCGTTGTCCGCCACCGCGCTGGTCGGCGACATGGAAGTGCTGGTGCCGATGGCCGGCCTGATCGACAAGGGCGCGGAACTGGCCCGTCTCGACAAGGAAATCGCACGCCTGCAAGGCGAAGTGCAGCGGGTGGGCGGCAAGCTGTCCAACGCGGCGTTCGTCGACAAGGCCCCGGCTGAAGTGATCGAGAAAGAGCGCGCCAAGCTGGCCGAGGCTGAACAGGCCCTGGGCAAATTGGCCGAGCAACATGCGCGGATTTCCAGCCTGTAAGGTGTGAGCCGTGTAAAAAAGAGACCTTCGGGTCTCTTTTTTTGTCTGGAACGACCCAATCCCTGGCTGACAATACAGGCCATGCTAGAGGGGGCTTGCCCTAATGCCTGTCAGTTAAGAGATAGAGCGAGCAAACAGCAACCTGTGGCGAGCGGGCTTGCCCCGCATTGGGCTGCGAAGCGGCCCCAATAAGGCCGCCGCGTTTATCCAGGCATATTAAATCGCCAGGTTTTGGGGCTGCTGCGCAGCCCAACGCGGGGCAAGCCCGCTCGCCACAGGGACAGTGTTCCTCCTTAACTGACAGGCTTTAGGGCGAGCCCCCTCCCACATTTGACCGAGGGCACCGCAAGAATGTGTGACAATGCCCACCACTTTGAGCCAACACCAGAATCATCATGACCGCCCCCAGCACGCCCAAACCTCCGCGCAAGAAGCCTAAAACCGCCGCCACGGCCAAGCCCGTGGTGCCGCGTAAAGAGGCCACCCTGCACCCGCGCAACCGCCACCAGGGTCGTTACGACTTCCCGGCGCTGATCAAGACCACGCCGGAACTGGCGCAATTCGTGATCATCAACCCCTACGGCAAGGAAAGCATCGATTTCGCCAGCCCCGACGCCGTGCGGGTGTTCAACCGGGCGCTGCTCAAAGCCTTCTATGGTATCCAGCACTGGGATATCCCGGCGGATTACTTGTGCCCCCCCGTACCGGGGCGTGCGGACTACGTGCATTTCCTCGCCGACCTGTTGGCCAGCGTCAACGAAGGTGTGATCCCGCGTGGTGCGCCGGTCAAGGTGCTGGACATTGGCATGGGCGCCAACTGCGTCTACCCACTGATTGGCTACAGCGACTACCGCTGGCACTTCCTCGGTTCGGAGATTGATCCGACAGCCGTCGCAGCCGCCAAGGCCATCGTGCAGTCCAACGGGCTGAACAAGGTGATCCAACTGCGTCAGCAGACCAACCCCAAGCATATCCTGCTGGGCCTGCTGGAGCCGGGCGAGCGCTTTGACCTGACCATGTGCAACCCGCCGTTCCACGCGTCCATGGACGAGGCCACCAAGGGCAGTGAACGCAAATGGCGCGCCTTGGGCAAGGCCGATCCAAAACGCAAATTGCCGGTGTTGAACTTCGGCGGCCAATCGGCCGAGCTGTGGTGCGAAGGCGGCGAAGCGCGCTTTGTGACGCAACTGATCGCCGAAAGCGCGAATTTTGCCCACAAGGTGTTGTGGTTCAGCACCCTGGTATCAAAAGCGTCGAACTTGCCCGCGATCGAAACGGCACTGAAAAAAGCCGGCGTGCTGGAAAGCCAGGTGGTGGAAATGTCCCAGGGCCAGAAGCAGAGCCGTTTCGTGGCCTGGACCTTCCAGACCAAGAACGAACAGCAGATCTGGCGCCAGCGCTGGGTGCGCTGACGCCAACCTGTAGGAGCGAGCTTGCTCGCGAAAAACGCCAAGACACCGCATTCATCCGGGATGGCCGCGTTATCGTTAACGGCCTTCGCGAGCAAGCTCGCTCCTACAGGTAAAAAATCGCAGGCAACAAAAAACCGTGCCCGGATCGCTCCGGAGCACGGTTTTTTTTGCTGCGTCTTACTTGTTAACAGCGTCGGTCAGGCTTTTGGCCACAACCAGCTTGATAACTTTCTTGGCAGCGATTTCGATGGCAGCGCCAGTCGAAGGGTTACGGCCAGTACGGGCAGGACGCTCGGTCACTTTCAGCTTGCCGATACCTGGCAGAGTGATTTCGCCGCCGTTTTCCAGCTGATCAGCAACGATCTGGCCCAGTTGGTCCAGAGCTGCGCGCGCGGTGGTTTTTGGCGCGTCGATAGCTTCAGCGATATCAGCGATCAGTTGGTCTTTAGTCAAAGCCATTGTGGTGTTCCTTCCCTATCAAATTCATATGGATATTGCAGAGTGCAGTGTCAGCCGTCGAGCCCGACCGTCATGGCCTGGCACCCCCGGCTATAACCACGGAGATCGGGGTTATAGATGCTTGAAACGGGGATTGGTTCGACCTGACAGATGCTGAATGCACGCTTAACGCCGAGTCATGGCGTAAGACGGGGCAAAACTAGCACAGAGACGGGGAAATATCCGCTTCTACCTAGCCATTTGGTCAGCTTTATCGCTCTAAACCGTGAAAAAAAGGCATATACCCCGTCGGAGAGCATCCAAAACCCCTTCGACGCGTGTCTTGGCCAATGGGTGCGGTACACTGGGCAACTTTTCGGGGAGGCCAACCGCTCCCCGCTCAACCAGCCGAGAAGCCTATGCCGATCCGTCATTGCATCGTCCACCTGATCGACAAAAAACCCGACGGCACACCCGCAGTTCTCCACGCCCGCGACTCCGAGCTTGCCGAGTCGGCCGCTATCGAGAACATGCTTGCCGACCTCAACGAGAGCTACAACGCCAAACAAGGCAAGGCCTGGGGTTACTTCCATGCCGAGTCCGGCGCGCACCCGTTCAGTGGCTGGTTGAAGGACTATTTCGAAGGTGGCCAGGATTTCACTGCGTTCAGCCGCACCGCCGTCGAGCATCTGCAGAAGCTGATGGAAGAATCCAACCTCTCCACCGGTGGTCATGTGCTGTTTGCCCACTACCAGCAAGGCATGACCGACTACCTGGCCATCGCCTTGCTGCACCACAGCGAAGGCGTGGCGGTGACCGATGAGCTGGACGTGACCCCCTCGCGCCACCTGGACCTGGGCCAGCTGCACCTGGCGGCGCGCATCAACGTCTCCGAGTGGCAGAACAACAAGCAATCCAAGCAGTACATCTCGTTTATCAAAGGCAAGAACGGCAAGAAGGTCTCGGAGTACTTCCGCGACTTTATCGGCTGCCAGGAAGGCGTCGACGGGCCGGGCGAAACCCGCACCCTGCTCAAGGCCTTCAGCGACTTCGTCGAAAGCGAAGACCTGCCGGACGAATCTGCCCGCGAAAAAACCAAGACCCTGGTGGATTACGCCAGCAGCCAGGCCAAGCTCGGCGAACCCATGGGCCTGGAAGAACTGTCGAGCTTGATCGATGAGGATCGGCCCAAGGCGTTCTACGACCATATCCGCAACAAGGATTACGGCCTGTCGCCGGAAATTCCCGCCGACAAGCGCACGCTCAACCAGTTCCGCCGCTTCACCGGCCGCGCCGAGGGCCTGTCCATCAGTTTTGAAGCGCACTTGCTGGGCGACAAGATCGAGTATGACGAAGCCGCCGGCACCCTGATCATCAAGGGCTTGCCGACCCAACTGACCGACCAGCTCAAGCGCCGTAACTGATGCTCGGCGGGGTCTTTAAAAAAGTCCTGCTGGTGTTGCTGGTGGTGGTCGTGATCCAGAACTGGGGCAAGGTCGAACGGCTGTTCAACCCGTCCCAGGTGGTCTCGGAGCAGACGCGGGCTTCGGCCCACGTTGTGCTGTATGCCACCCAATGGTGTGGCTACTGCAAGCAGATCCGCCGCTTCCTCGACCAGAAAGGCATTCCGTACCAGGCGCTCGATATCGAAAAGGACGCCCAGGCACGCCAGGCCTATGAAGCGTTGGGCGGCGGCGGGATTCCGTTCGTAGCGGTGAACGGCACGCTGATCCGCGAGTACAGCCCCGAGAAGATCATGGCCGCGCTGAAGTAATCAGCGCACCACGATCATTCGCCCCAGCAGGCTGTGCTGTTCGAAGCCCAATACCGCCTGCAATGCGTTCAGTACTGCCTGCGGGTCTTTGCTCGGGAAGCTGCCGCTGACCCGCTTGGCCCCCATCTCGTCGTTGAGCAGCACGATGCGGCCAGGGTAGTAACGGCCCAGGTCCTTGAGCACATCCGCCAGGGGCGCCTTGTAGTAGTTGAGCCAGCCGTCGCGCCAGGCCAGGCGCGATTCGCTGTCGACCGCGTGCAGGGGTTCTGCGACGCCTTCGGCGTAGGCCACTTGTTGCCCAGCCGTAAGAATTTGCTGCTGAGCCTGTATGGAAGGTGTCACACCCACCCGTCCCGACAACACCGTGACTTGAGCCCCTGCCGCTTGCAGGCGCACTTCGAATTGCGTGCCCAGCACCCGCGCCTCACCACTGCCCGCCGCCACCACGAATGGCTCCCCCGTGTGCGTCACGCTGAAAAAGCCCGCGCCGCGCCGCAGCTGGATATGCCGCTCGCCCTGGCTGAAATCCACGGCGATGGCGCTGTCGGCATCCAGAGTGACTTGGGACTGGTCGGCCAGGGTGACGGTCTTCACTTCCCCCGGCGCGCTCACATAATCGGCGCCAAAGTCATCGATCCAGCGCGACGGCTGCCAACCCGCGGCCATCGACACCATCACCAGCAGGCACGCGGCCGTGGCCAGCGCACCGGACCAGCGCACCACTCGCGAACGCCTGCTGGCGCTCATGGCATTGAGATAGCCCTGCAAGGCCAGGGCCTCTTCGTCGGCCAACAGGCGCGCCGGCACTTCGCTCAATTCCCACACCACCTGGGCCTGGGCATAGGCCTCCACATGCGCCGGGTCAGCCCGCAGCCAGCGGCTGAAGGTAGCCTGGTCGCCGCTGCTGGGCTGGTCGTGCAGCAGGCTCAGCCAGGCCAGTGCGGCGTGTTCCTGGTCGGGCGTGGGGGTGACGTTCACGGTGCTTTCCCTGGCGTGCGTGGAGGCGATGGCTCACGAAGGCTGGCTTTGCAGGCTTCGAGGGCACGCATCATATGTTTTTCCACCGCGCTTTGGGACAGCCCCATGGCCTTGGCGATGTCCGCGTACTTGCGGCCATGGATGCGGTTAAGCAGGAAAATATGCCGGGTGCGTTCCGGCAAACTGCGCAAGGCGGCCTCGACATGGCGCAGGTCGTTGCCCGCCTCCAATGCCGCCTGGGGTTCTGAACCCTGGTTATCCTGCTGCTCCGGCAGCCAGCCTTCGTTGCTGCGCACGCGGGCGCCTTCGCTGCGCAAGTGGTCGATGGCGATATTGCCGGCGCAGCGCAGCAGGTAGGTACTGAGCTCTTCAACCTGTACCAGGGGCCGGCGCCAGAAGCGCAGGAACAGGTCCTGCACCAGGTCGGCCGCCGTCGCGCGACAACCCACGCGACGGCTGACCAGGGCTTCCATCTGCGAACGCTGGGACAGGAACACCTGTAGAAAATGTGCGCGCCCACCCGCCACATCGGTATGCGGGCTGTCCTGGGGTTCGGGTGGCGGGCTGATCATCATGGCGGGCTCAGAGCGTGGCGACGGCTGCAACGGGGCAGGCCAGCAGGCCGATGCCCGCCAGGTTCATGGCCAGCCTTGGCCGATACGGCAACAGCAACACCAGCAGTAATGCGCTGAGCATCAATACCGCGCACCACTGCACCAGGCCCTGGCCCCACCCCGCGATCACCACCGCAGGCCAAATCGACACCGTCAGCAGCAACCAGCCGGCGGCGCGTAACCCCAAGCGCCGACGTGGGGAGGGTTTGCTGTGCAGCAACTCGCCATGGTGACGATCGGTGGACAGGCACAATGCGGTGAACCCGGCGTAACACATCAGCAGAGCAACGAGCATTCAGTGCGCCTCCGGCTTGAGTTTGAGCGAAGGCACACCCTCGGCCTTGGATGGAAGCGCGGCACGGCGTTGCATCTTCCAGGCCGCCCAAGCCAGGAACATACCGCTGCCCAGGCACGTCAGGTCGAAGCCAGCCATGGCCCAATCGCCCCTGGCCAGGGACACCCCCAGGTGTTCGGAGGTGGTGATTGCGTTGAGCAAGGGTACGGCGACAAACAACAGCGCACCGACACCCAATTGCTCGACCCAACCCTGGCGACCTCGACGCAACATGGCGTGCAACAGGCTCAGGCCCCAGGCAATAAAGAAGACCTGCACTTCCCAGGCGGAACGCTCGGCGACACTCACCGGCAGCAAACGGTTAGCCCAGAAGAACGCGGCGATAGCGATTATCAGCCCGGACATGCTGGCGATGTTCAGCACCTCCACCAGTTTCAGCTCGAACGGCATCACGCCGCTTTTGACGTGCTTGAGCTGGCGTTTGCCCAGCCAGATCACCAGGCCGGTGCCAATCATGGCCGTGCCCGCCAGGCCGCAGATAAAGTACAACCAGCGCAGCACCGGGCCGGCGAAATGGCCCATGTGCAAGCCGTAGAAACTGCCGCCGATAACAGCGGGCAACGACGGCTCGCCACTGACACGCACCTGCTCTCCCGTGGTGCCGTTGAACGACACGATGCTGCCGAAGTCATGCACCACGCTGTCGGAACCGGCGCGGAACACATTCACCGACGCGTTCACGTCGCCGGGGTTATTCACCGCCACACGTCCGACATGACCGCCCGCCCATTGCTGCCGCGCCTGGGCGTACATCGGTCCCAGGGGCAACAACTTACCTGGCTGGCCAAGGGCCGGCGCATTGTCGGTGGCCGGGAACACTTCGCTGAAGAACGCCCGGGTGTCGTCGCCATAAGAGGCCATGATCGGCGCCGGCATCACCATGCTCATGAAAATCACCAGGCTGCTGTAGGTGATCATCAGGTGAAAGGGCAACACCAGCACGCCCACCGCGTTATGCCCATCGAGCCAGGAACGCTGGCCTTTGCGGGGGCGGAAGGTGAAGAAGTCCTTGAAGATTTTCTTGTGGGTGATGATGCCGGTGATCAAGGCGACAAACATCACCATCGCGGCAAAGGTCGACAGCCAGCGGCCCCACGGGTGAGGCATTTGCAACTGGAAGTGGAAGCGATAGAAGAATTCGCCGCCCATGCTTTCACGGACCTGCACCGGTTGACCGCTGACCGGGTCGAGGACTTTCTGGATAAAGTTGCCACGCTTGCCGGGGTCGACCTTGTCCTGCCACATCACCGACAAGCCGGGATCGCGGCTGTCGGGCAGGGTAATAAACCAGCGCGCAGCGGTAGGCGCCTGTCGCTCCAGATAGGCTTGCGCCACCGCGAGGCTGCGGGCGTCATCCACCCCATGCACCTGCACTTCAGGCTGCATCCAATGGGTGATCTCGTCTTTGAAATAGGACAAGGTGCCGGTCAGGAAAATCGCGAACAGCAGCCAGCCAAAGATCAACCCGACCCAGGTGTGCAACCAGGCCATGGCCTGGCGAAATCCATCTTTCATGGGCGTGCCACCCACCAACCCACGCCCGCCAGGGTGGCAAACAGGACGCAGGGCGCCATCACGCCCAGCCAGGCACGCCCGGCCGTGCGGCAGGCAAAGCACCACAGCACCGCCAGCAGATAGAACACAAACGAACTCATCATCCCCACGATCACCGCATCGGCACGGGACGTCGGCAGCCACAGCGCCAGGCAGATACTGGCCAGGGAAGCCATCAGATAACCGCCAACAACGGCGGCCAGCACCCGCGAGGTCACGGCGAGGCGATAGGAGACGGGCAGTGAGGTTTTGCTTTTCATGCGGGAGGCGCCAGGTTCGTCAGCGCGCAATATTAATGATAAATATTCTCATAAGCAAAACACAACGGATGAAACACCGGTGCGAGCGGATTGCCGAACCCCTTCCGGGGCCCTACAATGCGAACAATTCTTGTTCTCTAAAGCATGTCGATGCTTGCGGAGTGTTCACGTTGAGCCCGTCCCACACCGTCGAAGTCCTGTATCAAGAGCATCATCACTGGCTCACCGGCTGGTTGCGGCGCAAGCTCGGCTGCCCGCAAAGCGCGGCCGACCTGGCACAGGACACCTTTGTGCGCGTGCTGAGCGCGCGGGAAACCCCGACGCTGGTCGAACCGCGCGCCTTCCTCACCACCATCGCCAAGCGCGTGCTGTTCAACTTCTACCGCCGCCAGGACCTGGAGCGCGCCTACCTCGAGACGCTGGCACAGATGCCGGAACTGGTCGCGCCGTCGGAAGAAGAACGCGCCATCATCCTGCAAACCCTGTTGGAACTGGACCAACTGCTCGACGGCCTGCCCAACCGCGTCAAACGCGCATTCCTGCTGGCCCAGCTCGATGGCCTGACCTACGCGCAAATCGGCGCCGAACTGGGCATCTCCATCGCCACCGTCAAACGCCACCTGAATAAAGCCGCCATGCGCTGCTATTTCGCCCTATGAATTTCTCGACCCACATCGCCGAGCAAGCCGTGCACTGGTTGATGGAGATGCAGCAAGGCGCGCTCAGCCCGCGCCAGCAGGCGGCCTGGCAGCAATGGTTGAATGCCCACAGCGAACACCAACGGGCATGGGACCACATCCAGCGCGTCAACCAGCGCCTGCGCGACATGCCCTCGCCCCTGGCCCATGCGGCGTTGAACGCACCGAAATCCAGCAGCCGACGCCAGGCGCTGAAGCTGCTGTTGATCCTGGGTGCCGGCTCGGCTGCGGCCTGGAGCCTGCGCCAGCAACATATCCTGCCACCCCTGAGCGCCGACTACCGTAGCCCCGTCGGCCAACGCCGCAAGGTGCAATTGGCCGACGGCAGCCAGTTGCAGCTCAATACCGGCAGCGCGGTGGATGTGCATTTCGATGGCCAGCAACGGCTGATCCGTCTGCTCGAAGGCGAAATCCTGCTGAACGGTGTCGCCGGCAACACACCGTTGCAGGTGCTCACCGGCCAGGGTCTGCTCAGCAGCCAGGCTGCTCGCCTGAATGTGCGCCAGTACAACGACCATACCCACGTGGCGGTGTTCGCGGGCCGGGTCGAGGTGATGCCCAACCGCTACAGTGGCCTGCCGCTGACGGTCGAGGCCGCGCGCCAGGTGAATTTCACCCGCAAGGGCTGGGATACGCCACGCCCCACCGACGCCAACAGTGGCGCCTGGGCCGACGGCATGCTGGTGGCCGCGCATATGCGCCTGGAAGATTTCCTCGCCGAAGTGGGCCGTTACCGCCGAGGCCAGGTCAATTGCGATCCGCAAGTCGCCAACCTGCTGCTGTCCGGCAGCTATCCGTTGGACGACAGTGAACGCATTCTCGATCTGCTGGAGGTCAGCCTGCCGGTCAAGGTGCGGCGCTTTACCCGCTACTGGGTGACCGTTCAGGCACGCGCTTGAAGTATTGCGCGCAACCGTGAGCCGTTTTCCGCACCTCGCGTGACAGAGAAGGAAAGCCCCCTTGATCCTTCCTTCTCAGGACCGCTCTTCATGCCCCAGCAACCGCCCCTTCTCACCCGCACCTTGCGCCAACTGCTGCTAGGCGCCAGCCTCAGTTTTACCGCCCTGCCATCGGTAATGGCGGACGACACCAAGACCTATCAGATCGCGCCCGCCTCGCTGGAGGCGGCGCTCAATCAATTTGGTCGCGAAGCCGGCGTGTTGATTTCCTTCGGTTCAGACGTCACAGCCGGCCTGCAGAGCCGTGGGCTGTCCGGCAACTACAGTGCCGCCGACGGGCTGCAAACACTGCTGGAAGGCACCGGCCTGCAAGCCCGCGCCGAAGGCGACAATGCCTACAGCCTGCAACCGGCCAATGCACCGACCACGTTGGAGCTCGGCACGTCCACCGTCGTCGGCGACTGGCTCGGCGACGCGGCGCAAGCCAATGTGTTCGAACACCCCGGCGCGCGTGACGTGATCCGCCGTGAGGCATTCGAACGCCAGGGCGCGACCCAGGCCAAGGACGTGCTCAACCGCATCCCCGGCGTCAATGCTCCGGACAATAACGGCACCGGTAGCCACGACATGGCGCTGAACTTCGGCATCCGCGGCCTCAACCCACGCCTGGCGTCACGCTCTACGGTATTGATGGACGGCATCCCCGTGCCGTTCGCGCCGTATGGCCAGCCGCAACTGTCGTTCGCGCCGATCAGCCTGGGCAACATGGACGCCGTGGACGTCGTACGCGGCGGCGGTGCGGTACGCTACGGCCCGCAGAACGTCGGCGGCGTGGTCAACTTCGTGACCCGTGCGATCCCGGATGCGCCCACCGTCAAAGGCGGCTTGCAGACCGAAACCAGCCCCTCCTCCAGCCACGATGGCTTCAAGAGCACCGCCAACCTGCTGGCCGGCGGCACCGCCGACAACGGCCTGGGCGGCGCGCTGCTGTACTCCGGTACCCGTGGCGGCGACTGGCGCGAAAACAGCAACACACGCATCGACGATCTGATCCTCAAGGGCAAATACCAGCTCGACGACGCCAACAGCTTCAATGCCATGGCGCAGTACTACGAAGGCCAGGCCGACATGCCTGGGGGCTTGAACGTCGCGGACTACAAGGCCGACCCGTATCAGTCGACCCGCCCCTACGACAAATTCTGGGGCCGCCGTACGATGTTCAACGTCGGCTATCGCTACGAGCAGGACCGCCGCGAGTTCACCGTCAACAGCTTCTTCACCAAGACCCTGCGCAGCGGCTACCTGGACCAGGGCACGTTCCTTTCGCTGTCGCCGCGCGAATATTGGGTACGCGGCCTGGAAACCCGCCTCGCCCAAGGCTTTGACCTGGGCCCCACCAGCCATGAAGTGGGCGTGGGCTATCGCTACATCAACGAAGCCGGGCATGAGTTGCGCTACCGCACGCCGATTTCCGCCAACAACCAGCAAATCCCCACCACTGACAGCCGCAACGACCGCGACACACGCGGCGGTACCGAAGCCAATGCATTCTTCGTCGATGATCGGATTGATATCGGCCGGTGGACCATCACCCCGGGCATTCGCTACGAGATGATCGAGTCCCAGCAGAGCAACAACCTGACCAACGTCAAATACAAAGGCGACTACAACACCGCCCTGCCGGCGCTCAATGTGCTGTATCACCTGACGGACGACTGGAACCTCTACGCCAACACCGAGGGCTCGTTCGGCAGTGTGCAGTACAGCCAGATGCCTAACCGCGTGACCAGCGGCGAAGTGAAACCGGAAAAAGCCCGCACCTGGGAACTCGGCACACGTTATGACAATGGCAGCCTGCGTGCAGAAATCGGCGCGTTCCTGATCAACTTCGACAACCAGTACGAAAGCAACCAGACCAACGATTCCGTGATCGCCCGTGGCCAAACCCGTCACCAGGGTATCGAGACCAGCATCAACTATGCCCTCGACGGCTTGAGCCCGGCGCTGGCCGGCTTCGATGTGTACGCCAGCTACGCCTACGTCGATGCAACCATCCGTGAAGACGGGCCGAACAAAGGCAACCGCGTGCCCTTCTCGTCCAAGCACAAAGGCACCCTGGGCGTGGGTTACACCGAAGGCCCGTGGAAACTCAACGTGGACAGCAGCTACCAGAGCAGCCAATTCGCCGACAACGCCAACACCGAGGCCGAAACCGCCGACGGTGCCAATGGGCGCATCCCCGGCTACATGCTGTTCAGCAGCCGCGCGGCCTATGATTTCGGCCCGCAGCTGTCGGATTTGAATGTGGCGGTGGGCGTGAAGAACATCTTCAACAAGCAGTACTACACGCGCTCGTTCGACGATAACAACAAGGGCAAATACATCGGTGAGCCGCGCACGGTGTACCTACAGACGTCTATCGCGTTCTGACTGCTCGAGCGACAAACAGCCTGTGGCAAGCGGCGTGTGTTGTAGCCAGCAGGCTTGTTGTGGCAAGCGGGCTTTGTTGTGGCGAGCGGGCTTGCCCCGCGTTGGGCTGCGCAGCAGCCCCAATAAGAACGCTGCAGTGTGCCAGGTAGCTTCGGGGCTGTGTTTTGGGGCTGCTTCGCAGCCCAACGCGGGGCAAGCCCGCTCGCCACAACAAGCCCGCTCGCCACAGTAAACCCGCTCGCCACCCAGGTAATGCGCGCGCCTGATGGGCCGGCTCTAACTGCCCGCCAGGCAACTGGGCGTGCCTGCGACCAGGGCGTCGATGGCGCAGCGTGTTTTCGCCGGCATATGCGTGGCCGTGGGCCAAATCACATGGATCGGCGCGGGCTGGTCGCGGTAGCTCGGCAGGACCGCCTCCAGTTGCCCGCGCAGGACATAGTGCGCAATCAACCAACTCGGCAACCAGGCCAGGCCAACACCGGCGATAGCGGCATCGGCCACGGCCTGGAGGTCATCCATCATCAAGGGCGAAGCGACGCGCACACGGTGCGAGCGACCCTCGGCGTCATTCAACTCCCACTCCCGGCGCGGGGCACTGCAGCGGTAGGCGATACCGCGATGCCCGGCCAGGTCCTCGATGCGCTCTATTGCCCCCACGCGCTGCAAATACGCCGGCGAGGCGGCAAGGCCGATGGCCTGCTCACCCAGGCGGCGGGCGCTGAGGCGATCGGTGTCGGGCAGCGCGCCGATGCGCACAGCCAGGTCGAAGCCTTCCTGGGCCACGTCGATCAGCCGGTCGGAGAAAGAAATCTCGATGTCCAACTCGGCAAATCGGTCCATCAGGCCCCAGAGTGCCGGCGCGGCGTAGTGGTGCCCGAACGCCAGTGGCAGGCTCGCCCTCAAGCGGCCGCGCGGCTGTTGCCGGCCGCTTTCCAGTACCGATTCGGCGGCCTCCAGTTCGGCCAGCGCGCGCAGGCAATGTTCGTAGTAAGCCTGGCCATCCTCGGTCAGGCGCTGGCGGCGGGTAGAGCGTTGCAACAGGCAGGTTCCCAGGCGGGCCTCGAGGCGCGCCAGGCCTTTGCCGACGGCCGAGCGCGTGAGGTTGAGCCGTTCGGCGGCCTCGGTCAGGTTGCCGCTTTCGACAATCTGGAGAAACAGTTCAACGCCATCAAAACGCGGGGTGGCCATGGTGCAATTGTCGCCCTTGAGTCCCTTATAGAAAGAAAACTTATCACGAATAAAGAATCACATTCCCCTGAAAATAACGTGACACGTCATTCACAGGAGAATCCCATGCCACCCACCGCCACGTTAGCGGCCGTCAGCCCACCGCGCACCGCCAGGAATGGCCTGGCGCTCACCGCCGTATGCCTGGTCGCGCTGATGTTCGGCCTGGAAATTTCCAGCGTGCCGGTCATCCTGCCCACCCTGGAACAACAACTGGGCACCGGCTTCCAGGATGCCCAATGGATCATGAACGCCTACACCCTGGCCTGCACCAGTGTGCTGATGGCCGCCGGCACCCTGGCTGACCGCTTTGGGCGCCGACGCATGCTGGTGCTGTGCCTGTGGTTGTTTGGCCTGGCGTCGTTGGCCTGTGGGCTGGCCGAGGATGCGTCGCTGCTGATCACCGCGCGGTTTGTCCAGGGCATCGGCGCAGGTGCGATGATGATTTGCCAGTTCGCCATCCTCTCGCACCTGTTCCGCGAACCCGCGGCACGGGCAAGGGCCTTTGCGATATGGGGGGTGATTGCCGGCGTGGGCCTGGGCTTCGGGCCGATGATCGGCGCATTGATCCTGGCGATGGCGGATTGGCGTTGGGTGTTCCTCGTGCATGTGCCGCTCACCCTGTTCACCTTGGTGCTGCTGCGCATCAGCGTGCAGGAGTCCCGCGACCCGGCCGCCCATCGCCTGGACATCGCCGGCATGCTCACCTTGACCCTGTCGGTGTTTGCCCTGGTGTACTTCATCACCCAAGGCAGCGAGCACGGCTTCGGCACACCCGCCATGCTCGGCTGGGCGGCTTTGTCGGGGCTCGGTTTGCTGCTGTTCATCACGGTCGAGCTTCGCAGTGCGCACCCGATGTTCGACTTCTCGGTGTTCCGCATCCAGCGTTTCAACGGCGCGTTGATGGGCTCGATCGGCATGAACTTCAGCTTCTGGCCGTTCATGATCTACTTGCCGTTGTACTTCCAGGCGGGCCTGGGTTACGACACCTTGACCACCGGCGCCGCGCTGCTCGCCTACACCCTGCCGACCTTGCTGGTACCGCCGTTGGCCGAGCGCCTGGCCCTGCGTTATGGCGCCGAACGCATTATTCCGCTGGGCCTGGGCCTGATGGCCGCAGGCTTCCTGGCCATGGCCGCGGTCAACGCGGCCGAGCACCCACGTATCGGGCTGGTGCTGCTCAGTTGCGTGATCGCCGGCGTGGGCCTGGCGCTGACCAACTCGCCCACCACCAACACCACCACCGGTTCGGTGTCGGCCGACCGGGCGGGCATGGCCTCGGGCATCGACCTCAGTGCACGGCTGATCACCCTGGCCCTCAACATCGCGCTGATGGGGCTGGTGCTGTTGCTGGGGATCAGCCATCGACTGGCCGAGGTGTTGCCTGCAACCACGGCAATGGATTGGCCGGCTATCAGCCAACACATCGCCGCAGGAAAGTTGCAGTCGACGGGGCTGGCATTCAACGATGCCCAGGCGGCCCTGCGCCACGGCGCCGGTTGGGCGATGTTGTTTGCCGGGTTGGGGGCTGGTGGGTTGGCGATGCTGAGCCGGTATTTTTTCCGACGCGGCGGCTAAACGAAAACGGGCCTGCAGATGCAGGCCCGTTTGTAGGAGGATGAAAAAACGGTCAGCTGTTGATGACAGCGTTTTCGTTTTCCAGGAATTCCTGTTCCAGCGCGTCTTCATTCACTTTGTTGATTGGCTGGTTTTTAGCGGCAGCGCGGGGCTTGCCTTGCAGTTTGCCGAACAAATGTTCCAACGCATGATCCAGTTTGGTCGCTGCACCGTCGATCGCCTGCTCCAGGGTATCGGCCTTATGCAGTACCGAAAGCGGTTGATGGCCCTTTGGCCGTGCTTCCAGGCGGCAACTTAAATCGTGGGGACCGGGCTTGTCGCCGTTCTCATCCCGCAGGTAGACCTCAACGCGGGTCAGGTCCTCTTCATAACGTTCGAGCGTGCTTTCAATGGTATTACGTACCCACTCCTCCAGTCGGATGCTGCTTTCAATATGGTTATCGCTATTGACTTGGATTTGCATAGTTCTTCCCTTATTTCAGCTAGCTCGCGAGAGATCACAAACTGCAACACCGGGGTGGTGAAACCATGACCTCTTGATTACACAATTGAGCACTCAGAAGAACATTTCAAGCCCTTTGCAAAGATAAATCCTACATTACAAATTAACCCTGACTACGAGCAAAAACACTGGTAGGGTGGGGAGTTAGTTACATCTTCTTACTTCCCCGCGATCGTTATCATTGCCCCTCTCCCCATGGGTGCAATCCGCGAAAAATCCCCCCCAGTATCGAACGTGTTCGTCGTGGTGATCGGGCTGATTGCGCTGTCTGCGATCATTTTCTCGGTATTGCCCTGAAACGACGCACAGCACGCCAGCACACCACAGCACAACGGCGGGAGGGGCTTGTTTGCGCTGACGGTGGTTCAGCCGAGTATTCATTGGCTGATCCACCGTCATCCGGAGAAAGCCCCCTCCCACATTCTGATTTCAACGCCTGGGAGGCCGCTGTACGGCACGCCCCTTGCTGTATGGCTGATGAGGCAAACGGATGTTGTGAAACCTCAGCGACGGAGTGGCCGGTGGTCAGGCAACGCGAACTAATCCAGACGCCGGTCGTCAATGACTGCATGTTCTTATCAGGCGGTAACGCACCATGGACAACCCTTTTCAGATCATCACCGACACGTTCACCCCTCAGTACCGGGTCAACCTGAGCATCCAGCGGCTGGATGGCAGCATCATGCTCACCCTCTCCAACGAGAAGGGGGTGGTGGCCAAGCGCATGATCAGCGCCGAACAACGCAACGACCCGCAACGGCTCAAACGCCTGGTGCAAAGCATCCAGTTCGGCATTGCCATCGAGCAGGGCCACAGCGCCATGGAAATCCTGGCGGTGATGACGGACGGGGACAGTCACAAACTATTGCAGCGACCGCCCACCCGTGCCCTGCCTTTCAGCATCGGGCTTTAAAGCTCGCCCTTCTCGGTTTCCAGGTTCGCCTCGCCCTTGCGACGCGGGCCTTCGACCTTCACCGAAGGGAACGCCGACGAGGCATAGCGCACCACCAGGATCGAGAACGCCAGCAGCAGAATCCCGCCGCACAGGTAGATGATGCCGATGTCCGGCGGGTTGTGGTGGGACACGTTGGAGATCAACAGGCGCGTCAGCGCGGTGATCGCCACGTAGATCAGGAAACGCACCGGCATGTGGTTGGTCTTGAAATAAATCCCGACCATGGCCCCCAATTCCAGGTAGATGAACAGCAGCAAGATGTCATCGATCTTGATGTGCCCGTTCTCCAGCATCCCCAGGAACTCCATCACCGCCGCCCAGGCGGTCACCGCACCAATGGCGAACAACGCCAGGTAGTGGAACGACTCGACAAACAGATTACCCAGGGACTCGGCCAGCCCATGGACGTTCTGGCGCAGCTTTTCGGCCCAGTTGAATTTCACGATGATACTTCCTTAGGTCGGTTCGACCGGATAATGCAGGTTGGACATGACGGTTGTTCTGCATGCAGAAAAAAGGCCAGGGTAGGCATGAGATGATGGCGGGGTGACATGAGACACGTCATCCGAAAAACGGATTTATCAAGGCCACTGAGGACGGTAAACCCTGGGATGTTTCCAGCAAAATCCCGGCAGATAGTCAGAAATTTCCGTTGTAGCAATCTCCCACTTAGCAGCTACATTAAAAATCCTGCTATCCAAACCCGCGCGTTTGGCATATGCTTTTCGCTGTATATAGATACAGTAGTAGCAAAAGACAACTATCGTGAAGGCATGTGAGGTGGTGAATGGCCGTCGAAGTGGTATACCGCAGCAGCCGAGATCTGGAGCGTTTGTTCATGGATAAAGCCGAAGCTGACCGTCATGACAAGATGCTTGAACTCGCCGAGTTGCTAGCAGAAGTGTTGCAAAAAGCCGTGCCGTCCCTGAGTGAGCAGCAGGTTGAAGAGGCCGGGATCTACATGGCGAAGAACCGCGATGTATTTGCCAAAGCGTTCAAGAGCCAGCCGGACGCGTTGTCCGAGTTGCTCAACGCCGCGGCGGAATAAAGCCCGAATTGAACAGGCCCTGAATCATCGATTCAGGGCCTTTTTAATGCCTGGTTATTGGTAGAGCAGGCGCTCGGCCAATTCGTCCGCCACCCGTGCCGGGGAGCGTTTTTCGGCCTGGGCGTGGGCGAATATTTCGGTCAAGCGCGTGCCGATGTTCGACAGGTGTGCGGTGATGGTCGGCAGCTCGGCACCGCCGTGCTTGAGGGCAACGTAGATCAGGCCGCCGGAGTTGATCACGTAGTCCGGGGCATAGAGGATGCCGCGCCCTTCCAACTGGTCGGCCACTTGCAGGTTGGTCAGTTGTGCGCTGGCGGAGCCGGCCACGGCGGCGCAGCGCAGTTGGCCGACGCTGGTGCGGTTGAACACAGCGCCGAGCCCGCAGGGCGCGAGGATGTCGCAGGGCGTGCTGAGCAAGGCGTCGTTGGCAATGGGGTGCGCGCCGAGCTGCTCCATGGCCAGTTGCACCTTGCCGTGGTCGATGTCGCTGACCAGCAGTTCGGCGCCAGCAGCGTGCAGTTGTTCAGCCAGGGCGAACCCGACATTGCCCAGGCCCTGGATCGCCACGCGCAAGCCCTCAAGGTTGTCGCTGCCCAGGCGCGCCATGGCAGTGGTGCGAATGCCGGCGAACACCCCCATGGCAGCATGGGGCGCAGGGTCGCCGGCCGCCGTGGTGCTGGTGACGAAGCGGGTGTGTTGGGCAATGCAGTCCATGTCGGCCACCGACGTGCCGCTGTCGATGGCGGTGATGTAGCGGCCATTGAGTTGCTCGATGCACCGGCCGAAGGCTTCGAACAGCGCCGCCCGGCTTTCCACATGGGCGGGGCGCTGGATCACGGCCGTGCCGCCGCCCACCGGCAACCCGGCCAGGGCGGCCTTGTAGCTCATGCCTTGGGCCAGGCGCGCGGCATCGGCGACGGCCGTTTCGTCATCGGGGTAGGCAAGGTAGCGACAGCCGCCCAAAGCGGGTCCCAGGCGGCTGTTGTGGATGGCGATGACCGCCTTCAACCCCGTCACCGGGTCAATGCTCAGGTGCAGCGATTCAAGGCGGTAGCTGTGCATGAGAGCAAACATCGTCGAGCTCCCGAATCACGTCTGGTGTCGCCAAGTATAGGCTTGCGGTAGAAAACTGCCGAAGTGCACTGGAATAAGCCGCCCGGTTTTGCAGGCCCTGCGACATAAGCAGATAGGATCCTTCTCAAGCCACTGGACGAAAATTCACAGCAAGGCTAAAACGGAGGCATCCGTCGGAGAACGCAATGAAGCCGCGCCAAGCTTTTTTCGCCTGCCTGGAACGTTCACCCCCCGCGCTGTTTGAAGCAGCGCTGTGGATTGCTGCCGAACATGACCCGGCGGTGCAGCCGTTGGTGATCCTGCAGGACCTGATCTCGCTGGAACAACAGGTGAATGTGGGCATGCCCATGCTACCGGCGGATGAGCTCGGTCAACCGCTGCTGCGGCGCATGAATGACCTGGGGTTCGCCCAGGACGAATTCACCCCGCTGCGCCCCGCCGCTGCCTTGCTGGACAAGGTGCTGCAACGCAAGCGCGGGCAACCGTTGGCCATGGGCCTGATCGCGATGGAGCTGGCGCGGCGCCTGAATATTCCCATGGTCGGCGTCAACTTCCCCGGCCACTTCCTGCTGCGAGTCCCCGGCGCCGACCACCTGCTCGATCCGTGCGGCGGTCGGCGCCTCTACCCCAATGATTGCCGCGAGCTGCTGCAACGCCAATACGGCCCCAACCTCAAGTTGCAATCGGACCACCTGCACACCGCCGAACCCCGTTCGATCCTGCAACGCCTGTCGCGCAACCTGCGCCAACTGCACCTCTCCAATGACGATCCGCTGGCGGCCCTGGTCGACGCCGAACGCGTGCTGGAACTGGGCAATGCCAGCGCCGCCGACTACCTGGCGCGCGCCAGCCTGTACCAACGCCTGGACTGCCCCAGCGCCGAACGCTTCGACCTGGAACATGCGCTGCTGCTCAGCGAAGACCCGATCCAGCGCCTGCGCCTGACCGAGCGGCTGGGGCACCTGCCCCCCAACTCCGTGGTGCATTGAACACCCTCTTTCCAGGAAAACACCGTCCTGTGGCGAGCGGGCTTGCCCTAATGCCGTTCAGTTAAGCGTACATCGCCTTCTGTAGGAGCGAGCTTGCTCGCGAAAAACGTCAACGATCACGCGTGTTTCCTGAATCAACGCGGCGCCTGTGAGTTCTTCGCGAGCAAGCTTGCTCCTACAAAAAAGCCTTAACTGAACGACATTAGGGCTTGCCCCGCGTTGGGCTGCGCAGCAGCCCCAATAAGAGCGCTGCAGTGTGCCAGGCAGCTCCGAGACTGTGTTTTGGGGCTGCTGCGCAGCCCAACGCGGGGCAAGCCCGCTCGCCACAACAAGCCCGCTCGCCACAGTGATATTGCTCGCCGTAAATGCAGTATCGGGCTGGCTATCAGTGATTTAGGGGCCACCAGTGCTCTATACAAGTCTCCAGCGTCATGGGGTATCAGGTTGGTTCGCCGGATGCGCCTGCACAAACGCCGGATGTTGCTCCGCCAACGCCGCCACTCGCCCGATGCGCGGGTATGCCGCCAGCGGGACCTTGAAACGCTGCGCCGCGTACAACTGCGGGATCAAGAACACATCCGCCAGCCCCGGCTGCTCGCCAAAGCAAAAACCCTGATCGCCAATCAACTGCTCGACGGCTGCCAGGCCCTGGCTGATCCAATGACCGATCCATTCCAGCACTTGAGCCTCGTCATGCCCCCACTGGCGCAGCAGGTTCTGGGTACTGGAGTTGTGCAGCGGGTGGATATCGCAGCCGATGATCGAAGCCACCCCGCGCGCATGGGCACGGGTCGCCAGGTCCTGCGCCAGCAGCGGCACCTGTGGATAACGTTCCTCCAGGTACTCGATGATCGCCAGGGATTGAATCAACAGCTCGCCGTCATCCGTGCGCAAGGCCGGCACACGGCCTTGCGGGTTGATCGCCAGGTACGCGGGCTGGTGATTGGCACCGCCAGGCGGCACCAGCAGGTTGACCGGTACAGCGCTGTAATCCAGGCCCTTGAGGGCCAGGGCAATACGCACCCGGTACGATGCGGTGGAGCGGTAGTAGGTATAAAGGTCCATTGCCCTGCCCTCCTAGCGCGCCGCAACCACGGTGCCACGGCATTCGCCAAACCCGATGGACGCAAAGCCTTCGCGGCTGCAGCGGGCGCGCAGGATGACTTCGTCGCCGTCCTCGAGGAATCGGCGCACTTCGCCGGAAGGCAGTTCGACCCCTTTCTTACCGCCCTCGGTCATCTCCAGCAGGCTGCCGAACTGCCCGGCTTCGGGCCCGGACAACGTGCCCGAACCGAACAGGTCACCGGCCTGCAACTGGCAGCCGTTGACGCTGTGGTGCGCCACCAATTGCGCGACGGTCCAGTACATATGCAGGGTGTTGCTCAGGGCCAGGCGATGGGCTGGCAGGTTGTGTTCGCGCATCGCGGCCGTGGTCAGCAGCACTTCCAGTTCGATATCGAAGGCGCCCGCCGCCTGGTCGCGTTGATCCAATAGGTACGGCAACGGTTGCGGGTCACCCTCAGGCCGCGCCGGTTGTGCCTTGCGGAACGGCTCCAGGGCTTCGGCCGTGATCACCCAGGGCGAGATGCTGGTGATAAAGCTCTTGGACAGGAACGGCCCCAGCGGCTGGTATTCCCAGGCCTGGATATCCCGCGCCGACCAGTCGTTGAGCAGGCAGAAACCGGCGATGTGGTCTGCCGCATCGCCAATGGCAATCGAATCGCCCATCGCATTGCCCTGGCCGATCCAGATACCCAGCTCCAACTCATAATCCAGGCGCGCGCAGGGACCGAATGTCGGCTCGGCCTGGCCGGCTGGCAAGGTCTGGCCTTTGGGACGACGCACGTCGGTGCCGGAGGGGCGAATGGTCGAGGCGCGGCCGTGATAACCAATCGGCACGTACTTGTAGTTGGGCAGCAAGGGGTTGTCGGGGCGGAACAATTTGCCGACATTCTGCGCATGCTCGATGCCGACGTAGAAGTCGGTGTAGTCGTTGATCTTCGCCGGCAAGTGCATCTGGCAATCGGCGGCGCGGTGCAGCACTTGGGCCTCACGCGCTTGCAGCGGGCTGCCCTCCCCCAGTAATTCCAACAGGCGCTCGCGCAGGGCTACGCGCGGGCCACGGCCCAGTTCGAAGAAGGCATTCAACTGTCCGCCGGTGGTGGCATCGACGGCGCGAAGCGCTTCGCCGTCAAACGCATCGCGCACGGCCAGCAGGTCGAGAATACAGTCGCCAATCGCCACGCCACTGCGCGGTGCCGAGCCATTGATACTGAACACGCCCAGCGGCAGGTTTTGCAGGGGGAAGTCGCGGTGACCATTGGCACTGGCGACCCAACTGCGGGCAAGCGTTGGTTGCGTCATGGGTTATCTCCGGTTCGGGTTGAAGGTGGCGGGCAGCGAGGCCCAGCACGCGTCATAAGCGGGTTGCAGTTGCGGGCATTCCAGGGCGAACTGGGTCGGGCGCAGCACTTGGCTGGTCTCGAACATAAAGGCCATGGTGTTATCGATCTTGTGGGGCGCCAGCTCGACATTGATGGCCTTGGTGCAGGTCTCGCCATCCGGGCCGTGGGCGCTCATGCAGCTGTGCAGCGATGCACCGCCGGGCAGGAAACCGTCGGCCTTGGCATCGTAGACGCCCTGGATCAGGCCCATGTATTCGTTCATCAGGTTGCGGTGGAACCACGGTGGCCGGAAGGTGTTCTCGGCCACCATCCAGCGCGGCGGGAAGATCACAAAGTCGAGGTTGGCCAAGCCATGCACACTGGTGGGCGAGGTCAATACGGTGAAGATCGACGGGTCGGGGTGATCGAAGCTCACGGTGCCGATGGTGTTGAAGCGACGCAGATCGTATTTGTACGGCACATTGTTACCGTGCCAGGCCACCACGTTCAGCGGCGAGTGGTCCAGCTCGCAGGCCCACAGTTCACCGAGGAATTTCTGCACCAGGGTGGTGGGCTGCTTGAGGTCTTCGTAATGGGCGACGGGGCTCAGGAAGTCGCGGGGATTGGCCAGACCATTGCTGCCAATCGGCCCCAGGTCCGGCAGGCGCAGCGGTGCGCCATGGTTCTCGGCGACGTAGCCACGCGCTTGCGCATCCAGCAATTCGACGCGGAACTTCAGGCCGCGCGGCAGTACGACGATTTCCAGCGGCTCGACCTCCAGCCCCCCCAGTTCGGTGGCGATACGCAAGCGGCCCTGCTCAGGCACGATCAACAGCTCGCCGTCGGCGTTGAAGAACACGCGCTCCATCGATCGGTTGGCGCGGTAGTGGTAGATGCTGATGCCCGCCGGTTTTTCCGACGCGCAATTGGCGACCATGCCGACAAGTCCCTCGATAAAGTCCGTCGGCTCGCTCGGCAGCTCCAGCGGGTTCCAGCGCAGGCGATTGGGCGTGACCGCCCCCAGCGGGCCACCGGCCAATTGCCGCTCCAGCTTGACGAACGCCGGGTGGTTGGCCGACGGCTGGATGCGGTACAGCCAGGTACGGCGCGCTTCGCTGCGCACCATGGTGAAGGCCGTGCCGGAAAACAGTTCGGTGTAGAGGCCGTAGGGCGCTTTTTGCGGGGAGTTCTGGCCGACGGGCAGCGCGCCGGGCAGGGCTTCGCTGGCGAATTCATTGCCGAAGCCCGACAGGTATTCGAGGTTCATGGATCATCCTCTGGCGGAAGTTGTTTTTATCGTAATCCAGTTACGCATAACGTAATTTGATCACTGCCGACCGTCAAGCTATAAAGACGCCCACTCATCTCTCGGATTCCCGCCCCTCCATGGAAAAGCCCCGCGACACCGGTAAACAGAAAGTCCGCTCGGCCGAAGTGGGCACCGATATCCTCAAGGCCCTGGCCGAACTGTCGCCCGCCACCTCGCTGTCGCGCCTGGCCGAACATGTGCAGATGCCGGCGAGCAAGGTGCACCGTTATCTCCAGGCGTTGATCGCCTCCGGTTTTGCCGAACAGAACACCGCCACCAACCATTACGGCCTGGGCCGCGAAGCCTTGCGCGTGGGCCTGGCCGCCCTGGGCAGTATGGACGTGTTGAAAGTCGGCGCCCTGCCCCTGGCCGAACTGCGCGACGAATTGAATGAAACCTGCTTCCTGGCGGTGTGGGGCAACCAGGGCGCGACCGTGGTGCAGATCGAGCCGGCGGTGCGCGCCGTGACGGTGGTGACGCAACTGGGCTCGGTACTGCCGCTGCTCAGCTCGTCCACCGGGCTGGTGTTCAGTGCCTTCCTGCCGTCGCGGGAAACCGTCGAATTGCGTGAACGCGAGATCGAGGCTGGCATCGCCCATGCCCTGGCCGACGACCAGGCTTATGCCCTCACCTGCGAACAGATCCGCCAGCGCGGCCTGCACTTTGTGCATGGCCTGCTGATGCCGGGGGTGGATGCATTGTCGGCGCCGGTGTTCAACGCGGTTGGCCAGGTAGCTGCGGTGATGACCGTGGTCGGCCCCACCTCACTGTTCCACGCCGACGAAGATGGCCCGGCGGCGCAGCGCTTGCTGGCGGCGACCCGGGCCGTGAGTTGGCGGATGGGCTACCAGCCCTGAGCTAGTCGTGCCACTGGGCCAGGGCAAGTGCCAGGCGGTTCTCGAGGGCGCGGATGGGGGCTGCGTCGCTGATGTAGTTATTGCTGATCATTGAAAACACCAGGCGCCGTCCCTCACTGTCGGTAATGTATCCGCTCAGTGATGACACACCGCCCATGGAGCCGGTCTTGGCGTGCAGGTTGTTTTCGGCGGCGGTGCCCCGCAGGCGATAACGCAGGCTGCCGCCGGTCATGCGCTCGGCATTGCCGGCAATTGGCAAGGCGTTGTACCAGGCGTCGAACCAGGATTGTTTCGAAGCGGCCAGCAACAGGTCGGTGAGATTTTGCGCCGACACCAGGTTGCGCCGCGACAACCCGGAGCCATCCACCTGGCTGAGCGTCGCCGGGTCCATGCCCTGGCGCTGCATAAACGCCGCGACTGCCGCCACGCCCGCCACCGCCGTGCCCGCATTGGAGGTTTTGCGGCCCATGGCCTTGAGCAGAGCTTCGGACATGTTGTTGTTCGAAAGCTTGAGCAGCGGCGTGATCAAATCTTGCAACGGCGCCGATCGATGCTCCGCCAACAGCGTCGCCGTCGCTGGGCTCACGCCCCCGAACACACGAGGGCCTAACACCTGGATACCCTGCTGCGCCAGCGCCTGCTCAAACAGATTGGCCACCAGTTGCGTCGGTTCCCACACACTCACCCACTGCCGGCTTTGCTTTCCCGGCGCCAGTGCACCGCTGAGTTGCAGCAGGTTGGTGCCGTGCTGGCGAGTGATGGCGTAGTTGTTGCCCGCGCCGCTCACCGCACGATTGCTGAGTTGCACATAGTCGGTGGCCGGGCTGATCGACACACTCACCGGCTGGCCGGCACTGAGCGGCGCCTTGGCGGTGACCAGCAAGGTGCCGGCATCAAAATCCGTATCGGGTGACACCGTCAGCGCCGAAATCTGCGCACCGTAATAGGTGCTTTCGTCGTCCTGGGCCCAGTCGACGCCGAGGCGCTCGGTATCGAACCAGGTGTCATCGAACACCAAGTCACCCGATACCTGACGCACACCTTGGCTGGCCAACTGCGCGGCCAGGGCCTGGTAGTCGGCGAACTGCGTTGTCGGGTCACCCAGGCCACGCAGGTACAGGTTACCGATCAGGCGCTCGCCCTGGCGGCGGCCGTTGCTCAACAGTTGCGTGGAAAACCGGTAGTCCGGCCCGAGCACGTCCATCGCCGCCGCCGTGGTCAGTAGCTTGAGGTTGGACGCGGGAACCAAGCGCGTGCGCGGGTTGTGCTGGTAGAGCGTGGTGCCGCTGCGGGCATCGCGCACCATGACGGAAACCGTGGAGCCGTTCAGGGCAGGATCGGCCAGCAGGTGATCGAGTGTTGATGGTGTGGAAGGCGGCGAAACACTCGCACAGCCCCCCAGTAAAAAACTCACGTACAGCAGGTGTAGCCATCGCCCAAAGTGCATCAGTACTGTGTTCCGCAAAGCCAATAGTGGCCGCAACGCTAACAGCTCCGTACTCCTGTGGCGAGCGGGCTTGTTGTGGCGAGCGGGCTTGCCCCGCGTTGGGTGGCGAAGCCGCCCCAATAAGAGCGCTGCAGTGTGTCAGTCAGCTCCGGGGCTGAGTTTTGGGGCTGCTTCGCAGCCCAACGCGGGGCAAGCCCTAATGCCGTTCAGTTAAGGCTTTTTTGTAGGAGCGAGCTTGCTCGCGAAGAACTTACAGGCGCCGCGTTCATTCAGGAAACACGCGTTATCGTTGACGTTTTTCGCGAGCAAGAACTAGGCGTCCCCCTCGCTCCTACAGAAGGCGATGTACGCTTAACTGAATGACATTAGGGCAAGCCCGCTCGCCACAACAAGCCCGCTTGCCACAACAAGCCTGCTAGCCATAACAAGCCTGCTAACCCCAACAAACCCGCCAGGCTTTAGAACTCCAGGGTGCTGGACACCGACACCTGCCGCGCATCACCTATCGACACGAAGTAGCGGCTGGCCGCCGAGGTGTAGTAGGTGCGGTCGAACAGGTTCTTCACGTTGAACTGGAACTTGACCTTCTGCCCGTCGATCTTGGTGTCATAGGTGGCAAACGCGTCGGCCACGGTGTAGCCCGGCAAATCGAAGTCGTTGGCGGCATCGCCTGCGCGCTCGCCGACGTAGCGCGCTCCGGTCCCCACCCGCAACTGGTCGCCACCGAAAATAGTGCCGACGTCATAGGCCACCGACAACGAACCGGTGTGCCTGGCCACGTTTTGCAGGCGGTTGCCTTGCAGCGTCGGGTCGTTGTCCTTGACGTCTTCGGCGTCGGTGAAGGCATAGCTGCCGATCAGGCTCCACTTGTCGGTCAACTGGCCGCTGGCGTCCAGTTCCAGGCCACGGGAACGCACTTGCCCGGCAATGCTGTAGATCGTGTTGGCACCGGAGCCCACCGACACCAGCACATTGCGCTTGTCGATGTTGAACAACGCCACGCTGGCGGTCACGCGCCCAGGTATGTCGAGCTTGGCCCCCAGTTCCCAGGACTTGGATTCCTCCGGCGTGAGGTCGCCGGTCAACGTGCTGCCATCGGCCAAGGCGGCGATGGTGGAGTTGGGTTTGAACGACTCGGTGTAGCTGCCGTAGAACGACAGCTCATCAGTGTAGCGATACACCAGGCCGGCCCGCGGCACCCAGGCCTGGCCATTGCCATCGGTGTTGGCCTTGAACGGCACGCCCTTGCCGGCGTATTGGTCATACATCTGGTAGCGCACACCGCCCACCAGAATCCACTGGTCGGTCAGGTGAATGGCGTCCTGGAAGAACAGCGAGTCGCTGCGCAACAGGTCGGTCTGGGCACTGTCGGCGGCGCTGACGGTGGTGCCCGCAACTTCGTTGCCATACACCGGGTTGTTGTAGTTGAACGTGCCGCGCGAGTTCTGGCGGATCAGGTCGGCGCGGTAGATCTTGCGGTATTCGTCATCCAGGCCGAACACCAGGTCATGCTGCATGCCCAGCACGTTCACCTTGCCTTCCAGGCTGGCCGTGGTGAAACGGTCGGTGGTGATCGCGCCCCGGGTGCCGTCCATTCTGCGGGTCAGGGTGCCATTGTCATTCACTGCGCTGACGCGCACTTGGCTGGCGTCGTAGGTTTCACGGTTCCAGCTGTAGCCGAAATGCGCCTTCCAGTCGTCGTTGAGGTCGTGGTCGGCCTCGAAACGGTACAGGTCGGAACGGCCCTCCATGTTGTTGAACGGTTCGTCCAGGCGCCGCGTGGAGGGGATGTCCAGTGGGTGGTTGGACTTGTCGATCGCGGTGCCACGGTCGAACGGCGAGAGGAATTCACGGTGCTCGTAGGCGAACAGCAGCTTGGTGGTGTCGCCGTACCAGGCCAGGGACGGCGCCACCAGCGATTCGCGGTGGGTGCCGAAGTTGCGCCAGTAGTCTTCGTCTTCATGGTCGACGATCAAGCGATAAGCGAGGCCCGAATCACCGATGGGGCCGGTGGTATCGAGGTTGCCACCGCTGCCGTTCTTGCCATCGCCAAAGGTGGAACCGCGCACGGTCAGGGCCGTGGATTGGCTCAGCTCGGGCTTTTTGCTGACGATATTGACCACGCCGCCCGGGTCTTGGATGCCGTACAGCAGCGACGATGGCCCCTTGAGCACTTCAACGCGTTCTGCCGTGGCGTTCAGCGCGCGGCCCTGCACCACCGGCATGCCGTCTTGCATGATCGAGCCGTTACGGTTGTCGCCAAAGCCACGCAGCATTACCGCGTCCTGGGTGCTGGCCAGGGTGTTGGCCTGGGTGATGCCGCTGATATTGGCCAGGGCGTCATCCAGGTTGCGCGGGGTCTGGTCGCGCAACACTTGGGCGGGTACGACGTTGACGGTCTGCGGGGTTTCCAGCAGCAAAGCATGGGAGCGCATCACCGAACTGGTGGGTGGAGGCTGGTAGCTGGTGCTGTCCTGGGCCTGGCCGACACCGCTGATGGTGGTTGCGCCGAGGTTCACCGCACCGTCGGTGGGCAGCGGTTCCAGGGCCAGAGTGCGCGCGTCGATCTGGCGGAAGGTCAAGCCGGAGCCGCCCAGCAAGCGTTGCAGGGCCTGGGTGGCACTCATCGGCCCACTGACCGCCGGGGCGTTGAGACCATAGGGGGCTTCATCGGTGTAGATCACGCTGATGCCGGTCACCCGGCTGAAATCGCTCAGCGCCTGGGGCAGCGGCTTGGCGGCCTGGGCAAAGTTGAACTGGGCGCTTTGCTGCTCCTGCGCCTGCGCCACGCTCAAGGGCAGCAATGCCAGCCCAGACACCGTCAATACCGAGGCTCCCAGCCACTGTTTTACCCAACCGCCCGCCGTCGACTTCATGCTGTGAGAACCCGTGTAGAAAACGCTGTTAATGCGAATAGATCGCAGTTTCAAGCACTACACGGATGGGCTGTCGAAAAACCTCACATTTATTTGCAGATATTTTTTATTTATTGCGCCTGAATGCGGAAACCCATGCGTGGGAAATGCACATGCACGGTGCCAGCGCGTTCATCGGTACGCCGCAGGATCAGCTCTTCGCGCCCGACAAACCGCAGCTCGCCGGCCACCGGATCAACGCCATAATCCGTAGCGCTGATCGTCACCGGCTGCCCGGCCTTGAAACCATTCAGGTCGTCGAACAGTTCATCGGGTAGCGCGGCTGGCGTGGCGTTTCGCGCCACCTCCAAGGCGTGCTCGGCAGTCATCTCACTGGCGGTGCCATGACCAACGCTCAGCACCCGCTCCAGCCAGGCCGCGACAGCGGGGTACGCATCCACCAGCGGCGCCGTCACCGTCGAGCCTTTGAGGAACCACAGCGGATGGGCCAGGGCGAAGTCGGCAATCGAAGGCTCACCGAACAGGAAATCCCCCACCGAGTGCTGCAACTGCTGCTCAATGCGACCGGCCAGCGCCGGCCATTGATGCAAGGCCACCTCCAAGGACACCCGCGCCGCACTGCCACCGCTGAACAGTTTGCTGCGGTCGTCCACCAGCACCTGGAGCAGGTGCGGCGGCACCTTGGCAAACTTGACCGCCAAGGATTCAGGCTGGAACACCAGCGCCACGGCATGGGCGAATACCACCGAATCCGCCCAGGCCGCAAAGCCCTGGGTGACCAGTTCCAGGCCCTGGGGAAACAGCGTCGGTGCCGCTTTTTCCTGCTCCAGGCGGCGGGCGATCAAGGCGGTGTCGCAGTAAATATCGGCGCCGACCTGCAACACCGGCGTCTTGCGATAGCCCCCGGTCAAGGCGGTCAGATCAGGCTTGGGCATCACCGGCGAGATAAGCACCGAGCGCCACGACAACCCCTTGAACCCCAGGAGCAGGCGGGCTTTTTCAGCAAAGGGGGACTGCGGGTAGTGGTGCAGGATCAACTCAGACATGCCAGGCTCCGCTCAATGGAATGAACCGCTAGCTTAGCCCGCAAAACCGTACGTGGGGACGATGGGAACCCATCAGTCAAATCAATGAACCACTCGCGGCCAGGCACTCCTTGGCACTTTTTTTCAGCTTCTTGATCAGCCGTTCCTGGCGCAGCGCCTCGCCCTTGCTCGCGCACTGCTCGGTGTAGACCAACGCCACGGCGGGGCTGGACAAAAAGAACCGCGCGCCCTTGCCGCTTTGATGAGAAGCAAAGCGGCGCACCGGGTCGTTGCTGATGCCGCAATAGAGTGAGCCATTGGCGGCACGCACCAGGTACACGAACCAGGGTTTGGTTTGAGTGGGAGTCATCACGAATCGATTTCGGCAAACCAGAAGAGCGCTGATCTTATCAACGACCGGCCTGGAATGCCTTCAAGCCTTTGAGCGCTTGGGCACGCACCGCGTTTTTCAATGCCGGCGACCAGCCCAGCAACAGCCCCTTGAGGCCCAGGGCCTGGCGCGACCAACGCCACAGGTCGAAATGGTCGTGGTGCTCGCAGATCTTGCCGTCGCGAAACACAAACCGCGCGCCGATGTCGTTGACCACGGTATTGCCGGTCGCGCTGAACAGGTAAGTCGCCACCCAATGCGCGCTGCCGGTGCGCTCATCGCTGCGCACATGGTCGAACGTCAGGGAAAAGTCCTTGGCCCGCGTGGTGAGCATGCGCCACATATCCCCGGCATCACGCCCGCGCAACTCGCCGAACGCCGGGTCGCTGAAGACCACATCGTCGGTGTAGCAGGCGGCCATGGCTTCGGCATCCAGGCGCTGGAAGGCGCTGTAGAACTCGGTGATCAGGGCGTTATGGGCATCACTCATGGGCGGGGTCCTTTGGCGTCAGAAGAGTTGACGCACGATAAGCCGGTCGCGCCGCCAAGGCTACTGTCATTCACTGTGCAAATGAGTGGGCTTGCTTAATGACAGTCAGTCAAGGAGGAACACTGTAACTGTGGCAAGCGGGCTTGTCGTGGCGAGCGGGCTTGCCCTAATGCCGTTCAGTTAAGGCTTTTTTGTAGGAGCGAGCTTGCTCGCGAAGAACTCACAGGCGCCGCGTTGATTCAGGAAACACGCGTGATCGTTGACGTTTTTCGCGAGCAAGCTCGCTCCTACAAGAAGGCGATGTACGCTTAACTGAACGGCATTAGGGCTTGCCCCGCGTTGGGCTGCGCAGCAGCCCCAAAACCTCAGGCCGCGGTCCATCTGAAACAGCGCGGTGATCTTAGTGGGGCTGCTTCGCAGCCCAACGCGGGGCAAGCCCGCTCGCCACAGCTAGCCCGCTCGCCAGGGGATACTGTTTGTCCGTTCTATCTCGCTTGCCTGGCCAACCTCAGGGCACCATCCCACTGCTGCGGGCGTAGGCGAACAAATCCACGTCAGTGGAAATACACAACCGGTTCATCGCGGTGCTTTTCTGCTTGCTGATCGTCGAGATACTCCGGTTGACCCGCGCGGCGATCTGGCTGACGGTCATGCCGCTGGCGAGCATGCGCACCACCTCGCGCTCCTTGCCGGACAATTGCGGCACGGCTTGCTGATCCCCGGTACCCGCCTCCACCAGTTGCTGACGCAGGCATTCGCTGATGAACGTCTTGCCGGTGCTGATCGATTGAATGGCTTGAGGCAACTCCCTGGCCGATGCACTTTTAGCAATGATGGCCCGGGCGCCGTGGGCGAAGGACGTGCGCAATGTCGCGACGTTGGCGAACATGGTGACCAGAATCACCGGGAGCTCGGGGTGCTTGCGATGCATCAGGCTCAGCAGGCTATAACCATCGGCCTGCTGGTTACCCGGCATGGCGAAATCAGTCACCACGATATCGCAGGGTGTGCTGTCGATCAGCGCCAGCAATTGATCGGGCCCGTCGGCCTCGCCCACCACTTTGCAGCGACCGTTGGCTTCAATCACCACTTTTTGGCCGATACGTACAATCGGATGGTCGTCGGCAATAATTACTCGAAGCATTAGAACCACCATGATGGCAACTTGATTCGGGCAAAAATAGCGCCGGATGCAAACCGCAACAACCGGCAAAAACAGCAGTAGCAGCAGGTGGCCCAGCAATCTATGAGAGCAAGATTTTCACCTACAAAACAAAAAGAACACGGCTACAGAAAAAACCTACGCAAACCTTAATAAAAGTCCTACACATCAACACTAAAGAGCTTTCAGATATTCCACATAACGAACCAAGTCTTGCCGTAACCCAAACAACGCCCTGGCATGCAACGCCACCCCATCACGCGTCACGGCGCTGATCAACTGGATGCCGCGCGCCTCCAGCGGAGTGCCCCCCAGGAACGCCACGCTTCCGATCAAGCGGTGCAAGTGCTGTGCTGTCTGGTCCGCATCCACATGCGCCATGGCATGGGACAAGGCTTGCAAATCCTGGCGTACCTCCTGCACCAGGCTGGCCAGCATCCCATCCAGCACTTGCGCACTACCAAACAGTTGCACCAGCCTGGCGCGCGTCGGCCAATCCTCTTCTCGGGTGCGCGGCACGTCTGTCACCAGTGGGGTGCCGTCCGCCAACCAATACAGCAAGACATTGCGCAGTTGACCGAACGTCAGGGGCTTGATCAGCCAGGCATTGATGCCCGCGTCCAGGCATTGGTGGACTTCATTCGGCCCAAGGTTGGAGGTCAAGGCAACGATCGGTACGGGCTCGGCCATCGACTCACGCTCTCGACGGCGCACTTCACGGGCCAAGGCATAACCATTCATGACCGGCATCTGGCAGTCCGTGAGGATCAGGTCGAACGGTTGCCCATCGAGCGCGGCAAGCGCGGCCTGGCCATCACCGCAGGTCTCGCAGCCCAACCCCAACTGCTGCAGCATCGCGCTCATCATCATGCGATAGGCAGGATGGTCGTCGACTACCAGCACTGTGCAATCCTGCCAATGGGCAGGCGAGGCATTTGACGGCAGCGGATCATCCCCAGCGCCGTCGACTGGGCGAATGTCCGATGACATGACTACCTCGACTTACCGCAATGCGCGGGCCTGGATGGAACGCCCCTACAAAACAGGCATAGATCGGCGGCAGTGGCCCGCACGCCTATATCGGCAAGGCGAGCCATCCTGTTGAGAATCTTTTTTGCTAATCAGAGGGAAGAAAATATTTGAAGCGAGGCGTGCCGGCGATACAACAACTACGAAAAGTTAATAAAACCTACACATAGACAAGCCCGTTCCGACATCAGTTATTGCACGTGCGCAAGATCCACTCACTCTCGTAATTGTTGTATTTGCGCCAACACCGACGACCGATAAATTGCGCCGCATCCCACGGAGAGGGACGACCAGCCATCACGCCGGTCGCTGAAAACCAGGCGGCATCTCCTGTTTTCCTGCCGTCAGCAAGCCTTGCACCGGAACTTCAAAACATGAAAAAGCCCCTAGCAGCACTCGCCACTCTCGTCATGCTCGCCACCTCAGGTGCTGCGGTTGCCGCCAGCAGTGTGGACCTGACCGTCACTGGCCTGATCACCCCGACGGCGTGCACGCCATCCTTGTCCGCTAATGGCGTCGTCGATCACGGCAAGATTTCGGCCAAGGACCTCAGCCCGACCAATTGGACCCGTCTCCCTACATCCGTCTTGAAACTGACCATCGGCTGCGACGCCCATACCCTGTTCGCGGTCCAGGCAACCGATAACCGGGCAGGCTCGGCCACCTACTCGAATGGTTTCGGCCTGGGCTTCGTCAACGGTACGCAAAAACTCGGCCAGTACGATCTGGTGTATGAGAACCCTGTCAACGGCGACGGCGGCCCCCTCTACCCGATTCTCTCGAGGGATGGCGGCCTGACTTGGATGAACAATGAAGATGCCGCCACCAGTCCTTTGGAGCTGCTGGGGTTTCGTGACAGGCCAACCGGTCGAGAGGGCCCTATCCCCCTCAAAAACGTCACTGCAGACCTGATGGTCACTACCTTTATCAACGCCACAAACAGTTGGGACATGGGCCAGGAAGAGGTTGAAATCGACGGCCTCGCCACGCTTGAAGTCAAGTACCTGTAGCACGCAGGCATGAAGCGTACCGCCCTCCTCCCTGCCCTGCATGGGAGCCCCCCTATCGACGGTTGCGCCACACTGCCAGCGGCCGGCTTGCAGATGGTTCCCGTCTTCAATCAGGACGATTACCCATGGATAGATTCACCTCAGGCCTCGTGGCCAGCCTGCTGATTGCCTGCGCACCCGCGACTTTCGCGTCCAGCAGCACCAGTTTGAGTGTCGGCGGGACCATCACGCCCAGTTCCTGCACACCGACGTTGTCCAGCGGGGGCATCGTCGACCACGGCAAGCTGACGGTAAAGGACCTCAACCCAGAGCAGCCCACCCGCCTGCCAACCGGCGAGTTGCTGCTGGAAGTCAATTGCGAGGCGGCCACCTTCTTTACCCTGACCACCGTCGACAACCGCGCCGGTACGTCGGCCATTCACCCCGCCAGCCATGGCCTGGGCACCATCAACGACGACCAAATGCTGGGCAGCGCCGCCTTCAGCGTGTTCGACGCGGTGGCCGACACTCAACCGGTGCACGCCATCATGTCCAGCAACGGCGGCAGCAGTTGGCGGATCTCGTCATACCTGGGCCACGCCGGTATCACAGCCTTTGCCGCCCCGGCAGACCTCTATACGCCCATCGCCATCAAGGTGCTGAACGCCCGCTTGAGCGCCTTCACCACCCTGGTACCGGCCAAGGACCTGCCCCTGGTGGACGAAGTGCCCATCGATGGCAGCGCCACCCTTCAAGTGAAGTACCTGTAATTCCCTGACCCTGATCCCTTCTACCAAGAATATTCCTCATCATGAAGACCACACTTAAAAGCCTGATCACCTGTTGCTTGCTCGGCAGTCTTGCACCTGCATTCGCCGCCTCCACTGTCGACCTGAGCGTCAAGGGGTTGATCACCCCCAGCTCCTGCACACCCAGCCTATCGGCGGGTGGGCAGATCGATTACGGCAAGGTGGCGGCGAAAGACCTGAACCAGACCTCAACAACAAAGCTGGCAGAGAACCGGTTACTGCTGAAAATCGACTGCGAGGGCCCGACCGCCATGGCGTTCAAGCTCATCGACAATCAGCCGGATACCAGCAGTAATTATTGGTATCTGGGGCTGGGCCTGACACCGGCCCAAGAGAAGATCGGCCTGGTCCGTGTCTTCTTTGAAAACTCCACGACCGATAACCAAACCGTACAAATCAGCGAGTCGGAAGACGGTGGCAAAACCTGGAGCCGTAACAATGGCCAAGGGTTTTATATCGGCGACTCAATGCATGCCCCCAGCAATCCGACCGACCCGACACAGCCTATCCCCAGCACGCACTTTGCGACCGACTTGAAGATCTATGCGGAGATTGCCCGTGCCGACGGCCTGACCCTGACAGAAGAAGTCGCCTTCCGGGCCAGCGGTACCGTTGAAGTCCATTACCTCTAAAACCCCACAGGGATTTTGCCCGATGAATCGACCTATCCACTGTTTGGCACTGACCTTGCTCGCCTTGCACCTGACGCCCTCCTTCGCCAGATCCGCCGTGGACTTGGATATAGCCGGTCGCATCACGCCCCAGGCCTGCTCGGTTTCGCTGTCTGACAGCGGCCTGGTCGATTACGGCAAGATCCCGGCACGCACGCTGAACCTGACTGACTTCACCGTGCTGCCCAACCAGCAAATGGGGCTGAGCATCAGTTGCGAAGGCCCAACCCTGTTTGCCCTCACAGGCATCGACAACCAGGGCAATTCGTCCCCGGACCCGCAGGTGTTCTACGGCTTGGGCATGAACATCCATGCGCCGAGCGAACGCCTGGGGCACGTCAGTTTGTCACTGCGCGGCCCAGTGGGGGACAACGCTACCTTGCAGACCCTGACCTCGGCGGACAATGGCGCCACCTGGACACCCGAGCCCCACGCCTACCCACGCAAACTCATGGCATTCGCCCCGGCCGGCGTGCTGTTGCCCGGGCCCTTGCGCCAACTGGTGGCGAGCCTGCGGGTGGACACGTCCATCAGCCCGGCCAACACCCTGACCCTGAAAGAAGAAGTCCCCCTCGACGGTTCGATCACCCTGGACCTCAAGTACCTCTAATCCTCGCGAGTAATGACGATGTACAGCTCTTTATCAACCTGGCATTGGATCGGCCTTACCCTTGGCCTCTTGTGCGTGGCCACCGCCAGCCTGGCCGATGGCATGGTGCCGGACACGTCGGTGGTGCTCGTCTATGAAGCAGATGGCGAAGCCTCTGTGTCAGTGAGCAACACCGATAACAAAGTGGCCCTGATGCACGTGACCCTTGAGAACATCCCCGAGGACCCCGAAACCCTGTTGTTCGTCACCCCGCCCCTGAGCCGGGTCGAAGCGTCCAAAAGCCAGTTGGTGCGTTTCATCCTGCAAAGCCAGGAGCCGTTGAAGACCCAGCGCCTCAAGCGGGTGATTTTCGAAGGCATGCCTGCCCAGCAGGACCCCAACCGGGCCGGGCGCGCCCAAGTGGGTGTGACCGTGCGCCAGAACCTGCCGGTGATCATTCACCCCAAAGGCCTGGCGCGTAACCGCGAGCCTTGGCTGGGCCTGACCTGGCATTTGGACAATGACCAACTGAGCGTGCGTAACCCCACGCCGTACGTGGTACGCCTGGCCCAGGAGCTGCAATTGCTGCCTGGCAACGGCTCGGCCATGTTGCCGCGCACCTACGTGTTGCCAGGCGAAACACTGACGGTGACGACCAATGGCGCGGCAGCCACCACCGTACGCCTGCAACCGGCCACGGTGTATGGCTTTGCAGTACCGGCTCACGACGCCGCGATCAGCCTGTAACTCAGCGCCGCCCAGGGACGTAACGGCGCCAATAAAAACGAAGTGGCCACCCCTAAGGCCACCAGGAAACGACCTGCAGCGATAGGAAATCGTGGCGGTTTTTCCATCCTATGAGTGCACTTGTGTGAACACAGTCATGAACATCCGTGACGGCAAAGCCGTGCCCGGCATTTCACCACGCCGGGCATTTATCCCATTGTTCCTGGGGCAGATACTGCTGTCGAACGCCGCCTGGGCGGACACCCCATCAACGGCCAGCGCCTTCGACCCGCAGACGTTGCGTCAGCGGGGAATCGACCCCGAGCTTGCCAGCCTGTTGATGCAGGCACCGCGGTTCGCCCCAGGGCGCCATGCGCTCAGCCTGAGCGTCAACGGCCAGCGCCGTGGCCGCGTGGACGTGAGCTTCGATCAGCACGGCGCGCTGTGCTTCGACCCACCGTTGCTCGACGCCGGCCAGTTGGTCATGCCGTCAACCGGCCCGGCAGAGGAAAGCAGCTGCTACGGCTTCCTCCAGGACTACCCACAAACCGTGATCGATGCCGACCCGGCCAGCCTGAGCCTGGCCCTGGTGGTGCCGACCCAGGCGCTGCGTCCGCTGACGCAGGACATTTCCGGTTATTCAACCGGCGGTTTTGCCGCGCTGATCAATTACGACATCACCGGGCTATACAGCCAATACAGCGACGACACCAGCCGTTTTGCCTCGGCCAATACCGAGGTCGGTTTCAATGCGGGCGACTGGATCGTACGCAGTCGCCAGGTACAAACCTGGCAAGACCGTGTCTCGCGCACCACCCACCTGGACGCCTACGCCCAACGCACCTTCGCCAGTCAACAGGCGGTGCTGCAGGCCGGGCAGATCAACCTCTACAACCCGGTACTCGCCGGCGCGCAAATCACCGGCGTACAAGTGCTCAATGAACAGGCCCTGCAAGAGCAGAACCAGGGCGCGACGATCAACGGCATCGCCAATGGGCCGGCGCAGGTCGAAGTTCGCCAGAACGGCACCTTGATCCACTCCACCGTGGTGCCCGCCGGGCCCTTTTCGTTGAGCAATGTGCCGCGCCTGAACGGGCGCTCCGACGTTGAAGTGACCGTCAAGGAAGCCACCGGCGAGGAACGCCGCTTCACCGTACCCGCGGCCATGCTTGGCCTGGACCTGCCTGCGCCCGGCTACTCGGTGGCCGCCGGGCGGGTACGTAGCATAGGCGATGGCCAGGCCGCCGAGCCGTGGGTGGTGAGCGCCGGCTGGAGTGCATCACTCCATCCGCAAGTCAGCTTCGGCAGCGGCGTACTGGCGGCCGAAGATTATCGTTCGGCGGGCCTGAGCCTGGGGTTGTTGCCCTGGCAGGACAGCCAGGTGCAAGTGGCCGTGGTGGGCGCAGAGGCGACGCGCCGAATCCGCGAGCGCGGTGTGCAGACCGACCTGTCCTGGTCGCAGAAGTTGAACGAGCGCTGGGCGGTCAGCGCCGCCAACTCCTGGCGCACTGAGGGGTACCGCGACCTGACCGAGTCGACGTACGTCACCGACACCGAGCCACAGCAACGCTCACGCTACCGCGACCAGCAAAGCGCCACGGTTTCCTGGTCCCACCCAGGGTGGGGTGCGTTCAGTGCGGGCATGTCCCGGTCGTCTTCGTTCCAGGGCGACAGCAGCAGCCGTGCCCTGGCGTCGTGGGGCACCCAGGTACGCGGTGTGTCCGTTTCCGCCACGGCCGAATGGCAAGTCAGTGGCCGCCAGCACAATGACAACAGCCTGTACCTGAATCTCAGCGTGCCGCTTGGGGACAGTCGCCGTGGCCGGGCATGGGTGCGCAACTCGGGGGGTGAACACCGCACCGGGCTGGGCCTCAACGAACAGATCAATGAGCAGTTGGCTTACCGGGTCGCCGTGGAGCACGACACCCGCGACCGTGAGGTGGAGTCGTCCCTCGGCCTTTCTGCCTTGCCGTATTACAGCCAGCTGGATTTCAACTACACCCGCTCCGATGCCGAGCGCTCAAGCTACCAGGGCGGTGCCCGTGGCGCAGTGGTCATGCATGGCGGCGGGGTGACGTTCTCGCCCTACCCGGTGCGCGACACCTTCGCCGTGGTGTCGGTGGGCGAGATGGCCGGCGTGCAGGTGAGTACCCCCAGTGGCCCGGTATGGACCGACTGGCAAGGCCACGCCGTGGCGTCCCAGCTCAGCCCCTATGGCCGTAGCCCGGTGGAAGTCCAAACCCGTTCATTGCCGCGCAATGCCGACATCAGCAATGGACTGGCCGTGGTATCGGCGGGGCGCGGCGCGGTAGACCGGGTTGAATTCGGCGTATCGCTGACCCGTCGCGCACTGCTGACCCTGGACCGACCCGTGCCCCGTGGCGCAGCGGTGACCACCGAAGACGGCGAGTTCATCACGCTGGTCCAGGAAAACAACCAGGTATTTATCCCCAACGTGCTCGACACCCGCACGCTGTGGATCAAGGCCCCCGGCCAACCACGCTGCCACTTGCGCTTTGAACTGCCCGCCAAGGCCGACCCCCACGTGTACTACGAAACCGCCCCGGCGCGCTGCCAGACTCCTTGAGGACACCATCATGAACCTTCACTACGCCCTGGCCGCCTTGGCGCTCCTGGCCGGCACCGTCCACGCACAGGACGACTGCCGCCTGGACCTCAGCCAGTCGCGCCTGGATTTCGGCTTGATGAAACGCGCCAGCGGCCCCGCATCTGCGCCAGAGCGATTGCTCGGCGAACGCCGTCTGTCGCTGACCTTGAACTGCCCGCAACCCAGTGACATGCGCCTGTTTTACCGCGCCCTGGCCGCCGGTACCGAGCGCTTGCGCTTCACCGAAGGCGGCAGCTACCGCGTGCAGGTGCGGGACGGGGTGCTGGATGGCCGGGCCGTGGAACTCGGCCTGCTGCCAGCGCAAGACCAGGCGCCAGCGGCGGTCGCCTCGACGCTGACGTGGCGGGCTGACCACGGCATCGTGCCGATGTACAACGGCCAGCCCGCAACCGGCAGCAGTTTTTCTGTGCAACTGGACGTCAGCGCCTGGGCCCTCGATGCAGCCACTCATGTGCGCGACGCCGTCACTTGGGAAACGGAGGGGCTGGTGGACGCGCCCGCATCGGGCCGTTCACGGGCGTTGCATCTGCAAGCCAGCTTCGCCCCGGCCGCCTGCACGCCAACCCTGTCCAACAGCGGGACAGTGGATTTTGGCAAGTTATCGATCGGCGACCTGAACAACGACAGGGATACGCCCCTGCCCTCCCGACCGCTGACCCTCACCGTCGCGTGTGACGGGCCTACGCCTTTTGCCTTGGTGATGCACGACAACCGAAGCGGCTCAGCCACCGGCGGCGTCGACGAGACCGCCTACGGCCTGGGCCATGACGCGCGCGGGCAGAAAATCGGCCGTTACGCGCTGACCGTCGACCCGGCCCTGGTCACCGCCGACAGCCTGCCCCAAATGTACCGTACCGACTCCACCACCAGCGGCAACGCCTGGAGCGGCGCCAGCGCCACCCCCATCGCCTTGGGTGCCCGCAGCTTGCTGGGCTTTACCGCGACCGCCGGCAGCACGGAGGGGCCCAACGCCCTGCAGAACCTGAGCGCGCTGCTGACCCTGAACGCCGTGATCGCGCCACTCGTAGACCTGGACCTCAGCGGCGAAATCGAACTCGACGGTTCAGCCACCCTGGAAATCATCTACTTCTAAGTGCCACAGGAATCCTCATGTTCAATCGCTATTTGCTCCTCACGACGCTATTGCTCAACTCACTGGCGCAGGCCGCCTCCACTGTTGACCTGGGCGTCAGCGGCCAGCTCACCCCCAGTGCCTGTGAACCCAGCCTGTCCAATGGTGGCGTGTATGACGTAGGCAAGATCGCCGCCAAGGACCTGAACGCCCATCAACCCACCCGGCTGCCGCCTCATAGCCTGAAATTGGCGATCGACTGCCAGGCGTCGACCCTGCTGGCCCTGGAACCCCGGGATAACCGACAGGGCTCCAGTTATTCCGGTGATCAAAGCCATTCGTTCGGCCTGGGCTTGATCAACGACAACCAAAGGCTGGGCGCCTTGAATTTGAGCCTCGATTCAGCCGTGGCCGACGGCGTCGAGATGTACACGCTCATCTCAAGCGGCCCTACTACATGGGCGCCGTCGACAATTCTGTCACCACACGCCCTGAGCGCGTTCACCCCCATCAGGAACGTGACCGTCCCGGCGCCGGTACAACAACTGAGCGCCCTCTTGTCGATCCAGCCGATCATCGCCCCGACCGACACGTTGTTGCTGACAAAAGAAGCGCCTATAGACGGCTCCGTGACCCTGACCGTGAAGTACTTATAGGAGTTAAACCATGAAAACGTTACTGCTCGCCCTAACCGCCGTTGCGTGGCTGGCCCCTGTATCGACGGCCCAGGCCGCCTCCACCGTCGACTTGCGCGTGACAGGCCTGATCACCCCCATGGCCTGCACCCCAGTGTTTTCCGGCGGTGGGTTGGTCGAATTCGGCAAGATATCCCAACAAGACCTCAACCAGGCCACAGGCACCCGGCTGCCGCTCAAGTCCCTGACGCTGACCGTCAGTTGCAATGCACCCGGCCGCTACGCCTTGCGCATGCGCGACAACCGCGAAGGTTCGGCCCACGTCAACAGCGAGATCTATTACGGGCTGGGGTACGACAACAGTGGCAACAAGGTCGGGGTCTACTCCCTCAAGTTCGACCCGAAGCAGACCGCGGCCAGCCCGTTGCCACAGGTGTTCGGCACCGAATCCACCACCGGCGGCGCGGCCTGGCGCACGGCCAATCAAAACCCGATCGACATCGGCGCCCGAAGCCTGTTGGGGTTCACCGACATCGAGGGCAGCACCGACGGCCCGGCCGCCATCCAAACCCTGACCAGCACGCTGACCCTGGAGGCGGTGATCAATGCCAAGCAGAACCTGGACCTGAGCACCGACATTCCCCTGGACGGTTCCGCGACCCTGGAGGTGGTGTATCTCTAGACGGCTTCGCTGCTGACACCCACGTATTTCGCCCGCCCCGCACCGAGACCGGCGACGACGGCGCCCAGGCCGAGGACCGCGAACACCCAGCCGGTGGCAGCCCAGCCGCCGGTCCAATCGTGTATCAGCCCCACCGCGAGCGGGCCGGCGGATGCCAGGGTGTAGCCGACGCCCTGGGCCATGCTCGACAGGTTCGCGGCCACATGGGAATCCCGTGAGCGCAGCACGATCAAGGTCAACGCCAGGCTGAACGTCCCGCCCTGGCCCAGCCCCAACAGAATGGCCCAGCCCCACAGCCCGTCGAGTGGCGCATACAGGCAGCCGAACAGGCCGCCGAGGGTCAGCAGCATCACCACCACAATGGCCAGGCGCTGATCCTTACCGCGCGTGGCCAGCCAGGGCGCGGCCAGTGAACTGAACAATTGCACGATGATGGAGCCGGACAGCGCCAACCCGGCTTCGGTGGCACTCAAGCCACGGCCGATCAGGATCGACGGCAGCCAGCCAAACACGATGTACGCCAGGGACGATTGCAGGCCCATGTACAAGGTCACCTGCCAGGCCAGCGGGTCGCGCAGCAAGCCTTTGACCTGATAGGCGACCTGGTGGGCACTCTGCTTCTGGCCGACCTGGGGCCACCAGAACAACGCCGCCACCAGCGCCGGCACAATCCAGAAGCCCAGGCCGAAGGTCCAGCGATCGCCGAAATAATGACTGAGGGGCACCGTTGCACCTGCCGCCAGCGCTGCCCCCAGGCACAGGGCCATGGTGTAGACCCCGGTCATGGCGCCGGCCTGCCTGGCGAAATCACGCTTGACGATGCCCGGCAGCAACACGCCGATGATGCCGATACTCGCGCCCGCGACCAGGCTGCCGACGAACAGACCCACTTCGCCAAAAGCACTGCGCAGGAGGATGCCGGCGGCCAAGGTCAGCAAAATCCCCAGCACCACGCGCTCGGCGCCAAAACGCCGGGCCAGGATCGGCGCCATGGGTGCGAACAGGCCCAGGCACAGCACCGGCAAGGTGGTAAGCAAACCGGCCCTGGCCGCCGACAACCCCAGGCTGCTGGAAACGTCTGCCAGCAACGGCGCCATGCTCGACAGCGCCGGGCGCAAGTTCAAGGCCACCAGGATCAGGCCCAACAGCAACAGCCACGGGCGATTCACCACCGGGTGGCGGTGTTGCACCACCTCGTCGTCGGCTTCGGCATCGATCAACAGTTCTTCGAGTTCGGGCGTGCGTTTGGCTTCAAGGCTCATTAATCAACTGCCGGCAGATGGATTTGGCGCGTTCCGGGTCCTGGTGTTCCACGGCGTCGAGCAGGGCGATATGCAGGTCGAACACCGCCTGGCGGCGCGGCGAAATGTTCAGGGTCTGGCGCAACTGGGCGCCGATGACCGCCGAAAAATACTGGTACAGCTCGCTCAAGGCGGGGTTGTGCGCGGCGTCCACCAGCCGTGCGTGGAACACCAGGTCAGCACTGATATAGGCCTCCAGGTCACCGTGGTACAGCTCGGCGCTGGCCTTGAGTGCCTCATGCAGGCCGTTGAGATCGTCCTCGGTACGGCGCGCGGCAGCGAGGCCGACGGCCTCCACTTCGAGAATCTGCCGCGTCTCCTGCGCCTGTCCCAGGGTGCAATGGGATAACGCCCGCATCGCCCCCAGCGGGTCAGTCATCGAACGCAGGTAACTGCCGTCGCCCTGGCGGATGTCGACCAACCCGCAGAACGCCAGCACGCGCATGGCTTCGCGCACGGTATTGCGGCTGATGCCCAACTCGGCCGACAGCTCCGGCTCGGTGGGCAGGCGCTCGCCGATGGCCCACTTGCCTTCGGTAATGCGCCAGCGCAACTGCTCCAGGGCCTGGTCCACCAGGGAGCGTTTGATCAGGGGGGCGATGTCTGTCATGGAATGTTGGCTTTCGTCCAATCATAGGATGAATTTTCCTACAGCCTATTCAGAGTTACCTACAAAGGCAACGCACTAGGGTTCTTCGGCAGGAAAAGGAGCAGTATTTTCGATTAGTAAAATTACCCTTAGAGGGTAATTATCCGGCTCAGGTGTCTTATGGAAAAGTACACACCTCATTACGATCTGGCGGTGATCAAGGCGGATGTCAGGCGGCTTAAGGAAAAGGCATTTACCTCAACGGCGAAGAGCACAGGAAGGAAACTCGGCTTTGAGATCCATGAAATGCAAGAAGTCGTTTTTCAATTGCAAACCAGGATGTTGTACAAATCAATGACTACCTATGCAGACCATAAGGTCTGGCAGGACGTGTACCACATCAGTTCACACGGCATGGAGATTTACATAAAGGTCACTTACCGCTCAGGCGGTAACCTACCGGTAATCTCCTTCAAGGAGTGCAACTCATGAAGACTCAACAGTGCTTTATATGCGGTACGCCCGACGGCATGACTCGGTTCGAGGGCCGTAGCGAGACCATCAGCGTCAAAGGGATGGAGCGTCGTGTCGATGACCTTTCTGGCTGGGAATGCCATGCATGCGGCGACGGCATGTATGACCCGGATAGTGCAGAACGCCACGCAAAAGCAGGGGATGAACTCGTCCATGCCGCACGGACAATGATCGGCAACGAGATGAAACGCATCCGTCGCAAGCTGCACCTTACGCAAAAAGAAACCGTGCAACTCTTGTCGGGTGGCGGCCACAACGCTTTTTCACGTTATGAACGCGGTGAGCTTCTGCCACCGAAGCCACTGGTTCTGTTGATGCGATTATTGGACCGTTACCCTCATTTGCTCGCCGACGCCAAGGTATTGGCCGAAGGCGCTGACCTGCGGGGGTTCACTCATACCGTGAACACAGAAGATGAGGCGCTCAAGGCCTCATGAACAGACAAAAATAAACCCGGCCAGGCCGGGTTTATTTTTTCAAGCATCGATCAATGCAAAATCTGGCTCAAGAACAACTTGGTCCGGTCATTCTGCGGGTTGTCGAAGAAGTCATTCGGCGCCGCCTGCTCCACGATCTCGCCCTTGTCCATGAAGATCACGCGGTTGGCCACGGTACGGGCGAAGCCCATTTCGTGGGTCACGCACAACATGGTCATGCCGTCTTCGGCCAGGCCGATCATGGTGTCGAGCACTTCCTTGACCATTTCCGGGTCGAGGGCCGAGGTCGGTTCGTCGAACAGCATGATTTTCGGCTTCATGCACAGCGCACGGGCGATGGCCACCCGCTGTTGCTGGCCGCCCGAGAGCTGGCCCGGAAACTTGTGGGCCTGCTCTGGAATGCGCACGCGCTCCAGGTAGTGCATGGCAATTTCTTCAGCCTTGCGCTTGGGCATCTTGCGCACCCACATCGGCGCCAGCGTGCAGTTCTGCAGGATGGTCAGGTGCGGGAACAGGTTGAAATGCTGGAACACCATGCCGACTTCACGGCGGATCGCTTCGATCTGCTTGAGGTCGTTGGTCAGTTCCACGCCGTCGACCACGATGCGGCCCTGCTGGTGTTCTTCCAGGCGGTTGAGGCAGCGGATGGTGGTGGACTTGCCGGAACCCGACGGGCCGCACAGCACGATACGCTCGCCCTGCTTGACGTTGAGGTTGATGTCTTTCAAGACGTGGAACTGGCCGTACCACTTGTTGACGCCCTGCATCTGGATAATGCCTTCAGGGCTCACAGGCTGTTTGATCGCTTCGCTCATAACAACAACTCCTAACGCTTGTGGCCTGTGTCGAGCTTGTGTTCCAAATGAATGGAATAGCGCGACATACCAAAACAGAAAATCCAGAACACCAGGGCGGCGAACACGTAGCCTTCGGTGGCCATGCCCAACCATTTCGGGTCGGCGGCGGCTTGCTTGACGCTGTTGAGCAGGTCGAACAGGCCGATGATGATCACCAGGCTGGTGTCCTTGAACAGCGCAATAAACGTGTTGACGATGCCAGGGATCACCATCTTCAGGGCCTGCGGCAAAATCACCAGGCCCATGCTGCGCCAGTAACCCAGGCCCATCGCCGCGGCCGCTTCGTACTGGCCCTTGGGAATAGCCTGCAAACCACCGCGCACCACTTCAGCCACATAGGCCGACTGGAACAGGATCACGCCGATCAACGCCCGCAGCAGCTTGTCGATGCCCATGCCTTCGGGCAGGAACAACGGCAACATCACCGAAGACATGAACAGCACGGTGATCAACGGCACGCCGCGCCAGAATTCGATGAAGGTCACGCAGACCACCCGGATCGCCGGCATGTTCGAGCGCCGCCCCAAGGCCAGCACAATGCCCAGCGGCAACGCGCCGGCGATACCGACGGTGGCGATGACCAGAGTCAGCATCAGGCCGCCCCATTGGCTGGTCGCCACGTTGCTCAGGCCAAAGATGCCGCCGTGCAGCAGGAAGTAGGCAATGATCGGGTACAGCACCAGGAAGCCCAGGCCATAGATCGCCTTGCGCGGGAAACGCGAGATGAACAACGGTGCCACGCCGACGATGGCCAGCCACACGGTCAGGTCCACGCGCCAGCGCAGGTCGCCAGGGTAGTAGCCGTACATGAACTGCCCGAAGCGCTGTTGGATAAACACCCAGCACGCGCCCTCTTTCGTGCAATCGGCGCGCGTGGTGCCGACCCAGTTGGCATCAAGGATGGCCCAGTGCAGGATCGGCGGGACGACCAGGTAGATCAGGTAAAACGCCAACAGCGTCAGCAGGGTATTGAGCCAGCTTGAGAACAGGTTGGCGCGCATCCATGCCATCGGCCCGAAGACTTTGCTCGGCGGCGGCATATCAGGTTTGAACGTATGCGAACTCATGTGCGTTTCCTCACCGCTCGATCAGCGCAATGCGCTTGTTGTACCAGTTCATCAGCAGGGAAATGCTGATGCTGATCGCCAGGTACACGCTCATGGTGATGGCAATGACTTCGATGGCCTGGCCGGTCTGGTTGAGCACCGTGCCGGCAAACAGCGAAACCATTTCCGGATAACCGATACCAGCGGCCAGCGAAGAGTTTTTCGCCAGGTTCAGGTATTGGCTGGTCAGCGGCGGAATGATCACCCGCAAGGCTTGCGGGATGATGACCTTGCGCAGCGTCGGCCCCGGGCGCAGGCCCAGGGAGCGCGCGGCTTCGGTCTGGCCGTGGCTGACGGACTTGATGCCCGAGCGCACGATCTCGGCGATAAACGCCGCCGTGTACACCGTCAACGCCAGGGTCAGCGCCAGCAGTTCAGGGATCAGTACCCAGCCGCCGACGAAGTTGAAGCCCTGCAGCTTGGGCATTTCCCAGTGCAGCGGCGCGCCGAAGACCAAGGTGCACAACGCCGGGATCAGGATGAACAGCGCCAGGCCCGCCCAGAACTTGTGGAACGGTACGCCGGTGGCTTCAAAGCGTTTGTTGGCCCAACGCGCCATCAGCACGATCGCCACGATGGCAAGCACCACACTGGCCACAAACGGCCAGAAACCATCAGCGGTCAGCGCGGCCGGCATATTCAGGCCACGGCTGCTGACAAAGAAGGTATCGCCGAAGTTGTGGCTGTTACGCGGCCCCGGCATGGTCAGGAACACCGCGAAGTACCAGAACAGGATCTGCAGCAGCGGCGGGATGTTGCGGAACACTTCCACATACACGGTCGCCAGCTTGTTGATCATCCAGTTGGGCGACAAACGCGCCACGCCGATGATGAAGCCGAGCAGGGTCGCCAGGACCACACCGATCACGGTCACCAGCAAGGTGTTGAGCAGGCCGATGACGAACACCCGGGCATAGCTGTCCGATTCGGTGTAGTCGATCAGGTGCTGAGCGATGCCGAAGCCGGCACTGCGCTCAAGAAAGTCGAAACCCGAGGTAATGCCCCGGTGTTGAAGGTTGGTCTGGGTATTGTTGAACAGGTACCAGCCCAGCGAGACCACCGCCACAATCGTGACGATCTGGAATAGCCACGCACGCACCTTGGGATCGCTGAAGCTGAGCTTCTGCTTGTGTGCGCCGATTTGATTTTGCATGGAGTGCCCCGGAAATAATGGAACAGAACATCACCCGGCGGTTGGCCCACCGGGTGATAGAACCATCAGCGATCAGCGCACAGGTGGTGCGTATTGAATGCCGCCGTTGTTCCACAGCGCGTTCAGGCCACGGTCGATTTCCAACGGGGTGCTCTTGCCCAGGTTGCGCTCGAACACTTCGCCGTAGTTACCGACTTGCTTGACGATCTGTACGACCCAGTCTTTCTTCACTTTCAAGTCTTTGCCGTATTCGCCGTCAGCACCGAGCAGACGCGCGACGTCCGGGTTCTTGGTGGACTTGGCTTCAGCTTCGACGTTCTTCGAGGTGATACCGGCTTCTTCAGCGTTGAGCATGGCGTAGCCAACCCAGCGCACGATAGCCAGCCACTCGTCGTCGCCGTTACGCACGACCGGGCCCAGCGGTTCCTTGGAGATGGTTTCCGGCAGAACCACGTAGTCCTTCGGCGAGGCCAGCTTGCTGCGCTGGGCGAACAGTTGGGACTTGTCGGAGGTCAGCACGTCGCAACGACCCGATTCCAGCGACTTGGCGCTTTCGTCGGAGGTGTCGAAGGTGATGGGGGTGTATTTCAGGTTGTTACCACGGAAGTAGTCGGAAACGTTCAGCTCAGTGGTGGTACCGGCCTGGATGCAGATGGTTGCACCGTCCAGTTCCTTGGCACTTTTAACGCCCAGCTTGTTGTTCACCAAGAAGCCGATGCCATCGTAGTAGGTGATGAAGCCTGGGAATTTCAGGCCCATGCCCGCATCGCGGGAGCTGGTCATGGTGGTGTTACGCGACAGGATGTCGACTTCGCCGGACTGAAGCGCGGTGAAACGCTCCTTGGCGTTCAACTGGCTGAATTTGACCTTGGTGGCGTCGCCAAACACGGCAGCGGCCACAGCGCGGCAATAGTCCGCATCGATCCCGAGGATCTTGCCGCTGGCATCCGGTACCGAGAAACCCGGCAGGCCGTCACTCACGCCACATTGCACAAAGCCTTTCTTCTGTACGGCGTCCAGGGTGGCGCCGGCTTGGGCAAAACCACTGACACCCAGTACAGCGGCCGCGGTTACGATGGCCAGGGTGGATTTCAATACCTTCATTCAAACCTCCAGTTGCTCTTGTTGTGTCGGAGCTAAAACTTCAGCGCACCCTTGTGAGGCGATATTGACCCGTGTTGGCTTTTTTTGGGGCCAAGCAGCATGAAGTTGTCGCAGTAATTCCAGTTGCTATCCCACAGGCGGCAGTCACTGATAGTGTTACCGCCCTAGGAAAGTTCTGACATCGACCTACACATAGCAAGGCGCGTACCAGAGTACCGGCTGAGTCGTTTCAGCCCATGGTCAATAGCAAAACATTCAACCTTGCGACATTCTCTTAACAGATCAACCTGTCGCGCACCGTTCCGATGCACTCAATCGGAGCGCACGCACATAGATGGAGCAACCATGACCGAACCCCTGATTATTCAGCCCGCCAAGCCCGCAGACGCCTGCGTAATCTGGTTGCATGGCCTGGGTGCCGATCGCTACGACTTTTTGCCGGTGGCCGAGGCACTCCAGGAAACCTTGTCGTCGACCCGCTTTGTATTGCCCCAGGCGCCCACTCGCCCGGTGACCATCAACGGTGGTTACGAAATGCCAAGCTGGTACGACATCAAGGCCATGAGCCCGGCCCGTTCGATCAGCCTGGAAGAGCTGGACGAATCAGCCAACATGCTCATGGGCTTGATCGAAACGCAGAAGAGAGGCGGAATAGACGCTTCGCGGGTTTTCCTCGCAGGTTTTTCCCAAGGCGGTGCGGTGGTATTCCACACGGCGTTCAAGCAATGGCAGGGGCCATTGGGCGGCGTAATAGCACTCTCCACCTATGCTCCAACCTTTGGGGATGAGCTGGAGTTATCCGCCAGCCAGCAGCGCATTCCCACCCTGTGCCTGCACGGCCAGTACGACGACGTCGTACAGAACGCCATGGGCCGCAGCGCTTATGAGCATTTGAAAAGCCGTGGTGTCACCGTGACATGGCAGGAATACCCAATGGGCCACGAAGTGTTACCTGAGGAGATACACGACATCGGCACCTGGTTGACCGCCCGCCTGGGCTGAAAGCCAGCGTTTATGTAGCCGTATGACAGACGCACTACGCCGCGCCCGATTCTTGCATTACACTGGCCGGCGTACATTCCTTAACCAATTAATGAGATGACCGTGCTCAAAGCACTTAAGAAGATGTTCGGCAAAAGCGAGGCTGAGCCGCTCGCGCCTGTTCCCAGTGCTCCTGTCCCCACGCCCGGCAGCCGCCATGACGGTCAACAGCCAGGCCGGCCCGCACCTGTCGCCTCGCAAAAAAAGCCAGCGGTGACGCCGCCTGAACAGGCAAAACCTGCCGAGGCCGCCCCCGAGCCGGCGCCCCAGCCAAAAGCACCCCGCCGCGAACGCGCGCCAAAACCGCCTGTCACCCCTTGGAAACTCGAAGACTTCGTCGTCGAACCCCAGGAAGGCAAGACCCGCTTCCACGATTTCAAACTCGCCCCGGAACTGATGCACGCCATCCAGGACCTGGGTTTCCCGTACTGCACGCCGATCCAGGCAGAGGTGCTGGGCTTCACCCTGGCGGGCAAAGACGCCATCGGTCGCGCCCAGACCGGTACCGGCAAGACCGCCGCGTTCCTGATCTCGATCATCACCCAGCTGCTGCAAACCCCGCCGCCGAAAGAGCGCTACATGGGTGAACCGCGCGCACTGATCATCGCCCCGACCCGGGAGCTGGTGGTGCAGATCGCCAAGGACGCCGCCGACCTGACCAAGTACACCGGCCTCAATGTCATGACGTTCGTCGGTGGCATGGACTTCGACAAGCAGCTCAAGCACCTCGAAGCCCGCCATTGCGACATCCTGGTCGCCACTCCGGGCCGCCTGCTGGACTTCAACCAGCGCGGCGACGTGCACCTGGACATGGTCGAAGTGATGGTGCTCGACGAAGCCGACCGCATGCTCGACATGGGTTTTATCCCGCAAGTACGCCAGATCATTCGCCAGACCCCGCCGAAAAACGAGCGCCAGACCCTGCTGTTCTCCGCGACCTTCACCGAAGACGTGATGAACCTCGCCAAGCAGTGGACCACCGACCCGTCCATCGTCGAGATCGAAGCGCTGAACGTGGCCAGCGAAAACGTCGAACAGCACATCTATGCCGTGGCCGGTGCCGACAAGTACAAGCTGCTCTATAACCTGGTCAACGACAACGGCTGGGAGCGCGTGATGGTGTTCGCCAACCGCAAGGACGAAGTGCGCCGCATCGAAGAGCGCCTGGTGCGCGATGGTGTCAACGCCGCGCAACTGTCGGGCGATGTGCCACAGCACAAGCGCATCAAGACCCTGGAAGGCTTTCGCGAAGGCAAGATTCGCGTGCTGGTGGCCACCGACGTGGCGGGGCGCGGGATTCACATCGATGGCATCAGCCACGTGATCAACTTCACCCTGCCGGAAGTGCCGGACGACTACGTGCACCGTATCGGCCGTACCGGTCGTGCAGGCGCGGCAGGTGTGTCGATCAGCTTTGCCGGCGAAGATGACTCGTATCAGTTGCCCTCGATCGAGGCGCTGCTGGGTCGCAAGATCAGCTGTGAGACACCGCCGACGCACTTGCTGCGGGCTGTAGAGCGCAAACGCCCTTAAGCTGAAATGCGATAAAAAATGTGGGAGGGGGCTTGCCCCCTCCCACATTTGATTTCAGCTGATTTTGAGAGAGGTGTTCGGCTGGTTATTTCCAGCGATCGGCAGCAGCGTGATCACTGCTGCGCCCTTCCACCCAGCGCGCGCCTTCAGGGGTGCTTTCCTTCTTCCAGAACGGCGCACGGGTCTTCAGGTAATCCATCACAAACGCACAGGCATCGAACGCGGCCTGGCGGTGGGCGCTGGCGGCCGCCACAAACACAATCGGTTCGCCCGGCTCCAGCGCGCCGATGCGGTGCAGCACTTCGAGCTTGAGCAGCGGCCAGCGTTGTTCGGCTTCGACGGCGATCTTGGCCAGGGCTTTCTCGGTCATGCCGGGATAATGCTCCAGGAACATCCCCGCCACCTCGCGCCCATCGTTGAAGTCGCGTACATAGCCGACAAAACTCACCACTGCGCCCACGCCGACATTCGCCGCATGCATCGCGTTGACTTCGGCACCCGGATCAAACGGCTCGGGCTGCACACGAATGGCCATGCTCAGCCTCCGGTCACGGGCGGGAAGAACGCGACTTCATCCCCGGCGTGCAGCGGTTCGTCGAGATTGCACAGCTCCTGGTTACGGGCACACATCAAGCTGGCTTCGTTGAGCACTTCAAAGCCCGGATCACTGGCCAACGCCTGGCGCACAGCGTCGACGGTGGCGAAGTCGCCCTCCATCTCCAGCGAGTCCAGGCCCACCGCTTCGCTGTAGCGCGCAAAAAACAGTACGTTGATGCTCATGCCTGATCCGCCTTGAAATGCCCGCTTTTACCGCCAAGTTTTTCCAGCAGGCGAATGTTTTCGATGGTCATGCCGCGGTCCACGGCCTTGCACATGTCGTAGATCGTCAGCGCGGCGACACTGGCGGCTGTCAGCGCTTCCATCTCCACGCCGGTCTGCCCGGAGAGTTTGCAGCGCGCCACGATATGCACCGAGTCTGCGCCATCGGCGCTCAGTTCGACCTTGACGCCAGTCAACATCAACGGGTGGCACAGGGGGATCAAGTCACTGGTTTTTTTCGCGGCCTGGATCCCGGCGATGCGGGCCACGGCGAACACGTCGCCCTTGGGATGGGCGCCGTCGACAATCATTTGCAGGGTCTCGGGCAGCATGCGCACCCGCGCTTCGGCCACCGCTTCACGGAACGTCACGGACTTGTCAGTGACGTCGACCATATGGGCGCGACCTTGGGAATCGAGATGAGTCAGCACAGGGATACTCCTGATCAGGAGCACCGATTGTAAACCCAATGCATAACAAATGTGGGAGGGAGCAAGCCCCCTCCCACACTGACCACGTTTACAAATGCGATTCGGCGTATTCGGCCAGAATCGAGCGAGGCACCCCTTGCAGCGCGATATGCACGCCGTTGGGGAAGTCTTTGAAGCGTTCCGTCAGGTAAGTCAGCCCGGAGCTGGTCGCGGACAGGTAGGGGGTGTCGATCTGTGCCAGGTTACCCAGGCACACCACTTTGGAACCGGCGCCGGCACGGGTGATGATGGTTTTCATCTGGTGCGGCGTAAGGTTCTGGCATTCATCGATCAGTATCAGGCTTTGTTGGAAGCTGCGGCCTCGGATGTAGTTGAGGGATTTGAACTGCAACGGCACTTTGCTGAGGATGTAGTCGACGCTGCCATGGGTGTTTTCGTCATCCATGTGCAAGGCTTCGAGGTTGTCGGTGATCGCCCCCAGCCATGGCTCCATTTTTTCCGCTTCGGTGCCCGGCAGGAAGCCGATTTCCTGGTCCAGGCCCTGCACACTGCGGGTGGCGATGATGCGCCGATAGCGCTTGGTCACCATGGTCTGCTCGATGGCGGCCGCCAGGGCAAGGATGGTTTTGCCCGAGCCCGCGGCGCCGGTCAGGTTGACCAGGTGGATGTCCGGATCGAGCAGCGCATACAGTGCCAGGCTCTGGTAGATGTCACGCGGTTTCAGGCCCCAGGCTTCCTGGTGCAACAGGGGCTCCTGATGCAGGTCGAGGATCAGCAGCTTGTCGACCTGGATCTCTTTGATCCAGCCCACGAAGCCCTGTTCGTCGATGATGAATTCATTGATGTGCACGGCCGGCAGGTTGTCGATCAGTTGCACCTGGTGCCAGGTGCGGCCATGGTCCTGACGGGTTTCGACCTTGCTGACACGGTCCCAGAACGAGCCGGTCATGGTGTGATAACCACGGGACAGCATCGACACGTCGTCGACCAGTTGGTCGGTACTGTAGTCCTCGGCAGCGATCCCACACGCTCGTGCCTTGAGGCGCATATTGATGTCTTTGGTCACCAGCACCAGGCGCAAGTCCTTGTCGCGTGCGTGCAGGTCGATCAGTTGGTTGATGATCTTGTTGTCGTTCAGGTTTTCCGGCAGCAGGCTGTTGGGCTCGCTGCGCTTGCTCATCAGGATCGACAGCAAGCCCTTGGGTCCGCTTTTGCCGCGCTGGATCGGCACGCCGACTTCAACATCCTCGGGTGACGCTTCGCCCAGGGTCTTGTCGATCAGGCGGATGGCCTGGCGGCATTCGGCAGCCACGCTGTGGTGCCCGCTTTTGAGTTTGTCGAGCTCCTCAAGCACGATCATCGGGATGGCGACGTGGTGTTCTTCGAAGTTGAGCAGTGCGTTTGGATCGTGGATCAATACATTGGTATCAAGCACATAAAGGATTGGCTGGTCGGAAGAAGGGTTACGTCCATGATCATCCATACTCGGTCACCTTTGTGGGAGCCAGTCGACGCAATACCACAACAGTGCTGCGCCTCGATTCGACCACCGACCGCACCTTGAGTGACATCAAGGGCAGTGCCCACATGAGGAGTCTTGGAAGACGCCACCTGTGTTGCAGGTTTCGGCGATCTGACTTCGTAATACCGCAAAACCCATGACAGGAAAAAGCACTTTGACGGTTTTTTGAAGTTTATTTTTCAGGATGACGAATAGCACTAGCCGAGTGCCAGCTACCCCGTTAAAGTCGGAAGTCCGCCTGCATCGAAATGTCGCACAAAATCTCCCCGTAAACGCCTCATCCCCAACAGGGCCGGGCACTTCATCTTTTCAACGAAACGCCTCGTGACAGTCCTGCCAGCCCAGGCCACTTTGCGCCGTTGCCTGCAGCAACAGCGGCAATGCCACCCGCGCCTTGTCCTGGGTGTCGTGAAACACAATCACCCCTTTGCGCCACAACAGCATCAGCGTCAGTACCCGTTGCGCCGACTCATCGGCCTTGAGTTTGCCCGGCTCGTCCTGGGAGTCGATGTCCCACAACGCCACCTGCAGGCCCTGGGCCTGGAAGAAGCCCTGGCTGTCCGCACGCCGCTGAGCGTAGGGCGGGCGAAACAGCGGTACGTAGTTTTCCGGCATCAGGTTCTGCGCCAGCGATGCACTGCGGGTGATCGAACTCTGCCAGTCGACCCAATGGCTGTGGGAACGGTACTGCCACCCCTGGATGCCGACGCACTGGCCCTGGTACAGCGCCTGCACATCGGCAGCCGAACTACGCTCCACACGGTTTTGCAGGCTGCTGCCGAGCACGAAGAAGGTGGCATTCATCTTCTGCTTGCGCAGGTACTCGGTAAGCCAGTCGGTATTGCCACTGACCGGTGCCGGCCCGCCGTCGAAGGTCAGCAGGAACAGGCGGTCGTTGAGTTCATCGCCATTGCGCTCGTGATCGCCGAAACGCGCGACTTCGCTGCTGATCTGCGGGAACAGCGCGGCCTTGCGCAGCAGCTCGTCCAGATAACGCTCATGGAAAACATGGCTCGGGCCGGCCCAGCCTATATAGAAGGAGTTTTCGCCGACTTCGAACTTGCCCGCCTGCTCGCGCAGATCGTCCATGTTTTCCACCAGGTAGCAGAACGAGGCATCTTCCTCACAGCTCTGCTGGGCGAAGGTGTAGTTCTCCAGCAAGCGCCGCCAGAGCTGGCGACGCAGGTCATCGATGGCCGCCAGGTTGATGATCTTCAGCCCCAGGCGCTGCTTGAGCGCCGCGTCATCCTGGGCTTCGCTGGCGATCAGGCTATGGGCAAACATCAGGATTTCCGCACGCGAAGCCACATCGAACAGCGCCGGGCTGCTGAGCTTTTCGGGCCAGGTGCCACGCTCCAGGCTGGCTACATCCACCGGCGCCGCTTGGGCGCTCATGCAGAACAGGCAAGCGGATAATAAAAGCGCAATTCGCACCAGGGTCTCCTTCTCCAGAGTCGTCGCGCACTATAGCCGATCATTGCAGGAGCGAGCTTGCTCGCGAAATACGTTAACGCTGACGCGGGCATCCTGAATCAACGCGGTGTCTTTTCGTTTTTCGCGAGCAAGCTTGCTCCTACAGAAATCGAGGCATCTATGGGTTTCATAGGTGGAGTCAAAACGCCGCAACCCCTAGAATCCGCGCACGATTACAGGAGACGACTTCATGCTGATGGTGATTTCCCCCGCCAAAACCCTCGACTTCGAGTCAAAGCCGGTCACTGCGCGCTTCACCCAGCCGCAATACCTGGACCATTCCCAGGAACTGATCGAGCAACTGCGTCAGCTGAGCCCGGCGCAGATCAGCGAATTGATGCACGTGTCCGACAAGATCGGCGGCCTCAACGCCGCCCGCTTCGGCAACTGGACCCCGGCCTTCACCCCAGAGAATGCCAAGCAGGCCTTATTGGCGTTCAAGGGCGACGTGTACAGCGGCCTCAACGCCGACACCTTCAGCGATGCCGACTTCAGCTACGCCCAGGACCACCTGCGCATGCTCTCGGGCCTGTACGGCCTGCTGCGCCCCCTGGACCTGATGATGCCGTACCGCCTGGAGATGGGCACCAAGCTCGCCAACGCCCGTGGCAAGGACCTGTACGCCTTCTGGGGCACGCGCATCAGCGAGTGGCTCAACCAGGCGCTGGCCGAACAAGGCGATGACGTGCTGCTCAACCTGGCATCCAACGAGTATTTTTCGGCGGTCAAGCGCACGGCCCTGAACGCGCGGATCATCAATACCGAGTTCAAGGACCTGAAGAACGGCCAGTACAAGATCATCAGCTTCTACGCAAAAAAGGCCCGGGGCATGATGAGCCGTTTCGTGATCCAAGAGCGCATCAATGACCCGGCCCAGCTCAAGCAGTTCGAGGTGCAGGGCTACCGCTTCAATGCAGAGCAGTCCAAGCCGGACAAGCTGGTGTTTTTGCGCGATCACGCACCGGAATAAGGCTTTCGGGCAATGAAATCCACATGTGGGAGGGGCTTGCCCCCTCACACATTTTGGGTGAATTTCAGATCAGGAATAGCCAATTTTTTGGCGTCAAAAAATATTCTGACACTTCTCTAAAATTTCTTTCACTCGACATTCGTCATTTTTTTTCGTAGTGGCACCCCACTTTTTAATTACTAGTGGCAAAAAACTATCCCCGCGCGCCAACTCCCCGTAACTACTGGCCCAAATAGCAAGTGCTATCAATATAGTACCAGTGCCATCTTTGCCAATATTTCAAGAAATTTCCGGAAACAGGATGAGTGGCCCGGAACTTCGTCCTAAAGCACCGCTCATACCACCGGTAACGAAATTCTCTGTTTCTGTAAGAGATGACTTACATGGCCGACCAACGGAAGTAGCGAAGTTGTCACATTGAACTTTGACTCAGGGGTCACTTTACCAACCGATTAGTTAAGAGCGGCGACAAGGATGAATTGCCACGCACTATAGGCCAAGGCTGTGCTTACCCTAATGGGTCAGTGAGATAACCCAAGGCATTGATATTTAAAGGCTTGCAGCCTTTATCAAAGCCCTGCGGCACTGACGCCAGGCCCTTCTCCCAGGAAGGCTGGCTGCATTTGAGGGCAGGCCCCAATAACAAGGCCAAGTTGCGCACAACTTGAGTGCAATAGTTAGTCACTCGTTATTCAACATGCCTGTACGCGGCAAGTCGGCGTCTATTCGCCCAACTTTCGCGGCATTTGTGACGCTTGCAAACATGAACTCCGGCCATCTAATGGCATGTTTTAAATACCGTCTTCAATGACAAAGAGGTAATTGCGATGCGCATCAGCATATTTGGTTTGGGTTACGTCGGCGCAGTCTGTGCCGGTTGCCTGTCTGCCCGTGGCCACGAAGTGGTGGGCGTAGACATCTCCAAGGAAAAGATCGACCTGATCAATGCCGGTAAATCGCCGATCGTTGAGCCGGGTCTGGGCGAACTGTTGAGCCAAGGCATCGCAAACGGTCGCCTGCGCGGTACGACCAACTTCGCCGAAGCGATTCGCGATACGGACCTGTCGATGATTTGCGTCGGCACGCCCAGCAAGAAAAACGGCGACCTGGAACTCAACTACATCGAATCGGTATGCCGCGAGATCGGTTTTGTCCTGCGTGACAAGACCACCCGCCACACCATCGTGGTGCGCAGCACCGTATTGCCGGGCACCGTCGCCAACGTGGTGATCCCGATCCTCGAAGACTGCTCCGGCAAGAAAGCCGGCATCGACTTCGGTGTCGCGGTCAACCCGGAATTCCTGCGTGAATCCACCGCCATCGCCGACTACGACCTGCCACCGATGACCGTTATCGGCGAGTTCGACAAAGCTTCCGGCGACGTCCTGCAGTCGCTGTACGAAGAACTCGACGCTCCGATCATCCGCAAGGACATCGCCGTCGCCGAGATGATCAAGTACACCTGCAACGTGTGGCACGCCACCAAGGTGACCTTCGCCAACGAGATCGGCAACATCGCCAAGGCCGTCGGCGTCGATGGTCGCGAAGTGATGGAAGTGGTCTGCCAGGACAAGACCCTCAACCTGTCCCAGTACTACATGCGCCCAGGCTTCGCGTTCGGCGGCTCCTGCCTGCCCAAAGACGTGCGTGCCCTGACTTACCGCGCCAGCTCCCTGGACGTCGACGCGCCACTGCTCAACTCGCTGATGCGCAGCAACGAATCCCAGGTACAGAACGCCTTCGACATCGTCGCCGGCCACGACAAACGCAAAGTCGCCCTGCTGGGCCTGAGCTTCAAGGCCGGTACCGACGACCTGCGCGAAAGCCCGCTGGTAGAACTGGCCGAGATGCTGATCGGCAAGGGTTACGACCTGAGCATCTACGACAGCAACGTCGAATACGCCCGTGTGCACGGTGCGAACAAAGATTACATCGAAGGCAAGATCCCGCACGTGTCGTCCCTGCTCAATTCGGACTTCGACGACGTGATCAACAACTCCGACGTGATCATCCTCGGCAACCGTGACGAGAAGTTCCGTGCCTTGGCGCATAACGCGCCGGATGGCAAGCAAGTGGTCGACCTGGTGGGCTTCATGTCCAAAGCCACCAGTGTGAGCGGCCGCACCGAAGGTATTTGCTGGTAACAGCGACGGCAAGTTCCGGGCTGCAAGCGTCTTCATCCCCAGCGCTTGCAGCCGGGAACCTCCTTCCCTTCCGGATGACGCTTATGTCCAAGTTAAAACATGTACTACTGCAATCCGCCGGCTGGCTGCTGTTCCTCAGCCTGCTGATGGGACTCGCCCTGCTGCTGCCGGCGAGTACATTCGACTCGGAGTCGAAGAATTTTATTTTCCTGATTGGCGCCGTCGGTATCTGGCGCTACTCGATGGGTGCGACGCATTTCTTTCGCGGCATGCTGTTCCTGTACGTGGTCTACCCCCACCTGCGCCGCAAAGTGCGCAAGCTGGGCAAAGCCGCAGACCCGTCCCATGTGTTCCTGATGGTCACCAGCTTCCGTATCGACGCGCTGACCACAGCCCAGGTGTACAGCTCGGTGATTCGCGAGGCCATCGAGTGCGGCTTCCCCACCACCGTGGTCTGCTCGCTGGTGGAAATGTCCGATGAGCTGCTGGTAAAGAGCCTGTGGGAACGCATGAACCCACCTGACCACGTCAAGCTCGACTTCGTGCGCATCGCCGGTACCGGCAAGCGCGACGGCCTGGCCTTCGGCTTTCGCGCGATCTCCCGCCACCTGCCGGACGAACGTGCCGTGGTCGCCGTGATCGATGGCGACACCGTGCTTGCCGAAGGCGTCGTGCGCAAGACCGTGCCGTGGTTCCAGCTGTTCGACAATGTCGGCGGCCTGACCACCAACGAGTTCTGCGAAGTCCGTGGCGGCTACATCATGAGCGAGTGGCACAAACTGCGCTTCGCCCAACGTCACATCAACATGTGCTCCATGGCCCTGTCCAAGCGCGTACTGACCATGACCGGGCGCATGTCGGTGTTCCGTGCCAGCGTCGTCACTGACCCAGGCTTTATCGCCGATGTGGAAAGCGACTCGCTGCAACACTGGCGCCTGGGCCGCTTCAAGTTTTTGACCGGCGATGACAAGTCCAGTTGGTTCAGCCTGATGCGCCTGGGCTACGACACGTTCTACGTGCCGGACGCCGCGATCAATACGGTGGAACACCCGCCGGAAAAGAGCTTTATCAAGGCCAGCCGCAAGCTGATGTTCCGCTGGTACGGCAACAACCTGCGCCAGAACTCCCGAGCCCTGGGCCTGGGCGTACGTCGGTTGGGCCTGTTCACCAGCGTGGTGCTGTTCGACCAGCGCGTGTCGATGTGGACCTCCCTGCTCGGCCTGACCGTGGCGATCATCGCCACCTTCAAGTACGGCGGCGCGTTCATCCTCGCCTACCTGCTGTGGATCGGCATCACCCGCCTGATCCTCACCCTGCTGCTGTCGTGCTCCGGCCACAAGATCGGCCCGGCCTACCCGGTGATTCTCTATTACAACCAGATCATGGGCGCGCTGGTGAAGATCTATGTGTTCTTCCGCCTTGATCAACAGTCCTGGACCCGCCAGGACACCAAACTGACCCGCGATTTGGCCAGCTTTCAACGTTGGTTCAACACCTGGTCGTCTCGGACCATGACCTTCTCCGCCGGCAGCATCTTCGTCGCCGTGTTGCTGATGATGGTCTGACCCTGCCAAGCCTGAATTAACTCTAGGAAATTGCCCTGATGAACAGCCAAGTAAACGCCAACGTTGTCCACGAATCCGAAGCCCAGCGCCAACATGCCCGGGTCAAAATCCCGGCCAAGCTGCGCTTCTTCAACACTGACCGCACCCAGACCGAAGCACGCGTGATCGACCTGTCCGCCGGCGGCCTGGCGTTCACCGCCACCCAGCCATTGACCGTGGGTGAAGTGCACAAGGGCCGCCTGCAATTCGTCATCGATAACCTCGGCCTGGCCATGGATGTGGAGTTGCAGATTCGCTCCTACGACCGCCAGAGCGGCCGTACCGGTTGCCAGTTCCAGAACCTCGACGCCCAGGATATTTCCACCCTGCGCCACCTGATCACCTCGCACTTGTCCGGCGACATCGTGACCATGGGTGATGTGCTCGCCACCCTGCAACGCGACAACTTCACCAAGGCCCGCAAGGTCAAGGATGGCGGCAGCAACATGAGCGCCTTCGGCCGCCTGCGCGCCGTGACGTTCAGCCTGGCGATCTTCCTCGTGGGCCTGGCGGCGTTCGGGTTTGTCTTCAAGTCGCTGTACGGCATGTACTTCGTTACCCACGCCCAGGCGGGCCTGGTCAGCGTACCCGGCATGAACGTGACCATGCCGCGCGACGGTACCGTGCAAAGCCTGCTCAAAGGTGATGCGGTTGCGGCCAAGGGCGCGCCACTGGCCACCTTCAGCACCAGCATGCTCGACGTACTCAAGGGCCACCTCGACGAAGACCAGCTGCAACCGGCCAAGGTCGAAGAACTGTTCGGCAAGCAAATGACCGGCACCCTGACCTCCCCATGCGACTGCGTCGTGGCCCAGCAACTGGTGGCCGACGGTCAGTACGCCAGCAAGGGCGATGTGATCTTCCAACTGGTGCCACGCGGCAGCCTGGCCAATGTGGAAGCACGCTTCACCTATCGCCAGTTCGCCGACGTACGCCCTGGTACCCCGGTGAGCTTCCAGGTCGCCGACGAAGAGCAGGTCCGCACCGGCACCATCGTCAGCAGCACCAGCCTGAACAGCGCCGACCTGTCCTCCGACATTCGTGTGCAGATCAAGCCGGATGCTCCCCTGGACAGCACCTACGCCGGCCGCCCGGTAGAAGTGACCAGCGACCGTGGCCCCTCCCTGAACTGGCTGATCGATAAAGCCATGGCAGCAGGTCTTTAATCATGAGCGCCCTTCGAACCCTACCGGTGCCCCTGGCGCTGGCCATCGCCCTCGCCGGTTGCGCCGGCCTGCCCGACCAACGCCTGGCCAATGAAGCGCTCAAGCGTGGCGATACCGTCACCGCGCAGCAGAATTACCAGCAACTGGCAGACCTGGGTTACAGCGAGGCCCAGGTGGGCCTGGCCGACATCCAGGTAGGCACCCGCGATCCGGCGCAAATCAAACAGGCCGAAGCCACCTACCGCGCAGCGGCGGATACCTCGCCGCGTGCCCAGGCCCGTCTCGGTCGCCTGCTGGTGGCCAAGCCAGGCTCTACCGAAGCCGAACACCATGAAGCCGAAGGCCTGTTGAAAAAAGCCTTTGCCAATGGCGAAGGCAACACCCTGATCCCGCTGGCGATGCTGTACCTGCAATACCCGCACAGTTTCCCCAACGTGAATGCCCAGCAGCAGATCAACAAATGGCAGGCGGCCGGTTACCCGGAAGCCGGTCTGGCCCAGGTGCTGCTGTATCGCACCCAGGACACCTACGACCAGCACCTGGATGACGTAGAGCGCATCTGCAAAGCCGCGCTGAACACCACCGACATCTGCTACGTCGAACTGGCCACGGTCTACCAGAAAAAAGCCGAGCCGGAAAAACAAGCCGAGCTGCTCAAGCAAATGGAAGCCGGCTACAGCCGTGGCACCGTCACCGCACAGCGCGTCGACAGCGTCGCCCGCGTGCTGGGCGATGCAACCCTGGGCAAGACCGACGAGAAGACCGCCCAGGCCCTGCTGGAAAAAATCGCCCCCGGCTACCCCGCTTCCTGGGTCAGCCTGGCGCAACTGCTCTACGACTTCCCGGAACTGGGCGACGTCGACCAGATGATGAAGTACCTGGACAACGGCCGCGCCGCCGACCAGCCGCGCGCCGAGCTGTTGCTGGGCAAGCTCTACTACGAAGGCAAGTGGGTGCCGGCGGACGCCAAGGCGGCCGAAGCGCATTTCGAAAAAGCCGTAGGCAAGGAAGTGGCCGCCGATTACTACCTCGGCCAGATCTACCGCCGTGGCTACCTGGGCAAGGTGTACTCGCAAAAAGCCCTGGACCATTTGCTCACCGCCGCGCGTAACGGCCAGAACAGCGCCGACTTCGCCATCGCCCAGTTGTTTTCCCAAGGCAAGGGCACCAAGCCCGACCCACTGAACGCCTATGTCTTCAGCCAGTTGGCTAAAGCCCAGGACACGCCAGAGGCCAATGAGTTGGCGACGCAGCTCGAAGCCCCGCTGACGCCGGAACAACGCGCCGAAGGCCAACGCCTGGTGCAACAGGAACTGGCCGCGCGCGGCACCCTGGCCCAAAGCACGCTGCAACTGCACGCCCTGCAAGAAGAAGACGGCGAGGAATCCCTATGAAGCTCAATCCATTCGTGCAGGCCGGCATCGGCCTGACCTTTGCCCTGCTGTGGTCGTGCCCGACCCTGGCCGCACTGACTGAAACCAAGAATTTCGGCATGGACGTTAAAATCACCGGCCAGTCCGAAGACGACCGCGACCTGGGCACCCAGAAAGGCGGCGACGTCAACGGCATCGGCCTCGACCTGCGCCCGTGGATCTACGGCGAAAGCGGCAACTGGAGCGCCTATGCCATGGGCCAGGCGGTTGCTTCGAGCGACATTATCGAGACCGACACCCTGCAACAGTCGGCGGATGACGAAAACCAGCAAACCACCAACGACGACCGCAAGACCAAGAAAAACTACTTGGCCATGCGCGAGTTCTGGGTCGGCTACAGCGGCTTCACGCCCTACCCTGGCGAGATCCTCAAGCTCGGTCGCCAACGCCTGCACAATGACGACGGCCAATGGCGCGACACCAATATCGAAGCGCTGAACTGGACCTTCGACACCACCTTGCTCAAGGCCAATGTCGGCGCAGCCGAACGCTTCAGCGAATACCGCACCGACCTCAAGGAACTGTCGCCCGAGGACAAGGACCGCCAGCACTTCTACGCCGACGCGTCCTACCAGTGGACGCCGGGGCAGTGGATCGGCCTGCGCGGTCACCATACCCATGACGACGGCAAGCTCGACTATCCCGAGCCGGGCGTGCCCACCGACTCGTTGGACAAGCGCGAAAACGGCGACCTGACCTGGCTTGGCATCGAAGCCAACAGCGACGCCTACAACTGGCGTAACACCAACACCGTCAACTACTGGGCCAGCGTCACCGGCATGCAGGGCAACCGCGACACGGTCAATGCCTTGAACGCCGACGGCACCCGCCCGACCAACGCCAAGCGCAGCGATGACCTAAATGGCTGGGCCACCGACCTGGGTGTGCGCCTGCGCCTTGACCCGCAGTGGCAAGTGGGCGCCGCCTATTCGCGTGCCAGTGCCGAATACGAGCAGAACGGCCTGCAAAGCAACCGTTCGAACTGGACCGGTACCCAGTCCCGCGTCCACCGTTTCGGCGAAGCATTCCGCGGCGAAATGAACAACATGCAATCCATGAGCCTGTTCGGTTCCTGGCAGCTGCGCGAGGACTATGACGCCAGCCTGGTGTACCACAAGTTCTGGCGCGTCGACGGCAACAAGCCGGTCGGCAGCAACGGCATCGACGCCGTGCAGAACAACACCGATGACGTGACCGGCGCGATCCTGTCCAGCACGTCCCTGCCCCTGGAAGACGGCAAGAAAGACCTGGGCCAGGAGATGGACCTGGTGGTCACCAAGTACTTCAAGACCGGCCTGCTGCCGGCTGGGCTCAGCCATTCGATCGACGAACCGTCGGCCCTGGTGCGCTTGCGTGCAGGTGTGTTCAAACCGGGCGACGCCTATGGCAGCCAAGTCGACTCGTACATGCATCGCGCCTTTGTCGACGTGATTTGGAAGTTCTGATGGGAGCCCGCGCAATGATTGCTCACCCCTTCACAGGCAGATGCCTGCTGGTGACCGCGATGCTGATGGCCAGTGCCACAGCGTTCGCCGATACCGCGCAGCCGGTCAAGGCGCCGACCATCGCCAAAGAACTGCAACAGGCCAAGACCTACACCATCTCCAGCCCGCCGACCGCGCCGCTGGAAATGGCCAAGCCTGCCCTGCCGGACCTGTCGGGCTACACCGCCGCGGCGATGGAAAAGAAAATCGTCAGAACCAAGCCGGGCAAGATCAGCATCCGCCGCATGATGCAGGAAGACGCCCTGAAGGACTTCATCGGCGGCGACAACAAGATGGCCGAATGGGTGGTGCGCCAGCACGGCATTCCCCAGGCCATTTTTGTCGACGACGGCTACATGAACCTCAAGGACCTGCTGGGTAAAGTGCCCAAGCAGTACCTGAGCGAAACCTCGCCGGGCGTGTTCCTGGCCAAGCTGCCGATCGTGGTCGGGCGCAAGGGCATCCTGGAAATCGACAAGAAGACCCAGGAGCTGCGCCTGTCCCAGGAAGCCGGCTCGTTCCTGATCAACGACGGCCAACTGTTTGTGCGCGATACCAAGGTCACCGGCTGGAGCGAAAAAGCCAATGGCCCGGCGCTGTTCACGTCGCCCAAGGCGTTCCGCCCGTTCCTGCTGTCCTGGGGCGGCACCGAGACCTACATCTCCAACACCAAGATGGCCAGCTTCGGCTACGCCAACAGTAAGTCGTACGGGGTGAGTATTTCCCAATACACGCCGAACATGGCCAAGGTACTCAAGCGTCCTGAGCCGACCGGCTGGATCATCGACTCCGAGTTCTCGGACATGTGGTACGGCTTCTACTGCTACGAGACCACGGGCTTTGTGCTCAAAGGCAACACCTATAAAGACAACATCGTCTACGGCATTGACCCCCATGACCGTTCCCACGGCCTGATCATCGCGGACAACACCGTCTACGGCACCAAGAAGAAGCACGGCATCATCATTTCCCGGGAAGTGAACGACAGCTTCATCTTCAATAACCGCAGCTACGACAACAAGCTGTCGGGGCTGGTGATCGACCGTAACAGCGTGAACAACCTGATCGCCGACAACGAGATCTACCGCAACCACACCGACGGCATCACCCTCTATGAGAGCGGCGACAACCTGCTGTGGGGCAACAAGGTGATCAGCAACCGTCGTCACGGCATCCGGGTCCGTAATAGCGTGAACATCAAGCTGTACGAAAACACCTCGATGGCCAACGGCCTGACCGGCGTGTACGGCCACATCAAGGATTTGACCGACACCGACCGCGACATCGCCCTCGACCCGTTCGATGCCAAGGTCTCGCTGATCGTGGTCGGCGGTGAGCTGGCCGGTAACGGCAGCGGACCGCTGTCGATCGACTCGCCGTTGAGTATCGAGCTGTATCGCGTGTCGATGCTGGCGCCGACCAAATCCAGCGGCATCAGCTTCTCCGGCGTGCTGGGCGATCGTCAGGAAGAAATTCTCGACCTGCTGGTGCGCCAGCAGAAAGCCGTGCTGATCGACCCTGTCGAACGCCAGACCGAAATGCAGGACTGAGGATGACCCTTATGCACCCACACATGATCAAACTGCTGAGCCTCTCGGGTCTGACCCTCGGCCTGCTCGCGGCCAGCCAGGGCGTGCGCGCCGATGAAGTCAAGGCTCCGACCTTTACCGCCGAGCCGTGCTGCAGCCTGTGCCCGGCCGCCCACGACGCGAAGAACTACACCACGCGCTACCAGCAGAACTTCACCACCCTGGTACAAGCCCAGGGCGACTGGCTGTTCCGTACCCAGGAAGACCTGCGCACCGAATTCGACACCAGCCCCGCCGGCTACAAACGCATGCAACAACTGCACGATGCGTTCAAGGCCAAAGGCGTGGAACTGGTGGTGGTCTACCAGCCGACCCGTGGCCTGGTGAACCGCAACAAGCTCAACCCGGCAGAAAAAGCCTCGTTCGATTTCGACAAGGCCCTGAGCAACTACAAGACCATGCTCGGCCGCTTCGCCAAGATGGGCTACGTGGTGCCGGACTTGTCGCCGTTGACCAACGAGCAACTGCCGGACGAATTGCCGGCCCACGATTTCTACTTCCGTGGCGACCAGCACTGGACCCCCTATGGCGCCCAGCGCACCGCGAAAATCGTCGGTGCCAAAGTGCGCGCGATGCCGGAGTTCGCCGATATTCCCAAGCGTGAGTTCGAGACCAAGCGCTCCGGACGCATGGGCAAGACCGGTACCCTGCACAACATGGCCGGGCAACTGTGCGGCACCAGCTACGCGATCCAGTACATGGACCAGTTCACCACCGAGCCCAAGGGCGAAGCGGGCGACGGCGACCTGTTCAGCGATTCGGGCAACCCGCAGATCACCCTGGTCGGCACCAGCCACAGCGGCAAGAACTACAACTTCGCCGGCTTCCTCGAAGAGGAAATCGGTGCCGACATCCTCAACGTCGCCTTCCCCGGCGGTGGTTTGGAAGGTTCGATGATCCAGTACCTGGGCAGCGATGAATTCCAGAAAACCCCACCGAAAATCTTGATCTGGGAATTCTCGCCGCTGTATCGCCTCGACCAGGAAACCATCTACCGCCAGATGATGGCGCTGCTGGACAACGGCTGTGAAGGCAAGACCGCGCAGATGAGCGCCAGCACCACCTTGAAACCCGGCAAGAACGAATTGCTGGTTAACAGTTCGAACAAAGACCTGCGCAATGCCAACCATCAGGTCGATATCCGCTTCGCCGATCCCTCGGTGAAAACCTTGCAAGCCACCCTCTGGTACATGAACGGGCGCCACGAGGACATCAAGATCGAGAAACCCGAAACATCCGATACAGACGGGCGTTTCGCCTTTGAACTGCGCACCGATGAAGACTGGGCCTCGCAGAACTTGCTGGCCGTGGAAGTGCAGGGCCCCGAAGCGGGCGCTGCCGCGCAGAAGGTCGAAGCGAAAATTTGCACACGCAACGTATTCCCAAGCGGCGGTCAGAAGACTGCCTCACTCGGGCAATGAGGTTACCTATGCAGAAGTTACTGATTCCATCGTTACTGGGCCTGGCGATCTTCGCCGGCGCGGCCAGCGCCGCCGCGCCACTGCGTCCACCCCAGGGCTACTTCGCACCGATTGAAGCGTTCAAGACCGGCGATTTCAAGAATGACTGCGATGCCATGCCCACGCCGTACACCGGCCCGCTGCAATTTCGCAGCAAGTACGAAGGCTCCGACAAGGCCCGCTCCACGCTGAATGTGCAGTCGGAAAAAGCCTTTCGCGACAGCACCGCCGACATCACCAAGCTGGAAAAAGACACCAGCAAGCGCGTGATGCAGTTCATGCGCGACGGTCGTCCGGAGCAGTTGGAATGCACGCTCAACTGGTTGACCAGCTGGGCCAAGGCTGACGCGTTGATGTCCAAGGACTTCAACCACACCGGCAAGTCCATGCGCAAATGGGCACTGGGCAGCATGGCCTCGGCCTATGTCCGCCTGAAGTTCTCCGACTCGCATCCGCTGGCCAACCACCAGCAGGAATCGCAACTGATCGAAGCCTGGTTCAACAAGCTGGCGGACCAGGTGGTCAGCGACTGGGACAACCTGCCGCTGGAAAAAACCAACAACCACTCCTACTGGGCCGCCTGGTCGGTGATGGCAACCTCCATCGCCACCAACCGTCGCGACCTGTTTGATTGGGCCGTGAAGGAATACAAGGTCGGCGTCAACCAGGTCGATGACCAGGGCTTTTTGCCCAACGAGTTGAAGCGTCAGCAACGCGCCCTGTCGTACCACAACTACGCGCTGCCGCCGCTGTCGATGATCGCCAGTTTTGCCCTGGTCAACGGGGTTGACCTGCGCCAGGAAAACAACGGCGCGCTCAAGCGCCTGGGCGACAAGGTGCTGGCCGGGGTCAAGGATCCAGAGATCTTCGAACAGAAGAACGGCAAGGAACAGGACATGAAGGATCTCAAGGAAGACATGAAATTCGCCTGGCTCGAACCCTTCTGCACCCTCTACACCTGCGCGCCGGATGTACTCGAACGCAAGCACGGGATGCAACCGTTCAAGACCTTCCGCCTCGGCGGCGACCTGACCAAGGTCTACGACCCAGCACACGAAAAAGGCAACAAAGGTTCCTGAGCGAAACACAACTCACCTGTAGGAGCGAGCTTGCTCGCGAAGGACTCACAGGCACCGCGTCTCTTCAGGTGCCACGCGTCATCGTTAACGACCTTCGCGAGCAAGCTCGCTCCTACAGGGGGGCGCGAATGCAATACAACCTCCCCCGACATCGTGGGGGGTTTGGGGGGGCTCTGGCCCTTGACTGTTGGTTAAACATGGAGAGATCGGGATGGTTTTCTCGTCCAATGTGTTCCTGTTTCTGTTCTTGCCGATCTTTCTCGGCTTGTACTACTTGAGCGGGCAACGCTATCGCAATCTGCTGCTGCTGATTGCCAGCTACGTGTTCTACGCCTGGTGGCGAGTGGACTTCCTGGCGCTGTTCGCGGCCGTCACGCTGTGGAACTACTGGATCGGCCTCAAGGTTGGTGCAGCCGGCGTGCGTACCAAGCCGGCCCAACGTTGGCTGCTGCTTGGCGTGGCCGTCGACCTGTGCATCCTCGGCTACTTCAAGTACGCCAACTTCGGTGTCGACAGCATCAACGTGATGATGAAGTCGGTGGGTCTCGAGCCGTTCATCCTCACCCACGTGCTGCTGCCGATCGGGATCTCGTTCTACATCTTCGAGTCCATCAGCTACATCATCGACGTGTACCGTGGCGATACCCCGGCGACGCGCAACCTCATCGACTTTGCGGCGTTCGTGGCGATCTTCCCGCACCTGATCGCCGGCCCGGTGTTGCGTTTCCGCGACCTGGCCGACCAGTTCAATAACCGCACCCATACCCTCGACAAGTTCTCCGAGGGCTGCACGCGGTTCATGCAGGGTTTCATCAAGAAGGTGTTTATCGCCGACACCCTGGCGGTGGTGGCGGACCATTGCTTTGCCCTGCAAAACCCCACCACCGGCGACGCCTGGCTTGGCGCGCTGGCCTATACCGCGCAGCTGTACTTCGACTTCTCCGGCTACAGCGACATGGCCATCGGCCTGGGCTTGATGATGGGTTTCCGCTTCATGGAAAACTTCAAGCAGCCGTACATCAGCCAGTCGATCACCGAGTTCTGGCGGCGCTGGCACATCAGCCTGTCGACCTGGCTGCGTGACTACCTGTACATCACCCTGGGCGGCAACCGCAAAGGCACGCTGACCACTTACCGCAACCTGTTCCTGACCATGCTGCTCGGTGGCCTGTGGCACGGTGCGAACATCACCTACATCGTGTGGGGTGCCTGGCACGGCATGTGGCTGGCGATTGAGAAAGCCATCGGCCTCAACACCGCACCACGCAGTTTCAATGTTGTCCGTTGGGCCTTCACCTTCCTGCTGGTGGTGATGGGCTGGGTCATCTTCCGCTCCGAAAACCTGCATGTGGCCGGCCGTATGTACGGCGCGATGTTCAGCTTTGGCGAGTGGTCGCTCTCGGAACTCAACCGCGCCAACCTCACGGGCCTGCAAGTGGCAACCCTGGTGGTGGCGTACGCAACCCTGGCGTTCTTCGGCCTGCGCGACTTCTACACCAACCGCCCCGCCGAAAAAACCAAGCCGGCAGACCCAAGCCTGATCAAGGCCGTGCCTGGCGATGACCCGGGCAGCATCCACCAGCCTGGTTTCACCGTGGGTAAAGACGCCGCTGTGCAACCGGCCTACTGGACCGCTGACTGGCCACGCTACGCCATGCGCGCCGCGGTGCTGCTGCTGTTCGTGGCATCGATCCTGAAACTATCGGCGCAGAGCTTCTCGCCGTTCCTTTACTTCCAATTCTGAGGGAGCCGACCATGACCCGTTCATTCCGCGTCCTCTATATCGCACTGTTCCTGCTGGTGCTGCTGGCCCTGGGCGCCTGGTCGATGCGCAGTTTCTTCGGCTTCAGCACCAACGCTGATGCGACCGTGCTCAACGGTCGCTGGACCAAGGCCGTCGAGACGCACTACGACGACCAGTTCCCGATCAAGCGCATCGGCACCAACCTCTGGGCCGCGCTGGACTACAAGCTGTTCAATGAAGGCCGCCCTGGCGTGGTGCTGGGTCGCGATCACTGGCTGTACAGCGACGAGGAGTTCAACCCCGCCGTCAACGAAGACCAGAACCTGGAAGGCAACTACGCCCTGGTCGAAGGCGTGCGCCAGAAACTCAAGGCCCAAGGCATTGAGCTGGTGATGGCGATCATTCCGGCCAAGGTACGCCTGTACCCGGAACACCTGGGCGAAGTGAAACCGGCGAGTATCCACGCCAACCTGTACCAGGACTTCCACGCCCGTGTCGCCGCCGACCACATCATCGCCCCAGACCTGCTGGGCCCGCTGCAACAGGCCAAGCTGGGCGGCAAGCAAGTGTTCCTGCGTACCGACACCCACTGGACGCCGGACGGCGCCGAAATCGCCGCCAAGCAGTTGGCTAAAACCATTGCCGACAAAACCCCACTGAACGGCGAACCGCAGCGCTTTGTCACCGAAGCCGAAAAGACCGAACCGCATAAAGGCGACCTGCGTCTGTTCCTGCCCCTGGACCCACTGTTCGAAAACCTGATGCCACCGAAGGAGCCGTTGGAAAAACGCGTGACGCACCTGGCCGAAACCAAGGGCGACGACGCACTGTTCACCGACAGCGAAACCCCGGTAGCACTGGTGGGCACCAGCTACAGCGCCAACCCCAACTGGAACTTCGTCGGTGCGCTCAAGCAAGCCCTGGGCAGCGACGTGGTCAGCTACGCCGAAGACGGCCACGGCCCGATCCTGCCGATGCTCAGCTACCTGAAAAGTGACGACTTCAAGAACAGCCCGCCACAAGTGCTGATCTGGGAGTTTCCTGAACGTTATCTGCCCGTGAATAACGAAATCGGTGATGCCGACCCATCGTGGGTTGCGCAACTTAAACAAGCCGGTTCGCGCCAACAAAACATGGCACTGAACACCCCAGTTAAACACCAAAAATCCGAGACGCCCGACCGGGCGCAAAACTGAAAGAGAGGTAACTCACATGACTTTCACTACTACTCCGCGTCGTCTCGCCAAGACCCTGGCACTGGTTGCCGGCATGAGCGTTGTATCGATGTCTGCCTTCGCCGGTGGTGACGCCGCCCTGTACGGCCCTGTCGCACCGAAAGGCTCCAGCTTCGTGCGCGTCTATAACGCCTCCAACCAGGAAGTCAGCGCGACAGTTGGCAGCACCAACCTCAACGAAGTGGCCCCACTGGCCAGCAGCGACTTCAGCTTCATGCCCGGCGGCGACTACAGCGCCAAGGTCGGCAGCCAGACCGTACCGGTCAAGCTCGCCGCCGATCACTACTACACCCTGGTCAACAACAGCAGCGGCCAGCCTCAGCTGATCGAAGAACCGCCGTTCAAGAACAAGCAGAAATCCCTGGTGCGCGTACAGAACCTCAGCGACAAGGCCCTGACCCTGAAAACCGCTGACGGCAAGACCGAAGTGGTCAAGTCCGTGGCGGCCAAGGGCCGTGGCGAGCGTGAAATCAACCCGGTGAAGGTGAGCCTGGCGTTGTATGACGGTGACAAGAAAGTCGGCGATGTGAAGCCGGTTGCGTTGGAGCGCGGTGAGGCAGCGGTGCTGTACGTCACCGGCTCCGGTAGCAGCCTGTCGCCAGTGTGGGTGAAACGCCCCGTGTCGACCCGCTAACTATTTCTCGGACTGACGCCCCCCCACTGTAGGAGCGAGCTTGCTCGCGAAAATCGCCAATGATGACGCGGAAATTCTGGATGTACGCGGTGTCTGGGAGTTCTTCGCGAGCAAGCTCGCTCCTACAGAGGACAGAGGCGTCAGTTCGGACCGAGACAAAAACAAGAGTGAAACGACAAACCTTCGTAGCTCTGACCCAAATTGATTCAAGGAGAAACACATGATCCCAGTAATCCTTTCCGGTGGTAGCGGCTCACGTCTTTGGCCGCTTTCCCGTAAACAGTTCCCGAAACAATTCCTGGCTCTGACCGGCGAGCACACGCTGTTCCAGCAAACCCTGGAACGCCTGGTATTCGAAGGCATGGACGCGCCGATCGTGGTCTGCAACAAAGACCACCGTTTCATCGTCAACGAGCAACTGAGCGCGCGCAAGCTGGAAAGCCAGCGCATCCTGATGGAACCCTTCGGCCGCAACACCGCGCCGGCCGTGGCCCTGACCGCGATGATGCTGGTCAACGAAGGCCGCGACGAATTGATGCTGGTCCTGCCCGCCGACCACGTGATCGACGACCAGAAAGCCCTGCAACGCGCCCTGGCCCTGGCCACCGTGGCTGCCGAGCGAGGCGAGATGGTGCTGTTCGGCGTGCCGGCGACCCGCCCGGAAACCGGCTATGGCTACATCAAGTCCACCAACGATTCGCTGCTGCCCGAAGGCGTGAGCCGCGTGCAACAGTTCGTGGAAAAACCCGATGAAAAACGCGCCATCGAGTTCGTCAAAAGCGGCGGTTACTTCTGGAACAGCGGCATGTTCCTGTTCCGCGCCAGCCGTTTCCTCGAAGAGCTGAAAAAACACGATCCGGACATCTACGACACCTGCGTGCTGACCCTGGAACGCAGCGAGCAGACCGCCGATACCGTGACCTTCGACGAAGCCACCTTCGCCTGCTGCCCGGACAACTCCATCGACTACGCCGTGATGGAAAAAACCCAACGCGCCTGCGTGGTACCGCTGAGTGCCGGCTGGAGCGACGTGGGTTGCTGGGCCTCGCTGTGGGCGGTCAACGATAAAGACATCAACGGCAACGTCACCAAGGGCGACGTCGTGATCCAGGACAGCAAGAACTGCATGATCCATGGCAACGGCAAGCTGGTATCGGTGATCGGCCTGGACAACATCGTGGTAGTGGAAACCAAGGACGCGATGATGATTGCCCACAAGGACAAGGTCCAGGGCGTCAAGCAGATGGTCGCGACCCTCAACGAACAGGGCCGCAGCGAAACCCAGAACCACTGCGAAGTCTACCGTCCGTGGGGCTCCTACGACTCGGTGGACATGGGCGGGCGCTTCCAGGTCAAGCACATCTCGGTCAAGCCGGGCGCATGCCTGTCGCTGCAGATGCACCACCACCGCGCCGAACACTGGATCGTGGTCAGCGGCACGGCCGAAGTGACCTGTGACGAGAACGTGTTCCTGCTCACCGAGAACCAATCCACCTACATCCCGATCGCCTCGGTGCACCGCCTGCGCAACCCGGGCAAGATCCCGCTGGAGATCATCGAAGTGCAATCGGGTAGCTATCTGGGCGAAGACGATATCGAGCGGTTTGAAGATATCTACGGTCGCTCGACGCCGGTTGAACGTGGCGTGTCGGTGAAAACTATCGCGCAGTAAAACAGTCGTACAAGAAGCCCTCGCCCAACCCATTGCGTCCTCTATCCGCAGTGGGTTGGGTGGGGGCTTTTTGTTTGGGATTTGTGCTGGCTGTGAGGGCCTCATCGGGGGCAAGCCCCCTCCCACCTTTGATCTGTGAATACATTCAAGTGTGGGAGGGGGCTTGCCCCCGATGAGGCCCACCCGGCCACCACAGCACTCAAGGTAGCCAATCCCACCTACGCTTAAGTTAGGATGCTCGTTCCCTATTCGAGGTGGTCTCCATGTTCTTCGGCGTTCTCCTGATCATCACCTGGTTGATCCTCCTGCTGCGCTACCCGGCCAAGGCGCTGCCGGTATCGCTTGCCGCCGCTGCCGGCCTGGGCCTTGTCGCGGTCTGGGTGGTCTGGCTGGACAACCGCGAAGCCTCGCAACTGGCGCGCTTGGAGTTGCGCATCAGCTACGCGCCGCAGGAATGCCCCGCCGACCGCCCACTGAAACTGACCCTGAACAACGGCAACGACGTACCGCTGACCGAACTGCGCTGGCGCGTCGCCGCCTATGCGCCGGGTGACACGGTCAACCTGGCCGATAACGTCTACGCGGCCCCCCGCTATCGTGGCCCCGGCGAGTTGCAGGCCGGCGCCACCTGGGACGACTGCCTGCCCACCCCGCCCCTGCGCCCCGGCTATCGCCCGCAAACCCTGGAATTTCGCGCCGAGCACCTGCAAGGCAGTTTCTCGGACTGACAAAGGACTGATCCATGCCCAACGTACTGATCACCGGTTGCTCCAGCGGTATTGGCCGCGCCCTGGCCGATGCCTTCAAATCCGCCGGCTTCAACGTGTGGGCCAGCGCCCGCCGCCCGGAAGACGTCACCGCCCTCGCCGCCGCGGGTTTCAATGCCGTCGAACTCGACGTCAACGACAGCGCCGCATTGCAGCGCCTGGCCGAACAACTGGGCGAGCTGGATGTGCTGGTCAACAACGCCGGCTACGGCGCCATGGGCCCGCTGCTCGACGGTGGTACCGAGGCGATGCAGCGCCAGTTCGAGACCAATGTATTTGCCCTCGTCGGCGTGACCCAGGCGCTGTTCCCGGCCCTGCGCCGCAGCAAAGGCCTGGTGGTGAATATCGGCAGCGTTTCCGGCGTATTGGTCACGCCGTTCGCTGGCGCCTACTGCGCCTCCAAGGCGGCGGTGCATGCGCTGAGCGATGCATTGCGCATGGAACTGGCGCCGTTTGGCATCCGCGTGATGGAAGTGCAGCCCGGCGCCATTAATACAAGCTTTGCAAAAAACGCCGGGGCCCAGGCTGAGCTGTTGATCAACGAACAATCGCCGTGGTGGCCGTTGCGCGAGGGTATCCGGGCACGCAGCCAGGCCTCCCAGGACAAGCCCACCCCGGCCAGCGTGTTTGCAGCGGATGTGCTCAAGGCCGTGCAACAACCACAGCCGCCGCGCCTGTTGCGCGCGGGCAATGGCAGTCGGGCGTTGCCGTTGATGGCGGCGTTGTTGCCCAAAGGATTATTGGAAACCGTGTTGAAAAAACGCTTTGGTTTGAATAGGAGTTTGTAAATGATCGACTACAGCGACTTTTTCGAGGAAGTGATCCAGACCCATGTCGAGATCGAACAATGGTTTGCCGGCGTGGCGCCTGAAGACACCCTGCCGAGGCTGCTCGCGCGCTTCTCGCCGGAGTTCAGCATGATTGCGCCCTCCACCGGCACACGCATGAACGCGGCAGGGGTCAAGTACCTGTTCACCCGCCTGGGCGGGCAGCGGCCAGGGTTGAAGATCACCTTGAGCGAACTGATCGGCATTGACCGGCATGCACGCGGCGCCGTCGTCAGTTACCGCGAACATCAGATCGACGACAGCGGCACCCAGACCGATCGCCGGGCCACGGTGGTATTCGAGAAACAGGCCAGCGGCGCGCTGTTGTGGCGTCATTTGCACGAGACGTACTGCCAGGCCTGAACCCACAGGCAACACCCCGCCAATACGCGCGCAAGCTCCCCCCACGCTTGCGCGCGCAGCCCATCGCCCTGAGCCCCCCTCATGGGTGTCAATACAATTTCGCTACAGAACTGAACGGACACTCTCGATAGAGTCACGCGCTGACTTCTGACGCAACGCGCTCAGACCTCATGCCTGCTTGTCGTTGATCGCTGTCCGCATCGATTCAGCACAGCCGTTCCGGTACCTCTTGGGTGACCCCTATCAAGCCTTCAAACACATCGCGCGCCTGTCGGACGCTGCTCACACTGTCACTGGGGTTAACTGCGGTGACAGGCTGTTCGGTCGCGCCTCTGCCCGCGTTGAAACCGCCCGCGCCCGAGGCATGGCGCAACGCACCGTCCCCTCTGGCGCCGGCCAGGCCCGACCTCAATCGGTGGTGGCAGGCATTCAATGATCCTGAACTCGATACCCTGGTGGATCAGGCACTGCAAAACAACCTCGACGTCGCCGCCGCAGTCGAGCGCCTGCGGGCTGCGCGTGTGTTGAGCCAACATGCGCAAGCCCCCTATCTGCCCTCGCTCGGGATCAAGACCCACGACGCGATAAGCCCGGACACCAGCAGTTCGTACTTCTTGATCGGCTTCGATGCGCAGTGGGAACTGCCACTGTTCGGGGCCAGGCAGAGCGCGGATCGCATCGCTGAGGGTAACCAGGCGCTGGTGGCCGCCGACTTGCGCAGCGTCCAGGTGTCGCTGGTCGCCGAGGTCACCCGGCAGTGGGTTGAGCTGCGTTCGGCGCAACAAGCCGAACGCGCGCTGACGGCCATTCGTGACGCGCAGCAGGAAAAACTGGCGCTGCTGCGTGTGCGCGAGCAGCTTGGCCTGGCGCCGCACGCTGACGTGGCGGACGCCGAGGCTGAACTGGCGCGGGCCGAGAGGCAACTGAGCGCGCCACAACAACAGATCCAACGCCATGTGCAGCAGTTGGCGCTGTTGGCCGGTCGCCCCGGGCCCGACCCTCGCTGGCTGAAGCCCGGACCACAGCCCGCACTCGGCCAATGGCAACTCAACAGCGTGCCCGCGGACCTGCTGCGCACACGCCCGGAAATTACCAACGCCGAGGCCGAGGTGCTCGTGGCCGCCGGGGAGTTGGGGATGAGCCGTGCCGATATCTACCCGCACCTCAGCCTGGGCGCCTCATTGCAGTGGTCGCTGAACATTGCCAGCAACCGCAAGCACACGCCCAACGGCAACAGCATTTTCTCCGCAGGGCCGGGGATCAGTATCCCGTTGTTCGACTGGGGCCAACGTGTCGCCACCGCGCGCGCCAAAGGCCACCTGTTGCAGGCCGCGGTTCTGGCTTATCGCCAGGCGGTGTTGCAAGGCGTCGCCGAAGCCGAAATCGCCCTGAGTGACCTCGAACAAACGCGCCTGCGCGAGCACGCCTCGCGCCAGGCCCAGAGGGCGACACAGACCCACCTGGAGGCCTTGCAACACCGGGCACGCCTGGGGCTCATGAGCCCACTGGAGCTGACGACCGCCAACGTGCAGGCGCTCCAAACCATGCAACAGGCCGACAGCGCAAGCACCGAACGGGACATCGCCTACATCGCGCTTTATAAAGCCCTGGGCGGCGCGCCGTTACCGAACCCGACCTTGAAGGATGCTGACTGATGGTGGCGCTTGCCCGTCTGACACTGGTCCACGAATGGCGGCGCTTCCTGCCCGCGATGATTGCCGTGGGCTTCGCGGGGTTGCTGCAGTTGCTCCAGGCCGCGCTGGTGCTGGGTATTTTCGGCAGTGCCAGCGTCTATATCACCGGCTCTACGGCTGACCTCTGGGTCGGTTACCCCGGCACGCAAAGCGTCAACCTCGGGAGACCGATCGATGCGGGCGTGGAAATGCGCCTGCGCATGGACGCCGACGTACTGCGCGTCGAGTCGTTTCGCTGGGTCGACGCCGATTGGCGCGGTGCACGAGATACCGGTGGCGTGTCGGTGTTTGTCAGCGGCATCGACGCCGGGCCAGACGGCCTGATGTTTGCGCGCGCCCTGCCGACGGCACTGCGCGCCCGCCTGGCCGAGCCCGGCGCGGTGATCGTTGACCGCGCCGACCTGAGCACCCTCGGCGTGAACCTGAGGGACGCCGCGACCATCAACGGGCAACGTGTGCGCGTGGTGGGCGTCACCAGCGGCCTGCGCGCGCTGGGCGGGGTCAACGTGCTGGCGTCGCTGGCCACTGCCCGACAGCTCGACACCACCACGGCAGCGGACCGCATTACCTACCTGGTGGCCAAAGTGCGCGATCCGGCTCAGGCAGGCGCTGTTGCCGCGCGCCTGAGCGACGGCCGCGCGTTCGGCAACTACGCGGTATGGACCGCAAAACAGTTCGCCCAACGCTCGCAGATGTATTGGATGTTCGACACCGGTGCCGGGGCCGGCGTGCTGTTTCTGGCCGCGATTGTGTTCCTGGTGGGCGCGGTCATCACCAGCCAGACGCTGGTCGCCGCCGTCGTGGGTTCCATCCGCGAGTACGCCACCTTGAACGCCCTTGGCGTCGGCGTGAACGCCCTGCGCAAAGTGGTCATGGAGCAGGCTTTCTGGGTCGGGGCACTGGGGCTGCTGGGCAGTTCGGTGCTTGCAGGCCTGTTCTTCGCCCTGGCGGCGCACTACAACGTGCCGGTGCAGCTCTCGCCCGTCGCGGCCGTAGCCTGCCTGTTCCTGAGCATGCTCCTGGCACTTGTGTCGGGCCTGGCGGCCATCCGCACCTTACGCCATGCCGACCCGGCCAGCCTTCTGAGATAGCACTGCCATGAGCCTCCTGACATCCGCCCCACCCTTCACCCTGCAAGCCAGCAATATCAGTAAATCATTCACCTCGGGGCGGGTCGTAACCCCAGTGCTGCATGACATTAGCTTGGCGATACGACCCGGCGAGCTGACCCTGATCTCAGGTCCGTCCGGTTGTGGCAAAAGCACGCTACTGGCGATTCTCAGCGGCTTGCAGCAGCCCGACCGTGGCAGCGCATCGGCCCTGGGGCACGACCTTTCAAGCCTCGACACGCGGGCCCTGGAGTATTTTCGCCTGCGGCACACCGGCTTCATATTCCAGGGGTTCAACCTGTTTCCAGCCTTGACGGCGCAGCAACAGGTCGAACTGCCCTTGAGCTACCTGGGGCTGCCGAGCACGGAAGTCCGAGCACGCGCCATCGAGGCGCTGGAGGATGTCGGGCTGGGCCCGCGCATGAAACTGCGCCCGGCCGAATTGTCCGGCGGCGAAAAGCAGCGCGTAGCCATTGCACGCGCCGTGGCGAAGGCCCCCGAGTTGTTGTTCGCCGACGAACCGACCAGCGCCCTCGATGCGGCCAACGGTCAAATCGTGATCGATATTTTGCACCGCATCGCTCGCACACGCGGGACCACGGTGCTGTGCGTCAGCCACGATCCGCGCCTGATCAGTAACTCCGACCGCGTGTTGACCATCGAGGACGGCCGCATTTTGAACGATCAATCCCTTCCCTTCCCACCGGCCGCTACGGTCGGTACCCAGGAACATTCTGTATGAACGCGCGTTCGCTTCGCTCTTGGCTGCTTCTGAATACCGCACTTGTATTGCTGAGCGCCTGCTCCCGTGAAGATGCGCCCCCTCAGCCGACGTCATCGGCCCCCGCCTACCTGGCCGTCGCTCGCGGCCGTATCGATGTGGAAGGCGGTTTGCTCAAGCTCGGCGTGGGCCGCGACGGCGTGGTCGCCGAGATCAAGGTGGCGGAGGGCGAGCAGGTCAAGAAAGGCCAATTGCTCGCCACGTTGGACAGCGAACTGGCACAGCTGGCGGTCAGCGCCGCGCTGACCGAGCAACGACAGGTGCAGACTCAAGCCAAACAGTTGGCAAGGCAGCTTAAGTTTGCCGAGCAGCAGGCCAGCCGCCTGACCGCCGCCGCCAAGGCAGGCGCCGGCGACAGCCAGAGTGCCGATGAGGCCCACGAGGCCGCCGAGCGCTTGCGCGACGAGATTGAAAAGACCCAGACAGACGCTGAAGTCGCGGCGAACAAGCTGACTGCGGCACGCTACGAACTGGCGAAACACAGTCTGCGCGCGCCGGTCGACGCCGAAGTGGTTCGTCGCCTGATTCAACCCGGCGCCGCGGTCTCCGCACAGTCCGGGCCGGCCTTCGTGTTGCTGCCGAACCAGGCGCGTATCGTCAGGGCCGAGCTCAATGAGTCCTTCACCGGCGTGGTGCTCCCCGGGATGAAGGCCGAAGTCACCGATGACAGCGCCGCAGGCTCCGTTGTGCTGTCCGCCCATGTGGTGCGGATCAGCGCGGTACTGGGCAACAGCACCCTGGAAGACGACGCCTTGGTCAGGGCCAATACACGTACGGTTGAATGCATATTGGCGTTCGATCAACCGGCGCCGCAGTCGCTGCGGGTAGGGCAGCGCATGCTGGTACGGTTTGGGCCGTAGGTCATGGTCACGACCCGGCAACCCCGGCAGATGTTCAGTGCTGGAGAGGGTCGACAATCACCGTGCAGGTGATCCCCGCCGCCAACAACACGCCTTCGGGCACTTCATCGATATGAATCCGCACCGGCACGCGCTGGGCCAGGCGCACCCAGTTGAAGGTCGGGTTCACATCGGCGATCAACTCGCGACTCTCCGGGTTGTCGCGGTCGTAGATGCCGCGCGAGATGCTTTCTACGTGGCCCTTCAACGTCTCGCCGCTCATCAGTTGCATATCGGCTTTGTCACCGACTTTCACGTGGGGCAGCTTGGTTTCTTCGAAGAAGCCGTAGACCCAGAACGAATTCATATCGACCACGGCCATCTTCGCTTCACCGATGCGCGCGTAGTCGCCGCGATGCACATTGAGGTTGGTGACGTAACCGTCGACGGCCGCCACCACTTGCGTGCGCTTCAAGTTCAGTTCGGCGGCTTCCAGTTGCGCCAGCGCATGCTGGTAGTCGGCCAGGGCCGAGTCGGCGATGTTGCTGGCGTCGTCGCGGTTTTCCTTGGAGATCACCAGGGCGTCGAGGTCGGCACGGCGGTGGGCGTTGACCTTGCGCATTTCCCAGGTGGCTTTGCGGGACGCCACCAGGGACTGCGCCTGCTTGACGGCGATGCGGTAGTGCTCGGGGTCGATCTGCATCAGCAGGTCGCCCTTTTTCACCAACTGGTTGTCGCGCACCGGCACGTCGACCACTTCGCCGGTGACGTCGGCCGCGACGTTGATGATGTCGGCGCGCACACGGCCGTCGCGGGTCCAGGGTGTCTCCATGTAATGCACCCACAGCGTGCGGCCAATCCAGATTGCCAAAGCCAGTACCAGCAAGGTCGCAAGCAGGCTGAAAAACTTTTTCATCGGGGCATTCTCAACGGTAGACGGTCAGCGCCAGGGCGCCGAACAGGCAAACGAACAGGCTCAGGCGCAGCAACGCCGGGTGCCAGAAAAAACGGTACAGGTCGAACCCGGCCAGGAAGCGATCAAGCGCCCAGGCCAGGCCCGCCGCGATCAAGAACATCAGGGTCATGGTCGGCATATAGACGCCGTGGAAGGCGATTTCACGAGGCATGCGGGGATCCTTTGAGGGCCGCCAACGGCGATTGCGGGTCCAGCAACGAGGTGCGGATAAAGTGCAGGTAGCTCTTCACCCGGCGCAGGGCGGATGTGTCGAAGTGCGGGGCGAAGGGTTCGTCGGTGGCCTGTACACGGCTGATCGCGTGGTCGACGGCAATCAGCCCGCGCTCCAGGTTGCTCGCGCTGGGTTGCAGGAACAGTCGCACCAGCGAGCGCCCCATTACCCGGATCGCCTGGCGCCACGGCTGGGATTCGGCATAGGCCGGGTGCACCGGCAGGATCGCCTGTTCCTTGCGCAACTCGATGATCGCGTGGCCGACTTCCAGCACCACGAACATCCAGCGCAGCAAATCGCGCTGCACCTGCGGCTGGCCGACGGCGAGGCCGTAGGCCTGGTGCAGCAGGTCGCGGGTACGGCTTTCGAAACTCGATGCCAGGCCCTTGAGCTTGCCACTGATCGCATACACCACTTGCTCGCGCAGGTCCTGCTCCAGGCGGCGCCACAGCCAGCGGCTGTTGGGCGGCAGGATGATCGCCCCCGCCGCCGCGCACACCAGCATGCCGAGGATCATGGCGATGTAGTCATTGATAAAGCTGTAGGGGTTGTAGACCGTGAGGTTATCCGGCACCGAACCGGTGCTGAAAAAGATCAGCAGGCCCACGCCCACCCCGGCGTATTGCGGGCGCGAAGCGAGGAAGGCGCCGAGGATGATCACCGGCGCGAGCATCACGCACAGCAACGGGAAGCCATCGATCCAGGGGAACACGAAGAACATTTCGACAAAGCCGACCAGCGCGCCGATGAACGTGCCGCAGGCCATCTGGAACGCCATGCGCTTGGGGTTGGGCGTGGCGGCGGACAGGCCGACGGTGGCAGCGGCGATCATGGTCATGGTGGCGCCGCTGGGCCAGGCGGTGGCAACCCAGTAACTGCCGAGCACGATCAGGATGAACGATGCGCGAATGCCCGAGGCGGCGCAGGCCAGCCAGTTGGTTTTCGGGCTGAAGGTTTCGTCCCACTGTTCGCGGGCATGGCTGTGGTCGGCCAGGGAGGCGTGGGTCTGCGCGTAGTTGTGCAGGTCGTCGACAAAGCGGTAGAGCAGCTCGTAGGCGGTGTGGAAATCCAGCTGCTCGGCCTCGCTCGGGTGCCCCTCCTGGAAGATCGCGCGCAGGCTGCGCACCTTGGCGGGCAGGCCGTCCTTGTAGGCGCTCAGTTGGTTGACCAGGCGCGCGGCATCGGGGCTGGTCAGGGCACGCCCGGAGAAACCGTCGAGCACTTCGGCAAGGTCCTGCAACCCCGGCTTGATCGCCGCGACAACGTGATCGGCAGCGTCGGCGCGCAGGCGTTCGAGCAACTGGTGCAAGGCATTGAAGCGCGTGGTGATGCTCATGAACTCGCTGTTGAGACGACTGAGCCGGCCGTTGCGTCGACGCATGTGCGGGTCTTCGAATACGGTGAGGCTGCGCAACCCTTCCAGGCCCACGGCTTCGGCGATAAAGCGCACATTGGCGGCCTCGAACCCTTCACGCTGGCTGCGCCCGCGCAGGCCATCGGTGACGAACAGCGCGAACACGCCGAAGCGTTGGTACAACGCATTGCGCATCGCGGCGCTGGAGGTCTGCGGCAGGATCGCGGCGCTGACCAGCGTGGAACAGAGAATCCCCAAGGAGATTTCCAACACCCGCCATACCGCCGCCATAAAGGCGCCATCGGGATGGGCCAGGGCCGGCAAGCCGACCATCGCCGCTGTATAGCCCGCGAGGACAAACCCGTAGGCGCGAAAGTTGCGATTGCGTGTCGCGCCAGCGGTGCAAATGCCGACCCAGATCGCCAGCGCCCCCAGGAACAACTCGGTGTTCTGCGCAAACAACGCAATCAACAACACCATCACCGCCGACCCCGCGAGGGTGCCGAGGAAACGATAGAAGCTCTTGGCGAACACCTGCCCGCTCTGCGGTTGCATCACGATAAACACGGTGATCATCGCGGTGCGCGGTTGCGGCAGTTCCAGACGCATGGCCAGCCACAGCGTGAGGAAGGCAGCGATCAGTACCTTGAAGATGTACACCCAAGTCACGCCATCACTGCGTGCCCAGTCGAAAAAGCCACGGCGCCACTCAAGGGAGTGCAACCAGCGCAGCGGTGCAGGCAAGGGAGTCATGAACGCCTACTCAGTGATCAAACACGGCAAGCGCCGCAGGGGTTTTGCTCGGGAGGGTCCTGGTGTCCTGCGGAACGTCGTCGCCGGCTCTGACGCCGCCGCCCAGGGCGGTCACCAGTTCGGCATGCGCGCTCAAGCGGGCCGCCTGCACTTGCTGCTCGACTTGCTGCTGGCGGAACAACAGGGTCTGGGCGTTCAGCACATTGAGGTAGTCGGTAAGGCCACGCTGGTAGGCGATCATCGCGATGTCGTAGGTTTTCTGCGCCGAGGCCACCGACTGCGCGGCAAAACCCGCCTGCTTGTCCATGGATTCGCGGCGGATCAACTGGTCGCTGATGCCCTTGAGCGCATTGACCAGGGTCTGGTTGTAGCGCGCCACGGCAATGTCATAGCCGGCGCTGGCCTCGCCCAACTCTGCCCGCAGGCGGCCGCCATCGAAAATGGGCAAGGTGATCGCCGGGCCGACGTTGTAATTGAATTTCTTGCCGGCGAGAAAGCCCAGCAGGCCACCGCCGGTGGCCATGTAGCCGAGGCTGCCGACCAGGTCGACATTGGGATAGAAACCGGCATGCGCCACATCGATGCCACGGGCTTGCGCCGCGACCTGCCAACGGCTGGCGACCACGTCGGGACGCTGGCCAAGCAGTTGCACCGGCAGGCTCGATGGCAACTTCAGGGGTGCCGCAAGGGACAACGTGGGGCGTTGCAACTGCGCGCCCTCCCCGGGCCCCTTGCCCGCCAACGCGGCCAACTGGTTACGGCTCAGGGCGATTTCTTCGTCCAGCGCATCCAATTGACGGTGGGTTTCCGGCAGCGGGGTTTCGGCCTGGCTGACATCGAAATGGGTGCCGATCCCCGCGTTCAGGCGCTTATTGGCCAGGTCGAGAATCTGCTGTTGCTGGGCCAACGTCGCCGCGACGATATCGCGGTTGGCGTAGTGCAACGACAGCTGGATATAGGCGCGTACCACGTTGTTCTGCAATTCCAGCTGAGCCTGGCGGGCTTCGGCCGCGCTCATGTGCGCCAGGTCGACGGCACGTTCGGTGGCGTTGCTTTCGCGGCCCCACAGGTCGAGTGCGTAGCTGAAGCCCAGGGACGTATTGTTGTCCCAGGTGTTGGAACCGCTCAATGCACCCGGGCCGTAGAACTGATCGTTCGGCCAGTTGTGGCGTTTGAGGGTGGTGTCACTGTTGATCTGCAACGACTCGGCCGACTCGGCAATCCCGGCCATGGCCCGCGCTTCGCGCACCCGAGCAGCGGCGATGGCCATGCTTGGGCTGTCGCGCGTAGCGAGGTCGACCCAGCGGTTCAATTGCGGGTCGCCGTAGGCTTGCCACCATTGGGCGGTGGGCCAGTGGGCGTCGCGCGCGGCGCTCTGGATCGCCTCGTCGGTGGCCAATTGATTGGCGTCGAGGGCCTGGCCTTGGGGGGCGATTCCTCCGGTTCCGATGCAGCCGCTGATTGCTAACGATAAGGCGCAAACACTGAGAGCCTTCAGCTCCCTGTAAATGAGAGTCTTCAGCTCTCTGCTGATGCGACGCGGCACGGCGAACGAATTCCTGAGGTGGGTGTTGCGGGGAAGGTGGCGCAATTCTAGGCGGCCAGGGGAATGGCGATAAGCTGGTATTCCTGTGAATCTTTGTTACCGTTCAGGCGATAATCCGTTGGTAGGGATCACTGGACGGCGTAACTTTCTGTCACAATTTGTTATCTCCCCTGAGAACACTCCATGGACACTTTGCAAAACATGCGCGCTTTCAGTTGCGTGGCCGAAGCCGGCAGCTTCACCGCCGCCGCCGCCCAACTGGACACCACCACTGCCAACGTCTCGCGCGCAGTCTCCAACCTGGAGGCCCATCTGCAAACCCGCTTGCTCAACCGCACCACCCGACGCATCGCACTGACAGAAGCCGGCAAACGTTATTTGCTGCGCTGCGAACAGATCCTGGCCTATGTCGAGGAGGCCGAGGCCGAGGCCAGTGACGCCCATGCACGCCCGGCCGGGCAGTTGAAAGTGCATACCATGACCGGTATCGGCCAGCATTTCGTCATCGATGCGATTGCGCGCTACCGCCGGACTCATCCCGACGTGACCTTCGACCTGACCCTGGCCAACCGCGTGCCAGACCTGCTCGACGAGGGCTACGACGTGTCCATCGTGCTGGCCAGCGAGCTGCCGGATTCGGGTTTCGTGTCCCAGCGCCTGGGCATTACCTACAGCATCGCCTGTGCCTCGCCGGATTACGTCAAGGCCAAGGGCTGCGCGCAACGCCCCCATGACTTGCTCAACCACGCGTGCCTGCGCCTGGTCAGCCCGGTGATCCAACTGGACAAATGGACCTTCAACGGCCCCGAAGGCCAGGAAAGCGTAGCGATCAACACCTCGCCGTTCCTGGTGAACTCGGCCGACGCGATGAAAACCGCGATCACCAGCGGCATGGGCGTCGGCCTGCTGCCGGTGTACGCCGCCATCGAAGGCTTGCGCAACGGCACGCTGGTGCGGGTCATGCCCAACTACCGGTCCCAGGAATTGAACCTGTACGCCATCTACCCGTCGCGCCAGTACCTGGATGCGAAGATCAAGACGTGGGTGGAATACCTGCGCGGCTCGCTGCCGGAGATTCTGGCGGCGCACCAGGCGGAACTGGTGGCGTATGAGGTGAGCGGCAGCCTGGGCAGCGTGCGGATGGCGAACTGATATTAAACGACCCCACTTGTGTAGTGAGCGGGTTGGTGTGGCGAGCGGGCTTGCCCCGCGTTGGGCTGCGAAGCGGCCCCAATAAGAACGCTGCAGTGTGCCAGGCAGCTCCGGGGCTGTGTTTTGGGGCTGCTGCGCAGCCCAACGCGGGGCAAGCCCGCTCGCCACAACAGCCCGCTCGCCACAGGCGTTGCTGTGCGGCAGCGCTGAGTCGGAGATCCAGCGGGTTCTCCCACAGCGGTGCATGTCCTGACAATCGTAACCAGGAATGTTAGCGTGCTTGGCATTCTTCCGTAGTCGATGAGCCCGCCTGCAATGAAAAAGACTGTCCTCGCCTTCAGCCGTATCACCCCGCCCATGATCGAACGCCTGCAACAGGATTTCGAGGTGATCGCGCCCAACCCCAAGCTGGGTGACATCAATGCACAGTTCAACGAAGCCCTGCCCCATGCCCATGGCCTGATCGGCGTGGGCCGCAAGCTGGGCCGCGAACAGCTCGAAGGGGCGAGCAGGCTGGAAGTGGTCTCCAGCGTGTCGGTGGGCTACGACAACTATGACGTGCCGTACTTCAACGAGCGCGGGATCATGCTCACCAACACCCCTGACGTACTTACCGAAAGCACCGCCGACCTGGCCTTCGCCCTGTTGATGAGCAGCGCGCGCCGCGTGGCCGAACTGGATGCGTGGACCAAGGCCGGCCAGTGGAAAGCCAGTGTTGGCGCACCGCTGTTTGGCTGCGATGTGCATGGCAAGACCCTCGGCATCGTCGGCATGGGCAATATCGGCGCGGCCGTGGCCCGTCGCGGGCGCCTGGGGTTCAACATGCCGATCCTGTACAGCGGCAACAGCCGCAAGACCGCGTTGGAACAGGAACTGGGCGCACAGTTTCGCAGCCTGGACCAATTGCTGGCCGAGGCGGATTTCGTCTGCCTGGTCGTGCCGTTGAGCGACAAGACCCGTCACCTGATCAGCACCCGCGAACTGGGGCTGATGAAATCCAGCGCCATCCTGATCAACATTTCCCGTGGCCCGGTGGTGGATGAACCGGCACTGATCCAGGCCCTGCAAAACCACACCATTCGCGGCGCCGGCCTGGATGTGTACGAGAAAGAACCGCTGAGCGAATCGCCGCTGTTTCAACTGAGCAACGCGGTGACCCTGCCGCATATCGGCTCGGCCACCGACGAAACCCGCGAAGCCATGGCCAACCGCGCGCTGGACAACCTGCGCGCCGCCCTGCTGGGCCAACGCCCGCAGGACCTGGTTAACCCACACGTCTGGAAAGGCTGACAGGAATCCGATGTGGGCGGGGGGCTTACCTAACGCCAGTCAGTTAAGGCTTTTTTTGTAGGAGCGAGCTTGCTCGCGAAAAACTCACAGGCGCCGCGTTCATTCAGGAAGCACGCGTTATCGTTGAGGTTTTTCGCGAGCAAGCTCGCTCCTACAGAAAGCAATGTACGCTTGACTGACTTTAGGGTTGACCCGCCCACATGAATTCACCCCAGCACAAAATCCGGTTAAAGCCTGGCCCTCCCAAGTCGATAACCCTCAATAGAAGTTCGTCATCCTTGATTCACAGAAGGTTTTTATGTCCACCACTAAAGCCCGCGCAGACTCACTCTCGCTTCTGCTCTTTACCTTGCGTAGCGGCAAGCTGATGGCTATCAACCTGCTGAAAGTCAGTGAAATCATCCCCTGCCCGCCGCTGACCAAGCTGCCGGAGTCCCACCCCCATGTGAAGGGTATCGCCACCTTGCGCGGGGCCTCGCTGTCGGTGATCGACCTGAGCCGTGCCCTGGGGGAAATGCCCCTGGCCGACCCGGACGGTGGTTGCCTGATCGTCACAGACGTCAGCCGTTCCAAACAGGGCCTGCATGTGCAGGCGGTAAGCAAGATCGTGCATTGCCTGACCACCGATATCCGCCCGCCACCCTACGGTTCGGGCGGCAACCGCTCGTTTATCACCGGGGTCACGCAGGTGGAAGGCGGGCTGGTGCAGGTGCTGGACATCGAAAAAGTCATCCACGCCATCGCGCCGGCGCCGATTGAAGTGGCACCGACCGACTTGACCATGGAAGAGGCCGAAGTGCTCGGCAACGCGCGGATTCTGGTGGTCGATGACAGCCAAGTGGCATTGCAACAATCGGTGCACACCCTGCGCAACCTCGGCCTGACCTGCCATACCGCACGCAGTGCCAAGGAAGCCATCGACGTGTTGCTGGAGCTGCAAGGCACGGTCGAACAGATCAATGTGGTGGTCTCGGACATCGAGATGTCCGAGATGGACGGCTACGCCCTCACCCGTACCTTGCGCGAAACCCCGGACTTCCAGGACCTCTATGTGCTGTTGCACACCTCCCTGGACAGTGCAATGAACAGCGAAAAAGCCCGCCTGGCCGGAGCCAACGCAGTGCTGACCAAATTCTCCTCGCCGGAACTGACCAAGTGCCTGGTCGTCGCCGCCAAGGCCGTGGCCGAAAAAGGCCTGTAGGCGGTGGCCGAGTATTTCCAGCTGCTACGCCGCGACCTCACCGGCAGCCTGCCCGCGCCGCAATGGCCGGCCGGGACGGTGTTGGATCATTATCGCGACGACCTGGCCCCGGCCATTCATGCGGTATTGCGCATGACCCAGGCCCAGGGCGGTGGCCGCGTCGCCCAGCTGGAAACCTGGCGGCACCAATTCATTACCGATGCCGAATTCGACCCCACGCTCTGCCTGGTCGCCAGTAACGGCGAAGGCGTTCTCGGCGTGGCCCAATGCTGGACCAGCGCCTTCATCAAGAACCTTTCAGTTCACCCTTGCGCCCAGGGCCAAGGGCTGGGCCGGGCCCTGTTGCTGCATGCCTTCCAAGTGTTCAAGCAGCGCGGTGAACCCTATGTGGATCTCAAGGTACTGGAAAGCAACCTGCGCGCGCGCAAGCTGTATGAAAGTACGGGCATGGTCTTCGTACTGCGGGATGTGGTCGTCGAGGACTGACAGAGGCTGGCGCATAACTTGCTTCCAGAGTCATTGAATGGTGGAAAGAGGTCATAACCCGTCGCCGTTCGAGCGTGCCTTCTGACCTTGCCTGGTGACAGTTCCGCCATGAACACTCATTTTTCCTGTGTCGGTTGCGGCAAATGCTGCACCGACCACCACGTCCCCCTGACCCTCGAAGAAGCCCGACAGTGGGCGGCTGACGGCGGTAATGTCATCGTTCTGGTGGAGGGTTTTCTCGGCAATGGCCTGGGCCTGCCCCAGCCACAACGTGAACACGCAGAACGCCGATCAGTGGTGGTGCCCAGCGGCAATACCGAAGCGTTCGTGGCCATCACATTTGCCGCCTACAACGCTGGACGCTGCCGGAATCTTGACGAAGACAACCTGTGTCGCATCTATGAGCGCCGGCCACTGGTGTGCCGCATCTACCCGATGGAGATCAACCCGCATATCCCGCTGAACCCGGCTGCCAAGGATTGCCCGCCGGAATCCTGGGAACAGGGCCCGGCGCTGATCGTCGGCGGTGAGTTGATGGACCTGGAACTGGCGGAACTGATCCGCCGCTCGCGCCAGGCCGACCGTGACGATGTGCAGACCAAGGAGGCGGTGTGCGCCTTGCTGGGTATTCGGACCACGGCACTCAAGGGCGACGGGTTTACCGCATACCTGCCGGACATGGGCGCGTTTGCCCAGGCGATCGAGCGGGCGGCGGACCAGCCGAACGTGGCCCATGAGTGGGTGTTTCATGTGTCGGGGATGGACATCGCCGAACAGCTGCTCGACGCCGGGGCGCAGATTGCCACCGAGGTGCCGGCCAATTATGCGTTCATCCCGTTGCGAGCGGCTTAACCTTTCAGACCCGCTCATGTTCCGCGCAATTAATTAGCCGTCACTGTGCGGGGAATGGCGCGTCCAGGCGGTAAGGCTGGATGATCCGCTGGTATTCGCCGTTGTGCATCAGTTGCTCCAACGCGCCGTTCAGCTCATTGCGCAACGCGGTGTCAGGCTTGCGCACGGCGATCGCCACACCGCTGCCCAGCAATTCCCCGGAAACCGCGGGCCCGAGGAAATCGAAATCCTGGCCCTCGGCGCTGTCGAGCAAGGCTTCGCGAATTTCCACGGTGCCTTGCAGCGTGGCATCGATATCGCCTGCCACCAGGCTGCGTACCAGCTCATCATTGCGCCAGAAGCCCTTGACGATAACGCCTTTCGGCGCCCACTGCGCCAGGGCAAAGGCTTCGCGGTTGCTCCCCACCAATACGCCGACACACTTGCCTTTCAAGGACCGCACGCTGGGCAGCAGGCCCGATGATTTTCGGGCCACCAGGCGTGTGGTGAACGGATAGAGGTCTTCGGTGAAGTTCGCCCATTGCCGCCGCTTCGACGTCTGGGCTATGCCCATGATCGCATCGAATTGGTGGGCATCCAGGGCCGGAAAGTTCTCCACAAGCACCTGGTCGACCCAGGTACAGCGCACATTCAGTTGCAGGCATAAAGCGTTGCCCAGTTCGATATTCAGCCCGACCAGTTGGCCTTGCTGATTGCGGCTTTGGAACGGGGGAAATTGTGCGGCGACGGCGAAGCGAATTTCATGACGGGGTGGGTCACCCGCCGCTGCCGTGCAGAACACCACACTCAACAGCCATAAGGTATGCGCCACACAGCGGTGTCTCAGGGTCACGGGGACGTCCTTTTCCGGAAAACCAGCCTCACCACGCCCCGCCCCCCGGTAAAAGCCGACCGGGGTGGAGCAAATGTCGTGCAAGCTTTCAAGAAATAGACGCGGACCTACAAGCAGAAATATCAGCACGCGCTGTAGGCAATAGTCGACACAGCGTGCGACTTGTTAGTCTCAGCGTTTACCCATTGAACGACGCGTCCCCGGTGGCGCCATGCCCGGCGACTTGGTGTGGCCGTTCTTGGCGCCGTTCTTGTACCAAGGCTGGGCCGCATTTTTCGCCCCGGCCAGTTCACCCGGCTTGAACGGAAACTTGAACGCCGGGATCTCGGTCTTCTCAACGCTTTCGGCGCTGGCCGGATCGACGATGTCGGTCGCTTCAACAGGGGGTTGTGTCGGGGAATTCATGGAAGCTCCGGAGCGTGCAAAAAATGATGCGGGGCCGACTTGCGGGCCACACTGGCGCGCAGTATACCTGCGCCCTTCGGATCTTTAACCACCACCTGTACGAATGGTCGGAGTTTACTGACAGCGCTGTCAGTTAGCAGTCACCTTGCTGACCGGGTTGGCGCGCTATAAAGCCCCTACACTCTTCCCACTCTTTGCCCTGGCGCGCCACTCCATGCAAATTCAACGTAAAACTGCCCTGATCGTCGGTGTCCTGGTGGTGCTGGCCATTGCCGCCTGGGCCCTGGGCCGGCCGGCCAAGACCAGGCTGGCTGCGCCAACGGCGATCCCGGTGCGGGTGGTGAAGGTGGTGCAACAGGACGTCCCGCGCTTTGTCAGTGGGATCGGCACGGTATTGTCGTTGCACAGTGTGGTGATCCGTCCCCAGGTCGACGGCATCCTCACCCAATTACTGGTCAAGGAAGGCCAACCGGTGAAGGCCGGTGATCTGCTCGCCACCATTGATGACCGCTCGATCCGTGCCAGCCTCGACCAGGCCAAGGCGCAGTTGGGGGAAAACCAGGCGCAACTGCAAGTGGCGCTGATCAACCTCAAGCGCTACAAGGAACTGAGCATCGACGACGGCGTGTCCAAGCAGACCTACGACCAGCAACAAGCCCTGGTCAACCAGCTCAAGGCCACCGCGCAGGGAAACCAGGCTGCAATTGACGCGGCGAAAGTTCAGCTTTCCTACACCCAGATCCGCTCGCCAGTCAGCGGTCGCGTGGGTATCCGCACGGTAGATGAAGGTAACTTCCTGCGCACAAGCGATGCCCAGGGCTTGTTCTCGGTCACTCAGATCGACCCGATCGCCGTCGAGTTTTCCCTGCCGCAACAGATGCTGCCCACCCTGCAAGGCCTGATCGCCGCGCCGACCCAGGCCAGCGTCGACGCCTACCTGGGCGCCGACACCGACGGCCAGACCGGCGACCTGCTCGGCGAAGGCCACTTGAGCCTGATCGACAACCAGATCAGCTCCACCACCGGCACCCTGCGGGCCAAGGCCGAGTTCAACAACCCCTCGCAACGCTTGTGGCCCGGGCAACTGGTGACCATCAAGATCCAGACCGCCCTCGACAAGAACGCGCTGGTGGTGCCACCCACCGTGGTGCAACGCGGCCTGGACTCGCACTTCGTGTACCGGGTCAACGGCGACAAGGTCGAGATCGTGCCGGTGCAAGTGACCTACCAGAACAGCGACGTCAACCTCATCACGGGCGTGCAGGCCGGTGATGTGCTGGTCAGTGATGGCCAGTCGCGCCTCAAGGCCGGCGCCCAGGTGGAGGTGCTCAAAGACCCGCCACAAACGATCCAGACCGTCGACGCCAAGGTGCAGCCATGAACGGCAGCCGTTCACCTTCGGCCTGGTGCGTCGACCACCCCGTCGCCACCCTGCTGCTGACGTTTGCCCTGGTGCTGCTTGGGATCATTGCCTTCCCGCGCCTGGCCATCGCGCCGTTGCCGGAAGCGGAATTTCCGACGATCCAAGTCACCGCGCAACTGCCCGGCGCCAGCCCGGACACCATGGCCTCGTCCGTGGCCACGCCCTTGGAGGTGCAATTCAGCGCCATCCCCGGCATGACCCAGATGACCTCCAGCAGTGCCCTGGGCTCCAGCCTCCTGACCCTGCAATTCACCCTCAACAAGAGCATCGACACCGCCGCCCAGGAAGTGCAGGCGGCGATCAATACCGCGTCCGGCAAACTGCCCAGCGATATGCCGAGCCTGCCGACCTGGAAAAAGGTCAACCCGGCCGACAGCCCGGTGCTGATCCTCAGCGTCAGCTCCGACAGCATGCCCAGCACCGAGCTGAGCGACTACGTGGAAACCCTGCTGGCGCGCCAGATCAGCCAGATCGACGGCGTCGGCCAGATCAACATCACCGGCCAACAACGTCCGGCAATTCGCGTGCAGGCCTCACCGGATAAACTGGCCGCGATTGGCCTGACCCTGGCCGACATCCGCGTGGCCATCCAGCAATCGAGCCTGAACCTGGCCAAAGGCGCGATCTACGGGAAAAACAGCGTGTCGACCCTGTCGGCCAACGACCAGTTGTTCCACCCCGAGGACTACGCCCAACTGATCGTGTCCTACAAGGACGGCGCGCCGGTACAACTGCGCGATATCGCCAAAGTCATCAACGGTTCGGAAAACGCCTACGTGCAGGCCTGGTCCGGCGACACGCCGGGGGTCAACCTGGTGATCTCGCGCCAGCCTGGCGCGAATATCGTCGAGACCGTCGACCGCATCCAATCGGAACTGCCGCGCCTGCAAGCCATGTTGCCGGCATCCGTGCAGGTCAGTGTATTGAGCGACCGCACCAAGACCATCCGTGCGTCGTTGCATGAGGTGGAAGTCACCCTGCTGATCGCCATCTTGCTGGTGGTGGCGGTGATGGCGCTGTTCCTGCGCCAGTTGTCCGCCACAATGATTGTGTCCAGCGTGCTCGGCGTGTCGCTGGTCGCCAGTTTTGCCTTGATGTACCTGATGGGCTTCAGCCTGAACAACCTGACCCTGGTGGCGATCGTGATCGCCGTGGGCTTTGTGGTGGACGATGCCATCGTGGTGGTGGAAAACATTCACCGCCACCTCGAAGCCGGGCTGGACAAGCGCGAAGCAGCGATCAAGGGTGCCGGCGAGATTGGCTTTACCGTGGTGTCCATCAGCTTCTCGCTGGTGGCGGCGTTTATCCCGCTGCTGTTCATGGGCGGCGTGGTCGGACGGTTGTTCAAGGAGTTCGCGCTGACGGCGACCTCGACCATCCTGATTTCGGTGGTGGTCTCGTTGACGCTGGCGCCTACCCTGGCGGCGCTGTTCATGCGCGCCCCAACCCATCCTGCCCACGACAAACCCAGCTTCAGTGAACGCCTGCTGGCCGGCTATGCACGCACCCTGCGCCGCGCCCTGGCCCATCAACGCACGATGGGCGTCATTTTCGTGGTGACCCTGGCCCTGGCCGTGGTCGGCTATGTGTTTATTCCCAAGGGCTTCTTTCCGGTGCAAGACACCGGCTTCGTGCTCGGCACCAGCGAAGCGGCAGCCGACGTGTCGTACCCGGACATGGTCGCCAAGCACAAGGCCCTGGCCGAGATCGTCAAGGATGACCCGGCGGTCGAGGCGTTTTCCCACTCGGTGGGGGTGACCGGCAGCAACCAGACCATTGCCAACGGGCGGTTCTGGATCGCCTTGAAAGACCGCGGTGATCGCGATGTGTCCGCCAGCCAGTTCATCGACCGCATCCGCCCGAAACTGGCCAAGGTGCCCGGCATCGTGCTGTACCTGCGCGCCGGCCAGGACATCAACCTCAGCTCCGGCCCGAGCCGCGCCCAATACCAGTACGTGCTCAAGAGCAACGACGGCCCGACGCTGAATACCTGGACCCAACGCCTCACCGAAAAACTGCGCGCCAACCCGGCGTTTCGCGACCTGTCCAACGACCTGCAACTGGGTGGCAGCATTACCCACATCAGCATCGACCGTCAGGCCGCCGCACGGTTCGGACTGACCGCCACCGATGTCGACCAGGCGCTGTACGACGCCTTCGGCCAACGTCAGATCAAAGAGTTCCAGACCGAGATCAACCAGTACCAGGTGGTGCTGGAGTTGGACACCCAGCAACGCGGCAAGGCCGAAAGCCTGAACTACTTCTACCTGCGCTCGCCGCTGACCAATGAGATGGTGCCGTTGGCGGCAGTGGCCAAGGTCGACCCGCCGACCGTAGGGCCCTTGTCCATCAGCCACGACGGCATGTTCCCGGCCGCCAACCTGTCGTTCAACCTCGCCCCCGGCGTGGCGCTGGGGGATGCGGTGATCATGCTCAACCAGGCCAAGAATGAAATCGGCATGCCGGCCACCATCATTGGTAACTTCCAGGGCGCGGCCCAGGCGTTCCAGAGTTCGCTGGCCAGCCAACCGTGGCTGATCCTGGCGGCACTGGTGGCGGTCTACATCATTCTCGGCGTGCTGTACGAGAGCTTCGTGCATCCGCTGACGATTATCTCGACCTTGCCGTCGGCGGGGTTGGGCGCACTGATCATGCTGTCGCTGATGGGCCAGGACTTTTCGATCATGGCCCTGATCGGCCTGGTACTGCTGATCGGGATCGTGAAGAAGAACGGCATCCTGATGATCGACTTCGCCCTGGAAGCCCAGCGCGTACGCGGGCTAGCGCCGGAGGAGGCGATCTATGAAGCCTGTGTCACACGGTTCCGGCCCATCATCATGACCACCCTCGCCGCCCTGCTCGGCGCGGTGCCGTTGATGCTCGGTGCCGGCCCTGGCGCGGAAATGCGCCAACCGCTGGGCATCGCGGTGGTCGGCGGGTTGCTGGTGAGCCAGGCGCTGACGTTGTTCACCACACCGGTCATATACTTGTACCTCGAAAAGTTTTTCCACCGGCCCAAACCAGCTGCCGAGCTGGCGACCACACACTGAGGCCAAGGCACCGCCCTGGAGCAAAAGGCTCATGCGCGTATTGATTGTTGAAGATGAAGAAAAAACCGCCGACTACCTGCACCGCGGCCTGACGGAGCAAGGCTACACCGTCGACGTGGCCCGCGAAGGCGTCGAGGGTTTGCACCTGGCGCTGGAAAACGATTACGCGGTGATCGTGCTCGACGTGATGCTGCCTGGCCTCGACGGCTTTGGCGTGTTGCGGGCGTTGCGCGCGCGCAAGCAGACACCGGTGATCATGCTGACCGCCCGTGAACGCGTGGAAGACCGTATCCGCGGGCTACGCGAAGGTGCCGACGATTACCTCGGCAAACCGTTTTCATTCCTCGAACTGGTGGCGCGCCTGCAAGCCCTGACCCGCCGCAGCGGCGGCCACGAGCCGGTGCAGGTGACGGTCGCCGACCTGTGGATCGACCTGATCAGCCGCAAAGCCAGCCGCAACGGCGTGCGCCTGGACCTGACCGCCAAGGAGTTCTCGCTGCTCAGCGTGTTAGCGCGGCGCCAGGGCGAGATCCTCTCCAAAACATCGATTGCAGAAATGGTCTGGGACATCAATTTCGACAGCGACGCCAACGTGGTGGAAGTGGCGATCAAGCGCCTGCGCGCCAAACTCGACGGGCCGTTCGAACACAAGCTGCTGCACACCATTCGCGGCATGGGCTATGTGCTGGAGAATCGCAGTGTCGGCTAACTCCATCGCCCTGCGTCTGAGCAGCCTGTTCACCCTCGTGGCGGCGCTGATCTTCCTGTTGATCGGCGGCGCGCTGTATCAGCAGGTGGACCGCAGCCTGGGCCTGCTACCCGGGGCGGAGCTGGACGCGCGCTACAGCGTGTTGGAATCCTCTGTGAACCGCTTCGGTACACCGGACCATTGGGCGAAGATTCAAGCCAAGCTCAAATTATTGGGTGAGGAAGACAAACGTATCCGTTTTTGGGTCGTCAGCAGCGATCCGAACTACGAGTATGGCAACCCCGATGCGCAGATCCGCGCCTTCGCCGAAGGCCCGACGGGTAAGCGCGATCTGCGCCTGCCGGGGCGCGAATACCCGTTCAAGGTACTGGTGAGCCAATTCCCGGCCAAGGACCAACGCCCGCCGCTGCGTTTCATGATCGCCATCGACACCGATAACTTCCGTGCCACCCAGCACCATCTGCTGGTGGCGTTGGTGAGCCTGGCACTGGTCGGCGTGGTGCTGGCGTCGCTGCTGGGGTTCTGGGTGTCGCGCATTGGCCTCAAGCCGCTGAGCAAACTCTCGGATGAAGCACAGAAGCTGGCGCCGCCGAAGCTCTCCGGGCGCCTGCAACTGTCGCCGCTGCCGCCGGAACTGAGTCAGTTCGTCAACTCGTTCAACGCCACCCTCGACCGCGTAGAGCAAGCGTACTCACGCTTGGAGTCGTTCAACGCCGACGTTGCCCACGAGCTGCGTTCGCCGTTGACCAACCTGATCGGCCAGACCCAGGTTGCCCTGACACGCGGACGTTCGGCCGAACATTATTTCGAGGTACTGCAATCCAACCTCGAAGAATTGGAACGCCTGCGTTCGATCATCAACGACATGCTGTTCCTCGCCAGCGCCGACCAGGGCAGCAAGGCCACCAAGCTGATTGAAAGCTCATTGGCCGACGAGGTTGCCACCACCCTCGACTACCTGGACTTCATCCTCGAAGACGCTCAGGTCCAGGTGCAGGTCCACGGCGACGCCCAGGTGCAGATCGAAAAAGCCCACCTGCGCCGAGCGCTGATCAACCTGCTGAGCAATGCAGTGCAGCACACCGCGCCTGGGCAGGTGATCGACGTGAACATCGAAGTGCTGGAACATCAGGTGACGATCGGCGTGACCAACCCCGGCGAAGTGATTGCCAGCGAACACCTGCCACGGCTGTTCGAACGCTTCTATCGGGTGGACGCGTCGCGCAGCAACAGCGGGGCGAATCACGGGTTGGGCCTGGCCATCGTCAAGGCGATTGCGCTGATGCATGGCGGCGATGTGTTCGTACGCAGCGAGCCCGGTGGCAATACCTTTGGCATCACCCTGCCAATCTAAATCTTGAAAATACCTCGGTCACATGTGGGAGGGGGCTTGCCCTAATGCCAGTCAGTCAAGGAGGAACACTGTAACTGTAACTGTGGCGAGCGGGCTTGCCCCGCGTTGGGCTGCGCAGCAGCCCCATTACAGGCGATGTGTTTTTAACTGACACACCGCGGTGCCTGGTTTTGGGGCTGCTGCGCAGCCCAACGCGGGGCAAGCCCGCTCGCCACAGGTGACTGTTTGCTCGTTCTATCTTTTAACTGACAAGTATTAGGGCTTGGCCCTCACTACTGTTGCGATTTCGGCAACAGTCATTATCTTGTTACACTCTGTATCGTACCGCTCGCCTGCGTTAATTTGACGCATCGATGAGCGCGACGGCAAAGACAGCTGACCCGCTTACCCGAATTTCCCTCGACATATTTCCAGGGCTCTACACTGGGAATCTGTCTTAAAGCCGCTGACTTCAGCGGCTTTTTTTTGCCGTAAAAAAAGGCCAGGCACACCCCCACGACATTGGCCGTTTCCGATTGCCCCAAGGAGCTCCACCGGTGAAGAACTCGCTGACGTTCACCCCGTTATTTCTCGCGATTACCGCAACGATCGTCCCTCTTGCCCATGCAGCAGACGCGCCTCCCGCCGACGGTTTTGTCGAAGGCGCCCACCTCAATATCAACACCCGCAACTACTACATGAACCGCGACCGTCGCGATCTTCATACCGATGACAGCAAGGAGTGGGGCCAGGGCTTTCTCGGCACCTTCGAATCCGGCTACACCCAGGGCACCGTTGGTTTCGGCCTGGACGCCCACGCCATGCTCGGCCTCAAGCTCGACGGGGGTGGCGGCACCGACGGTTCCAGCATCCTTCCGTATGGCAGCGGCAACGGCAAGGCACCCGGCTCGTTCTCCACGGCGGGCGGTACCTTGAAGATACGGGCGTTCGACACCGAGGTGAAAGCGGGCGACCTGTTCCTCAACAACCCGGTGATTGCCGGCGGCATGACCCGCATGCTGCCGCAGACCTTCCGTGGCGTGAGCCTGGTCAACCACAGCTTCGACGGCTGGATGCTCGAAGGTGGCCGGGCCAGTTTCACCAAGCTCTACAACCAGAGCGGCCATCAGCGCATCGGCACCAGCTACGGCGCACTGCCGGACCACGCCGATAGCCAGCACCTGGATTGGGCCGGTGTGTCGTTCAGCGCCATCCCGGGCCTGACCAGCAATCTCTACGCCTCTGAACTCAAGGACGTATGGCACCAGTACTACTACGACCTGGACTACACCTACGCGTTGAACGACCTGATCAGCCTCAACCCGGGCCTGCACTATTACCACACCCAGGACACCGGCCAGTCGCTGCTCGGTGCCATCGACAACAACACCTACAGCCTGCATTTCACCGTGGGCGTGGGCAACCACAGCGTCACCGCCGCCTACCAGCGGGTCAACGGCAACACGCCGTTCGACTACATCACCCAGGGCGACAGCGTGTACCTGGACAACTCCCAGCAGTACTCGGACTTCAACGGCCCCAACGAACGCTCGTGGAAGCTCAAGTACGCCTATGACTTCGTCGGCCTCGGCATGCCGGGCCTGACCTCGGCGGTGTCCTACATCAGCGGCAAGACCGACCTGACCAAGGTCGACCCGCAAAGTCGTGGCTACAGCGCCTGGTACAGCGCAGACGGCAAAGACGCCAGGCACTGGGAACGGGATGTTGACCTGAAGTATGTGGTGCAAGGCGGCAAGGCCAAGGACCTGGCGGTGCGCCTGCAATGGGCGACCAACCGTGGCGGCCGGGGTTACTCGGCGGTGGATCGGGATGTGGATGAGTACCGGGTGATCGTCGACTATCCGATCAACGTGTTTTGACGCGCACAGTTTCTTTTTAACCAAGTATTTAATTTTCATCGGGTAGAACTAAACTGCCAGCATCGTCACCGCTGAAGTCTGCCCGATGAGCCCACGCCCTACTCGCACCTCACCTGCACACCCCGAACTATTGCTGATGCTGGGCAGCGGCCTCACCGTCGTCCTGATTGTGATCATCGTCGCCGCACTGTTGATCCGCGAACACGCCAGCACCTTGCAGGCGGCCAAGCGTTCAACCACCAACATTGCCCAACTGATCAATGCCGATGTACTGCGAAACGTCGAGTTGTACGACCTGGCCCTCAAGGGACTGATTACCGCCACGCAACGTGAGGACCTGTCACAGGTTGCCGCGAATATCCAACACCTGGTGCAGTTTGACTTGTCCACGGCGGCCCCTTTCAAGGGTGAGGTGCTGTTGTTGGACGCCACCGGAGCGGTGATCGCCGACTCCTCGACCCTGCAGCCCACTCCGCGCAATTTTGCCAACCGAGATTATTTCCAGGTGCATGCCAAGGACGCCCAGGCGGGCTTGTTTATCAGCCGACCGTTCCAGATCCATTGCGACTGCGACCAGGTCTGGCGCATGGCATTCAGCCGGCGCGTGTCGGGGCCCAATGGTGAGTTCGCCGGCGTTGCGGTCGCCACCATGCGCCTGGCGTATTTCGACCAGTTGTTCAGCACCCTGACGATCGGCAACGGCAGCAGCGTCAACCTGCTGAACAACAAAGGCATCCTGCTGGCTCAGCAACCGTTGCTTGAACGCGACATGATCGACAAAGACCTGAGCGAGCGACCGAACTTCAAACGCATGCTGCGCGATGGAAGCGGCAGCTTCCAGGCCATCTCCGCCATCAGCGGCAAGGAGCGCCTGTACACGTTCACCAATGTCGGCGAACTGCCGCTGATCGTGGTGGTGGCGCTCCCCAGTGAAGACGTATTCGCCCCCTGGAAACGCGCCGCACTGCTCACCAGTGGCGCCACAGGCATCCTGTGTATCGGCTTGTTGTGGCTCACCTGGATGCTGCGCCGGGAACTGCGCCGGCGCTATCGTGCGGAGAGAGTGCTGTCAGAACAAGCAGCCACCGATGCCCTGACGGGCCTGCCCAACCGCCGCGTCCTTGACGAGCGCCTGCGTCTGGAATGGGATCGCGCCCAACGCTCCACAGAACCGCTGACACTGCTGATGATCGACGTGGACCACTTCAAGGCGTTCAACGACCGCCATGGCCACAGTGGCGGCGACGAAGCGTTGCGCACCGTGGCCCAGGTGATCGGCAACAATATCCGCCGCCCGGCTGACCTGGCGGCGCGCTATGGCGGGGAGGAATTCGCGGTGGTGCTGCCCGACACCGACGCCAAGGGCGCCTGGCTGATCGCCGAGCATATCCGCAGCAGCGTCGAGCACTTGCCACGGGTGGCGGAAGATGAACGGCCGATTACCGTCAGCATCGGCATGAGCACCTGGGACAAACGCAGCCGCATGTCATTGGAGGCGTTGATGCTGAGTGCGGACCAGGCGCTGTATGAAGCCAAGCACAGTGGCCGAAACTGCATTGTCGATGCCGCAACCCAGCCCCTGTAGGAGCGAGCTTGCTCGCGAAGAACGTCAACGATAACGCGGGCACCAGGTTTATTGCGGCGCACTCAGGTTTTTCGCGAGCAAGCTCGCTCCTACAGGGGGCGGCGCTGTTGCAACGGACATAAAAAAAGGCCACCCGAAGGCAGCCTTTCAAAACTAAAGAAAGAGAGTTGTTACTTACACCGCCGCAACGGGACGCATGTAAGAGATCGGTGCGGTGCTGGCATCTTCGAAGGTCACGACTTCCCAAGCGTCTGTCTGCTCAATCAACTTGCGCAGCAGCTGGTTGTTAAGGGCGTGGCCCGACTTGAAGCCTTTGAACTCGCCTATCAGGCTATTGCCCAGCAGGTAGAGGTCACCGATTGCATCGAGGATCTTGTGCTTCACGAATTCGTCTTCATAGCGAAGGCCGTCTTCGTTCAGTACACCATCCGCGTCGACCACAATGGCGTTTTCAACGCTGCCGCCGAGTGCGAGGTTGTGCTTGCGCAGGTACTCGATGTCACTCATGAAACCAAAGGTACGGGCGCGGCTGACTTCTTTTACGAACGAAGTGCTGGAAAAATCCACGCTTGCACTTTGGGTGCGGTCACGGAATACCGGGTGGTCGAAATCGATCTCAAAGCTCACTTTAAAGCCTTCGAACGGGACGAAGGTGGCGCGCTTGTCGCCGTCTTCTACTGTCACTTCCCGCAGAATGCGTATGAACTTCTTGGCTGCGTCCTGTTCTTCCAGGCCGGCAGATTGAATCAAGAATACGAAGGGGCCAGCGCTGCCATCCATGATCGGGACTTCGGACGCGGAGAGCTCGACGTAGGCGTTATCGATGCCCAAACCGGCCATGGCCGAGAGCAAGTGCTCCACCGTGTCCACTTTGACGTCACCGTTGACCAACGTGGTCGACATCGTGGTTTCGCCAACATTTTCCGCGCGAGCAGGAATCTGCACCACAGGGTCCAGGTCGGCACGCACAAACACGATGCCGGTGTCGACAGGTGCAGGCTTGAGGGTCAGGTATACCTTCTCCCCGGAGTGCAGACCTACACCTGTGGCACGAATAATATTCTTCAGGGTGCGTTGTTTAATCATGGCTTGGACCGCTTCAGCGCAAATTGCGAACTGGTATCAACAAAGGCTGGCGATAATAGCAGACCAGACCTTTGCTGAACACCAATCACCTTCATAGCCCTGATACATTCCATTAATCGGCCTGACGACGCAGGAAAGCCGGGATGTCCAGGTAGTCCAGGTCATCTTGCGGATTCGGGCTACGGGACGCCGCAGCACCGGCCTGAGCCTGGTTGCGCATCACGGTCGGACGATCCAGGTCACGGTAGTTCACCGACGGCAGTTCCTGGCGCGAAGGCGCTGGAGCGGCAGCCGACTGGCTGGCGTGGCTGGTATGAACGGTATTGTCGATGACCTTCACAGGCTTCTCGATTTTCGCGCCCAGGCCAGTTGCAACCACGGTCACGTGCAGTTCATCGCGCATGTCCGGATCGATAACGGTACCGACCTTGACCATTGCGTGCTCGGAAGCGAAGGCTTCGATGATGCTACCCACGTCGGAGTACTCACCCAGGGACAGGTCAGGACCGGCGGTGATGTTCACCAGGATGCCGCGTGCGCCTTGCAGGTTCACGTCTTCCAGCAGCGGGTTGCGGATGGCCGCTTCAGTGGCTTCGCGTGCACGGTTCGGACCGCTGGCGCAGCCAGTGCCCATCATCGCCATGCCCATTTCGCTCATGACAGTACGTACGTCGGCAAAGTCGACGTTGATCATGCCCGGGCGCTTGATGATGTCGGAAATACCGCGAACGGCACCGGCCAGTACATCGTCAGCCTTGGCAAACGCGGACAGCAGGCTCGCGTCCTTGCCCAGGATGGTCAGCAATTTCTCGTTGGGGATGGTGATCAACGAGTCAACGCTTTCAGACAGCAGACGGATACCTTCGTCGGCGATCTGCATGCGCTTGCGGCCTTCGAACGGGAACGGACGGGTCACGACGGCAACCGTCAGGATCCCCATTTCCTTGGCCACTTCGGCAATGATTGGCGCCGCACCGGTACCGGTACCGCCGCCCATGCCAGTGGTGATGAACACCATGTTGGTGCCTTGCAGCACTTCAGCAATACGCTCGCGGTCTTCCAGGGCGGCTTGACGGCCGACTTCCGGATTGGCGCCAGCGCCGAGGCCCTTGGTCACGGCTGTGCCCAATTGCAGGATGGTCCGCGCGCCGATGCTTTTCAGCGCCTGGGCATCAGTGTTGGCGCAGATGAATTCAACGCCTTCAATGTTGCTCTTGACCATATGGTTGACAGCGTTGCCGCCGCCACCGCCGACACCGATCACTTTGATGACCGGGCTGGCGGGGATGTTGTCTACGAGTTCGAACATGTTCCCTCTCCTTTCGTTTTCTCTAGTTTTTTCGCCTACTGCTTTTTTGCCGTGTTGCGGTGTTGCGGTAATTCGTTAGAAATTGCCTTTGATCCAAGCCTGCAACCGCTCGAACAACGGCGCTTTGGCCTCGTCGTCGCTGCGGTAGCTGTCTCGGTTGCTCGGGCCCGACAGGGAAATGCCATCGGTCTGCTTTTGCAGCCCGTACAACAGCAAGCCCACACCGGTGGAATAAATCGGGTTGCGCACGACATCGCCCAGGCCCTTGACGCCATGGGGCACACCCAGGCGCACCGGCATATGGAAGATTTCCTCGGCCAGTTCGACCGCGCCTTCCATCTTCGAGGTACCACCGGTCAGCACGATGCCGGCCGGGATCAAATCTTCGTAGCCGCTGCGGCGCAGTTCAGCCTGGATCAGGGTGAAGAGCTCGTCGTAGCGTGGTTCGACCACTTCGGCCAAGGCCTGCCGCGACAGTTCGCGCGGTGGACGGTCGCCCACGCTTGGCACCTTGATGGTCTCACCGGCACCCGCCAGCTTGGCCAGGGCGCAGGCGTAGCGAATCTTGATTTCTTCGGCGTACTGGGTCGGTGTACGCAGCGCCATGGCGATGTCGTTGGTGACCTGGTCGCCAGCAATCGGGATCACAGCGGTGTGACGGATCGCACCCTCGGTGAAGATCGCGATGTCGGTGGTGCCGCCGCCGATGTCCACCAGGCATACGCCCAGTTCTTTTTCGTCGTCGGTCAGTACCGAGTAGGCCGAAGCCAGTTGCTCAAGGATGATGTCGTCGATTTCCAGGCCGCAGCGGCGCACGCACTTCTCAATGTTCTGCGCGGCGTTGACGGCGCAGGTCACCACGTGGACCTTGGCCTCCAGGCGTACGCCCGACATGCCCAGGGGCTCGCGCACGCCTTCCTGGTTGTCGATCACGTAGTCCTGCGGCAGGGTGTGCAACACGCGCTGGTCAGCCGGGATCGCCACGGCCTGGGCGGCGTCGAGCACGCGCTCGAGGTCGGCCGAGCTGACTTCACGGTCGCGGATCGCCACGATGCCGTGGGAGTTCAGGCTGCGGATATGGTTGCCGGCCACGCCGACGAACGCCGAGTGAATCCGGCAACCGGCCATCAGCTGCGCTTCTTCAATGGCGCGCTGGATCGATTGCACGGTGGACTCGATGTTCACCACCACGCCCTTCTTCAGGCCCCGGGACGGATGCGTGCCAATACCGACGATTTCGATCGTGCCGTCTTCCCCGACCTCGCCCACCAGCGCCACCACCTTGGAGGTGCCGATATCGAGACCGACGATCATTTTGCCGCTTTGCACGTTTGCCATGGGTCCTGCCTCTTCTTAATTCTTCGCGACAGCGGGTTGCGCTGCCGTGGGCGCAGCCGGTTCACGCCAGCCGACGGCAAGGCCGTTGGCGTAACGCAGGTCGACGCTCGCAATGTTCGTAATCTGTTCTTTCAAGGTCTTGTCATAGATGGCGATGAAGCGGCGCATCTTTTCCACCAGGTGGTCGCGTCCCAGCAACAACTCGATGCCCGGGCCGGAACTGCCTGCCCCGGTCGTCAAAAACCAGCTGCCCCGCTCACGCAGTTCCAGGCGTGCAATGGAGAAGCCCAGTGGCCGCAGCATCTGGCTCAAGGCCTGGTACTGCTGCATCACTTGCTGTTGCGCCCGCTGCGGCCCGAACAACTGCGGCAGGTGCTCGTAGTTGGCCAGCTCACGCGGCGTGAACGCCTGGCCCTGGTTGTTCAACAGCGCTTCGTCACCCCAACGGGCCACGGGCAGTTGTTCTTCCAGGCGGATCGTCACCTGGTCCGGCCAGACGCGACGGACTTCGGCATGGGCGATCCACGGCATCTGTTCCAGCTCCCGGCGCATGCCGGCCAGGTCGATGGTGAAGAAGCTCGCGGCGAGGAACGGCCCGATGCGCTGCTGCACCGCTTGCTGGCTGATGTAGCTCAAGTCGCCCTGCACGCTGATCTTGGTGATCGGCCGGTCGGCATACGGCAATAGACGCTGTGCGCCTTCGTAAGTGCCGAAGCCCAGCACCACCAGCAGCACCGGCCAGAACAGCGCCTTGATAAAACCAAAGTTGGCTTTCGGCAGGCGCGCCGACATCGGCTCTTTAGCCACCATTCGACTGGCACCCCGTGGCACCGGCTTGCGGCCGGGTGCGGGGGGCTGATGACGAAGCGATGCGCCTTTCATGTCTTAGCCTCGAGCCTCAATGCTTGCTGCGAGAATGGCCAGCACCAACTGCTGGAAATCCAGACCGGCGGCGCGAGCGGCCATAGGGACCAGGCTGTGGTCGGTCATACCCGGTGCGGTGTTGACTTCCAGGAACCAGAAATTCCCTTGGTCATCCTGCATCACGTCTGCCCGCGCCCAACCGGCGATACCCAGCGCCTCACAGGCTTTCGCCGTGAGGTCCATCAATTCCTGTTCTTTGGTTGCGTCAAGGCCGCACGGGATCCGGTACTGGGTATCGGAAGCCAGGTACTTGGCGTCGTAGTCGTAAAAGGTGTGGGGCGTGCCCAATGCGATAGGCGGCAATACCTGGCCACGCAGGGTGGCGATGGTGTACTCGGGACCCTGGATCCACTGTTCCACCAACACTTGCGAATCGTAGGTACTTGCCGCTTTCCATGCGTCGATCAATTCGGCGGCCGAGTTCACTTTGGCCATGCCGATACTGGAGCCTTCATGGGCTGGTTTGACGATCAAAGGCAGGCCCAGTTCCTTGGCTGCGGAAATACAATCGTCTTCGCTGCACAGGACACTGTGGCGCGGGGTTGGAATACCCAGGCTGTGCCACACCTGCTTGGTGCGCAACTTGTCCATCGCCAGCGCGGAAGCCAGGATACCGCTGCCGGTGTAAGGAATGCCTGCGCACTCCAGCAGGCCCTGCATGCTGCCATCTTCACCGCCACGACCGTGTAGGATGATAAAGGCGCGGTCGATCTTCTCGGCCTGCAGGCGGGCGAGGAAGTCATCGCCCACGTCGATCCCGAACGCATTCACGCCGGCGCTTTGCAGGGCTTCAAGCACGGCATTGCCGGACTTGAGCGACACTTCGCGCTCGGCGCTCTTGCCGCCGAACAATACCGCCACGCGGCCGAAGTCGGCAGGCGCGATGGTAGAGAACAGGGCGTCGTAATTCACGGTCATTTCGACTTCCCCTGCGCGGCTGCAAACAGCGGGCTGGCGAGCAATTTCGGCGCAAGGCCGCCAATATCACCGGCACCCTGGCACAGCAGGATATCGCCGGCACGCAGCAACGGCTTGACGATCGGCGCCAGGTCCACGCCGCGCTCGATGTAGATCGGGTCCAACTGGCCACGCTGACGGATGCTGTTGCACAGCTTGCGGCTGTCGGCACCCGGGATCGGCTCTTCACCGGCTGGGTAGACTTCCATCAAGAGCAGCACGTTGGCATCGGCCAATACATTGACGAAATCGTCGTACAGGTCGCGGGTACGGCTGTAGCGGTGCGGCTGGTAGACCATCACCAGGCGACGCTCCGGCCAGCCACCACGCACGGCCTTGATCACGGCGGCGACTTCGGTCGGGTGGTGGCCGTAGTCGTCCACCAGCATCACGTCGCCACCTTCCACCGGCAACTGGCCGTAGACCTGGAAGCGACGGCCCACGCCGGCAAAGCACGACAGGCCCTCGACAATGGCCTCATCGCTGACGCCCTCGTCAGAAGCGATGCAGATGGTCGCCAGGGAATTGAGCACGTTGTGGTTGCCCGGCATGTTCACCGACACGTCCAGTGGCTCGCGGTCGGGACGCAGCACGGTAAAGAAGGTTTGCATGCCTTCCTGGCGCACATTGATCGCGCGCACGTCGGCGTCTTCGCTGAAGCCGTAGGTCACGGTCGGGCGCTTGACCAGGGGCAGGATTTCACGCACCACCGGATCATCCAGGCACACCACCGCCAGCCCATAGAACGGCAGGTTGTGCAGGAACTCGACGAAGGTTTTCTTCAACTTGTTGAAGTCACCGTCGTAGGTCGCCATGTGGTCGGCGTCGATATTGGTGACCACGGCCACCAGCGGTTGCAGGTGCAGGAAGCTGGCATCGCTTTCGTCGGCTTCGGCGATCAGGTAGCGGCTGGTGCCGAGCTGGGCATTGGTGCCGGCTGCATTCAGGCGGCCACCGATGACGAAGGTCGGGTCCAGGCCACCGGCCGCGAACACCGAGGCAATGAGGCTGGTGGTGGTGGTCTTGCCGTGGGTGCCGGCAACGGCGATGCCGTGGCGATAGCGCATCAGCTCGGCCAGCATCTCGGCGCGTGGCACCACGGGAATGCGGCGCTCAAGGGCGGTGGCCACTTCCGGGTTGGACGTGTTCACAGCGCTGGACACTACCAGCACGTCAGCCTCGGTGGCGTTCTCGGCGCGGTGGCCGATAAAAATCTGTGCGCCAAAGGACTTCAGGCGATCGGTGACCGGCGACTCTTTCAAGTCGGAGCCCGACACCTGGTAGCCGAGGTTCAGCAACACCTCGGCAATACCGCACATGCCCACGCCGCCGATACCGACGAAGTGGATGCGGCGGATGCGGCGCATCTCTGGTTGCGGCATGGCTTTCTGATTCTCAACCATGGGCCACCTCCAGGCAGATATCGACCACGGTGCGGGTTGCGTCAGGCTTGGCCAGGCGGCTTGCGGTGCTCGCCATGCTGTTGAGTCGTTCCGGTTGCATCAAAACCTCGGTCAGGCGTGCGGCCAAATCGGCGGCGCCAGTCGTTCTTTGCGGCAGCAGGAAGGCAGCGCCCTCCCCGGCCAAATATTCGGCGTTGCGGGTCTGGTGATCGTCGATCGCATGGGGCAAAGGCACCAGTAACGACGGCAGCCCGGCAGCGGCCAGTTCACTGACGGTCAGCGCACCAGCGCGACAGACCACCAGGTCGGCCCAGCCATAGGCATGGGCCATGTCCTTGATGAAGGGCTGCACATTGGCCTCCACACCTGCCTCGCGATAACGCGCGGCGGTCACTTCATCGTGATGCTTGCCCGCCTGGTGGAAGATTTCCGGGCGCAATTGCACAGGCAATTGCGCCACCGCTTCCGGCAGCAATTTGTTCAGCGGCTCGGCACCCAGGCTTCCGCCCAGGACCAGCAGGTGCGCCTTGCGCCCGGCCAATGCTTCACGGGCGATGGCCATGAACAGCTCGGTGCGCACCGGGTTACCGGTGGTGCGACGTTTGTCCGAGGCACTGAAGGTGTTGGGGAACGCTTCACACACCCGCGCCGCCAAAGGCACGAGCAAACGGTTGGCCGTGCCGGCCACCGCGTTCTGCTCATGCACGATCACCGGCACTCCCGCGAGCTTCGCGGCAACACCACCAGGGCCTGTCACATAACCGCCAAAGCCGAGCACGCACACCGGCTTCAATTCACGAATGACCTTGCGCGCCTGCCACACCGCCTTGAGCAACACGAACGGCGCCTTGAGCAAAGACAACTTGCCCTTGCCTCGCAGGCCGCTGACGTTGATCAGGTGCAGCGGCAGCCCGGCATTCGGCACCAGTTCGTTTTCAATGCCACGCGGCGTCCCCAGCCAGTGCACGGTGTAGCCACGGTTCTGGAATTCGCGGGCACAAGCCAGGGCCGGGAACACGTGGCCCCCGGTGCCGCCTGCCATGATCAGCACGTTAGCGCCCATGAGTCGGCTCCTCGGCGAAGTCGCTTTCGCTGAACTCCATCTCTTCGCTGCCCAGGTGGGTTCGACTCTCCCACTCGATGCGCAGCAATAACCCCAGGCAGGCGCAGCAAATCACCAACGAACTGCCGCCATAACTGAGGAACGGCAAGGTCAGGCCCTTGGTCGGCAGCAGGCCGACGTTCACACCGATATTGATCAGGAACTGGCCGATCCACAGGAACGACAAGCCATATGCCACATAAGCGGCAAAATACTGTTTGGCCTTCTCGGCCCACAGGCCGATGTACATGCCGCGCACACACACGAACACGAACAGCGCGACGGTACACAGCGAACCGACCACGCCCAGCTCTTCGGCAAGCACCGAGAACACGAAGTCGGTGTGCGCTTCCGGCAGGTAGAACTGCTTCTGCACGCTGTTGCCCAGGCCCACGCCCAGCCACTCGCCGCGCCCGAAGGCGATCAGCGCCTGGGTCAACTGGTAGCCGGAACCGAACTGGTCGGACCATGGGTCGGTGAAGGTGATCAGGCGCGCCATCCGGTAAGGTTGCGCTTGTACCAGCACGGTCACCGCAGCGACCGCCAGCACCACCATCAAGGTGAAGCGGAACAGGCCCACGCCGCCGAGGAACAGCATGGCCGCCGCGGCCCCCATCATCACGACGGTGGCACCGAAGTCAGGTTCCATCAGCAACAGGCCGGCCATGGGCAGCAGCACGATGAATGGCTTGAAGAAGCCCATCCAGCTTTCGCGCACTTCTTTCTGGCGACGCACCAGATAACCGGCGAGGTAGATCACCACGAACACCTTGGCGATCTCGGACGGCTGCACGTTGAATGCACCAAAGCCGATCCAGCGCATCGAACCGTTCACCTCACGGCCAATGCCGGGCAGGATCACCATGACCAGCAAGCCGAAGGCACCGATCAGCATCAGCCAACCCAGGCGCTGCCAGGTGGCGATGGGGATCATCATGGTGACGATGCACGCGCCGAGGCCGATCACCAGGTACACCAGGTGACGGATCATCATGTACAGGGTGTTGCCCGACTGCACGGCGGCCACTTCGGAAGACGCCGAGGTGATCATCACCAGGCCCAGTCCGAGCAGCGCCAGGCAACCGGCGAGCATCGGGAAATCCAGGTCGATACCGCGCCCGGTAATAATCGGCGAAGGGTACGGCTTGATGATGTTGCGCAAGTTGATATTCATGCCAAGGCCTCCACGGCGCGAGCGAACAACTGGCCGCGCTCTTCGTAGTTCTTGAACATGTCGAGACTCGCACAGGCCGGCGACAGCAACACCGCATCGCCCGGCTGGGCCAAGGCCTTGCACTGGGCGATAGCGTCGTCCAGGGAGGTGGCGCGCACTTGCGGCACGGCGTCCCCCAGGGCGGCGGCGATCAGGTCGGCATCGCGGCCCATCAGCACCACGGCACGGCAATGGGCGGCCACCGGACCTTTAAGGTCCTTGAAGTCGGCGCCCTTGCCGTCACCACCGGCAATCAGCACCAGCTTGCCCTTGATATCTGCCCCCAGGCCTTCGATGGCGGCCAGTGCAGCGCCGACATTGGTGGCCTTGGAATCGTTGTAATAGCTGACGCCATCGAGGTCACGCACCCATTGGCAGCGATGCTCAAGGCCGGTGAAGGAACGCAGGCTCGACAGCATGGCGTCGAACGGCAGGCCAACGGCATGCCCGAGCGCCAAGGCCGCGAGGGCATTGGACTGGTTATGCGCACCACGGATTTTCAGTTCGCGCACGGGCATCAGGTTCTGGAATTCGAAGGCCAGGTATTTCTCGCCGTTCTCTTCGCGGATGCCAAAGGCCTTGAAGTCGGGTTTGCCCAGGCCGAAGGTCCAGCACGGCAAGCCCTCGCCCATCAGCGGACGGCTCAGGGCATCCTGGCGGTTGACCACCACTTGCCTGGCACCGCGGAAAATCCGGTGCTTGGCCAGGTGATAGGCCGGCAGGCCGCTGTAGCGGTCCATGTGGTCTTCGCTGACATTCAATACGGTGGCGACTTCGGCACCCAGGTCGTGGGTGGTCTCCAGCTGGAAGCTCGACAGCTCCATGACGTACAGCTCGACGTCGTCGCTGAGCAGGTCCAGCGCCGGTGTCCCGAGGTTGCCGCCCACCGCCACGTGCTTGCCGGCCGCAGCCGCCATTTCGCCGACCAGGGTAGTCACGGTGCTTTTCGCGTTGGAGCCGCTGATGGCCACGATCGGCGCCTTGGCGTGACGCGCGAACAGGTCGATGTCACCGGACAGCTTCACGCCACGCGCGGCTGCAGCTTGCAGGGCCGGTGTCGCCAAGGCCAGGCCGGGGCTTACGTAGAGCTCATCGGCACGGCACAGAAACTCCACATCCAACTCGCCACAACGCACTTCCACGTGCGGGTAGTCACGGCGCAGCGTGACCAGCTCCGGTGGATTTTCCCGCGTATCGGCCACGGCAAACGGCTTGCCCCGGTTCGCCAGGAAGCGAACCAGGGACATGCCGCTCTTGCCGAGGCCGACAACGATGCGGAAGTGGTCTGAAGCGATCAGGGACACTCGTTTCTACCTCAGTTTCAGGGTGGCAAGGCCGACCAGGACCAGAATCACGGTGATGATCCAGAAACGGACAATCACGCGCGGCTCAGGCCAGCCCTTGAGTTCAAAGTGGTGGTGAATCGGCGCCATGCGGAACACGCGGCGCCCGGTCAATTTGAAGGAGGCCACCTGGATGACCACCGACAGGGTTTCCATCACGAACACACCGCCCATGATGAACAGCACGATTTCCTGGCGAACGATCACCGCGATGGTGCCCAGGGCCGCGCCCAGCGCCAGTGCGCCGACGTCACCCATGAAGACTTGTGCGGGATAGGTGTTGAACCACAGGAAGCCCAGGCCCGCACCAATCAATGCGCCGCAGAACACAATCAGTTCACCGGCACCCGGCACATAGGGGATCAGCAGGTATTCGGCGAATTTCACGTTACCCGACAGGTAGCAGAAGATGCCGAGCGCACCGCCGACCATCACCGTCGGCATGATCGCCAGGCCATCGAGGCCGTCGGTCAGGTTCACCGCGTTGCTGGAGCCGACGATGACGAAGTACGTCAGTACGACAAAGCCAATGCCCAGTGGAATGCTGGCGTCCTTGAGCATCGGGATGATCAAGGTGGTTTCCACGGCGCTTGGCGCGGTGGTGTAGAGGAAGATCGCAGCGGCAAGGCCGAACACCGACTGCCAGAAATACTTCCAGCGGCTTGGCAGCCCTTTGGAGTTTTTCTCGATGACTTTGCGGTAGTCATCGACCCAGCCGATAGCGCCGAACAACAGGGTCACCAGCAACACCACCCACACGTAGCGGTTGTGCAGGTCAGCCCAGAGCAAGGTGCTGATGCCGATGGACGACAGGATCAATGCACCGCCCATGGTCGGGGTGCCAGATTTGGACAGGTGCGACTGCGGGCCGTCATTACGAACCGATTGACCAATTTGCAGGTTCTGCAGGGTGCGGATCATCCACGGCCCCAGGAACAGCGACAAAGACAGCGCAGTCAGCACACCCAGGATCCCGCGCAGGGTCAGGTACTGAAAGACCGCGAAGCCTTTGTGGAACTGTTGCAGATACTCAGCCAGCAGCAGCAGCATTAATGTTTCTCCGTACTTGAGCCACACAAGGCCGCGACGACGTTTTCCATCACCGCGCTGCGCGATCCCTTGATCAAAATGGTTGTGTGTTTGTCGTGTTCAGCCACGCCCAACGCCTGGATCAACTCGGCCTGGGTCGCGAAATGCCGCGCGCCAGGGCCGAAGGCCGCGACGGCGTGAGCCATGTGCGGGCCAACGGCGTAGAGGGCGTCGACTTTGTCGCTGGCGTAGACACCGACTTCGCGATGGGACTGTTCGGCCCAATCGCCCAGTTCGGCGATGTCGCCCAGCACCAGCACCTTGCGCCCGTCGAAGCCTTTGAGCAGGTCAATGGCGGCGCAGACCGAGGACTGGTTGGCGTTATAGGTGTCATCGATCACGCGCATGCCGTTGGTCGCCAGTTGCGCCACCGTGCGGCCCTTGACCGGCTGTACCGCGCCCAGACCGGTGGCGATACCGAACAGCGAAACGCCCAGGGCGTAAGCAGCAGCGGCGGCAGCCAAGGCATTGGCGACGTTGTGGTTGCCCAGCAGATTCAACTGCACATGCTCACGCCCTTGCGGGGTGTGCAAGGTAAAGGATGGGCAGCCACGGGCATCGACGGTGATGTCGGATGCATGGAAATCGGCCGTGGCGTTCAGCACGGCAAACGTCAGGACCTTGCGACCGGCGGCACGTACACGCCAGGTCTCGAAGGCCTTGTCGTCCAGATTCAATACAGCGGTGCCCGAGGCATCCAGGCCTTCGAGGATTTCACCCTTGGCCTCGACGATTTTCTCCGGGCCGCCGAACTCGCCCACATGGGCAGTTCCGGCGTTGTTGATGATCGCGACGTGGGGTTTGGTCAGCGCCACGGTGTAGGCGATTTCGCCGATGCGCGAAGCGCCCAGTTCGATCACCGCCGCCGTGTGTTCCGGGGCCAGTTCGAGCAGGGTCAACGGTGCGCCGAAATCATTGTTCAGGTTGCCACGTGTAGCGAGCACCGGCCCGCGCGTACGCAGGACACCGGCGAGCAGCTCCTTGACCGTGGTCTTGCCGCTGGAACCGGTGATGGCGGCCACGGGTTTATCGAAGGCAGCACGGTTCAGCGCCCCGAGCTGGCCCAGGGCCAGGCGTGTATCGGCCACCAGCAATTGCGGCAAGGTCGAATCCGCCACTTCGCGCTGCACCAAAGCACCGACGGCGCCTTTGGCGGCGACTTCATTCAGGTAGTCGTGACCGTCGAAACGCGGCCCGGCCAGGGCGACGAACAATTGGCCCGGCTTGATTGCGCGGCTGTCGATGCTGACACCATTGAAACTGCAATCACCGGACAGCACACGGCCCGACAGGGGCTGGGTCAGTTCGCTGAACTTCATGGCTTTAAGCATGGGCGACCTCCCAGGCAGTCAAGGCGTGATCAGCCTCGACCAGATCGGAGAAGGCATGGCGTTGGCCGTTGATTTCCTGGTAATCCTCGTGGCCTTTACCGGCCAGGACCACCACGTCGTCAGCGCTGGCGCTGGCGATCAATTGGGCAATGGCCGCGCCACGACCGGCGACGAAGGCAACCTTGGACACGTCCTGGAAGCCTGCGCGGATGTCAGCGAAAATCTGGCTCGGGTCTTCACTGCGCGGATTGTCGTCGGTGACGAGCACACCATCGGCCAGACGCTCGACGATTTCAGCCATCAACGGGCGTTTGCCACGGTCACGGTCACCGCCACACCCAAACAGGCAGAGCAACTTGCCCTTGGCGTGGGGGCGCAGGGCCAGCAGGACCTTTTCCAGCGCATCCGGGGTGTGAGCGTAATCGACCACCACCAGCGGCTGCGTGCCCCCACCCAGACGCTGCATGCGCCCAGCGGGGCCTTCCAGCTTCGGCAGCACGCGCAGGATTTCATCCAGGGCGTAATCCAGGCCAAGCAATGCGCCGACAGCGGCGAGGAGATTGCTCAGGTTGAAGCGCCCGAGCAGAGTGCTGCGCAAATGGTGTTCGCCTTGTGGCGTCACCAGCGTGGCACGCACGCCTTCGTCATTGAACTGGGCTTCGCGGCAATACAGGTACGCGCTGGCGTCTTCCAGGCTGTAGCTGATCAGGCGAGCTTCGTGGTCCTCGGCAGCGAGTCGGCGGCCAAAGGCATCGTCCAGGTTGACCACCCGGCACTTGAGGTCATTCCAGGCAAACAGCCTGGCCTTCTCGGCGGCGTAGGCCTCCATGGTGCCGTGGTAGTCCAGGTGATCGCGGGACAGGTTGGTCATCACTGCCACATCAAAGGCCAGGGCCGTCACACGCCCCTGATGCAGGCCGTGGGACGAGACTTCCATGGCGACCGCCTTGGCCCCGGCCTTTTTCAGGTCAGCCAGGGTCGCTTGCACGGCAATCGGGTTTGGCGTGGTGTGCAGGCCGCTTTGCAGCGCGCCATAGAAGCCCGTGCCGAGGGTGCCGACGATGCCGCAATGCTGGCCCAACAGGTCGAGGGCCTGGGCGACCAATTGGGTCACGCTGGTCTTGCCGTTGGTACCGGTCACGCCAATCAGGTTCAGGTGGCGGCTCGGGTCACCATAGAAGCGCCCGGCGATGTCCGACAGCTGCGCGGCCAGGCCCTTGACCGGAATCAACGGCACGTCAGTGATCGGCAGCACGGTCGCGCCTTCCACTTCATAGGCCACGGCCGCCGCACCGCGTTGCAAGGCATCGGCGATATGCGCACGGCCATCGTACTTGCCGCCCGGCACCGCCAGGAACAGGTCCCCGGCGCGTACGTTACGGCTGTCCAGGCTCAACTCGCGAATCAGCAGATCGCGACCGGCGTGGGCAAAAATCTTGTTCAGGCTCAAGGACATCAGCCGCGCCCTCCATTGGCTTTGGCAGCAGCGGCCGGTGGTCCGGCGTTCGCTTGTTGGGTCGGCGGCAGGTTATCCGGCGTGATGTTCATCAGGCGCAGGGTGCCCGACATCACTTTGCTGAACACCGGCGCCGATACGAGGCCACCGAAGTAACCGGCTTTGCTTGGTTCATCGATCACAACCACGATGGCGTAGCGCGGGTCGCTCATCGGGCCGAAGCCGGCGAACAGCGAGCGGTAGGAGTTCTCGGCGTAACCCTTGGTACCCACCGACGTCTTACGTGCCGTACCGGACTTGCCTGCCACGTGATACGCCGGCACCTGGGCGCGGAATACACCGCGCGGCGCTTCGATCACTTGTTGCAGCATGCCTTGCATGGTCTTGGCGACGTTTTCCGGGATCACCTGGGTGGCTTTCGGCGCTTCGTCAACGTGGATCAGGCTCAGCGGCACCATGCGGCCATTGTTGGCCAGCACCGAGAAGGCGTGGGCCAGTTGGATGGCGGTGACGGACAGGCCGTAGCCGTAGGAAAGCGTGGCCGTCTCGGCTTTTTTCCAGTCACGATAGTTCGGCAGGTTGCCGACGCGCTCACCCGGGAAGTCGAGGCCGGTGGGTTGGCCCAGGCCGATTTTTTGCGCCAGGTGGTAGATGGTTTCGCCGCCAATATCGAAGGCCACCTTACTCATGCCCACGTTACTGGAGTTGATCAGGATACCTGTCAAATCCAGCACCGGCCCTTCGGTACGGGACACGTCACGAATGGTGTATTTGCCCAACTGCAGGGTGCCTGGATACACCTCGACCTTGTCGCTGGGCTTCCAGCGGCCGGTTTCCAGGGCAGCACTCATGGAGATGGCTTTCATGGTCGAACCTGGCTCGAACACGTCGATCATTGCACGATTGCGCATCATCGCCGGTTGCAGGTTGCGACGGTTGTTCGGGTTGTAGGTCGGCTGGTTGACCATAGCGAGGATCTCGCCGGTCTTCACGTCCATAATCACCAGGCTGCCGGCCTTGGCGCCGTTCTCGATGATCGCGTTGCGCAACTCGCGGTTGGCCAGGTATTGCAGGCGCAGGTCAATCGACAACGCCAAGGGCTTACCGGCCTTGGCGTTTTTGGTGACCTGGACATCCTTGATCAGTCTGCCGCGCCGATCCTTGATGACCTGTCGTTTGCCGGGGACCCCGGCCAGCCATTCATCGTAGGCCAGCTCCACACCTTCGCGGCCATGGTCATCAATGTCGGTAAAACCCACCATATGGGCGGTGGTTTCACCGGCCGGATAGAAACGACGGAATTCCTCGATGCCGTAGACACCGGGGACTTTAAGGTCGAGCACCTGCTGGCCCTGCTCGGGGGTCAGGCCGCGCACCAGGTAGATGAACTCTTTATTGGCCTGGGCTTCCAGGCGCTCGGCCAAGGCCTTCGGGTCCTGGCCCAGGGCGGCGGCGAGTTGCGGCCATTTGTCCTTGGCCACCTGCAGTTCCTTGGCGTTGGCCCACAGGGTAGTCACCGGGGTACTGACAGCCAGTGGTTCGCCGTTACGGTCAGTGATCAGGCCACGGTGCGCAGGAATCGGAATATGCCGCAGGCTGCGGGCATCGCCCTGGCCAATCAGGAAGTCGCGGTCAACCACTTGCAGGTCGATGATGCGCCAGGCGATCGCGCCGACCATCAGGGCCAACAAGCCCAGCACCAGACGGAAGCGCCACGGGTAAAGTGCACCTTCGAGCTTCATCATGGCGCCACCATGCGAACTTCGGCCGCGCCCGGGATGTGCATTTTCAGTTGCTCGGTCGCCAGCACTTCAATACGGCTGTGGGCCGTCCAGGTGCTCTGCTCCAAAATCAGCCGGCCCCACTCCGCCTGGGCTTTATCACGCACACTCAATTCCCCGTACAGGGTGTTGAGCAGTTGACGATTCCAGTGGGCGCTGTAGGACACCGCAATCGCGGACACCAGCACGCCGATAAACAGCAGCAGCATAAAAAAGCTGCCGCCCGGAAGGGGCTTGGCGAAAAGCTTGCTCACCGCAACTTCTCCGCGACACGCATGACAGCGCTACGGGAACGTGGGTTGGCCTTGAGTTCGGCTTCGGAAGCGAACTGCGCTTTGCCATGGATTTTGATTTTTGGCACGAAGGCTTCGAAACGCACCGGCAGGTTGCGCGGCAGGTTGTCGGACTCGCCCTTGACCAGGCGGCGCATGAACAGTTTGACGATACGGTCTTCCAGGGAGTGGAAGCTGATCACCACCAGGCGCCCCCCCACTTCCAAGGCTTCCAGCGCGGCTTCGAGGCCGGCTTCCAGATCGCCCAATTCGTTGTTGACGTGAATACGCAGGCCCTGGAATGCGCGGGTAGCCGGGTTCTTGCCCTTTTCCCAGGCAGGATTGGCGACTTTCAGCACTTCGGCCAGGTCGGCGGTGCGCTCGAACGGCTGGATTTCCCGACGCTCGACCACGGCACGGGCCATGCGCCCGGCGAAGCGCTCTTCACCGTATTCCTTGAACACGCGGGCGATTTCTTCCACTGGCGCGGTGGCGATGAACTGGGCAGCACTGACACCACGGGTCGGGTCCATGCGCATGTCGAGCGGGCCGTCGTTCATGAAGCTGAAGCCGCGCTCCGGATCATCGAGCTGCGGCGAAGACACGCCCAGGTCGAGCAAAACCCCGGCCACCTTGCCCGCCATGCCGCGCTCGGCAACTTCCGCGCCCAGCTCGGCAAAGCTGCGCTGCACAACGACAAAGCGGCCGTCTTCGGCCGCTAGCGCTTGCCCGGTGGCAATCGCTTGGGGGTCTTTATCGAATCCGAGGAGCTTGCCGTCGGGCCCGAGCTGGCTGAGTATCAACCGGCTGTGCCCGCCTCTGCCGAAGGTGCCATCCAAATAGCAGCCATCCGCGCGTACGGCGAGAGCCTCAACGGCTTCGTCAAGCAGTACGGTGATGTGGTTAAAGCCGCTATCAATAGTCACAGGATCAAATCACGCAGTTCATCAGGCATGGCGCCCGGTTGTTGAATAGCAGCCAGGTCCGCTGCAGAAACAGCATCCCAGGCATCTTCGTCCCACAATTGGAACTTGTTCAGTTGGCCCACCAGCATTGCGCGCTTATCCAGCTTGGCGTACTCGCGCAGACGCGGAGGTACCAGGAAACGACCGCTGCCATCGAGCTCGAGGTCGACGGCATTACCAATCAGCAAACGCTGCAGGCGGCGGTTCTCTTCACGCAATGAAGGCAAAGCGCGCAACTTGGTTTCAATCAACTCCCACTCATCGAGCGGGTAAACACACAAACAAGGGTCAACGGCATCAATGGTGATAATCAACTGCCCGGAACTTCGCGAAATGAGCTCGTCACGATACCGGCTCGGCATGGCGAGACGGCCTTTTGCATCGAGACTGATAGCGTTAGCTCCGCGAAACACAGATGCGTTTCTCCAAATTTTAGCGTTTTACGTTCAAAAAACCCACTTTGTGCCACTTTCCGCCACTTGCGCACACTATAGGAATGCGGCCACCACACCGTCAAGGCGCGGATTCAAGGAAAAGCCTTACAGAACGGAGATTTAGGAGCGTAAAGGGAGGAGAAACCAGAGTTCGGCGATGTTTTGGGCCCAACAAGCACAAATAGCTCAAAGAGCTATGGCTCATAGTTAATGTAATTTATTAAGAGTAAGATTTTTTTGGTATTACGAAGATGCATCTGCCAATGATTCAGCAGGGAGGGATTCTTGCGTTACTACCGGTTTTCTGCCCGAGATTCGGACAGAAGGAAAAAGGTGGAGAGTCGATCTATAAGCCGGGTTCTGTCTTGAACAGTCATTCGTCTACGATGGCCATCACTGGACATCTTTAGCAACCTACCCGGTCCCAGCGCGGGCCACGCCTTGGGACCCTATTTGGTCTTGCTCCAAGTGGGGTTTACCTAGCCACGAACTGTTGCCAGTCGTGCGGTGCGCTCTTACCGCACCTTTTCACCCTTACCGGCACCGAAGTGCTTAGGCGGTTATTTTCTGTGGCACTTTCCGTAGGCTCACGCCTCCCAGGCATTACCTGGCACTTCGCCCTATGGAGCCCGGACTTTCCTCCCCCTCCTAATTTTCATAGAAGGCAGCGACTGTCCAATCGACTCTCCGCCGCGCAGGTTAACGGCACGAGGGACTTAGGACAAGTACTAAAAGCATAGCAGTGCCATCACCTTCAGACGAAATACCGGCTTACCCCCGGAACTATTCGGTTTTCTGTTTATCCAGCGCAACTTGATACAACACATTCTTGCGCACCCCGGTAATTTCCGCCGCCAGGGCTGCCGCGCGCTTAAGGGGCATTTCCTTGAGTAACAGATCAAGGATGCGCATGGCTTCGCTGCCCACCGCGTCTTCGGACTCTGGCGCACTCCAGCCCGCCACCAGCACCACGCATTCGCCTCGTTGCTGATTGCTGTCACCCTCGACAAACGCGCGCAACGCTTCCAGCGGCAGGCCCTTGAGGGTCTCGAAGGTCTTGGTAATCTCCCGCGCCAACAGTGCAAGGCGTTCACCACCGAACACCAGCTCCATATCCTGCAGGCATTCCAGAATACGGTGGGGAGCCTCATAGAAGATCAATGTACGCGGCTCTTCCTTTAACGCTTGGAGCCGAGCACGACGCCCGACCGCCTTGGCCGGCAGGAAGCCCTCGAAAATAAAACGATCGGAGGGCAATCCAGCTGCCGATAAAGCGGCAATCAGCGCGCATGCGCCCGGAACAGGCACTACATTGATACCCGCAGCACGCGCCTGGCGAACCAGGTGATAACCCGGATCAGAGATCAGCGGGGTACCGGCATCGGAGATCAGCGCCACGTCATCACCTGCCAGCAGGCGCGTGATAAAACGACTGCCTTCTTCGCGCTCGTTATGCTCATGGCACGCAGCCAATGGCGTGCTGATACCAAAATGCTGCATCAGACGCTGGGAGTGCCGGGTGTCTTCCGCCGCGATCAATTTAACGTCGCGCAACACTTTCAGCGCCCGCGCACTGATATCGTCCAGGTTGCCAATGGGCGTCGCCACGACAAAAAGCGAGCCTGCAGTGGAATTCAAAGGACCTGGAGCAGTCAAAACGCACACCTCGATGGTTGGCAAAAGCCACATTGTAGCGCGTAGACGCCTTGAAAATATGCCATCGAAGCCGATGCCTTTTCAGCCGTGCACAGCCAATCGCAACATTTACACGACCTAAATCGACAGTTTCACGCCAGTAACATCGCGCCTGGGCCAGTGCTTGGGTACAATTCCACGCTAATTTGATCGGTATCAGGACACTTACATGATCGCTTGCCTGCGGCTGCTCTCCGCCCTCTGCCTCGCTGCCTTGTTGGCCGCTTGCGCCAGCTCGCCCTCGTCCAGCCTTGGCGACCTTCCACGGACCCCGGATGCCAGTATCGAGCAACTGCTCGAACAGGCGACCACCGCCAAGACGCCAGAAAAGGCGGCCTTGCTGCGCCTGAGTGCGGCTGACATGGCCTACCGCCAGAACAACCCCGGCCGCTCGTCGCAGATCCTTGCGCAGGTGCCGCTGGATGTTCTCAAACCCGCCGCACAAATCTTTGCCAGCACCCTGGCCGCCGAACTGGCGATGACGCGCAACCAGCCCAAGGCTGCGTTGACCGCCCTGAACCACCCTAGCCTGCAAAGCCTGAAGGACCTGCCGCCCGAGCAGCAGATCCGGACCGGCACCGTGCACGCTCGCGCCTATGAAGCCGATGGCCAGACCCTGGCCGCGGCTCGCGAGCGTGTGGCCATGGCGCCATTGCTCAGCGGTGATGCCGCCAAGAGCAACCACGAAGCCATCTGGACGTTGATTGCCGCACTCCCGGCCGAGCAACTGCAAGCCAGCGGCAACCCGACAATGGACGGCTGGATCACCCTGGCCCAGGCCGTCAAGGGCGCTGGCACCCTGGAGCAACAACAGGCGGCGATCGACACCTGGCGCGCGCAGAACCCAGGGCACCCGGCGGCCGTGCAACTGCCAACCCCGCTGACCAAGCTCAAGGAACTCGCCAGCCAGCCCCTGAACAAGATCGCCCTGCTGCTGCCACAGGAAGGCCCGCTGGCGTCCGTCGGCAAGGCGCTGCGTGAAGGTTTCATGGCTGCGCATTACCAGGCCGAGCAAGCCGGCCAGCGACCGCCGGTGATCGAGTTCTACGACAGCTCGCGCCTGACCTCCCTCGACGACTTCTACGCCAAGGCCCAGGCCGCCGGCGTGCAACTGGTCGTCGGTCCGCTGGAAAAACCACTGGTCAAACAGCTCAGCGCACGTCCGCAATTACCGATCACCACCCTGGCACTGAACTACAGCGAGACCGATCAAAGCCCGGCCCAGCTGTTCCAGTTCGGCCTGGCCGCTGAAGACGAAGCCCGCGAAGTCTCACGTCGCGCCCGTGCCGATGGCCTGCACCGCGCCGCTGCCATGGTGCCGCGTGGCGAATGGGGCGAGCGCGTCTACAAAGCCTTCCGTCAGGATTGGGAAGCCAATGGCGGCACCGTCGTAGGCGTCGAGTACGTCGACCAGCCGGTCGCCCTTGCACAGCAGATCGCCGACTTGTTCCAACTGCGCAAAAGCGAAGGCCGCGCCAAGAGCCTGCAAAGCACCGTCGGCACCGACGTGGCCGCGCAACCTTCGCGTCGCCAGGACATCGAGTTCATCTTCCTGGCCGTGACCCCGCAACTGGCCCAGCAGATCAAGCCGACCCTTAACTTCCAATACGCCGGTGATGTACCGGTGTACGCCACGTCCCACGTATTCAGTGCCAGCGGCGACAAGAACCAGTACCTGGACATGACCAACGTGATGTTCTGCGAAACCCCTTGGCTGCTCAACACCACCGACCCGCTGCGCAACCAGGTCGCCGCGCAATGGCCACAAGCCAATGGCAGCCTCGGCCGCCTGTATGCAATGGGTGTCGATGCCTACCGCCTGGCGCCACGCCTGGGTCAGCTCAAGGCCCTGCCGGATACACGGGTTGATGGCCTTTCGGGCAGCCTGGGTATCAGCCCCAACCAGCGCGTCGACCGCCAGATGCCATGGGCGAAATTCGTTGGCGGCGAGGTCCAGCGCCTGCCTGATACTCCACGCTGATGCCTGAGCGGTCCAGCGCAAAAAGCGGCAAGGATGCCGAACTTCAAGCTCTGAAATACCTGCAACAACAGGGTCTGCGCCTTCTGGCGCAGAACTGGTTGTGTAAACGCGGCGAGCTTGATCTGGTCATGCTTGACGGCGATACAGTAGTATTCGTCGAAGTCCGCTACAGAAAACACGCACAATGGGGTGGCGCGCTCGCCAGTATTGACGGGCGCAAGCGTCAGAAGCTGATACTCGCCGCGCAGTACTTCCTACTCAAGGAGCACCGCTGGTCTGACTCCCCCTGCCGTTTCGATGTGGTTGCCATGGAAAGCACACCGGCAGGCCTTGCTGATCTGACCTGGCTCAAAGACGCCTTCGACAGCTGATTCGCCGGACATTTTCACCACACACTTTTGCTCTTTGCTTTGCGGGCTGCACATACCTGTGCCAAACAGCCGCGCTACTTAAGGTCACACAGATGGACATGCAATCCCGAATTCGCCAGCTTTTCCAGGCCAGCATCGACACCAAGCAACAGGCGATGGACGTACTTGCACCGCACATCGAGCAAGCCAGTCAGGTCATGGTCAATGCCTTGCTCAACGAGGGCAAAATGCTTTCGTGCGGCAACGGCGGTTCGGCCGGCGATGCCCAGCATTTCTCGTCCGAACTGCTCAACCGCTTCGAGCGCGAGCGGCCGAGCCTGCCGGCCATTGCCTTGACCACAGATTCGTCGACGATCACCTCGATCGCCAACGACTACAGCTACAACGAAATCTTCTCCAAGCAAATCCGTGCCCTGGGCCAACCGGGTGATGTGTTGCTGGCGATTTCCACCAGCGGCAACTCGGCGAATATTATTCAGGCGATCCAGGCCGCACATGATCGTGAAATGATTGTCGTAGCATTGACCGGACGCGATGGCGGCGGCATGGCGTCGCTGCTGTTGCCCGAGGATGTGGAGATTCGCGTCCCGGCCACTGTCACCGCACGTATTCAGGAAGTCCATCTGCTGGCGATCCACTGCCTGTGCGATCTGATCGACAGCCAACTGTTCGGGAGTGAAGAATGACCGTTAAACGCCTCAGCCTATTGGCCATCACGCTATGCCTCAGCATCAGCGGGTGCAGCACGGCAATCACTGCGACACGTGACACCCCCATCCAGGACGACAAGGGCACCCGTACCTTTGGCAGCAAGATCGACGACTCGTTGATCGAAACAAAGGTCGAAGTCAACATCGCCAAGGCCGCGCCAGACCTGGGCAACGGCGCGTCGCGTATCGTCGTGACCAGCTTCAACGGCGTGGTACTGCTTGCCGGGCAAACACCGCGCGCCGACCTGAAAGCCCAGGCCGAACAAGCGGCCTCGGCCGTTCAACGGGTCAAGAAGGTGCACAATGAATTGCAGGTGATGGACCCGATCACCCTGCTGGCTATCAGCAACGATGCCTTGCTGACCACCAAGATCAAGGCGCAGATGCTGACCGATAACGCGATTCCTGGCTCGCGCATCAAAGTCGTCACCGACAACGGTATCGTTTACCTGATGGGCTTGCTGACCCAGGCGGAAGCGACCCGCGCGGCCAACCTGGTGCAAGGTGTGTCAGGCGTGCAGAAAATTGTGAAGGTGTTTGAATACATCGACTGATCTGAACGCAATAAAAAGGGCGCTGTGCATTGACTGCACAGCGCCCTTTTTAGTGGCCGGCGTTTATTGGTACTGCTGGTACGGATTGCCCTGGAATTGATTGTTCTGCTGGGGCGCTTGTTGCTGGCCTGCAGGCTGGCCGTACTGCTGGCCAGGGATCGGACCGAGGTTCACTTCGACACGACGGTTCTGCGCACGGCCGTTAACGTCGGCGTTGCTGGCAATCGGATTATCCGGACCGGCACCGCGCGCGCTCAGGTTGGCACCGTTGACGCCTTGCGAGGTCAGGTAGTTGGCCACGCTCTGCGCGCGACGCTGGGACAGGTCCATATTCAGCTGACGGCTGCCGGTACTGTCGGTGTAACCGACAATCTGGATGGTGTTCTGATTGAATTGCTTGAGGGAGTTGGCCAGGTTGTTCAGCGGCTGGTAGAAGCTGCTGGAGATCGCGTCCGAGTTGGTGGCAAATGTGATATTGCCCGGCATGATCAGCTTGATCTGGTCGCCCTGGCGCTGAACTTCAACCCCGGTATTGGCCATGCTTTCGCGCAGTTTCTTTTCCTGCTGGTCGGCATAGTAGCCATAGCCAGCCGCACCTGCACCGGCAACCACCGCGCCGATCAGCGCGCCCTTGCCACGGTTGTTATGGTCGATGGCCGCACCGGCCAGTGCGCCGGCCAGGGCACCAAGGCCGCCGTACTTGGCGGTTTTACTCATGCCGCCTTGCGATCCATTATTTGCCTGTCCCTGGCTGCCGTCATATGGATTAGGTGAAGCGCAGCCAGACAACAGGGCTACGGCGGTAGCGACAACAAGCAGACGACGCGGAGTGAACATGAAGGAAGCTCCTACTTTTGCATTCTATGGTGCAGAGGACATAGGCAATGGACCTGTGCCGAGTTTGGAACGCGACAAACGGTAAAAATTCCGCAACCGCATCCAGAGCTGTAACAAAAAACTGGCCAGGATTACCGCTACAGAAACCGTAGCAGAAGCAGGCTGAACGCGACCTGTGTTTTTGCTACAGCAATTCTCCAGACACCACAGCGCCGAAAGCTGGACTACCGACGTCCCCTGCCCCATTACGCGCGCACAAAGGGATTCTCACGCATCTCATCCCCCAACCGCGTATCCGGGCCGTGACCGGTTACCACCGTCGCGCCCTCATCCAACGTATAGAGCCGCTGCTTGATCGAACGCACGATCGCCGCCTGGTCGCCGCCCCACAAATCCGTTCGCCCTACGCCGCGTCGAAACAAGGTGTCGCCAGCAATCAGGAGCTTGGCATCGGCAAACCAGAAACTCATCGAACCGGGTGTGTGCCCCGGCGTATGCAGCGCCACGCCACAGCCGCAGGCCAACGCTTCATCATCGACCAGCCATTGGTCTGGCGAAGGCACCGGAGTGTAGGGCACACCGAACATCTGGCACTGCATTTCCAGGTTGTCCCAGAGAAACTGATCATCCTTGTGCAGGTGCAGGGTGGCACCGGTTTTCTCCTTCAACTGGCCGGAGGCGAGGAAGTGATCGAGATGGGCATGGGTGTGGATGATGCTCACCACCTTCAAGCCCAGTGCATCGAGGCGCGCCAGGATCAATTCGTGGTTGCCACCGGGGTCGACCACGATGGCTTTTTTAGTGATGGGGTCACCGATGATGGTGCAGTTGCACTGCAACGGGCCGACGGGGAAGGTTTCACGGATGAGAGTCGGCTTGGCGGTGGTCATGGGCGGTCCTCCAGTGCAAATGAATTATCGTTTTCCGGCGAGCATCGCCAAAATAATTGCACTATTAAACCAGACTGGGTGCGCTTCGCAGCCCAACGCGGGCAAGCTCGCCCGCCGTAAGGTTTACGTTTCAGCCAATCAACCTCAACTCTTGCGCCCGCGCCACCGCCTGGGTTCGTCGCTCCACCCCCAACTTGCTGTTGATATGGCTGGCGTGGGTCTTGACCGTATGCAGGGAGATGAACAGGCGGTTGCTGATTTCCTGGTTCGAGCACCCCTGGGCGATCAATTGCAGCACCGCCAATTCACGAGCGCTCAGGACTTCATGACCAGGCGACGGCTCCGCGACCGTAACGGCCGGCAGCAGCGCCAAGAGGCTCTGGTTCAGCAAGCCGTGAGGGTCCTTGCCAAGCTGTTCGCGCATCCACTGCGGGTAACCTTCGAGCAAACGCTGGAACGGCTGCAATGCCCCTCCCGAGCCGGCCTCCAGCGCCCGCGCCAACACCGGCCGTGCCTTGGCTTCCTGGCCGTTTTCCAGCAGCAGTTGCGCCTGCTGGGTCAACGCCATCAGCGCAATCATTTGTCGCCCACTGTTGTGCGCCTGTTGCGCCAGGTCTTCAAGACGCTCCAACGCCGCATCCGCTTGATGGCGAATCGCATCGAGGGCGGCCTGTTGCAGCCCGATATGTTGCGGCAGGTGCGGATGAAACTCTGGCGCGGCAGCCGCGTGTTGACCATTATAGGTTTGCCCCAACCGCGTCAGCCAGGCGTCAGCCAGGTCGGTGCGGCCCTGGGCCAGCCACAATTCGCATTTGATCAGGGTGATCATCGCCAGGTAGTAGATCGGCGGCACGTCCCAGATGTGCATCAAGCGCTCGGCCTCGGCCAGTTCGGCGAAGGCTTTGGGGAAGTCGTTACGGCGCCCTTCGAAGTTGGCGATCACACAATGGCCGATTAGTACGCTGATGTCGCGACAGGCGCGCGCTTCAACCAGCCCGGCCCGCAGACGAGCAAGGCCGGCCTCAGGCTGATAGCGCGCCAGCAGCAAATAACCTTCATAGAGCGACAATCGCGCACGCACGGCGTACAACCGCTGCGGCGCCAGGCCCTGCAGGCGTTGCAGGCCCTGGCGAACCTCATCGAGGGAACGCAGGATTTCGCCGCGCGCCTGCAACACTCGCGCACGGTCGTAATGGGCCAGCGCTTCGAACAGCGGGTTTCCGACCCGCTGCGCCAATTCCAGGGACTCGCGGTTCAGGCCGCGGGCGCGCCACAGGTCGGCGTCGACAATGGCCAGGTTGGACAAGGTCGACAGGCACATCAGACGCTGGCCATAGCGACGCTGCGGCAAACTTTCCAAGGCTTCGCTGCAATAACGCTGGGTCAATTCGCGGTCACCGCGACCACGCGCGATAATCCCGCTGAGCGCCAGCCACTGGGCCAGCATCGACTTCTGCGCCGTGGCCGACGGTGCCGGCAGGAAGCGACTGAGGTAACTGGACAACTCTTCCGCCGCATCCAACTGGCACGCCAGCCCCAGGGCCCAGCTATAGAGCACGATCAACCGGGGTGTACTGATCAGCAGGCTATCGGGCAAGTCCATTTTCCAGCGCAGCAGCATGCCGACGTTCTGTTCGGCCAGCAGTTGCTCTTCGGACAGGTTCTGTACCAGGTTGGCGGCCACATCCAGATGGCCGGCACGCAATGCCTGTTCCACCGCCTCATCGATCAAGCCTTGCGCATTGAACCAGCGGCAGGCCCGCAGGTGCAGGCTGGCCGCCGGTAACAGCGCGGTGCTGGTGGCGCGGCGCGTGCGCAGCAGGTCCGAAAACAGATGGTGGTAACGGTACCAGTGGCCCTGCTCGTCCAGAGGTACCAGAAAAACCTGGTGGGCTTGCAGGTAGCGCAGGATTTCCGCGCTGTCATGGGCTTCGCGCACGGCGTCGCACAGTTCGCTGCAAAAGCGTTCCTGAGGGGCAGTATCGAACAGAAAGGCCTGCACGTCGGGCGGCAGGCAATCGATCACCTCTTCGAGCAGGTAATCACGGATCAGCCCTTCGCCGCCGTGCAGGCTTTGCGGCAAAGAGCCTTCGTTACCGGCCTCGGAGGCGGCGAGCAGCCAGAAACGCAGCCCGGCGACCCAACCCTCGCTACGGCGGATCAGGTTATCCAGCGCCTCGCCACGCAATGAACTGCTGTGGCGATCCAGCACGGCCAGGGATTCGTCGTGAGTCAGGCGCAGATCCTGCTCATGCAGCTCCAGTAGATGGCGTGACAAGCGCAGGCGGGCCAGGTGCCAGTCCGGGCGCTGGCGGCTGGTGACCAGCACCACCAGGCCATCGGGTAAATGATTGAGGAAAAATTGCAGGCAGCGATCCAGTACCGGGCCCTGGGCCAGATGGTAGTCATCCAGTACCAGCAACAGCGGCGTGCGCGTGGACAAATGCACGGTCAGCTCATCGAGCAGGCCATCGAGCCATTCTTCAAAGGCAAAGGGTTGATGACGCTGGCGCATTTTCAGCAGCCCCAGGGACTGGGCGCCGATTTGCGGGAAGTATTGTTGCAGCCCGTCGAGCAGGCGCTCGAGGAAACGGCCAGGGTCGTTGTCCCGGGGGCTCAGGCCCAGCCACAGGCTTTGCCAATGGGCCGGCAAGCCCTGGCAGAACTCCACCGCCAATGAGCTCTTGCCGAACCCCGCGGGTGCACTGACCAGCAACAGTCGCCCGTCCAGCCCTGCACTCAGCCGTTCGCACAGACGGGGGCGCAGCACGTAGCCGTCAGGCAGCGGCGGCCTGTAGAAGCGACCTTCCAGGGACGGGACGACCGCGCTGGAAGGCCCCTGGATTCGAGACAGATCAGTCATCGCCGGGCTCTTGTAGAAGGCTGTTATCGGCATTGCAGATGTCCGCAGACTAGCGGTAAAAGCGGAGGGTTTGTAGATCTTTGCAACAATTGACTGAAAATAACTGCGACAAGAAATATCGGCACAACCCAAAAGTGAGAGGAGGCTTGCTCCCGATAGCGGCGGACCAGTCAATGCATGCGCTGACTGTCACACCGCTATCGGGAGCAAGCCCCCTCCCACATTGAGGCACTAGTGCAATTTAGCGAACACCGTCCTGGCGCAGGGCCGCGGGGGTGAAGTCGCTGGTGGTGGCGGTGAAGCCGAAATCATAGGCCTGCTTCTCTTCGTTCTTCATGCCCAGGGCCAGGTAGCGGCCGGACTGCAGGTCGTAGAGCGTTTCCAGGGCGTACCACGGCACTTGCTTGTCGTAGTAGTTCTCGGCATGGGCTTCGGCGACACGCCACAGTTGGCCGCGACCGTCATAGTGATCGATCACGGCCGCTTGCCAGGTGTCTTCGTCGATGAAGAAGTCACGCTTGGCATAGATGTGGCGCTGGCCTTCCTTCAGGGTCGCGACCACGTGCCAGACGCGGCGCAGCTCATAGCGTGCGAGGTCCTGGTTGATGTGGCCGGCCTTGATGATGTCGACGTACTTGAGCTTAGGATCGTCGATCTTGTAGCTGTTGGAGGCGATGTAGATTTCTTTCTTGCCTTCCAGCTTCCAGTCGTAGCGGTCCGGTGCACCGTTGTACATATCGAGGTTGTCGGAGGTACGCAGGCCATCGGCAGCGGTACCCGGCCCGTCATACGACACCTGAGGTGCGCGGCGCACACGACGCTGGCCGGCGTTGTAGACCCACGCCGAGCGCGGCTCCTTCACCTGGTCCAGGGTTTCGTGCACCAACAGCACACCACCGGCCAGTCGGGCCGGCGCGGTCACTTGCTGCTTGAAGTAGAACAGCACGTTGCCTGGGTTTTTCGGGTCGAAGTCCTTCATTTTGTCGCGGAACACGAACTGGTCTTTGAAATACACCAGGCTGAACGAGCCGTTGGTTTGCGGCGTGGCCTGGGTCACCAGGCGGGTCACGCTGCCGCCGCGATAACGGGTGATGTGGTTCCAGATCACCTCGACGCCGCTTTTCGGAATCGGGAACGGCACGGCGGTTTCAAAGTTTTCCAGGCCGTTACCGCCAGACACCAGGTTGGTGTTGGTGGCGTTCTTCTTGATGGCGGCAAACACATCGGCCGGCACGGTGGCGCCGCGATGGGTCGGGTAGACCGGCATCTTGAAGGTGTCCGGGTAGCGCTTGAACATCGCATACTGCCCAGGGGCCAGCTTGTCTTTGTACTGCTCGACGTTCTGCGCGGTGATGGTGAATTGCGGTTGTTCACTGGCGTACGGGTTGGCCAGGAAACCACGGGCATCGACCGCGCCGGCATTGGTCGGCAGCGGCGACCACTTAGGAATGGTGCCTGCCGCGTTACCGGCCATTTCGGCGCCCATCGGAGTCAGGGTCGTGCCCAGCTTGGCAGCTTCATCCGCCGAGACTGCCGCCATGACGTTGCTCGCCAGGATCGACAGCCCGAGCACACCGACGTGCAACAGACTTTTAGTTATTTTCATGTTCTGGTCTTCCTGAAATGCAGTGTGCTTAGAAGTTCACGCCGAGGCTCAGAGCAACGAAGTCGCGATCATTCACCGTTGAGAAATCACCGCCGAAGAAGTTGGTGTAGTTCAGGCTGGCGGTGTAGGTGTTCTGGTATTCGGCATCCAGGCCCAAGCTGACGGCTTTGCGGCCCTCTTCGAAGTTGGCGCCCGGACCAGGGGAGTAACCCTTGACGTCATGGGACCACGCCACGTTTGGCTTGAGGTTCACGCCTGCGAAGACGTCCGGGTATTCCCAGATGGCACGTGCGCGGTAGCCCCAGGACGTGGCAGTGGTGAAGCCATCGTTATTGCAGTTGGTATTGAGGCTGGAGGCGTTAGCCAGCCCCCCACCCTGAGCAGTCGAGTTGTTCAGCGTAGTACAGAAACCGCCAGGCAACGTACCAGGGCCGAAGACCGGATCACGCCCGTAACGAGCCTCGGATTTGCTTTCCAATCCCCCCACGTGTGTCACACCGATTTCAGCGACGGTGGTCAAGCGGCTGGCGCCCATCACTTGGTCGAAGAAGTGCGTGAACGTGGTCTGGAACTGGGTGACCTCCTTACGGTTGTAGCCATGCAGATCCTGGCCTGGACTGCCTTTCAACACAGAAGCATTCCCGTAGCCTGGCAGCGGCGTGACACCGGCGTAGAGAATGTCGGTGGTGCTCAATTGCACAGGGGCATTAGGGCGATAGCTCAACTCACCGCTCCATGCTGTGCCTGTCGGCAAGGTGGTGGAGAAGCTCAAACCATAAAGGCGAATGTCTTCAGGGTACTCGATGAAATAGTTGGAATTACCCGCGACAACCAGCGGACGCAACGTGCCTGGAAGCCCGATAGGCCCCGTGTAAGCAGACTGTGGCGCGCCCTGCGCACTGAAAATCGGCGCACGGCTGTGGTAGTTCATGAAGTACGCACCGAACTCCGTGTCCAGCGGCTCGAAGTTGTAATGGAAGGCAACACCGAATTGGCCGCTATCGCGCGCGTCACGATCGGCACCACGACGAACGAGGACGCCCTCGTTATTGACATCCACACCATTGGCGGCAAGACCTGGAAGGACAGCCCCCGGCAAGAAGCGTCGACTGTTGAGTACCCGCAGGTTGTCACTGCAGCCATCGGAAACGACGTCCGGCTGCGAAAAGAACGTACCGCAGTTGTCCGTGACAGTCTGGTCCCACTCCAACTGATAGAACGCTTCCGCCGACAGGTTATCGGTCAAGGTTTGCGACACATAGAACATGTTGACCGGAATCAAGCCTTCCTTGATTTCGGCGCCCGGACGACGGAATGCAGACACATCGATCGGGTTGATGGAGTTGATGCCACCGCCGATGAAGGTGCTTTCCCCCCAGCTCACCACCTGCTTACCGAAGCGCACCGCCCCTGGCTGATCTGCAATCGAATAGTTGTGATAAACGAACGCATCGAGAATCTGGCCGCCAGAAGACTTGGCCCCCTCTTTGCGGTTGTTGTCGCTGATGTCCTTGAACTCCCGGCTTTCATCCTTGAGTTCAAAGTCATACCAGTACTTGCCACGCACAAACACACCGGTATCGCCGTACTTCAGTTCCAGGTCATGAATGCCCTTGAAGATTTTCGAGAACGTCTCGCCGCGCTTGAAGTTCAAGTGGCCGTCATCGGAGGTCTGGGACAAGCCCTTGCCGCCGTTGTTGACGCCGATCAGATCGCGGTTGGGCTTGGCTGTCGACCAACTCGCCCCCACCGACAGCGACGAGTCAAAGCTCCCTTCGATTTCACCGATATTGAAACTGACGCCGAATGCGGGCCCGGCGAGCGTAGAGGCGAGACTGACGGCCAGGGGCAGTCGCGCCCGGCGCCAGAACTGGTTTACTGAGGTCATCGACGCTACTCCATGTGCATTATTGTTATGGCAGTGAGTTCTTTCTGTGATGCATGTAACGGCCGGAATACAACGATTCCAATGCCGCCCGGCAACCGGGCCCCCATGGCCCGAAGCGCAACATCCTTGAAAAACTCTGAGGGGGACTATAGCCAGCAGGGGGTACCGCTTGATCCCTCTAAAGTGTGATTTGCACCACCAACCCGTCTACCACAGCCCTTTCGCCACGCCGACGAAGGCCGGCGCGGAAAGGATGGCTGAAAATGGGCAAATCACAAGTGAAGCGTTGAGATAGAGCGCTGCCGTGCCCCGAGGGCACGGCAAATCACCTCAAAGGGTGGACAGGAACGTACTGTTGTTGGCTTGCCATTCGATGATGTCAATGCGGATACGTTTTTTGTCGAGCTTGCCGACACTGGTCTTGGGAATTTCCGTAACAACGGCGATCTGGCTCGGAATCGCCCACTTGCTCAAATGGCCCAATTCGACAAAAGGCTTGAGGTGTTCCTTGAGCTCGCGGGCCCCTATCACATGGCCATCACGCACCACCAACAGGGCAAACGGGCGCTCGCCCCACTGCGGGTCGGCGATGCCCACCACCGCTACTTCGCGTACCGCCGGGTGGCGGCTGACCAGGTCTTCGAGAGCCAGGGAGGAGATCCACTCGCCGCCCGTCTTGATCACGTCCTTGATGCGGTCGCGGATGTCGATCACGCCAAACGCGTCGAGGGTGGCTACGTCGCCGGTGTGCATCCAGCCACCGTCCCACAGCTCGGCGCCTTTTTGCGGTTCGTTGTAATAACCCTCGGTCAGCCACGGCGCGCGCAGCACCAGTTCACCCTGGGACTCGCCGTCGGCGGGCAGGAAATTCCCCTCAGCGTCCATGATCGCCGCTTCCACCAAGGGCCCGGGCACGCCGGCCTTGATGCGGTAGGTGGTGCGCTCGTCCTCGGTGCCGGCCATCAGCTCGTCATTGAGGTGGGCACAGGACACCAACGGCCCGGTCTCGGACATGCCGTACGCAGCGGTCAGCTGAATCCCACGGGCCTTGGCCGCTTCATACAGCGTGCGGTTGAGGGCACTGCCGCCGATGACGATTTTCCAGCCGCCAAAATCAACGCCCTGGGCCGCCTTGGCGTTGAGCACCATTTGCAGGATGGTCGGCACGCAGTGGGAAAAAGTGACCTTTTCCTTGCGCCACAGCTCCACCAGGTATTCCGGGTCATAGCGGCCGGGGTAGACCTGCTTCAGGCCGAGCATGGTCGCCACATACGGCAGGCCCCAGGCATGCACATGGAACATCGGCGTGATCGGCATATACACATCGTTGGTGCCCAGCAGACGCACGCTGTCGACACAGCCCATGATGGTCGCCACGCCGATGGTGTGCAGCACCAGTTGGCGATGGGTGAAGTACACACCCTTGGGATTGCCGGTGGTACCGGTGGTGTAGAAGGTGGTGGCGACGGAATGTTCGTCGAAATCCTGGAAGTCGTACTTCGGGCTGGCAGCGGCCAACAGGGTTTCGTATTCGCCCACCAGGTTGGGCAGCTCGGCGGTTTTTTCGGCCGCGTCAGTCAGCAGCAACGTCTTGTCGACCGTGGTGAGCTGCCCGGCAATGGCCTGGTAGAGCCCCACGAACTCGCTGTTGACCAGTACGAAGCGGTCCTCGGCGTGGTTCATGGTGTAGAGAATCTGCTCCGGCGACAGGCGCACGTTGATGGTGTGGATCACCGCGCCGATCATCGGGATGGCGAACATGCACTCCAGGTAACGGTGACTGTCCCAATCCATCACCGCCACGGTGTCACCGGCCTTGACCCCGGCTTCCGTGAGCACATTGGCCAGGCGCGCGACCCGTTCGATCAGCGTGGGGTAGGTGTAGCGCAGTTTGTCGCGGTAGATGATTTCCCGGGTCTTCTCGTAGCGGGTACCGGACATCAACAGGCGCTTGATCAACAGCGGATATTGGTAGGCGCCTTCGGCGGGCGGGATAACACGGGTCTGCAACATACGAATCCCTTTTTATGACTGCACGGTCTTGGCTTGAAGACCTGCACTGTAGAGAGGTTATGTTTCAGCCAAATCAGCCAAAGGAATGATTTGTAGAGGCAGGGGAATGCTAGCTTTGAGCCATTATTCAGGAGCGATGGAGGTCCAGTGTGGGAGGGGGCTTGCTCCCACACTGGATGGTGTTTACTCGAGTACAGCGTTTATTTCGCGCTGGTGAACGCCAGTTTTACCCCAATCGCAATCAACACCGCCCCCATCGTCCGATCAAACCAATGCCCCATCCGCGCAAACCCGGCGCGTACACGCTGCTGGCTGAACAACATGGCCACCAGGCAGAACCACAACGCCGTCGCCACCGCCAGGTACACGCCGTAACCGGCCTGGATCGCCAGCGGCGTGTGCGGGTTGATCACTACGGTGAACAGCGATAGGAAGAACAGCGTGGCCTTGGGGTTCAAGCCGTTGGTGACGAAGCCTGCGGTAAATGCGCCGCGCGGGGTGCGCTCGCCCGCTTCGCGGTGCAACTCGCCCTCGGCGGCAGGCTTGGCCGGCTGCGCGCGCAGGGCCTTGAAGCCGATGTACAGCAGGTACGCGGCCGCGGCCCATTTCAGTGCGTTGAACAACACGATGGACTGGGACACGATCAGGCCGATGCCGAGCAACGAGTAACCCACATGCAGGAAAATCGCCGAGCCCACGCCCAGCGCGGTCCAAGTCCCGGCGCGACGGCCGTGGGTCACGCTCTCACGTACCACCACCGCAAAATCCGGGCCGGGGCTGGCCACCGCCAGCAAGTGAATCAGGGCTACGGTCAAGAACTCGGCGGCGTACATACTCACTCCATTAAGTAACGGATTATTTCATCTGATAGGCTCGGCAGATTACGCCTTCGAACCCTGTCGCAAAAGGTACAGTTGATGACGAACAATCGCCGCGCCGTCTTCCTTGATCACCCCTCCCTGGACCTGGGAGATCTTGACCTCAGTGAGCTGCGCAGTCGTTTCAGCGACTTGCAGCTGTTGACGGGCACTACGCCGCAAAATGTGATCGAACGCCTGCAAGGCGCTCAAGTCGCCATCAGCAACAAAATCCCGCTCAACAGCGAAACCCTCGCGGCCTGCCCGGAGCTCAAGTTGATCCTGGTGTCGGCCACCGGCACCAACAACGTTGACCTGGAGGCCGCCCGCGCCCATGGCGTCACCGTGAGCAACTGCCAGGGCTACGGCACTCCGTCGGTGGCGCAGCACACGATCATGCTGCTGCTCAACCTGGCGACGCGCTTGAAGGACTATCAGCAGGATGTGAGCGCGGGCAAATGGCAGCACGCCAAGCAGTTCTGCCTGCTGGACCACCCTATCGTCGAACTGGAAGGCAAAACCCTTGGCCTGCTGGGCCATGGCGAACTGGGCAGTGCCGTGGCGCGCCTGGCCGAAGCCTTTGGCATGCGCGTGCTACTCGGCGCGATTCCCGGGCGCCCTGCCCGTGCTGATCGCGTGCCGTTGGATGAATTGCTGGCGCAGGTCGATGCGCTGACCTTGCACTGCCCGCTCAATGAACATACCCGCGACTTTATCGGCACCCGCGAACTGGCGCTGCTCAAGCCCGGAGCGTTTGTGGTCAATACCGCACGCGGTGGCTTGATCAACGAACAGGCCCTGGCCGATGCCTTGCGCAGCGGCCACCTGGGTGGCGCGGCGACCGACGTGCTGAGTGTCGAGCCACCGGTCGCCGGCAACCCGCTGCTGGCCAGTGATATCCCACGCTTGATCGTCACGCCGCATAACGCCTGGGGCAGTCGCGAGGCGCGGCAGCGCATCGTTGGCCAATTGGCGGAAAACGCCAGGGGCTTTTTCAGCGGCGCCCCGCTGCGCGTCGTCAGTTGATAAACTGCGCCCCTTTTCAAGGAGCAGACCATGGATCCGCGCAGTGAAGTACTGCTTCGTCAGGCCGAACTTTTTCAAGGCAACCTGTTGCTGGTGGGCTTGCCCGCCGATGACCTGCTCGGTCGCCTGCCCAACGCCCACGGCTGGTGCTGGCATGCCGGCGACCAGGCGGCGCTCGACGCACGCTTCCCGGAGCGCAGCCAGTTTGGCGTGAATGCGCCCGAGCGCGGGTTCGATGCCGCGGTGATCTTCCTGCCCAAGTCCAAGGACCTCACCGACTACCTGCTCAATGCCGTGGCCGCACGCCTGCCCGGCGCCGAGCTGTTTCTGGTGGGCGAGAAAAAAGCCGGTATCGAAAGCGCCGCCAAGCAGATGGCGCCCTTTGGCAAACCGCGCAAGCTCGACAACGCACGGCATTGCCAGCTGTGGCAAGTCACCGTGGCCAATGCGCCCCAGGCGCTCGAGCTGGAGAGCCTGGCACAGGTGTTCGAAGTACCGCTGGCCGAAGGGCCGCTCAAGGTGGTGAGCCTGCCGGGTGTGTTCAGCCACGGCCGTCTGGATCGTGGCACCGAGCTGTTGCTGGAGCATCTGGACAAGCTGCCCAGCGGCCATTTGCTGGACTTCGGTTGCGGCGCCGGTGTGTTAGGGGCGGCGGTAAAGCGTCGCTACCCACACAACACCGTAACGATGCTGGATGTGGACGCCTTCGCCGCCGCCAGCAGTCGCCTCACCCTGGCCGCCAATGGGTTGGAGGCCGAGGTGTTGACCGGTGATGGCATCGACGCCGCACCGATGGGGTTGAACGCCATCTTGAGCAACCCGCCGTTCCATGTCGGGGTGCACACCGATTATTTCGCCACTGAAAACCTGCTGCGAAAAGCGGCAAAACACCTGGCAAAAGGTGGCGAACTTCGCCTGGTTGCGAATAGCTTCCTGAAGTACCAACCGTTGATCGAAGAGCACCTGGGCGTGTGTGCGGTCAAGGCCGAGGGCAATGGTTTTCGCATCTACCGCGCCAAGCGCCCCTGATGGGCATTTGAAAAAGAAGGCTTGCCGAATGGATTTTGCCTAGGCAGAATCCGCTCCGTCCTAGGGGAGTAGTCTCCCACGAGCGCCACGCTCGTCCGGCATACGTCAACATACTTGGTCAACAGGCCATGGCGTATGCGACCCAGGAGTCCGCACAGACGGACCGGGGTTTGACAAGACCTATGACACGCACACCTTACCCGGGGCGGGAAGGCTGTACGTGTCATAGCCGTGTCGACCCGCCCCCTGGAAACTACCTGATGCTGGATTCACTACTCGTTCCTACCGCAATCGTTGCCTTGGCCGAAATCGGCGACAAGACGCAACTGCTCGCACTCATCCTTGCCGCGCGCTTTCGCAAACCCTGGCCGATCATCGCCGGCATCGTCGCCGCGACCCTGGCCAACCATGCGGCTGCGGGTGCCGTGGGTGCCTGGTTTGGCAGTTTCTTCTCGGATGCGGTGTTGCACTGGATCCTGGCGGCAAGCTTCTGTGCCACGGCGCTGTGGACCCTGGTGCCGGACAAACTCGATGATGACGAAGCCAGTACCACGCGCAAATTCGGGCCATTCCTGACCACGCTGATTGCGTTTTTCCTTGCAGAAATCGGCGACAAGACACAGATCGCCACAGTGATGCTGGCGGCCCAGTATCCGGAGTTGTGGCTGGTGATCATCGGCACCACCCTGGGCATGTTGATTGCCAACGTCCCGGTGGTTCTGGCGGGGAATTTCGCAGCGGAGAAACTGCCGCTGACGTTGATTCGTCGACTGGCGGCTACGGCGTTCTTTGTCCTGGCGATTGTGGCGGTGTACAAGGCCATGCAGAGCAGCGGCTGGATTTAAGCGATCCACTGTGAAAAGGGGCTTGCCCTAATGCCTGCCAGTGAAGGAGAAACACTGTAACTGTGGCGAGCGGGCTTGCCACAGGTTGCTGTTTGCCCGTTCTATCTCTTAACTGACAGGTGTTAGGGCTTGCCCACCATTGCGGTGCGCCAGTCGATATCTCCACTGGCTTTACACCGCTATCGGGGGCAAGCCCCCTCCCACATTTAGACCTTCACAGGATCAAGATTTTTTGGCCTGCTGGTAGAGCGGCATCACCTTCGGAATCGCTGCCTGCAACGAGGCGATCCGGCTGTCGGAGGCCGGGTGAGTGCTCATGAATTCCGGTGGCGCGCCTTCCGAAGCCTTGGCCATCTTGTTCCATAGCGTGATGGCCGCATTCGGGTTGTAGCCCGCGCGGGCCGCCAGTTCCAGGCCGATCAGGTCTGCTTCGTTCTCATTGCTGCGGCTGTTAGGCAAGGTCATGCCGTAGTTGGCCACGGTGTCGGCCAGCGCCAGGCTGTCCTGGCCCAGGCCGAACAACGCACCGGCGCCCTGCTTGGCCATTTCGATGCCGTAGGCCTTGGACATGGCTTCACGTCCATGCTCGCGCAAGGCGTGGGCGATTTCATGGCCCATCACTGCGGCCAACTCGTCATCGGTGAGCTTGAGGTTGTCGATCAAGGCGCTGTACACGAAGATCTTGCCGCCAGGCCCGCAATTGGCGTTCATTTCATCGCTCTTGATCAGGTTGACTTCCCACTTCCACTGCGCCGCATCCGGGCGGAAGGTGGGCGCCTGGGCGATCAGGCGGTTGGCGATAGCCTGCACGCGCTTGGCGTTGGCGCTGGTCTTGTCCAACTGGCCTTTGCTACTGGCTTCGCCCAGGGTCTGCTGATAGGACTGCGCATACATCTGGTCGACTTCCTGGCTCGACAGCATGCTGAACATATATTGCTTGCGCTCAACCCCAACGGCGCCACCGCTGGTGGTGTTGACCGATTGACACCCGGCCAGCAGTACCGCTGCTGCCAACACACTTACGGCCAATGATTTCTTCATCAACATACTCTCCCTGAAAAAAAGCCCTGAAAACATGGCGCGTATCGTAGGCGGTGAATTGTATCGACGCCAGATACACCAGACGTGTAGCCGCTAAATTTCAGATACATCCCACACCCCGACAACGGCGGCAAGCATTCCATTTGCGACAGCTCGCATTAATTCGTGGAGCAAACCCTCATGCCTCCCGCGTCCATGGCCGATATAAACAAGCAGCCCTTCCCCCCCTGCGCCTGGAGCCTTCATGAAGTTCAAGTCGATTCAGTTTTCCGTCGCCGCACTGGCCGGGGCCATTGTGCTGAGTGTGGTCGCCGTGCTGGTGCTCTACGCCTTGTTTGCCGGCGCCCGCACACAGGAGATGGTGCAGGCCCGCACCCAGGCACAGTTCGAGCAGATCATCGAACATCGCCTCACTGCATTGGCGCAAACCCAGGCCACATTGATCCAGCGAGAACTGGAGGCGCCCCTGGTGACAGCAAGAAGCCTGGCCACCACCAACGCCCTGCTCGGCATGAAAGACGCCAAAGGCGATGCCGCCTTGCAAATTGGCCGCGAACAACTGATCAACCTGCTGCACGAAACCGTGGTGCGCAACCCGAAAATCCTCGGCGCCTATATCGGCTGGGAACCCAATGCGATCGATCACAACGACGCTGCCTACGTGAAAAGCCCCATCGTCGGCATGGGTGTCGACGGCCGCTTCATTCCTTGGTGGTATCGCAACGCGGATGGCAGCCTCGGCCTGGACAAGCTCGCCGATGTCGCCGATCAGAAGATGCTGTCCACGGGCGTGCGCGCCAGCGAGTACTACCTGTGCTCCAAGGAAAGCAAAAAGCCCTGCGCCATCGACCCCGCACCTTACAAGGTCGGCAACGCCATGGTGATGCTGGCTTCGTTTATCGAACCGATCATGATTGACGGCGCCTTCCAGGGCATCGTCGGTGCCGACCTGTCGGTGAACTTCATCCAGGACATGCTCACCAGCGCGGATCAAAAACTCTACAACGGAGCCGGTGAGCTGGCACTGATCTCCAGCAACGGGCGCCTGGTGGCGTCTACCAAGGACCCCAGCAAGCTCGGTGAAAAAGCCTCCGACCTGCTCGACGGCAACGAACTGGCCAATCTCAATCAACTGAAAGTCGGCGAAGTGCGGTACGACATCGACCATGAGCACGGGCATATCGAACTGTTCCTGCCGTTCAACATCGGTCAGACCGACGCGCGCTGGACCCTGATGATGCAGTTACCCCTGAGCGCCGTCATGGCCGAACTGCAAACACTGCAAAGCGACCTGGATACCCAGCGCAAGACCGATATCTTCGGCATGACCATGGTCGGCCTGTTGATTGCTGGCATTGGCTTGCTGGTGATCTGGCTGGTAGGTCACGGCATCGCTCGCCCACTCAAGCAAATGGTGGCGATGCTCAACGACATCGCCCAGGGCGAAGGCGACCTCACGCGGCGCCTGACCAGTGATCGCGCCGATGAACTGGGCGCGATTGCCACCGGCTTCAATACTTTCCTGATCAAGCTGCAGGGCATGATCACCCAGGTGGTGAGTTCGGTGCAGAAGGTCAGCGACTCTTCGGAACACACTGCCGACATCGCGATTCGCACCAACCAGGGCGTGCATAAACAGATGGTCGAGATCGACCAGGTCGCCACCGCGGTGCACGAAATGACCGCCACCGCCCAGGACGTAGCGCGTAACGCGACCCAGGCTGCGCAAGCGGCCAACCACGCTGACCAGGCCGCGAGCCAAGGCATGCGCATTGTGCGCGACACCTCGAGCTCGATCGGCGCACTCGCCCAGGAAATCGGCAAGGCCGTGGGCGTGGTGCAAACCCTGGCCAAGGACAGCGAGAACATCAACGCGATCCTCACAGCCATTCGTGGGATTGCCGAACAGACCAACCTGCTGGCGCTCAATGCGGCGATTGAAGCGGCACGGGCCGGCGAGCAAGGCCGTGGGTTTGCCGTCGTGGCAGATGAAGTGCGTAACCTGGCGCAAAAGACCCAGAAGGCCACCGAAGAAATCCAGGCCATGATCCAGCAGTTGCAGCAAGGTACGCGAGAAGTGGTGCGCGTGATGGAAGACAGCCAGAACCGTACCGACGAAAGCGTGCAGCACGCCGCCAAGGCCGCCGAAGCACTGGAGACCATTACCCAGGCGGTGTCGGTGATCAACGACATGAACACCCAGATCGCCAGCGCTGCCGAAGAGCAGAGCGCGGTGGCCGAGGACATCAATCGCAATGTGATCAATATTGGCCAAGTGGCCAATGAAGTGGCGGGTGGTGCGGATGAGTCGAGTGCGGCCAGTGCGGATTTGACCAAACTGGCGGAGCAGCAGCGGCGCTTGATCAATCAGTTCAAGGTTTAAGCTTTTCGGCGATCTTGAGCGGCCTATCGCGGGCATTGCTCGCGATGAGGCCGCAGATCACTCACAGGCTCAACCCGGCGTCAGGCACTCCGGGCCATTGAGCTTCGGATCGTTCACCATATTGGCCAGTACCCGCTCGCGCAACGCGGTCGGCTCACTGGCCAACAAGCCCTGCAACACATGCAACGGTGTTTCAGGATCGAGCCAGGCCTCCTGCCCCGCCGCATCCAGAATCAACGGCCGGCGCTGGCTCTGCGCCGCCTGGGTCACCACTGCCGTGCTCAGCCACACCTGTTCCTGCACCGGATAGGCTTCCCAGATCGCCGCAAAAAACAGCGTCGAACCCTCGCCCGGTGTCAGCCAGTACGGGCGCTTGCGCTGGGTGCCGCGCCATTCGTAGAAACCGTTGGCCGGCAGCAGGCAACGACGCTGGCGAAAGGCCTCGCGAAACATCGGTTGCTCGGCCAGGGTTTCGGCACGGGCATGGGCCGGGGTGCGGGAAAGGTCGGTCAGCCACGCTGGGGTCAGGCCCCAGCGGGCGCGGGCCAGGGTGCGCTGGCCGTCGGTGGCGCGCTGGATCAGCACCGAATCATTCGGGGAGATGTTCCACTGGGCCTGCTGGTCTGCCGGAAAACCCGGCAAGGCAGCAAAGGAGGGGTTCCAGCGAAACAGGGCATAACGTCCACACATGGGGCAACACGACTCTTGGGGTAAACCGACCGACAGCCTAACAGACCAACACGTCGGGGAAGCTGTCGGGTTCATCGCCGGGCAGCGGTTGCGCGCCGTTATAAGCGGTGATCAGCTCGCGAGCATACGCGGCCTGGTCATTATCCACTTCCAAACCCAACAGCCCGAAAATCGGCAATTCGCCGGTGCCGCCGAGCAAATGCCGCCCCACCAGGTGCGCCTCGACGCCCTCGCTGGCGAGCATCTGTTGCAGCAGCTCGCCTTCCATCAGGTTTTCCGGTTCGTAGATTCGCTGCATGGGCGCCCCCGTTATTCGTTTTCGCTGCGCGTTTCCAGCATCCATTCGTCACCATGGACCTGCAGATTGAAAGTGACCGGGCGGCAGCACACCTGGCAGTCTTCGATATAGGTCTGATCACCCCCCGACAGATCCACCGTTGTCTCGACCTCTTCACCACAATAAGGACAATCGTACGTCGCATCTTCCAGCATCGCGGTCTCCCAAGTGACTTGTGCGTATAATCGCCGGTCTATTTACAGGGCTATTCACGGCAGAGCCAATATTGCGGCCGCACCCTGGTATTTCCTCTACTTACCCTAGCCGTTTCTAACAAGAGAGCATGATGGGCGAATTCGATACCATCCGACCTTACAACGACAGCGAAGTCCCGGCAGTACTGGACCGGCTGTTCAGTGACAAGGCCTTTCTGGACATCCTGACCCACTTCCGCTTCCCGCGCTTTGCCGGCGCCCTGGGCTGGCTGCTCAAGCCGATGATCGCCCGCAAGCTGCGCCGCGAATTCGCCGGTGTGACCACCGTGGCCACGCTGCAGGACAAAGTCGAGTACTACGTCGACCACACCATTGACCGGGCGACCGACGGCGTGACCTACACCGGCGTCGAGCAACTCAAGTCGGGCACCGCCTACGTATTCCTGGCCAACCACCGCGATATCGTGATGGACCCGGCCTTCGTCAACTACGCCGTGTACCACGCCGGCCTGCCGACACCGCGCATCGCCATCGGCGACAACCTGCTGCAAAAGCCATTTGTCAGCGACCTGATGCGCTTGAACAAGAGCTTTATCGTGCACCGCTCGATCACTGGGCGAAAAGAAAAAATGGCGGCCTATCAGCTGCTGTCGGCGTACATCAACCATTCGATCCGCAACGACTGCCAGTCGATCTGGATCGCCCAGGCCGAAGGCCGCGCCAAGGATGGGGATGACCGCACCGAATCGGCGATCCTGAAGATGTTCCACGTCAGCCGCAAGGACGAGCCGTTTGCCGAGGTGATCCAGTCGTTGAACCTGACGCCGGTGTCGATCAGCTACGAATACGACCCCTGCGATGCTGCCAAGGCCCGCGAACTGTACATCCGCGCCACCACCGGCACCTACTGCAAGGCGCCGGGCGAGGACGATGTGAGCATTGCGCTGGGCATCACCGGCTACAAGGGTCGTGTGCATGTGAACTTCGCGGCGCCGATCACCGAGCGTTTCGAAGATACCAAGCTGCTCGCGGCGGAAATGGACCGGCAGATCCTCGGGGGTTATCGCTTGTTCCCGGTGCACTACCTGGCGTACGCCCAGTGGAGCGATGCCGACCCACAATTGCAGGTGCCCACGGCGGCAGATGTCTTCCCGGCGGACGAACTGGCCAAGGCAAAAGCCGAGTGGGAACGGCGCTTGAATGAATGCCCGGCCGAGCACCGGCCGTTCCTGGTGGTGCAATATGCAACGCCCGTTCGCAACCAGTACCGCGTTAAAGCCGGAATCCCCCTGTAAACACCGAAACAAAAAGGTGGGAGGGGGCAAGCCCCCTCCCACTGATGTTTTGTGGTGTTTTTACAGGTGGGTGCTGAGCCAGGACATGGCCAGCGACAGTCCCAGGCAGGCAAAGCCAATGCGATAGGCCAGGCGATGCGCCCGTTCGGTGCGCACATCCAGAAACAGCATCGGTTGGTCGATTGCGCGCTCTTCGCTCTGCGCAGCCAGGTCGGCCATCGCACGCTGCTCGCGAAAGCGGGTAATGAACAGCAGCACTGCACCCGGGCAGGCCACTAATAAGGCAACAGCATTGATCAGCAGTGCGGGCAGTGCCATCACACACCTCGGTGAATCAGTATTCTGGTATCCATTCAGATACAAACCTGAAGGATAGTCACCTCCTGCGCCGTCCAACTCCTTCCTCCATTGACGGCTAATGTATCCAGTAATTTACGGCGTCACCTGAACGTCACCTTAACAGGCCACTCTGTTGCCCTTCGAACGCTCGGGAGCTTGTCATGTTGCACGCGCAGAACCAGGATCGGCTGTATCTGATCGCCCAAAGCGATGAGCAGGAGGCGCTGGTCGACGGCCTGGCATTCAACGTCCAGGACCGCCACTGGCTGGTGTATTGCGCCCTTGGCGGGCATCAACATGCAGACTTGCCGGAGGCTGATTTGCTGACGGGGGTGAGCCTGCTGGACTTTTGTATCGACACCGCAGCCTGAAACCGAAGGCATAAAAAAACCGGGCCCAGCGATGGGCCCGGTTTTTTATTGAGCGGTTATTGCGAGCTGAGCAAGGAGCCGATGCTTGGGTCCTTGAACAGACGGGTCAGGGCGTCGCTGAGCACATCGCTGACCAGCTTGGTATTGGTCTCCTGGTTCGGCGCCATGCCAAAGCGCTGATTGAGGGACGCACCATAACGGCCGCTGTAGCGACGGGTGCCGGCAGTGACGTCAGACTTGAACGTCGCGCCAATAGAGGCTTCGGTCACATACAGGCCGTCCTTGGGCGACTGGTACTTCAGCTCGGCCAGGGTGATGGTCAACTGAGGGGCGCCCGGCGAATTGGCCGGGGTAAAACCCAGCAGGCGCACGGCGGCTTCGGCCTGGGCTTGCAGCTTGGGCAGCACGTCGGCAGCGTTCACCGACACCAGTGCGGTCTCCGGGTACAAGCCGCCACGGGAGCCCAGGGTGGGTGATGGACGACCGTCCACTACACGCACCGAAACCGGCTGGCCGTGCCCCACGGGCGCCAACTGCGTGGTGATTATCGGCTGCGGGCTGAGTTGTTGCGGGCTGTTGGCGCAGCCAACCAGGGTCAAACTGGTCACAGTGATCAAACCGAACAACAGGCGTTGCAACATGCTCTTCTCTCCAGAAATCGAGTACCGACAGCGCGGCAGTATAGCGGGCGGCCATTGCCGGGAACTAGCGCCAGTTACAACCTATGACCCGCTGGCGATGTAGCGGTTCGGTGTCACAGATATGTCACCGCTGATACACGAGTGCGTCATCGTGGGCGCGCATGCTTGGTTTCAATCCAAGGAGGTCGATCCCATGCATTTTCTCTGGTCACTGTTCTCTCGCAAGCCCGCCCTTCGCCAGTTTGCCCTGCTCGATGCCCAAGGCCGCTGCCAGGCCTTCAAAGAGTGCAGCCTGCCGCCGGTCGGCGAAGGTTGGGTAGAAATCGACGAAATTCGCTTGAGCTGGATGCACCACCCCTTGCCAGCGCGCGCGCGCATCAGCCAGCGCCCTGCGCAGGCACCAAGTCACCAGCCGTTGGCCGCCTGACCGAACACCTAATAAAAGTCATAAAACACGCCCATTTCCTTAGCGTTCTTCGCTACAATCTCCCCCCGATTATAAGGACGTCTCCTGATCGGGCCTCGCAGCATCGTTAATGCCTCGGTATTAACCCCCAAGAATCGCCCACAGAGAGCCGCCCACACAGATCGAGTGAAGCTGGCGCGCTTGCTGTTTTCCTTGCAAACCACCCTTCTTTACCGAATCTGCCAGAGCTGCCATTGCGCTCGGCCACTTGAGTTGTTTGCCCGTTTTGCCGCATATCGGCAGAGGTGTCGCGGGCCAGGTGCCAGACTGGGCAGCCCTTTTTTGAGGTTCACGTCTTCAAAAGAGCGTGAAAAAACGGGTTTTCACAACTTCACAAGAGTGTGGCGAGCAAATGAATAGTTTGGCGTTTGTACAAGCACCATCAGCGTCTGGAACAGCCCAACCACACAGGAACGAGCACGCCTCAAAAACGCTGGCTTGATCCTGTCCGCTACGGATTGGTTGCACGAATCGCACGCTTTGACCATAAGTCGAATTGCCACAGGCGCCCATGAATGCGTTCATAGGCAGATTAGCCCGGCAGGAAGCGTGCGCTGAAGTTGCAAAGAATTGCGAATCGGACATGGCGATCCTGGCCATGGGTAACCTGGGGCAACACGTGAACCGCCCCGTCACTCCTGGCAGCCATGCCGTCAATTTGGTGCTGCAGATTTTGGAGACGCGTTAAATGGCGCATAACGAAGCAGTCGACGTAGTACTGGTAGGGGCCGGCATCATGAGTGCCACCCTGGCCGTACTGCTCAAAGAGCTCGACCCCGGCCTCAAGCTGGAAGTCGTTGAGCTGATGGATTCGGGTGCCGCGGAAAGTTCCAACCCGTGGAACAACGCCGGTACCGGTCATGCTGGCCTGTGTGAGCTCAACTACACCCCCCAGGCCGCCGATGGTTCCATCGACATCAAGAAAGCCGTGCACATCAACACCCAGTTCGAGGTGTCGAAGCAGTTCTGGGCGTACCTGACCAAAAAAGGCACCTTTGGCTCGTCCAAGTCCTTTATCAGCCCGGTGCCGCACCTGAGCTTCGTTCAGGGCGAAAAAGGCGTGTCTTTCCTCAAGAAGCGCTTTGAAACCCTCAGCCAGCACCACGCGTTCTCGGATATGCACTACACCGAAGACCGCAGCGAGATGGCCGAGTGGATGCCGCTGATGATGCCAGGCCGCCCGCTGGACGAAAAAATCGCGGCAACCCGTGTCGTGAACGGCACCGACGTCAACTTCGGCGCCCTCACCAACCAACTGCTCAGCCACCTGACCAGCTCGGCGGACGCCCAGGTCAAGTACTGCAAGCGCGTGACCGGCCTCAAGCGCAACGGCGCGGGCTGGACTGTGAGCATCAAGGACGTCAACAGCGGCAACAGCCGTGATGTGGACGCCAAGTTCGTGTTCCTCGGCGCCGGTGGTGCGGCCCTGCCCCTGCTGCAAGCCTCGGGTATCGAAGAGAGCAAAGGTTTTGGCGGCTTCCCGGTCAGCGGCCAGTGGCTGCGTTGCGACAACCCGGAAGTGGTCAAGCACCACCAGGCCAAGGTCTACAGCCAGGCCGCGGTGGGTTCGCCACCGATGTCCGTGCCGCACCTGGACACCCGCGTGGTCGATGGCAAGAAGTCCCTGCTGTTCGGGCCTTACGCCGGCTTTACCACCAAGTTCCTCAAGCATGGCTCGTTCCTCGACCTGCCGCTGTCCGTGCGCGCCGGCAACATCGGGCCGATGCTGGCCGTGGCACGGGACAACATGGACCTCACCAAGTACCTGGTCAGCGAAGTGATGCAGTCCATGGAACAGCGCCTTGAATCCCTGCGCCGCTTCTACCCGGAAGCCAAAGCCGAAGACTGGCGCCTGGAAGTGGCCGGCCAACGCGTGCAGATCATCAAGAAAGATCCGAAGAAAGGCGGCGTGCTGCAATTCGGCACCGAACTGGTCGCAGCCAAGGACGGTTCGTTGGCCGCGCTTTTGGGTGCTTCTCCTGGCGCGTCGGTAACGGTGTCGATCATGCTGGAACTGATCGAGCGCTGCTTCCCGGAAAAAACTGCCGGCGAATGGGCCACCAAGCTGCATGAGATCTTCCCGGCCCGGGAAAAAGTGTTGGAAACCGATGCTGAGCTGTATCGCAAGATCAATGCGCAGAACAACATCAGCCTGGAGCTTGTAGAGCAAAGCAACGAGGCTGAAAGCTACGCTTGATCGCCCTTGTAGGAGCGAGCTTGCTCGCGAAAATCGTCAACGATAATGCGGGGCACCTGATTAAACGGGGTGCCCTTGCGTTCTTCGCGAGCAAGCTCGCTCCTACAGTTAAAAGCAAAAACGCCCCGCTCTCAGGCTGAGAGCGGGGCGTTTTTTTATGCCTCGCAAGCGTCAGCCGCGGGCGTTGTCGATCAGCTCGATGTACTCGGCGGCGTTGCGCTGGTCCTTGATCAGGTCGACAAAGGTCTGGCCATGCTCGTCCTTGCCGTCCAGGTCCAGGCCAGCAGCCTTGAAGAAGCCCAGGAAGCGTTCGAAATCGTCGATACGCAGGCCACGATAGGCCTTGATCAGTTTGTGCAGGGACGGTGAAGTCGCGTCAACTGGCTCGAAGTCCAGGAACAACTTGATTTGATCGTCGCCGATTTCGTCGCCAATCACCTGTTTCTTATCTTTACGCATTACCGACTCCAGCCTGCAGACATTTACACGGGGTTTGAAGTCTACCTGCGAGGCGCGGGCTTCGAAAGCGCTGAAGAACCAATGTGGTGGCAGTGGATCAGCCACAGATGCATCAACTGACAGGCCCTCATCGGGGGCAAGCCCCCTCCCACATTTTTAATCGAGTACACCAGTCCAACTCCCGTTGCTCCAAGACCGCAAAAGCCAACTGAGGCCTACCTGTTGAATGCAGATCAAACTGTGGGAGGGGGCTTGCCCCCTCCCATATTGGTTCTTCAGTATTTTTGCTATTTGGTACGAACAGCCCCGGTATGCAAATCCGCCCAGATATGCCCATTGGCGTAACTGAGGAACTGCACATATACCGTGTCATTGCGCAGCAAGTCGACAATCACTCGGTACTGGGTCACCGGGTACGACAGGGTCAAGGTTTTACTCTTGTCATCGTATGCCGGCTTTTTCAGGCTTTTGCTTTCGGCATCGAAATTGAGGACCACCTGGGCGATGGTCGCGCCCTTGTTCAAGGACTTGCCCTTGAGTCGAATCATCAACGGAGAGGTCACCGGAATCGGCTGCTGGGTGGATTGACGCTGGTTACCCACCACCACTGCATATTCGGTAATTTGCAGCAGTTGCTGCTGGTCAGGCGCTTCGGCGCGCAAGGCCAGGTCGTCCGGCGGCAGGAATTGACTGTGCATCGGCGCAGGCGCGGCGGCCAGGGGCAGGCTCAAGGTCAGCGCCAGGGCGGCGCAGGTGCGTATCAACAGGCTCATGGGCCGCTCCGCAGAAGATGGCCCAGCACTGTAGCTCAATCGAAGTGGGCAAGCATCCAGCGTTGATACTGCGCCACATCGGCATCGCCTTCGCGGGGCGCCCAGTCAGCCAGTTCACCCTCACCAACCGGCCGATAGGGCCCGGCCTTGCACTCGAACATCACGGTATCGGGCTCCAGCACCACCAAGCCATGGAACACACCCGGTGGCAGATCCACTCCCGAACACTCACCGCCCGCCTGCATCACACGCTGGGCAAGCACCTCGCCGGCCTCGCTGAACACCAACAAGCCCAGGCGCCCCTTGAGCACGAGCAGCGTTTCAGCCTTGTCCGCGCTCAGGTGACGGTGAGGCGGTACATACGTATCGGGTTGCAGGCCCACCGCCAGGCGATGGCACGGCTCTTCCATCTGATGGAAGTTATGGTGGTGCCGGCCACGGGAGCTGGCGGCCGCTTTCTCGGCCAACTCGGCAAACAACGTCTGGTCAAGAAAGCGAGTCATGCCTTACATCCCTTTGACGGCGTAAATCCCATTGGCATTGCGCCAGTAACCTTTGTAGTCCATGCCGTAACCGAAGATGTAGCGATCGATGCACGGCAGACCGACGAAATCGGCTTTCAACTCAGGACGCGCCTTGCGGTCGTGATCTTTGTCGATCAGCACGGCGGTGTGTACTTTGCGCGCGCCGGCATGTTTGCAGAAGTCGATGATCGCGCCCAGGGTGTGCCCTTCATCAAGGATGTCGTCGATGATCAGCACGTCGCGGTCGATGAACGAGACTTCCGGCTTGGCTTTCCAGAACAGATCGCCACCGCTGGTTTCGTTGCGGTAACGGGTGGCGTGCAGATAGGACGCTTCCAACGGGAATTGCAGATGAGTCAGCAATTTACCGGCGAAGATCAGGCCCCCATTCATCACGCAGAAGACCACCGGGTTGGTATCGGCCATCTCGCGAGTGATGTGTGCGCCGACCCGGGCGATCGCTTCTTCGACTTGCGCTTCGGTGTACAGGCAGTCAGCCTCGCGCATGATTTGACGGATATGCTCGAGATCAGCGGACATGGCGCTCTCCAAGGGGGTGCTGTGGCAAGAAAAGCGGGCAAAGGTACGCATGTGAGGCGCAACGTTCAAGCCTTAATGGACTAACGTACTAGATGTCTATAGGACAACACCCTCGGATAGATTAATCTAGGCCGGTTTTTTTGCCCGCCGCCGGAGCCTTTCCCATGCCCACTCGCGAGATCCGCCATCCGCTGATCCGACACAAGCTCGGCCTTATGCGCCGCGCCGACATTAGCACGAAGAACTTCCGTGAGCTTGCTCAGGAAGTCGGAGCGTTGCTCACTTACGAAGCCACCAAGGATTTACCCCTGGAAAGCTACGAGATCCCCGGTTGGGCGGGTCCCGTCCAGGTCGAGAAAATCGCCGGTAAGAAAATCACCGTGGTACCGATCCTGCGGGCCGGTATCGGCATGCTCGAAGGTGTACTCAGCCTGATCCCGGGCGCCAAAGTCAGCGCCGTGGGCGTGGCCCGCAATGAAGAAACCCTGCAGGCGCACACGTACCTGGAAAAACTCGTACCGGAAATCAACGAGCGACTGGCGATGATCATCGACCCGATGCTCGCCACCGGCAGTTCCATGGTCGCCACCATCGACCTGCTGAAAAAGGCCGGTTGCAAGGACATTCGCGCGATGGTGCTGGTGGCCGCGCCGGAAGGCATCGCCGCTGTCGAGAAGGCCCACCCGGACGTGCAGATCTACACGGCCTCCATCGATGAACGCCTGAACGAACACGGCTACATCATCCCGGGCCTGGGCGATGCCGGCGACAAGATCTTCGGTACCAAGCAGAAGGACGCGTGAGCATGCAGGATGAATTCAACGACCCGCTTTGGCGCCAGATCCTGTCTGGCGCACAGATGCTCTTCGTGGCATTTGGCGCGCTGGTGTTGATGCCGCTGATTACAGGTCTTGATCCAAACGTCGCGTTGTTCACCGCCGGCCTGGGCACGCTGCTGTTCCAGCTGGTGACCGGGCGGCAGGTGCCGGTATTCCTGGCGTCGAGCTTTGCCTTCATTACCCCGATCATTCTCGCCAAGCAGCAGTTCGGCCTGGCGGCGACCATGGGCGGGGTGATGGCGGCCGGTTTCGTTTACACCTTCCTAGGCGCTGCGGTAAAGATCAAGGGCACCGGCTTCATCGACCGGTTGCTGCCGCCGGTCGTGATCGGCCCGGTGATCATCTCCATCGGCCTGGCCATGGCGCCGATTGCCGCCAATATGGCGATGGGTAAATCCGGCGACGGTGCCGAGTTGATCCATTACCAGACGGCGATGCTGATCTCGATGCCTGCGTTGCTGACCACACTGATCGTGGCGGTGTTCGGCAAAGGCATATTCCGCCTGGTGCCGATCATCTCCGGCGTGCTGGTGGGCTTTGCCATGTCATTCTATTTTGGCGTGGTCGACACGGCGAAGATCGCCGCCGCACCGTGGTTCGCCCTGCCCCACTTCACCGCGCCGGAGTTCAACTGGCAGGCGATCCTGTTTATCGTCCCGGTAGCCCTGGCTCCGGCGATCGAACATATCGGCGGCGTGATCGCGGTGGGCAGCGTGACGGGGCGCGACTACCTGAAAAAACCGGGCCTGCACCGCACCTTGCTGGGCGACGGCATCGCCACCACGGCCGCTGGCCTGTTTGGCGGCCCGCCGAACACCACCTACGCCGAAGTGACGGGCGCGGTGATGCTGACCAAGAACTACAACCCGAAGATCATGACCTGGGCTGCCATCTTTGCCATCAGCCTGGCGTTTATCGGTAAGTTCGGCGCACTGCTGCAGAGCATCCCGGTGCCGGTGATGGGCGGGATTCTATGCCTGTTGTTCGGCTCGATTGCCGCAGTGGGCATGAACACGCTGATCCGCCACAAGATCGACCTGGGCGAGGCGCGCAATCTGGTGATTGTGTCGGTGACCCTGGTGTTCGGGATCGGCGGTGTGCTGGTGGGTACCGGCACGGGGCCGGACGACTTCGGCCTGAAGGGCATTGCCTTGTGTGCGGTGGTCGCGATTGGTCTGAACCTGCTGCTGCCGGGCAATGATGGCTGGAAGAACAAAAAGCCTGACGAACCGCTGCTCTAACTGCCAACGCAAAACCAGATGTGGGAGGGGGCTTGCCCCCGATGGCGGTGTATCAGTCATACATGTAGCGACTGACACACTGCTATCGGGGGCAAGCCCCCTCCCACATTTTTACATCTTCAGTGTGGCTTAGAGCTCACCCAAGCCATCAATCAGCGCCTGGTTCTGTTCCGGCGTACCGATGCTGATCCGCAGGAACTGGGCAATCCTCTCCTGCTTGAAGTGCCGCACGATAACCCCTTGCTCACGCAGCTTGGCCGCCAGGCCCGCTGCGTCGTGCTGAGGGTGGCGGGCGAAGATGAAATTCGCAGCCGATGGCAATACTTCAAAGCCTTCGCCTTCCAATTGCGCGACTAGCTTGTTACGGCTGTCGATCACCAACTGGCAAGTCTTCTCGAAATACTCACGGTCCTCGAACGCCGCCGCCGCGCCAACGATCGCCAGGCGATCGAGCGGGTAGGAGTTGAAGCTGTTCTTGACCCGCTCCAGTGCCTCGATCAGGTCCGGGTGCCCCACCGCCAGGCCCACGCGCAAACCGGCCAGTGAGCGCGATTTGGACAGGGTCTGGGTCACCAGCAGATTCGGGTAACGGTCGACCAGGCTGATCGCCGTTTCGCCACCAAAGTCGATATAGGCTTCATCAACCACCACCACCGAATCCGGGCTGGCCTTGAGGATCTGCTCCACCGCCTCCAGCGCCAGCACACAGCCAGTCGGCGCGTTCGGGTTGGGGAAGATGATCCCGCCGTTGGGCTTGGCGTAGTCCGCAACGCGAATCTGGAACTGCTCATCCAGCGGCACCGGGTCGGACTTGATGCCATAGAGGCCGCAGTACACCGGATAGAAGCTGTAGCTGATATCCGGGAACAGCAGCGGCAAGTCGTGCTGGAACAGGCCGTGGAAGATGTGCGCAAGGACTTCATCGGAACCGTTGCCGAGGAACACTTTGCCGGCGTCGACCCCGTAGTACTTGGCCACGGCCTGCTTGAGCAGGTCGCTGTTGGGGTCCGGGTACAGGCGCAGGTTGTCGTTCAACTCGGCCTGCATGGCCGCCAGCGCCTTGGGCGATGGGCCATAGGGGTTTTCATTGGTGTTGAGCTTGACCAGCTTGGTCAGCTTCGGCTGCTCACCGGGTACGTAAGGCACGAGGTCCTTGACGAAGGGGCTCCAGAATTTGCTCATCTCAATTACCTTTCTTGTCGTCAAGGATGCGGTATTCAGCGCTGCGGGCGTGGGCGCTCAGGGATTCACCACGGGCCAGCACCGAAGCGGTCTTGCCCAACTCGGAAGCACCTTGTGGCGAGCAGAAGATGATCGACGAACGCTTCTGGAAGTCATACACCCCCAGCGGCGACGAGAAGCGCGCGGTGCCGGAGGTCGGCAATACGTGGTTGGGACCCGCGCAGTAGTCACCCAGGGCTTCGCTGGTGTGGCGGCCCATGAAGATCGCACCGGCATGGCGAATCGACGGCAGCCAGGCTTGTGGGTCGGCCACGGACAGCTCCAGGTGTTCCGGTGCGATACGGTTGGCCACTTCGATGGCCTGCTCCATGTCACGCACCAGGATCAGCGCACCACGGCCATTGATCGACTTCTCGATAATGTCGGCGCGGTCCATGGTCGGCAGCAGCTTATTGATGCTGGCCGCAACCTTGTCGAGGAACTCGGCATCGGGACTGACCAGGATCGCCTGGGCATCTTCGTCGTGCTCAGCCTGGGAGAACAGGTCCATGGCGATCCAGTCCGGGTCAGTCTGGCCGTCACACACCACGAGGATTTCCGAAGGCCCGGCGATCATGTCGATACCGACCTGGCCAAACACATGGCGCTTGGCGGTGGCGACGTAGATGTTGCCGGGGCCGACCACTTTGTCGACCTTCGGTACGCTTTCGGTGCCATAGGCCAGGGCCGCGACAGCCTGGGCGCCGCCGATGGTGAACACGCGGTCGACGCCGGCGATGCAAGCCGCTGCCAGTACCAGCTCGTTGATTTCACCACGCGGGGTCGGCACCACCATGACCACTTCGGTCACGCCCGCCACCTTGGCCGGGATCGCGTTCATCAGCACCGACGACGGGTACGAGGCTTTACCGCCTGGCACGTACAAACCGGCGCGGTCCAGTGGCGTGACCTTCTGGCCCAGCACGGTGCCATCGGCTTCGGTGTAGCTCCAGGAGTCCTGCTTCTGTTTTTCGTGGTAGCTGCGCACTCGGGTCGCAGCGACTTCGAGGGCTTCGCGCTGCGGCGCGGTGATGCGCGTCAGGGCCAGCTCCAGGCGTTCGCGAGGCAGGATCAGGTCAGCCATGGACTTGACGTCCAGGCCATCGAACTGGCGGGTGAAATCCACCAGCGCTGCATCACCGCGCTCGCGCACGGCCTTGATGATGTCGAGCACCCGCTGGTTGACCGAGTCGTCGGACACGCTTTCCCAGCTCAGCAGATGATCCAGATGATGGGCAAAATCCGGGTCGGCAGCGTTGAGTCGGGCAATTGCAGTGGACGTGGTCATAGCGAGGGCCTCAATAGAATTGGCAAAAACTCAGGCGCCCTAAACTACCGTTCGCTCCGCTTGGGCACCTGAGAATTCTGGCTATGAGGCGGATAGACGGGCGCAGCTTTTAAGCTACGCGGGTGAGTCAACCGCGGTGTCGAGACTCCACTGCCTTGCGCAGGGTGTCGATCAACGCCTGGATACGGGCGTGCTGCATTTTCATGGAAGCCTTGTTGACGATCAGCCGGGAGCTGATGTCGGCAATGAAATCCTGGGGCTCCAGGCCATTGGCACGCAAGGTGTTGCCGGTGTCGACTACGTCGATGATCTTGTCGGCCAGGCCAATCAGCGGTGCCAGCTCCATCGAGCCGTAGAGCTTGATGATGTCGACCTGACGGCCTTGTTCGGCGTAGTAGCGCTTGGCGACGTTGACGAACTTGGTGGCCACGCGCAGGCGACCTTTAGGCTCGACATCACCGACACGGCCGGCGGTCATCAGCTTGCACAGGGCAATGCGCAGGTCCAGCGGCTCGTAAAGGCCCTGGCCGCCGTATTCCATCAGCACGTCCTTACCGGCGACACCGAGGTCGGCCGCGCCATGCTCAACGTACGTCGGCACGTCGGTAGCCCGTACGATCAAAAGGCGAACGTCATCCTGGGTCGTAGGGATGATCAGCTTGCGGCTCTTGTCCGGATTCTCGGTCGGCACGATGCCCGCTTCAGCCAGAAGCGGCAAGGTGTCGTCAAGGATGCGGCCCTTGGACAGTGCGATGGTCAACATGGGAAATGTCAGTCCTTCATCAGGCTATTGCTGTCCGGTCGCAAACGGCGCCAGACACAGATCGAGGCCATGACAGCCTCGACTTGAAATCGTATTCAGCAGGGACAAACTCAGTTAACCGCAAAACATCCACTGTGGCGAGCAGGCCCGCCACAGTGGATGTTTTCGCAGCTACTGGGACTAGCCCGGTACGCGGCGGATTTTCGCGCCGAGCATCTGCAGTTTTTCTTCGATGCATTCATAACCACGGTCGATGTGGTAGATGCGGTCGATCAGGGTGTCTCCTTCGGCGATCAGCGCCGAGATCACCAGGCTGGCCGAGGCGCGCAGGTCGGTGGCCATGACTGGCGCGCCCTTGAGCTTCTCGGTGCCGGTAACGATCGCAGTGTTGCCTTCAACCTGGATCTTCGCGCCCATGCGGTGCAGTTCGTACACGTGCATGAAGCGGTTTTCGAAGATGGTCTCGATCACTGCACCCGTGCCTTCGGCAATCGCGTTCAAGGAGATGAACTGCGCCTGCATGTCGGTTGGGAACGCCGGGTACGGAGCAGTACGCACGTTGACGGCTTTTGGCCGCTTGCCGTGCATGTTCAGCTCGATCCAGTCTTCACCGGTGGTGATTTCGGCACCGGCTTCGCGCAGTTTCTCCAGGACCGCTTCCAGGATGGTCGGATCGGTGTCCTTGACCTTGACGCGACCACCGGTGACGGCAGCAGCAACCAGGTAGGTACCGGTCTCGATGCGGTCCGGCATCACTTTGTAGGTGGCAGGGTGCAGGCGCTTCACACCGTCGATGGTGATGGTGTCGGTGCCGGCGCCGGTGATGTTGGCCCCCATGGCGATCAGGAAGTTGGCCAGGTCGACCACTTCAGGCTCGCGAGCGGCGTTTTGCAGCACACTGCGACCGTTGGCCAGGGCAGCGGCCATCATGATGTTCTCGGTACCGGTCACACTGACGGTATCAAAGAAGAAGTTGGCGCCACGCAGGCCGCCTTCCGGCGCCTTGGCCTTGATGTAGCCACCCTCGACGTCGATGGTTGCGCCCATGGCTTCAAGGCCACGGATGTGCAGGTCCACCGGACGCGAGCCAATGGCGCAACCGCCAGGCAATGCGACTTCGGCTTCGCCGAAACGGGCAACCATCGGGCCCAGCACCAGGATCGACGCACGCATGGTTTTCACCAGTTCGTACGGGGCGATCAGGGTCTTGATGGTGCGCGGGTCGATTTCGACGGACAGCTTCTCGTCGATTACCGGCTCAATACCCATGCGACCAAACAGCTCGATCATGGTGGTGATGTCGTGCAGGTGCGGCAGGTTGGCTACGGTTACGGGGCCATCGCACAGCAGGGTCGCGGCCAGGATCGGCAAGGCAGAGTTTTTCGCACCGGAAATGCGAATCTCGCCATCAAGGCGGGCACCGCCGGTAATAATCAATTTATCCATAAGAATCTCGACGCCTTGGGGGCTCAGGTGCGCTCGGCCCAGGCCGCGCGGCTGAAAAATTTCATAGTGACCGCGTGGATGCTGCCATCGGTGATCCACGGGTTCAAATGGGCATAGATCTGCTGCTGACGCTTGACCGGGCTGAGTGCCGCCAGTTCATCGCTAATCACGTTCAGCTGGAAGTTGCAGCCTTCGCCTTCAACTTCTACTTTCGTTTCCGGCAGCTTTCCTTCAAGGAAGCTCTTAACTTCTAGGGCCTGCATGCTCAACCTCTATCGGCGCCCAGTGCGCACGGGTCGCACATCATACAAAAAAGCCCCGCGCCTGCGAACCCCGCATAGCAGGACTCTGACGGGGGGCTTCTTTATTAAGGATGCGCCAACAGTTCGGTCAGACCGGAAACTTCGGCAATTTCACGCATGTCGTCGGGCAGCGCACGGATACTGACCGTTTTTTTCGCCGCCTCGGCATCACGTATAAAGCACAGCAGCAGCGATAAACCGACGCTGCTGGACTTGGTTACCGCCGAGCAGTCCAGCACCAGCGCAGGCGCGGTGCTCGCGTTGATCAGCGCCTGGCCCTGCTTGCGCAGGTCAGGCCCGGAGCGATAATCCAGCACGCCGCTGAGGAACAGCTCGCCGGCTTCGCCGATACGAACAGCCGACTCGGTCATTGCGCGGGTTTCCCGGCTGCTTTATCGGTTTCTTCCTTGGCCTTGGCCACTTCACCGGCCCAACCATTGATGGTCTTGTCCAGGTCGTTGCCATTGCGCTGCATCGCGTCAGCGAACTGGTCGCGGAACAGCTTGCCAATGTTGATACCGTTGATGATCACGTTGCGCAGTTTCCACTCACCGTTAACCTTCTCCAGCGTGTACTGCACAGGGTAGATCGCACCGTTGCTGCCTTTGACGGTCATGCCAACGCTGGTGCGGTCACCCGACTCATCCTTGGCCGGATCGACAGTGATCCCCTGGTTGTTGTACTCCAGCAGGGCGTTGCCATAGAACTGGAACAGACCCTTCTTGAAGTTTTCCTGGAACGTCTGCATCTGCGCAGGCGTGGCCTTGCGCGAGTACTTGACCGTCATGATGCTGCGCGAAATGCCTTCGGCATCGACGACAGGGCCGACAATGGTATTGAGCGCGTCGTAGAACTTACTCGGGTCTTGCTTGTACTGCTCTTTATTGGCAGTCAGGTCAGCCAGCATTTTGCTGGTGGTGTCCTGCACCAGTTCGTGCGCAGAACCTGCCGCGTTAGCCATCAGCGGCAGCGCCGCAAGCAGTACCAGCAGGCCACGTCGCAAGGTAGAGATCATGAACAGGTTCCTCATTTGGCGTCTTTATTGACCGTATTGAGCAGGAATTTACCGATCAGGTCCTCAAGTACCAGCGACGACTGCGTGTCGTGGATGGTCGAGCCATCCTTGAGCAGGGCTGTTTCCCCGCCCACGCTGATACCGATGTACTTCTCGCCCAGCAGACCCGCAGTGAGGATAGATGCAGTGGAGTCAGTCGGCAGATTATCGACCTTCTTGTCCAGTTGCATGGTCACTCGCCCGGTGAAGCTGTCGCGGTCCAGATCGATTGCCGTGACCTTGCCGATAGTCACACCGGCCATGGTCACCTTAGCTCTGACAGTCAAACCGGCGATATTGTCGAAGTACGCGTAAAGTTTATAAGTATCGGCGGTAGGGCTGGCCGAAAGGCCACTGACTCGCAGGGCGAGCAACAGTAAAGCCAGGATGCCAGCCAGCAAGAAAAGGCCGACACCGATTTCCACAGTGCGGTTTTGCATCAGAAATCTCCAAACATCAAGGCGGTCAAAATGAAGTCAAGGCCCAGTACCGCCAGCGAGGCGTACACAACGGTCTTGGTGGTGGCACGACTGATCCCTTCTGAAGTGGGCTCACAGTCATAGCCTTGGAATACGGCGATCCAGGTCACGACAAAGGCGAAGACGATGCTCTTTATGATGCCGTTGAGCACGTCGCCGCTGAAGGTCACGCTGTTTTGCATATTGGCCCAGTAGGAGCCTTCGTAGACCCCCAGCCAATCCACCGCCACCCACGAACCGCCCCAGATACCCACCACACTGAAAATCATCGCCAGCAGCGGCAGGGAAATGAAGCCGGCCCACAGGCGCGGGGCAACAATGTACTTGAGCGGGTCCACGCCGATCATTTCCAGGCTGGACAACTGCTCGGTGGACTTCATGTTGCCGATTTCAGCGGTCAGCGCGGAACCGGCGCGCCCGGCGAACAGCAAGGCAGTCACCACCGGCCCCAGCTCGCGCAGCAGCGTCAGGGCGACCATCTGCCCGACCGCCTGCTCCGAGCCGTAGCTGGATAGGATGTTGAAGCCCTGCAACGCAAGCACCATGCCGATAAAGACCCCGGAGACCACGATGATCACCAGGGACATCACGCCGACGGAGTGCAGTTGCTTGATCAGCAAGCCAAAGCCGCCGCCGATGCCACCGCGGCCCAGCAAGGCGTGGAACAGGAAAATGGTCGAACGCCCCAGCACTTCGATGATGTCGATGCCGGAGCGGCCGAAAAGGCGAACCCTTTCGATAAGTGATGTCTTGCGCATCAGCGCTTCCCCAGAAGATCTGCGCGGTAATCCGCTGCCGGAAAATGAAAAGGCACCGGGCCATCAGGATCGCCGGTCATGAATTGGCGGATACGCGGGTTGTCAGCGTTCATCAGCTCTTCAGGCGTGCCCTGCCCCAGCACCTGACCATCACCGACGACATACAGGTAATCGGCAATGCTCGCGGTTTCTGCAAGGTCGTGGGACACCACGATACTGGTGATCCCCAGCGCATCGTTGAGCAGGCGGATCAGGCGTACCAGCACGCCCATGGCGATCGGGTCCTGGCCAACGAAGGGCTCGTCGTACATGAGGATCTGCGGGTCAAGGGCGATGGCGCGCGCCAGGGCGACACGACGTTTCATGCCACCGGACAACTCGTCAGGCATCAGGTCGATGGCACCGCGAAGGCCCACGGCCTGCAGTTTCAGCAACACGATGTCACGAATCATTTCATCGGACAGCTGGGTATGCACTCGCAGCGGAAACGCCACGTTCTCGAAAACATCCAGGTCAGTGAACAGCGCACCACTCTGGAACAGCACACCCATGTGCTTGCGTGCGTCAAACAGCTCGCTACGCGACAGCGTCGGCAGGTTCTGGCCATTGACCCACACTTCGCCGGCATTGGGGCGCAGTTGCATGCCCATCAGCCGCAACAGGGTGGTCTTGCCGCAACCGGAAGGCCCCATGATGCCCGTGACCTTGCCACGGGGAATGCGAATATCGACGTTATTGAAGATGCTGCGCGTCCCGCGCTTGAAGGTAAGGCCCTTCAGCTCGACCGCGTAGGCGTTATCGGCACTCATCTAAACTCCTTGGGATGCAGCTTCTCACTCAGACACCGTATTGGCGACAAACGTTTGCACGATTGCGCGATATAGATAGACGTATGGGCTGGGTGAACCGAACTGGCGGCGAACTATATCACTGCTGGTACAACGCGCCCAAGGCCGGAAAAGCGCTTGTTCAGATTGGGGACAGGGAAAAAACGTTGCTGGCTATGTTACTGAGAGGGAATCTCATGCCACCCGCAGAATAAAGCCTGACGAACTTGCGTGAGGGAATTGCTCATTACCGTTATAATCGCCGACTTTTCGTCAGGCTATACGATTTCAGACATGAGCCAATCCAGCGATCTTATCCAATCCGCACAACGCACCATTCGCCTTGAGCTTGAAGCCGTAGAAGGCTTACTGGCCCATATCGATGCAGATTTCGTACGCGCCTGCGAGATGATTCTGGCCAGCAAGGGCCGCGTTGTCGTGGTAGGCATGGGCAAGTCCGGCCACGTCGGCAACAAGATCGCCGCGACACTGGCGAGCACCGGAACCACCGCTTTCTTCGTGCATCCGGCCGAAGCCAGCCATGGTGACATGGGCATGATCACCAAGGATGACATCATCCTGGCACTGTCCAATTCCGGCACCACCAACGAAATCGTGACCCTGTTGCCGCTGATCAAGCGCCTGGGCATCAAGATGATCAGCATCACCGGCAACCCGGAATCGACGCTGGCCAAGGCAGCCGAAGTGAACCTGAACGTTCACGTGACCCACGAGGCATGCCCCCTGAACCTCGCCCCCACGTCTTCCACCACCGCCGCCCTGGTCATGGGCGATGCGCTGGCCGTGGCGTTACTGGAAGCCCGCGGCTTTACCGCTGAAGATTTCGCGTTTTCCCACCCAGGGGGTGCCTTGGGCCGCCGTCTGCTGCTGAAAGTGGAAAACGTCATGCACTCCGGCGATGAGCTACCCCATGTCCAACGGGGCACGCTGCTCAAGGATGCGCTGATGGAAATGACCCGCAAAGGCCTGGGCATGACCGTGATCCTCGAAGCCGACGGGCGCCTGGCCGGAGTGTTCACCGACGGCGACTTGCGCCGCACGCTGGACCGCACCATCGACATCCACACCGCCACCATCGACGCGGTGATGACCCCCCATGGCAAGACCGCACGCCCCGAGATGCTTGCAGCCGAAGCGCTGAAGATCATGGAAGACCACAAGATCGGCGCGCTGGTGGTCGTCAATAACGATGGCCGCCCGATTGGCGCCCTGAACATGCACGACTTGCTGCGTGCAGGAGTGATGTAAATGACCAGCGACCTATTGCAACGCGGCAAGCACATCAAGCTGGCGATTTTCGACGTTGACGGCGTGCTGACCGATGGCCGCCTGTACTTCCTCGAAGACGGCAGCGAATTCAAGACGTTCAACACCCTCGATGGCCAGGGCATCAAGATGTTGATGGCAGCGGGAGTGCAAACTGCCATTATTAGCGGCCGAAAAACGCCGGTTGTGGAACGCCGCGCACAAAACCTGGGGATTCCTCACCTGTATCAGGGCCGTGAGGATAAACTGGTGGTACTGGACGAGCTTCTTGGCCAACTCCACCTAAGCTATGAGCAGGTCGCCTATCTGGGCGACGACCTGCCCGACTTGCCGGTGATCCGCCGCGTGGGCCTGGGCATGGCCGTCGCCAATGCGGCGGCGTTTGTTCGCGAGCACGCCCACGGCATCACCACGGCCCGTGGCGGCGAAGGCGCCGCCCGTGAGTTCTGCGAGTTGATCCTGCGGGCCCAAGGCCGCCTCGAAGCGGCCCATGCCGCCTACCTATAGAGCGTTTTATGCTGAGTAAAAAGATTCGCAACTTCCTGCTATTCGCAGGCATCGCCGCGCTGTTCCTGGCGGTGGGCTACTGGAATATCAGCCCGGAGCGCTTTCTCGACCAGCCTGTTGCGCAGGTTGATGAAGGGGCTATCGACTATTACGCAACCAATGCCTATAGCGTGCAGTTCCTGCCCGATGGCAAGGTGCAATATGAAATGACGTCGGACAAGGTCGAGCACCTGAAGGCCTCCGAGGTCACCCTGCTGACCAATCCGGACATGAACCTGTACCGCGGCACCGAGTTCCCATGGCACGTCACCAGCAAGCGTGGCGAGGTCAACCCGGACGGTACCCAGGTGGAACTGATCGACTCGGTGCGCGTCGCACGTACTGACGCACAGAACCGCGACACCATTATTACCACCACACGCATGACCGTATTCCCACAGAAGCAATATGCGCAGACCGAGCAAGACGTTAGAATCGACGGCGCTGGCGGTGTATCGACTGGCAAGGGAATGAAAGCGTATTTGAAAGAAAGCAGGATACACCTGCTATCGAACGTAAGAGGACAGTATGAGGCTCGTTAAAACCCTCCCTATTTTGCTCGGTCTGGGCGCAGCACTGGGAAGCGTGAGCGCCTGGGCTCTGCCGAACGATAGCCAGCAACCGATCCACATCTCAGCTGACGATGCGCAACTGGATGACAAGCAAGGCGTCGCCACTTATACAGGCGGCGTGATCATTACCCAGGGCTCGATGAAAATCACCGGTAACACGGTGACACTGACTCGCACCCCCGCTGGCGACATCGACGTCGTGACTTCGGTGGGCAACCTGGCCTACTTCGAACAGAAGCAGGCCGCTACCGATACCGCCCCGATGAAGGGCTACGGCAAGACCATCCAGTATCACGCCCAGCAAAACCGCATCGTCCTGATCGACCAGGCCAAGGTGCTCAGCCCCGATGGCAACTCCACCGAAGGCGAGAAGATCACCTATGACACCGTGAAGCAGGTCGCCAATGCCGGCCGGGCCAACGGCAGCAAGGTCACTGCGCCACGCCCACGTATCGACATGGTTATCCAGCCGAAGAAGAAGGCCGAGTAATGGCAACCCTGAAAGCCCAGCATCTGGCCAAGGCCTATAAAAGCCGTCAGGTCGTGCGCGACGTCAGCCTGTCGATCGACAGCGGCCAGATCGTCGGCCTGCTCGGCCCCAACGGCGCCGGCAAGACCACCTGCTTCTATATGATCGTCGGCCTGGTGCAGGCGGACCAAGGTCGCGTACTGATCGATGACCTGGACGTCAGCCACCAGCCGATGCATGGCCGTGCACGCGCAGGTATTGGGTATCTTCCCCAGGAAGCGTCGATCTTCCGCAAACTCTCGGTGGCCGACAACATCATGGCCATCCTCGAGACCCGCAAGGAACTCGACCGCGACGGCCGCCGCAAAGAGCTGGAAAGCCTGCTGCAGGAATTCCACATCAACCACATTCGCGACAATCTCGGCATGAGCCTGTCCGGTGGTGAGCGTCGTCGCGTTGAAATTGCCCGCGCCCTGGCGACCGCGCCGAAATTCATCCTGCTGGACGAACCGTTTGCCGGCGTGGACCCCATCTCGGTGGGTGACATCAAGCAGATCATCCATCACCTCAAGGCCAAGGGCATCGGTGTACTGATCACCGACCACAACGTCCGTGAGACCCTGGATATCTGCGAAACAGCTTACATCGTCAACGATGGCCAGCTGATTGCCGAAGGTGACTCCGCCACTATCCTGGCCAACGAACTGGTCAAGGAAGTGTACCTGGGCCACGAGTTCCGCCTGTAAGCAGCCTGGCGTCACGGCCGTTGGCCACGGTGCGCGGGAGTCAATAAAAACCTCCGGATTTTTATTGTTACCGCGCTCTAGGCAAAGCCCCCGATATCAGGCATATAATTTGCTTATGTTTGGCGCTCACGCGCCCTGTCGTGGATGGCGCATTGCGCCGGCGAATAAGGTGTTAAGCCCCTGCCATGAAACCATCGCTAGTCCTGAGAATGGGCCAGCAGCTGACGATGACACCGCAGCTGCAACAGGCCATCCGCCTGCTCCAATTGTCGACCCTGGACCTGCAACAGGAAATCCAGGAGGCCCTGGAGTCCAATCCGATGCTCGAACGCCAGGAAGAAGGCGACGACTTCGACAATGCAGACCCGCTGGCCGACAACATCGAGCAAAAACCCAACCCCGATGTGCAGGAACCCTCCTATCAGGAAACCGCCCCGACGGTGGATAACCTCGAGGAAGGCGACTGGAACGAACGCATACCCAACGAGCTGCCCGTGGACACCGCCTGGGAAGACGTCTACCAGACCAGCGCCAGCAGCCTGCCCAGCAACGATGATGACGAGTGGGACTTCACCACCCGCACGTCCGCCGGCGAGAGCCTGCAGAGCCACCTGTTGTGGCAATTGAACCTCGCGCCGATGTCCGACACCGATCGACTGATCGCCGTGACCCTGATCGACTGCATCAACAACCAGGGTTACCTGGACGAAACGCTCGACGAGATTCTTGAAGCCTTCGATCCGGAACTGGATATCGAACTGGACGAGATCGAAGCCGTCCTGCACCGCATCCAGCAATTCGAGCCCGCCGGCATTGGCGCGCGCACCCTCAGCGAGTGCCTGCTGCTGCAACTGCGTCAACTGCCTGCCAAGACGCCTTGGCTTGCCGAAGCCCAACGCCTGGTCACGGACTACATCGACCTGCTGGGCAGCCGCGACTACAGCCAGTTGATGCGCCGTATGAAGCTCAAGGAAGACGATCTGCGCCAGGTGATCGAGCTGGTACAGAGCCTCAACCCTCGCCCGGGCTCGCAGATCGAGTCCAGCGAAGCCGAATACGTCGTCCCCGACGTGATCGTACGCAAGGACAACGAGCGCTGGCTGGTGGAACTGAACCAGGAGTCGGTACCGCGCCTGCGGGTCAATCCGCAATATGCCGGTTTTGTGCGTCGCGCCGACACCAGCGCCGACAACACCTTCATGCGCAACCAGTTGCAGGAAGCGCGCTGGTTCATCAAGAGCCTGCAAAGCCGCAACGAAACCCTGATGAAAGTCGCCACCCAGATCGTCGAGCACCAGCGTGGCTTCCTGGAATACGGCGACGAAGCGATGAAGCCTCTGGTGCTGCATGACATCGCCGAAGCGGTTGGCATGCATGAGTCAACGATTTCCCGGGTGACCACGCAAAAATTCATGCATACCCCACGGGGCATATATGAGCTGAAATACTTTTTCTCCAGCCATGTCAGCACCTCCGAAGGCGGCGAATGCTCGTCCACGGCGATCCGCGCGATCATCAAAAAACTGGTTGCGGCGGAAAATCAGAAAAAGCCGTTGAGTGACAGCAAGATCGCTGGTTTACTGGAGGCACAAGGCATTCAGGTCGCCCGTCGAACCGTCGCCAAGTACCGCGAGTCCCTTGGGATCGCGCCTTCCAGCGAGCGTAAGCGTTTGATGTGACGGGCGGGCCACAGCGTTCCAGTGGCGGGTATTCCTACCCGCCGCTTTATGCACTGGCAACGAAGGAGAAGCTGTATGCAAGTCAACATCAGTGGACACCAACTGGAAGTGACCGAACCGCTGCGCGCCTATATCGGCGAAAAACTCAAAAGAATTGAGGGGCATTTCGACAAGATCACCAACGTGCAAGTCATTATGACTGTCGAAAAGCTGAAGCAGAAAATTGAAGCCACCTTGCGTATACCCGGCGGAGAAGTCGTCGCCAATGCCGAGCATACTGATATGTATGCCGCCATTGACGACCTGACCGACAAACTGGATCGCCAAATCAAAAAGCATAAGGAAAAGCAGTTGAGCCTCCTTCAGGGCACCGGCCGCTAACACTCCCCACCCATGATCCGACTTGAAACCATCCTGACCCCCGGCCGTTCCCTCGTGAACGCGCCGGGCGGCAGCAAGAAGAAAGCCCTCGAACAAATTGCCAATCTGATCAGCCGAGAAGTGCCTGATCTGGAGATGCAAGATGTCTTTGAGGCTCTGATTGCCCGTGAAAAACTCGGCTCCACCGGTTTTGGCAACGGCATCGCCATTCCTCACTGCCGCCTCAAAGGCTGCGACACACCTGTCAGCGCCCTGCTGCACTTGGACGCGCCTATCGATTTCGACGCGATCGACGGTGCCCCGGTAGACCTGCTGTTTGTTCTGCTGGTCCCACAGGCCGCCACCGATGCGCACCTGGAACTGCTTCGGCAGATCGCAAGCATGCTCGACCGCAAGGACGTACGCGACAAACTGCGCAGTGCCAGCAGCAACGAGGCACTGTACCAAGTTGTCCTGGATGAGCAAAACGGGCAGTAATCATGCGTTTGATCATCGTCAGCGGCCGCTCTGGCTCGGGTAAAAGTACCGCCCTCAACGTTCTTGAGGACAACGGTTTCTATTGCATCGACAACCTGCCCGCCGGGCTGCTGCCGGAGTTGGCGGAACGCGCCCTGATCCACACCGAATTGGCGCAGCCCCTGGTCGCCGTTTCGATTGATGCCCGCAACCTGCCCAGCCACCTTACGCGCTTCCCGGAATTGCTCGAAGAGGTGCGCGCCAAGCACATTCATTGCGATGTGCTGTATCTGGACGCCGACGAAGAAACCCTGCTCAAGCGCTTCTCCGAGACCCGTCGACGCCACCCTCTCAGCAGCCCCCATCGTTCCCTGGCCGAAGCCATCGAGGACGAAACCAAGTTGCTGGGGCCGATCATTGACCTCGCCGACCTCAAGATCAACACCACCAGCCTCAACCTGTACCAGTTACGCGATGCCATCAAGCTACGCCTGCTGAACCAGCCGGAGCCGGGCACGGCATTTCTGGTCGAGTCCTTTGGCTTCAAGCGTGGCATGCCGGTGGATGCCGACCTGGTCTTCGATGTGCGCTGCCTGCCCAACCCCTACTGGAAACCAGAGCTGCGTGACCAGTCGGGGCTGGATCAGCCAGTGGCCGATTACCTGGCCGCGCAACCGGATGTGGAGGAGATGTTCCAGGACATCTCCAGCTACCTGCTCAAATGGTTGCCGCGCTTTGCCGCGAGCAACCGAGCCTATGTCACCATTGCCATCGGCTGCACCGGCGGCCACCATCGCTCCGTCTACCTGACCGAACGCCTGGGCCAGGTGCTGCAAAAAACCCTCAAGAATGTCCAGGTCCGCCACCGCGACCTCAGCTGAAAGGAACACCTGCGCGATGCCCGCTCTGGAAATTGAAATCATCAACAAGCTGGGCCTGCACGCACGCGCCTCTGCCAAATTCGTCGGTATTGCCGGGAAGTTCCCTTGCCAGATCCGCGCCGGGCGCACACCGGAGACCATGGTCGATGGCAAAAGCATCATGGCGATGATGATGTTGGCAGCCGGCAAGGGCACCAAGATTCATTTGAGCACCGAGGGCGAGCAAGAGCAGGAAGCAATGGACGCCCTGGTGAAGCTGATCAACAACTTCTTTGATGAGGGTGAGTAAAACCATCCGCTGAGGCGGGCGTGAAGCCAGGGGCTTCACCCCAAGGCGGTATCCATCACCATCATCAAGCAAAAACCGCTACATAGCCCCAGACTGGCAAGCTTTTCGTGGCCATTACGCCGCGATTCGGGGATCACTTCATGAGTCACCACCAGCAGCATCGCCCCGGCAGCCAACGCCAGGCCAAGCGGCAACAGCACCTCGGCCAGGGTCACCAGCCAGGCGCAAAGCACGGCGAACACTGGCTCTACCAAGCCTGACGCCGCACCGATCAGGAAGGCCTTGACCCGCGACATCCCCGCCCCGGCCAATACCAACGCAATCACCAACCCTTCCGGCACATCCTGCAAGGCAATGCCCATGGCCAGGCTGTCGGCATCCGGCATGCCGCCGCCGGCTGAAACGCCAACGGCCATGCCTTCGGGGATGTTGTGGGCGATGATGGCAAACACGAATAGCCAGATGCGCGGTGGAATCACCGGTTTATCCGGCGTGCCCACCAACATCTCCGGGCTGGCGCCGGAGACTTTGCGGTCCACCAGATACAAACCGAATGCCCCCAGCATGATGCCGAAGCTGATCAGCCCACCTGCCCCCCAGGGCGAAAGGCCAAGGGCTTCGGCAGCAGCAATACCAGGTACGACCAGCGAAAAGGCAGTCGCCGCCAGCATCACGCCGGCACCGAAGCCCAACAAGGTATCGCTCAACGCCACCGGCATCCGACGAATCACCAATACCGGAACCGCCCCCAGCGCCGTGCCAAGCGCGCAAATCGCCCCGCCTTGCAAGGCGCGCATGATGCGCGGCTCCAGATCCAGCCAGGCCAGCCCGTGGGCCACCAGCAATGCAGTACCTGCCAATAGCAGCAGCGAGCCAAACGCATAACGAAACATTCGCACGCTACTGATCGCCAGTGTTTCAGTGCCCATAGTCGGCCTTAGATCTTGTTATCGAGGTGACTGTCAGGCCAGCGCGGCCTGATAGCGTGCAGCAACTTCCGGCCAGTTAATGACACTGTAGAAGGCATTGATGTATTCAGGCCGACGGTTCTGGTACCGCAGGTAATAAGCATGCTCCCAGACGTCCAGGCCGAGGATCGGCGTATTGCCATTCATCAGTGGGCTGTCCTGGTTGCCGCTGCTTTCCACTATCAGAGTCTTTTGCGGGGTGACGCTCAGCCAGGCCCAGCCGCTGCCGAAACGGGTCAAGGCGGCTTTGGTGAAGGCTTCCTTGAAACTGTCGAAACCACCGAGTTGCTCTTCAATGGCTTTTCCCAGCGCGCCATCGGGCTTGCCACCACCTTTAGGCGACATCACCGCCCAGAACAGTGAGTGGTTGGCGTGGCCGCCGCCTTGGTTGATTACGGCCACACGCAGTTTTTCCGGCAGTTGCTGCACGCTGGACACCAGTTTCTCCACCGGCCAGCCCGCAAATTCGGTGCCCTCGACCGCAGCATTGAGGTTATTGATGTAGGTCTGGTGGTGCTTGGTGTAGTGAATCTCCATGGTTTGCGCATCGATATGCGGTTCCAGGGCATCGTAGGCATAGGGCAAGGCAGGCAAGGTGTAGCTCATATCAATGTGCTCCGTATTGAGACGTGGTCGGCTGCACGGCAGTACCGCCCAGTAAGCGATGGGTGCGCGGGTACTCACCGTGATCACTGATAAAATTCAACAATTCGACATAAGTCTTGCTGCTCTGGCGCAAGGCCGCTTCGCGCAGTTGCGGGCTCAGACGCACGTCCTGCATGGCCTGCAGCAAGCGCTGGTGAATAGCACAGAGGTATTCGGCGCTTTCCTCGGGCTGATTCAGGCGCAGGTGCAAGTCCGCCAGGTTGTGATGGGAAATGACGCAAGCCGCTACTGCTTCGTCGGCGTTCGCCCAGCGCTCGAACAGCACTTGGGCCAGGGCCAGGGCTTGCAGATAGGCCTCGCGAGCGTCAACCAATTCGCCCCGCATAAAGCAGCGATTGGCCCGTTCGATCGTGCGTTTCCAGTGCTCCATGGTGAGCCTCCAAAGCAGGGTCGGTGATTACACGCCGCCGGCCGTGAGTTTTTCCGGATCCAACAGGACTTCCAGTTGGCTACGGGGCAAGTCGGTGTGCTCAAGGGCTACATCAATCACCGGACGGCCTTGCTGATAGGCCTTCTTGGCGATTTCAGCAGCCTTTTGGTAACCAATGATCGGGTTGAGTGCAGTCACCAGGATCGGATTGCGCGACAGCGCTTCCTTGAGCTTGGCTTCGTTGACCTTGAAGCTGGCGATCGCCTTGTCCGCCAGCAGGCGGCTGGCGTTGGCCAGGAGCTCCAGGCTGCTGAGTAGATTCTGGGCAATGATCGGCAGCATCACGTTCAGCTCGAAGTTGCCGGATTGGCCGGCAACCGTGATGACGGTGTCATTGCCGATGACTTGCGCGGCAACCATCGCCGTGGCCTCCGGGATCACCGGGTTGACCTTGCCGGGCATGATTGAGGAACCAGGCTGCAAGCCTTCCAGTTCGATTTCGCCGAGGCCGGCCAGTGGGCCGGAGTTCATCCAGCGCAGGTCGTTGGCAATTTTCATCAACGATACGGCGGTGGCCTTCAATTGGCCGGAGACGGCAACCGCGGTGTCCTGAGAGCCGATCAGCGCAAACAGGTTCTTGCCAGGCGTGAACTGCACCTGGGTCAATTGGCTCAGTCGCTGGCTGAAACGTGCAGCAAACTCCGGGTGAGCGTTGATCCCGGTGCCCACTGCCGTCCCTCCCTGCGCCAGCGCCTGCAGACTTGGCAGCAGGTCCTGCAGGTGGCCGATATTGGCCTTGAGCTGCTGCGCCCAACCGTCAAGCACCTGACTCATGCGCACGGGCATGGCGTCCATCAGATGGGTGCGGCCAGTCTTGATGAACGGGTGCACTTGTGTGGCCTTCTGCTCGATGACCTGTACCAGGTGCAGCAGGGCCGGCAGGGTTTGCTCATGCAGCACCAACGCCGCGCTAACGTGAATGGTGGTGGGGATGATGTCGTTGCTGCTTTGGCCACAGTTCACATGATCGTTGGGGTTGACCACCTCGCCCAGCAGACGGCTGGCCAGGGTCGCAATGACTTCGTTGGCGTTCATGTTGGAGCTGGTGCCGGAACCGGTCTGGAAAATATCCACAGGGAAGTGCTGCATGAAGTCCCCTTCCAGCAAGCCTTGGGCGGCGTCGACAATGGCCTTGCCCTGCCCTTCGCTGATCTGCTTGAGGTCGACGTTGACCTTGGCGGCCGCGATCTTGGCCAGGATCAGCGCACGAACGAATTGTGCCGGCATGCGTTGGTGGCTGATCGGGAAGTTATTCACCGCGCGCTGGGTTTGTGCGCCGTACAGGGCCTCGGCGGGGACTTGCAGTTCGCCCATGCTGTCGCGTTCGATACGGGTGTTACTCATCATTAGATCCTTGCACTAGGTCGGAATGAGAAATAGACGGCAGCAATTCGCAGGTCGCCAATTGCCAGGCAAAGGTCTGCCAGCGCTTGAGGCGGCAGGCACAGTGGGAGAGTTTTTCCAAGTCGCGCAGCGGTCGCCAGGCTTGGTCCAGGCACATTGAGCGCCAGTGCCAGGGCAATGCGATATCAGTGGCGGTATCGATCAGCAGGCGAAATGCCGTTTCGGCGATCGTCCACGGGTGGGTCGCGGTACAACACGCCAAGTATCGACCTTCATTGAGGTAATGCTCGATCAGGCGAGGTTCATTGGGATCAAGGCCACAACGAATCTGGCGACTCATCCAGCGCCAGCTCTCCAGATAGGGATCCTCATGCAGGACAGTACTCATGATCCGCACTCTCTCGATAATGATATTCATTATTAAATGATATTGAGAATCAAAACAAGGTCACCCTTCCCATCCTTCAACCATGCGCCCACAAAAAAGGCGCGCCATCTCCAGGATGGCGCGCCTTTTTTGTGAAGCGTCGGAAGGATCAGCTACCGGCGACCGTCATCCGTTCGATCAATACCGAACCCGTGCGAATGTTGCTGCGCAGTTCCAGGTCATTCCCGACGGCAACGATCTGCTTGAACATATCGCGCATATTGCCGGCGATGGTGACTTCCTGGACGGCGAATTGAATCTCGCCATTTTCCACCCAGAAACCTGCCGCGCCCCGGGAATAATCACCGGTGACCATGTTCAGGCCCTGGCCCATCAACTCGGTCACCAGCAGGCCACGCCCCATGCGCCGCAACAGTGCCGCCTGGTCTTCATCACCGTGGGTCACAAACAGGTTGTGCACGCCACCCGCGTTGGCCGTACTGGGCAAACCGAGCTTGCGACCGGCATAGGTGCCCAGGACATAGGACACCAATTCGCCCTTCTCGACGAACGGCTTGGCATAGGTCGCCAGGCCATCACCGTCGAACGACGAACTGCCCATCGCGCGCATCAGGTGTGGACGCTCATCGATGGTCAGCCACTCAGGAAACAGTTTCTGGCCGATCGCGCCTTCAAGGAACGATGATTTTCGATACAGGTTGCCGCCGGAAATCGCCCCCAGAAAGCTGCCGAACAAACCACCGGCCAGCTCTGCCGAAAACAGCACCGGCACTTCGCAGGTCGGTACCGGGCGCGCGCCCAGGCGACTCGCGGCACGTTGCGCAGCGCGTTGGCCAATGCTGGCAGGAGACGCCAGCAATTCGCCCTGGCGGTTCACGTCGTACCAGTAATCGCGCTGCATCTGCCCATTGGCCTCGGCAATCATCACGCAGCTCAAACTATGGCGCGTGGAGGCATAACCGCCGATAAAACCATGGCTGTTGCCGTACACGCGGCACCCTTGATGGGTGCTCAACGTGGTGCCATCGGCGTTCTTGATGCGGGCATCGGCATCGAATGCCGCCGCTTCGCAGATCAATGCCTGTTCGATGGCCTGCTCTGGCGTGATGTCCCAGGCATGAAACAGGTCAAAATCCTGCAGGTCCTTGGCCATCAATGCCTTGTCGGCCAGGCCCGAACTCTCATCCTCGGAGGTGTGCTTGGCAATTGCCAACGCAGCAGCGACAGTCTCGCGAATGGCTTCCGGGCCACTGGCCGACGTACTGGCCGAGCCTTTGCGCTGCCCTACGTACAAGGTGATGCCAAAACCCTGGTCGCGGTTGAATTCAACGGTTTCCACTTCCCGCTGACGTACCGACGTCGACAACCCCTGCTCCAGCGACACAGCCACCTCGCAGGCACTGGCCCCCTGGCGCTTGGCCTCGGCAAGGATCTGCTCGACTTGTTCCTGCAGTGCCGGTAACGCTTGCGGACCGACGCTTTGGGCTGCACTCATGGTTTTCTCCACTCAAATTCTGCTTTCGGTTAAGGCCATCGAGCGACCGGGCCGGACAAGCGGCCCCCGACTGGTTATCATGGCGGCGTTTCTTTGCGGACTGCCACCATGGTTGATTCTTACGACGACTCCCTCGATGGGGAGAAAAGCAAAACCCAGGTCAAACGCGAGCTGCATGCTCTGGTTGACCTCGGCGAGCGCCTTACAACGCTCAAGCCGGACTTGATTGCAAAATTGCCTCTGACCGACGAAATGCGTCGGGCCCTGGCGGATGCGCCCAAGCACACCGCGAATATCGCGCGTAAACGGCACATCATGTTTATCGGCAAGCTGATGCGCGACCAGGACACTGACGCCATTCTGACCTTGCTCGATCAACTCGATGCCTCCACTCGCCAGTACAATGAACGCTTCCATAACCTGGAGCGTTGGCGTGACCGCCTGATCTCGGGCGATGACGCGGTACTGGAGAAGTTCGTGGTGGACTATCCGGATGCCGACCGCCAGCAACTGCGCTCCCTGATCCGTCAGGCCCAGCACGAGCAGGCGCATAACAAGGCGCCGGCCACCAGCCGTAAAATCTTCAAGTACATCCGTGAGCTGGACGAGACTCAACGCGGCCTGCGCTGATCCTCTTCCCCGGGTGGCGGTCTTCGCCACCCGAAGCTCCCGGTTTACGACCCTGTGCCACCCACGGTGATCGCATCAATCTTCAAGGTGGGCTGACCCACGCCGACCGGCACCGACTGCCCATCCTTACCGCACGTACCGACGCCGCTGTCCAGCGACAGGTCGTTACCGACCATCGACACCTTGCTCATCGCCTCTGGCCCGTTACCAATCAACGTTGCCCCTTTGACCGGGGCGGTAATCTTGCCGTCTTCGATCAGATAGGCCTCGCTGGTGGAAAACACGAATTTGCCGCTGGTGATATCCACCTGGCCGCCGCCGAGATTGGCGCAGTAGATACCGCGTTTCACCGAGGCGATGATTTCCGCCGGGTCGCTTTCGCCACCGAGCATGTAGGTGTTGGTCATGCGCGGCATCGGCAAGTGAGCGTAGGATTCGCGACGGCCGTTACCAGTGCGTGCCACGCCCATCAGACGGGCATTGAGTTTGTCTTGCATGTAGCCCTTGAGCACGCCGTTCTCGATGAGCGTGGTGCACTCGGTCGGCGTACCTTCGTCATCGACCGTCAGCGAACCCCGGCGCCCGGCCAGGGTACCGTCATCGACAATGGTGCACAGTTTGGAGGCGACCATCTCACCCATCCGTCCGCTGTAGGCCGAACTGCCCTTGCGGTTGAAGTCGCCTTCCAGGCCATGGCCGACCGCTTCGTGGAGCAATACGCCAGACCAGCCCGAACCGAGCACCACCGGCAAGGTACCGGCCGGCGCCGGAATGGCTTCCAGGTTGACCAGCGCCTGGCGCAGTGCCTCACGGGCGTAACCCATGGCGCGATCATCGGTGAGGAAATAACGGTAGTCGGTACGCCCGCCGCCGCCATGACCGCCACGCTCGCGGCGCCCGTTCTGCTCGACGATCACACTGACGTTGAAACGCACCAGCGGCCGTACATCCGCCGCCAGGCTGCCATCGGTGGACGCCACCAGGATCCGCTCCCACACGCCAGCCATGCTCACGGTGACTTGTTGGATACGCGGGTCCAAGGCGCGGGTGGCGGCATCGACACGCTTGAGCAACTCGACCTTTTCCGCACGGCTGATCACTTCCAGCGGATTATCCGGCGCGTACAACTGGGCCACATCCTGGGTACTGAACGCCTGCACCGTGCCATGTTGACCGGCACGGGAGATCGAGCGCGCTGCGCGAGCGGCCAGGCCCAGCGCTTCCAAGGTGATCGCGTTGCTGTAGGCAAAACCGGTTTTTTCACCGGATTGCGCCCGCACCCCCACGCCCTGGTCGAGGTTGAAACTGCCTTCCTTGACGATGCCGTCTTCCAGGGCCCAGGACTCGGAAATCTGCCCCTGGAAATACAGGTCGGCCGCGTCGATGCCCGGTCCGGCCAGATCGCCGAGCACGGTTTGCAGACTTTCGATGGTCACGCCACCGGGTGCCAGGAGGTGTTCACTGACTGAGGACAACAACTCGCTCATAGGTTTGGCCTTAAATTCATCGTTCTGAAGCAGGCCGCTGCGCGCCCTGCGAAAAAAAGCGCCGATGGTTCACCACCGGCATGCGCGCCCGTATCGACGCCTGTTCACTGCTGTCGCGCTCGGCCAGCAACACCGCTTCGCCTTGATCCTGTTGCGTCAGTATGCGCCCCCACGGGTCGACAATCGCCGCGTGGCCAAAGGTTTCCCGGGGCCCCGGGTGGACACCGCCCTGGGCGGCCGCCAGCAGGTAGCACTGGGTCTCGATGGCCCGCGCGCGGATCAACACATCCCAGTGGGCGGCGCCGGTCACCGCCGTAAAGGCCGAAGGTGCGGTAATCAACTCAGCCCCGGCCGCGCGCAACTCGCTGTACAGCTCGGGGAAACGCAGGTCGTAACATACCGTGAGGCCCAAGCGGCCAACCGGCGTATCCGCCAGCACCACATTACTGCCGAAAGCATAGTCATCGGATTCACGATAACGGCCTCGGGCATCCGCCACGTCGACGTCGAACAAGTGCAGCTTGTCGTATCGGGCCACTATCTCGCCCTGGTCATTCACCAGCAACGAGCAGGCGTTGACCTTGGCATCCGGCTGGTCCCTGGGCGGCAGCGGCAATGTGCCTGCAACTATCCATAAGGTGAGGTCGCGGGCGGTCTGTTTCAACCATGGCAGGATCGGACCTTCACCCAATGCCTCGGCACGGCCGATATCAGCCACGTCACGGCGTCCCATGGCGGCAAAGTTTTCCGGCAGCACCGCGAGCTTCGCCCCGCCCGCTGCCGCTTGCTCCAGCAAGCGCCGGGCCTGGGCCAGGTTGGCCAACACATCGCTCTGGCTGACCATCTGAATTACCGCAAACGACATGGGCCGATACTCCGTAAACGAATAGCTCCAGGCTACTCCAGAAAGTCTCAGTTAGGCTTTTCGAATGGCTTGTCGAAGGTGATTTTCGGATCCTTCCAGGGCCCTTCCACTTTGTATTGCACACTGGCAAAGCGCGCGACGCGGTCACCGATCAGCTTGTCGATCAGGAACAACGCGCCACCAATGGCCGGCGCACCCACAATCAGCGCCGCAATCGGCAGGTTGTTGGTGACCGGCAGGGTCACCAACAGCTTGGCGTCCACGCGGTCGGCGACCAGGTCCAGGGTGCCATTGAGTTCCAGGTTGGTCGATGGCCCGGTCATGGTGATGGGGTCACGGGTCACAAATACGCCGTTGCTCGCTGCCAGCAAACCCTTGACGCGGTCATAGCTCAAGCCTTTGCCGAGCAGGTCGGAAAAGTCCAGGCGCAGCCGGCGGCCAATGGAGTTGAAGTTAAGCAAGCCAAACACCCGAAGCGCCTGGGCGCCGCCTTCCACTTCAACGAACTGGCCTTTGCGGAAGGTGGCATCGAGGCTACCGGAAAAACGTTTGGGCCCGACCCAGGCCGGCGACCCCGGCCAACGGCCGTCTACGTCCAGGTGAAAATCTTCACTGGTCACGGTAGGCGCAAAGCCCCAGCCCTTGAGCACATCGGCGATGTTCTTGCCATCCAGGCGCCCTTTGTACCAACTGCTGCTGTCCCCCGGTGCACCCTCCCAGCCCCCCGCGCCCTTGAGCTGCATGCCCTTGAGGCCCAGGTCCAGGCTATTAAAGGCCAGGCCCTTGGCGGTTGGCCGGATTTTCAGCGACCAGGCCCCTATCAGGTCCGGTCCCTGGAACAGTTGATCAATGCTGATATCAAGCGCCGGGATCCCCTTGGGATCGATATCGGCCAACGGGTCCGGGGCGTTTTCGTCTGCCTGGACGGTCGGGTCCACGGCCGGCAATTTCACGAACTGCAGGTTGATCGCGATGGGCGCGCCCTTGGCATCCGGCAGGTTCACGCTGCCTTTGGCCTGCTGGCTGTCGAGTTGCAGGCCCCAGGCGGTGGGTTTCCGGTCAAGCTGCAAGTTGACCTGGTCGAACTGCTTGCCGAAGCCAGTCAGCTTGCCCACCTTGAAGTCAGCGCCGCTCAGCAGTTGCTTGGCGCTGCCGCCAGGGTCATTGCCCGCGTAGCGGTCCACGAGTTTCTTCCACGGGTCTATGTCCAACTCCGAAAGCACGCCACGGATGCGCAACCCCTTGCCTGCGGGCAGCACGGCATCGCCATCACCCAGGAATAGCTCACCGCGGCCCTCATTGAACTTGTCCGGCGGCGCCGCAAAGGTGAAGTTCGCCAGCTCGCCATAATCGAACCAGTAACGACGCTCGGCGCCCTGCAAGGTCATGCGGAACGTACTGTCACGCCCCTGGCTGGCCGCCATGCCGAACGGTGCCGGCAGATCCACTGCGACCCCCTTGAGGTTGGAATTGACCATCAATTGGCTATCGGCGCCATCCAGGTTGACTTGCAACTGGTACGGAATATCGCCGGACACCGGCAGTGGCTGGCTGATTTTCAACCAATCGGTCAGCCGCTTGACCGTGACCTGGCCTTTGGCCGTGATGCGGGTACTCAGATTACCTGGCTTACCATCGGCAAAAATCTGCGCGCTAATCGGCCGTTCGAATGCTTGCGCCGTAATATTCTGCCCACTCAAGCCCTTGGCACTATCAAAGCGGAAGTCACCCTTGAGTTGCGTCAGGTCCAGGGTCGGCTCAGCCAATTGCAAGCGCGCCTTGTCGGTCTGGAAATCCACCACGATCTTCGGTTCGGTACCTTTGGCCAGCGGAATATCCAGGTCCAGCTTGCCTTGCAGGTCCCCCTCGCCTTTCCAGCCGGCAAAGGTCGAGGCAGTGCCTATTGGCGCTTCCTGGAGAATCTTCAGGCCATCACCCAGGCCACCGGCAAACCCGCCGGTGAGCAGCAGGTGGCTGTCCTTGCCCGCGGGTGCGTGGGGAATATTGACGTAGACGTCCTTGACTTGGGTGTCGAGCAACTGGCCCTTGCTGGCCAGGATGCGTACGCCACTCTCCTCGACGAACACTTCGCCATTGACCTTGCTCACATGCGGCCAGCCCGGCTGGAATGCCAGCTCTGCATCATGCACCTTGAAGAACAGGCTGATGTTGCGCGAAGCCGGCAGCGCGTCATGGTTCAACGAGCCCTGGTACTGGAAGAAACCTTGATCGACCGCGCCCTTGAGAATCGCTGTGCGCAGCCATTCGTCCAACGCGGGGCTCAGTACCGCTGGCAGGTACTTGGGCGTGAAGCGCCCATCGCCATCGACCATGCCGACCCGCAGGTCCATGTAGTCTTCCTGGCCAGGGTCAAAGTGCAGGCGGATCAGGAAGTCAGCCGCGACCTTGCCCTCTTCCCCCAGCACCTTGATATAGGGAGCAATCAGGGTGAAGCCTTCTTTATCCAGCTTCCAGGTCAGGCGCGCATTCGCCTGGATGTACTGCCAGGGCTTGGCGAAGATCGGAAACAGGTGCAGGGAAAAGTCCTTGCTGTCCAGGCGCAACTCGCCATGCCCCAGGTCACCGCTGATGCTGCCGGATACGTTCCGCGCCGCCGGTGCACCAAAGTAAGCATCGAACCCCACCCGCTCAAGGTTGGCGGCGAAGCTGACTTTCTGATCGGTCGTGTCCTGGGGACGGAAATCCACCAGCACATTGCGCAACAGGCCAGTGGCCTTGAGGTGCTCGATGGTCTTGGCGAAGCCTTCCGGCAGGGGCGCCAGGGCATTCAGCAACGGCGTAATGGGCGTGAGGTCCAGGCGATCGGCCTGCAGGTTCCAGACCTCCTGCGCCTGGTCGGTGGCCAGGCTCTGCTGCAACTGCAAGCGCGATTCCCAGCGGGTCTCGCCCAGGTTCATCGCCAGCGAGTCGAACAATACCTTCAGACCCTGCTCATTGCGTTGCAGGTACGCGGTCAGGGCGAGGTTTTCGATATGCACGGGCTTGCGATCGGCGTAGCTGCCCTTCACCTGGGGTGAATTGAGGCGCACCACAGCACTCTGCACGTCACCCTTGGCCCAGTTGAGCCAGAACTCGCCACCCGCCTTGAACTGCGTGAGCTTCCATTGTTGAGTCAGTTTGGCCGGAATCCATTTGGCCCAGTCGCTTTGCGGCAGGCTCAGGTAGGCGTCGACTTCAGCATCCTTCCATTGGCTTGCGCGAATGCGGCTGCGCAGGCTCAAGGCCAGCGGCTGGCCATCGGGCAAGGTCAGGCGGGCATCCAGGCGTTGGCGGGTGGTCCCGGTGTGCAGGCTCAGGCCCACATAGGTCAGGGTCAGCGGGGCATGGTCGATCGGTTGCAGGGTCACCTGGCTGTCGAGCAACGACACACGCTTGACCATTTGCAGGCGTTTGAGCACCTGCTCCGGGTCCAGCGGCTGGTCATCCTGCACCGGCAGGCCTTGCAGCGCCCAGTGGCCGTCCTGGTCTTCCTTGACGCTCAATTGCAGGCCGCTGACTTCCAGGTGCGCAAGGCGCACTTCGCGGGCCATCAGGCTGGCCCAGATATCCGGCACGACTTCGACCTGATCCAGGCGCAAGGCGTTGCTGCCCTGGCCGACCATCACGTCGTGGGCCAGCAATACCGGTGCGAAACCGCTCCAGCGCCCTTCCAGGCTGCCGATGTGCAGTGGCATATCCACTGCGGCCTGGGCCTTGGCTTCGATGTCCGCACGGTATTCGGCCACCAGAGGAGTCAATTCTCGTCCCAGGCTCACATAGACCGCAGCCAATACCAGCAGCAAGGCGCACAAGCCCAGGCCCCAACGGGTCAAAGCGGCAAAAAAGCGTTTCAGACGCTCCATGTCAGGCGACCCTCAAGGCAGTAAGCGGACGGCAGATCAAGGTCTGCGCATCTCGTAGAAAGAAACGAATGAGGATCAGAGCAGCACCACGTCGTATTGTTCCTGGGAATACATGGTCTCAACCTGGAAGCGAATCGTGCGTCCGATAAACCCCTCCAGCTCAGCGACGTTACCGGACTCTTCGTCCAGCAGCCGATCGACCACTTTCTGGTTGGCAAGCACTCTATAACCTTCGGCCTGGTAGGCTCGCGCCTCCCGTAGGATTTCGCGGAAAATCTCGTAGCAAACCGTTTCAGGCGTTTTCAATTTACCGCGCCCCTGGCAACTGCTGCACGGCTCGCACAACACCTGTTCCAGGCTTTCGCGGGTGCGTTTGCGGGTCATCTGTACCAGGCCCAGCTCGGTAATACCGATGATATTGGTCTTGGCGTGATCGCGTTCCAGCTGCTTTTCAAGGGTGCGCAGTACCTGGCGCTGATGCTCTTCATCTTCCATGTCGATGAAGTCGATGATGATGATCCCGCCCAAGTTGCGCAGGCGCAGTTGACGCGCAATCGCGGTAGCGGCTTCGAGGTTGGTCTTGAAGATGGTTTCTTCGAGGTTGCGATGGCCCACGAACGCACCGGTGTTGACGTCGATGGTGGTCATGGCTTCCGCCGGGTCCACAACGAGGTAACCGCCCGACTTGAGCGGCACCTTGCGGTCCAGGGCCTTCTGGATTTCGTCTTCGACGCCATACAGGTCGAAGATCGGCCGCTCGCCGGGGTAATGCTCCAGGCGGTCGGCAATTTCCGGCATCAGCTCGGCGACGAACTGCGTGGTGCGCTGGAAGGTTTCCCGCGAGTCGATGCGAATTTTCTCGATCTTCGGGCTGACCAGGTCGCGCAAGGTGCGCAGGGCCAGGCCCAGGTCTTCGTAGATCACGCTGGGCGCGCCAACGGTCTTGATCTGCGCGCCAATCTGGTCCCACAGGCGCCGCAGGTAACGGATGTCCATGAGAATCTCATCAGCCCCGGCGCCTTCGGCCGCCGTGCGCAGAATAAAGCCGCCCGCCTCCTTGATGCCCTCGGCCGCCACGCAATCGCTGACCACCTTCTTCAGGCGCTCACGCTCGGCCTCGTCTTCGATTTTCAGGGAAATGCCCACATGAGCGGTGCGCGGCATGTACACCAGGTAGCGCGATGGAATCGACAGCTGGGTCGTCAGGCGCGCGCCCTTTGAACCGATGGGGTCCTTGGTGACTTGCACCACGAGGCTCTGCCCTTCGTGAACCAAGGCGCTGATGCTTTCGACCGCCGGGCCTTCGCGCAGGGAAATTTCCGAAGCATGGATAAACGCGGCACGGTCCAGGCCAATGTCGACAAAAGCCGCCTGCATCCCCGGCAATACGCGCACGACCTTGCCTTTATAGATGTTGCCGACAATCCCGCGCTTCTGGGTGCGCTCGACGTGCACTTCTTGCAGAACACCGTTCTCTACCACCGCCACGCGCGATTCCATCGGCGTGATATTGATCAGAATCTCTTCACTCATGGCTGGGTCTCGTTCAGGCGTTTTCACAATAGTGACCGATCGCTTAAGGCTTGGCGCGCAAGTACAGGCGTTCAGCGCGCGGTAAGGTTTTGCCAACAGGGTATGCCGAATTGACCAAGCAGTTCCGCGGTTTCGCACACGGGCAGGCCAACCACGGCGGAATAGCTGCCATTGAGCCCGGCCACAAACACCGAGCCCAGCCCTTGGATAGCATAGCCGCCTGCCTTGTCCTGGGGTTCGCCACTGTGCCAGTAGGTTGTAGCCTCCTCGACAGAAATGCCCCGGAAACGTACGCGACTGCTTACACATCGAGTTTCACAACGCTGACCGTCCGTGAGGGCAACCGCCGTCAGCACTTCATGCTCACGCCCCGACAGGGCCAGCAACATGGCCAGGGCATCCGCCTGATCCACCGGCTTGCCAAGGATCTGGCCGTCGACAATCACTGCCGTGTCGGCACCCAATACACAGGCGCCCGACGTTTGCCCAAGCGCAGCAAAACCCGCCGTTGCCTTGCCGCGCGCTAGACGCTCGACGTAGGAAACGGCAGATTCATTTGTAAGGGGAGTTTCATCAATGGCAGCACTGACCACGGTGAAAGGCACACCGATCTGGGTCAGCAGTTCACGCCGTCGCGGGGAGCCCGAAGCCAGATAAAGCGAATTCATTCCAGACTCTCCCTGTGGGGTTCGATAACCAGGCAGAGCCTCGCAATCCATTCAATTGATTTTATAGCGACGACGTAACCCGCGCAGGCCAAAACTGACCCATGGCCACAGCAGCGCACTGACCAGGGCCGGCAATACCAGCGCCAGGGTCGGCTGGCGGTTACCAGTCAAGGCGCTGAGCCACAGTTGCACCAATTGCGCCAGGCCGAAGATCACCAGGATCACCAGGCACTGTTGCCACATCGGGAACATGCGCAGGCGTTGCTGCAACGACAGCACCAGAAAGGTAATCAGGGTCAGGATCAACGCGTTCTGGCCCAGCAAGGTGCCATAGAGCACATCTTCCGCCAAGCCCAGGAACATCGCCGTGACCATGCCCACCTTGTGCGGCAGGTTCAGCGACCAGAATGCCAGCAGCAAGGCCAGCCACAGCGGACGCAGGATTTCCATGAACTGCGGCAGTGGCGAAACGCTGAGTAGCAAGCCGATGGCGAAGGTCAGCCAGACGATCCAGCCATTGCTCGAATGAGTACCGGCCATTATTCCTCCCTCTGCCGTGTGGTTGCCGGGGCGGCGGCTGGGGGCTTCGCAGCAGGCGTCGTGGTGGCAGGCGTGGTGGCCGACGGCTTGGTCGCCGCTGGCTTCACCGCGCGCGCACTGTGAGCGGCCGGCTTGGCGGGCGTGGCCACGGGCGCTACTGCCGGAGCGGGCGCCGGTGTGGCCGATGCGGCAGGCGCCGGCTTGGGTACGGTTGCCGGAATGATCGGCGCGGTGCCGTTTTGCTTGTCTTCCGCTTCCTGGGCTTGTGCGGCATCGTTGGCACGCTCTTCCGGGGTACGGTTGTCGCTGAATACCAGCAGCAGGTAGCGGCTGCGGTTCAGGGCGGCGGTGGGCACGGCGCGCACAATGGCGAACGGCTGGCCAGAATCGTGGATCACTTCCTTGACTGTCGCCACCGGGTAACCCGCCGGGAAGCGTTGGCCGAGGCCCGAGCTGACCAGCAGGTCGCCTTCCTTGATGTCGGCGGTATCGGCCACATGGCGCAATTCCAGGCGTTCGGGGTTACCGGTGCCACTGGCAATCGCACGCAAGCCGTTGCGGTTGACCTGCACCGGAATGCTGTGGGTCGTGTCCGTCAGCAGCAATACCCGCGAGGTGTAGGGCATCAACTCGACCACCTGGCCCATCAAGCCACGGGCATCGAGCACCGGCTGGCCGAGCACCACACCGTCGCGCTCACCCTTGTTGATGATGATGCGATGGGTAAAGGGGTTGGGGTCCATGCCGATCAGCTCGGCGACTTCGACCTTTTCGTTGACCAGTGCCGAAGAATTGAGCAGCTCGCGCAGCCGAACGTTCTGCTCGGTGAGGGCCGCCAGCTTTTGCATGCGCCCCTGCAACAGCAGGTTTTCAGTCTTGAGTTTTTCGTTCTCGGCGACCAGCTCGGTGCGGCTGCCGAATTGGCTGGCCACGCCCTGGTAGAGACGTTGCGGCAGGTCGGTGATCCAGTAGGTCTGCATCAATACCAGCGACATTTGGCTACGCACAGGCTTGAGCAGTGCAAAGCGGGCATCGACCACCATCAGCGCGACCGAAAGCACGACCAGCACCAACAAGCGCACGCCCAATGAGGGGCCTTTGGCGAAAAGCGGTTTAATAGGCCGCTCCTCCCAGGCAAAGTTTCTCTTTATTCATACGGCATCTAACCGGCCTGGATGCAGATTGAAGAAGATAAACGCCAACAGGCAGCACTGCAAAGTGCTGCCTGCGGGCGAAACATGGTGCAACCAACGGTCTTATTCGCTGGAAAGCAGGTCCATGGTGTGTTTATCCATCATTTCCAGTGCACGACCACCGCCACGGGCAACGCAGGTCAGCGGGTCTTCGGCAACGATCACCGGCAGGCCAGTTTCCTGGGCCAGCAACTTGTCGAGGTCGCGCAGCAAGGCGCCACCACCGGTCAGTACCAGGCCACGCTCGGCGATATCGGAAGCCAGCTCCGGCGGCGATTGCTCCAGGGCGCTCTTCACCGCCTGAACGATGGTTGCCAGGGACTCTTGCAGAGCCTCCAGCACTTCATTGGAGTTCAGGGTAAAGGCACGTGGAACGCCTTCGGCCAGGTTGCGACCGCGAACGTCGACTTCGCGAACTTCGCCACCGGGATAAGCGGTACCGATTTCCTGCTTGATGCGCTCGGCGGTGGATTCGCCGATCAGGCTGCCGTAGTTACGACGCACATAAGTGATGATCGCTTCGTCGAAGCGGTCGCCGCCTACACGCACGGACTCGGCATACACCACGCCGTTCAGGGAAATCAGGGCGATTTCAGTGGTACCACCACCGATATCCACCACCATCGAACCGCGCGCTTCTTCAACCGGCAGGCCGGCACCGATCGCAGCAGCCATTGGCTCTTCGATCAGGAAGACTTCACGGGCACCGGCACCAAGGGCCGATTCACGGATGGCGCGACGCTCCACCTGGGTGGACTTGCACGGAACGCAGATCAGCACACGAGGGCTGGGCTGCAGAAAACTGTTTTCGTGAACCTTGTTGATGAAGTACTGCAGCATCTTCTCGCAGACGCTGAAGTCGGCGATCACGCCGTCTTTCATCGGACGAATGGCAGCGATATTGCCTGGTGTTCGGCCAAGCATGCGCTTGGCCTCGGTGCCAACGGCAACGACACTTTTCTGATTACCATGGGTCCGAATAGCCACAACCGATGGCTCATTCAGGACGATACCGCGCTCGCGCACGTAAATAAGGGTGTTGGCAGTGCCCAGGTCAATGGAAAGATCGCTGGAAAACATGCCACGCAGTTTCTTGAACATGGGAAAGGGACCCTAGGCAACGCGTGGGTAAAAAAGTGCGGCAAACTCTAACAACGACAGGGATTTTGGGCAAGGCGCCAATGTGCTAAATTGGCCGACTTTCTGTGCACCAACCCCCACAATCGCGGCCATATGACCGTAGAAATGCGGTAGTGTTCCGACAATCTAACACACGGACGCCCTCCGTTCTGTTTTCCACTGGAGAATCCCATGGCGCTTGAACGCTCCGACGTGGAAAAAATCGCTCATCTGGCCTCGCTTGGCCTGAATGAAGCCGATCTTCCACAGACCACCGCAGCCCTGAACAGCATTCTGGGGCTGGTTGACCAAATGCAGGCCGTCAATACCGACGGCATCGAGCCCCTGGCTCACCCGCTGGAAGCCAGCCAGCGCCTGCGCGCAGACGTCGTGACCGAGGTTAATAATCGCGAGGCCTACCAGTCCATCGCACCAGCGGTCGAAAACGGCCTGTACCTGGTTCCGAAAGTCATCGACTAATAGGGAAAGAGCCTGCAATGCATCACATGACTCTGGCCGAGATCGCCCGCGGTCTCGCCGACAAAAAGTTTTCTTCCGAAGAGCTGACCAAGACCCTGCTGGCGCGTATCGCCGAGCTCGACCCCAAGGTCAATAGCTTCATCAGCCTCACCGAGGAACTGGCCCTGAGCCAGGCCAAGGCCGCCGACGTGCGTCGCGCCAACGGTGACAATGGTGCACTGCTGGGCGCACCGATCGCCCACAAAGACCTGTTCTGCACCCAAGGCATCCGCACCAGCTGCGGCTCGAAGATGCTCGACAACTTCAAGGCGCCCTACGACGCCACCGTGGTGTCCAAGCTGGCGGCCGCCGGGGCCGTGACCCTGGGCAAGACCAACATGGACGAATTCGCCATGGGTTCGGCCAACGAGTCCAGCTATTACGGCCCGGTGAAAAACCCGTGGAACCTGGAACACGTCCCGGGCGGTTCGTCTGGCGGTTCGGCTGCCGCGGTCGCCGCGCGCTTCCTGCCCGCTGCAACTGCCACCGACACCGGCGGCTCGATCCGCCAGCCCGCGGCCTTTACCAACCTCACCGGCCTGAAGCCGACCTATGGTCGCGTTTCCCGCTGGGGCATGATCGCCTATGCATCCAGCCTGGATCAGGGCGGCCCCCTGGCCCGCACGGCCGAAGACTGCGCGATTTTGTTACAAGGCATGGCAGGCTTCGATCCGCAGGATTCCACCAGCATCGACGAACCGGTGCCGGACTACAGCGCCAGCCTCAATACCTCGATCAAAGGCCTGCGCATCGGCGTGCCGAAGGAATACTTCAGCGCCGGTCTCGACCCGCGCATCGCCGAATTGGTGCACAACAGCGTCAAGGAGCTGGAAAAGCTCGGTGCCGTGATCAAGGAAATCAGCCTGCCGAACAACCAGCACGCGATTCCGGCGTACTACGTGATCGCGCCCGCTGAAGCGTCCTCCAACCTGTCGCGCTTCGACGGCGTGCGCTTTGGCTATCGCTGCGAGAACCCGAAGAACCTCACCGACCTGTACAAACGCTCCCGTGGCGAAGGTTTCGGTGTCGAAGTGCAACGCCGGATCATGGTCGGTGCCTACGCCCTGTCGGCCGGCTACTACGACGCGTACTACCTCAAGGCGCAGAAAATCCGGCGCCTGATCAAGAACGACTTCATGGCGGCGTTTGAAGAAGTCGACATCATCCTCGGCCCAACCACGCCCAACCCGGCCTGGAAGATCGGCGCCAAGACCGGCGACCCGATCGCCGAATACCTGGAAGACCTCTACACCATCACCGCCAACCTCGCGGGCTTGCCAGGCTTGTCCATGCCGGCAGGTTTCGTCGATGGGCTGCCGGTTGGCGTGCAATTGCTCGCCCCGTATTTCCAGGAAGGCCGCCTGCTCAATGTGGCGCACCAGTACCAGTTGAACACTGACTGGCACACTCGCACCCCTACCGGCTTCTGAGGAGAACACTATGCAATGGGAAGTCGTGATCGGGCTGGAGATTCATACCCAGCTCGCCACCCAATCGAAGATTTTCTCCGGTAGCGCCACCACGTTCGGCGCCGAGCCGAATACCCAGGCCAGCCTGGTCGACCTGGGCATGCCCGGCGTACTGCCGGTGCTGAACCAGGAAGCGGTGCGCATGGCGGTGATGTTCGGCCTGGCGATTGACGCCGAAATCGGCCAGCACAACGTGTTCGCGCGCAAGAACTACTTCTACCCGGATCTGCCCAAGGGCTACCAGATCAGCCAGATGGAACTGCCGATTGTCGGCAAGGGCCACCTGGATATCCCGTTGGAAGATGGCACCATCAAGCGTGTCGGCGTGACCCGTGCCCACCTCGAGGAAGACGCCGGCAAAAGCCTGCACGAAGAATTCCCGGGTGCCACTGGTATCGACCTGAACCGAGCTGGCACACCGTTGCTGGAAATCGTTTCCGAGCCGGATATGCGCAGCGCCAAGGAAGCCGTGGCCTACGTCAAGACGATCCACGCGCTGGTGCGTTACCTGGGCATCTGCGACGGCAACATGGCCGAAGGCTCGCTACGTTGCGACTGCAACGTATCGATCCGCCCTAAGGGCCAGGTCGAGTTCGGTACCCGCTGCGAGATCAAGAACGTCAACTCGTTCCGCTTCATCGAGAAGGCGATCAACAGCGAAGTCCGCCGCCAGATCGACCTGATCGAAGACGGCGGAAAGGTGATCCAGCAAACCCGCCTGTACGACCCGAACAAAGACGAAACCCGCGCCATGCGCAGCAAAGAGGAAGCCAACGACTACCGTTACTTCCCTGACCCGGACCTGTTGCCGGTGGTACTGGAAGACTCGTTCCTCAACGACATCCGCGCCACCCTGCCGGAACTGCCGCAGCAAAAACGCGAGCGCTTCCAGGAGCAGTTCGGCTTGTCGGTCTACGATGCCAGCGTGTTGGCGTCCAGCCGTGAGCAAGCCAACTACTTCGAAAAAGTCGTGAGCATTGCCGGTGACGCCAAGCTGGCGGCCAACTGGGTGATGGTTGAGCTGGGCAGCCTGTTGAACAAGCAGGGCCTGGAAATCGACGAGGCACCGGTCACCGCCGAGCAACTGGGCGGCATGCTGCTGCGCATCAAGGACAACACCATCTCCGGCAAAATCGCCAAGACAGTGTTTGAAGCCATGGCCAGTGGCGAAGGCAGCGCCGATGAAATCATCGAAAAACGCGGCCTCAAGCAAGTCACCGACAGCGGCGCCATCTCGGCCGTGCTCGACGAAATGCTGGCGGCCAACGCGGAACAGGTCGAGCAGTACCGTGCAGCAGACGAAGCCAAGCGCGGCAAGATGTTCGGCTTCTTTGTCGGCCAGGCCATGAAAGCCTCCAAGGGCAAGGCCAACCCGCAGCAGGTAAACGAACTGCTGAAAAGCAAGCTCGAAGGCTGATTGCGATGAATGGTCCGAGTGAGACTTCTACTCGGACCCCTGTGGGAGCGGGCTTGTGTGGGAGGGGGCTTGCCCCCGATAGCGGAGTGTCAGTCACTGAATGCTTTGACTGAATCACCGCTATCGGGGGCAAGCCCCCTCCCACATAAGCTCACCCCAAACTCGAAATGGGGGCACCTTGGAAATGAAGCGTCTATTCGGCCTCCTGGCCCTGTTTTCCCTGCTGGCCGGCTGCGCCAGCGGCCTCATTAACCCCAACGGCTACGATGAAACCGGCACCGCCTCTTATTACGGCGCCAAGCACCATGGCAAAAAAACCGCCAGCGGTGAACCTTTCAACCAGAACGCCCTGACCGCCGCCCACCGGCAATTGCCCTTTGGCACCCAGGTCAAGGTCACCAACCTCGACAACGACAGAACCGTGGTGGTGCGTATCAATGATCGCGGCCCGCATACCCGTGGGCGCTTGATCGATCTTTCACGCAAGGCGGCCGAACAACTGGGCATGCTGAGCAGCGGCACCGCACGGGTTCGCGTGCAAGCCCTGAACAATTGACGACGGAGCCCTGGCCATTTTCGGATTAACCGCCCTCTCGCCCTGGAGCCTGCTCGAACTGGTCAGCGGCCTGGTGCTGCTGATCGTCGGCGCCGAAATCCTGGTACGTGCCGCTGTGCGCCTGGCCGCCAGCCTCAAGGTCCGCCCACTGATCATCGGCCTGACGATCGTCGCCTTCGGCAGCAGCGCACCGCAGATGACCGTGAGCCTGCAGGCCACACTGGCCGGCAACACCGATATTGCCGTCGGCAGCGTCATCGGCAGCAGCATCTTCAATATCCTCGTCACCCTGGGCCTGTCGGCGCTGATCATTCCATTGCGGGTCTCGCGCCAACTGGTGCGCCTGGACATCCCGGTCATGATCCTCGCCGGCTTGCTGGTATTTACCCTGGCCGCCAACGAAGAGCTCACACCGCTCGACGGTTTGCTGCTGCTCTGCGCCCTGCTGGCCTACCTCGGCGTGCTGCACTACCAGACCCGCCATTCACGCCGTCCGCGCACGCTGGACATCGTGGCCAAGGCGCCCTGGCTGAGCAGTGTATTGCTGATGTTCGGCGGCCTGCTGGTCCTGGTACTGGCCGGGCATCTGTTGCTGGGCGCGGCGGTGGATGTAGCCAGTGACCTGGGACTGTCGGAACGCATCATCGGCCTGACACTGATCGGCGTTGGCACGTCCCTGCCGTGCCTGGCCACCTCGCTGATTGCAGCCCTGCGCGGCGAGCGGGATATCGCCGTAGGCAACGTGATTGGCAGCAACCTGTTCAACCTGCTGGGCGTATTGGGGCTGACGGCCCTGCTTGCGCCATCGCCGCTGTCGGTGTCGCCTAACGCCCTGGATTTCGATCTGCCGGTGATGCTCGGCGTGGTGGTGCTGTGCCTGCCGGTGTTTTATACCGGCTACCGTGTGACCCGCATCGAAGGCCTGGTGCTGCTGGGACTGTACCTGGCGTATGGGCTGCATGTGATGGCGTTCACCACCGGTATGCCGCTGGCCAACAAGCTTGAACAACTGATGCTGTTTTACGTCCTGCCAGTGCTGGTGGTGTTCCTGCTGTTCAGCACGCTGCGAGCCTGGCGCCGCCAACACAAGAGGGAATCGCAATGACCGATCAGAAAAAGCCCGGGGTTGAAATGCGTCGCCAGGTGATGGGCGATGTGTTCGTCGACCGCGCCCTGGGCAATGCCACCGAATTCACCCAGCCCCTCCAGGACTTCGTCAACGAACATGCCTGGGGCAGTGTGTGGAACCGCGAAGGCTTGCCGCTGAAGACGCGCAGCCTGATCACCCTCGCCGCCCTCACCGCGCTCAAGTGCCCGCAGGAACTCAAGGGTCACGTGCGCGGCGCGCTGAACAATGGCTGCAGCGTGGAAGAGATCCGCGAAGCGCTGCTGCATTGCGCGGTATATGCCGGCGTACCGGCGGCGATTGATGCATTTAGAGCGGCACAGGAAGTCATCGAGGCGTATCAGGCCGACCAGCAGTGACTGCCAGATAGCATTCGCGAGCAAGCCCACTCTCACATTCGATCGCATGCTCATATTGAAACGCGGTCAACTGTGGGAGCGGGCTTGCTCGCCAATGGCCCTCACAGACACCACAAGACTCAGATCCAGCCACCCGCCTGCAACACAAAAATCCCGATATTCGTGGTCACTGCCGCCATCAAGGTAGTGATCACGATAATCGCCGCCGCCAGCTCATGATTGCCCTCGGCCGCCCTCGCCATCACGAAGCTCGCCGCAGCGGTCGGCGCACCGAAGTACAGGAACAGAATCCCTAATTCCGGCCCACGGAACCCCAGCAGCCAGGCGCCCAGCGTGGCGACTACCGGCAGCCACACCATCTTCATCAAGCTTGCGCTCAGCGCCATATTGCCGCTCTTGCGCAACGCCGCCAGGGACAAGGTGCCGCCAATGCAGATCAATGCCAGCGGCAAGGTGGTGTCCGCCAGGTACTGCATGGATCTTTCCAGCCAGCCTGGCAGGCCAATCTGGAAATAGGCGAACGGCGCGGCCACGATCACGCTGATGATCAGCGGGTTGGCCACCACACTTTTGAAGATGCTCCACGGGTCGGACTTGATCACTGGGCTGTACACCGCCAACACAATGGTCGACAAGGTGTTGTAGAACAGGATGACCAGTGCGGCGAGGATTGCCCCCAGGGAAATACCGTAGTCGCCGTACATGCTGGCGGCCAGCGCCAGGCCGATCACCCCATTGTTGCCGCGAAACGCCCCCTGGGTGTAGATGCCCCGGTCTTCGCGCGCGCAGCGAAAAATCGCCCAGCCCCAGGCCAGGGCAAAACTCAGCAGAGTGGCGACGGCAAAGTAGATCAGCAAACCCGGCTTGAGCGCCGAATGCAGGTCGGCGTGCAGGATGCCGAGAAACAGCAGCGCAGGCATGGTGACGTTGAACACCAGGGACGAAGCCGTGTGGATAAAGTTGTCGTTGATCCAGTTGATGCGCTTGAGCAGCACCCCCAGGAACAGCATGGCGAATACCGGCGCGGTGATGGTGAGGGTGGTGAGGAAAATTGCCAGCATAAGAACGGGCCTTGGAACCTGTGTTCAGGAAAGGCTCATGATAAGCCAGCTCAGGCCCGCGCATGAGGTTTGATTGAAATCGTCCCTACCTAGAAAGGTAACGTTGCCTACAACACACAAAGATTTTGCAACTCCGCGTTGTTCCCGCTTCGGCACAAGCTAACGCCTTCTTCGTTACGAAAGTCGTGAGGCAAGGAAACAACCAATGCGGCAAAACGTGAACCACCTTTACAACGTATATCTCAGAACCTGGGACCAAGACGACATCGAGGGTTACGCTGAACTCCTCGGTGACCCGCAGACCATGCAATACATATCGGCAGGAACCACGCGCAACCGAGACACGGCCGCTGCAGAAATCGCACGTTTCCAGCAGGAAATAGCCCAGCAAGGCTGGTCACGCTGGGCCGTAAGCCTGGGCCTGGATTCGCCCTTCATCGGTTATGCCGGGTTTGCCGAAAAAGAATACGGCATCAACTTCGGCAACCGTTTTCTCAAAAAATACTGGGGCAGCCCCTATCCCTTCACGGCTATTCATCTGGCCTTGGAGCATGGTTTCCTGCAACTGGGCTTCGATCAGATCTACACCCTGACCAACATCAAGCATCACCGCGCCCTGGAGATGAACCGCGCCTTTCTGCATTTGCCGGAAATCAGCGGGACTGTCATGGAAACACCCTTCGGCCCGCATTTGAAAGTCGACCTGACCCGTGAACGGTTCATGGAAATAAGCCCATTGAATCGCGCACGTATCGACCGATTCTCCCGCCGCCTGACCCGCAGCCACGCTCCGGCTTGATGACGCCCCCTGCCTTTCAGAGAGACCCGACCTTGCCCAATGAAAAAAACACCTGCCACTCCCCTTCAGTTGCCGACCTATGCACCGCTCAGGTCTGGAAGGGTCGCGCCCTGTGGCGCTGGCTTTACCTGCCGCTGGGCTGCGCACTTGTCTTGAACCGTCTGCAGGCCGTGGTGTTTATCAGCTTGATCGCCTGGCCTTTACCCGTAGCGGCCAAACAACTCATGTACCGCGTACTGTTGTTTATCCTGGGCGTGAAAATCACGTGCAAAATGTCCCCGAAACAAGTCGCGGCGCATACCGATGGTTGCATCGTCGCCGCCAACCACATCAGTGTATTCGATCATTTTCCAGTGCTGGCCATGCCCTCAGCGACCATCATGGTAGCCAACTCCGACAGCCCCCTCGGTGCCGCAACCGCTTTCCTGCTCTTCAAATGTTCCGGTGGCACGTTCTGGAAAGTCAGTGACAAGAAAATGCTCGCCAGACGCATCCGCGAATTTCGTCGCAGGCCCAGCGGCACTGCGCTCTACACCACACCCGAGACGACCATCAACAATGGCCATGGTCTGTTCCGGTTCCGCCCGGAAATGCTCAATCGCGGGCTGCCCGTGGTACCGCTGGCCCTGCGCTTGAATGTGCCGTTCGGCTTGACCGCCAACCCGCTGCACGCCTCAGGCCTGATGAAGTTCCTGCGTCTTCTGGCAATGCCGCGCATTGAGTTCGAGATGAGCTACCTGGCGCCACAAGTGCGCACGGCACATCAGAGCGATCAAGCGTTTGCCGATCAGATTCAGCAAAGCATCGCCGAACATTTAGCCATTGCCGCCTGTCACTGGACCCGGGACGACAAATACACCTACCGCAACACTGACAAACGAGCAACGCGATGAGCATGGGCAACGACGTCGACATCATCTTTGATTTCGATTACACCTTGGTCGACCACGAAAGCACGGTGGAAGTACTTAAAGCCGCTCTCCACGACCATCCGGACAGTGCCGAGCGGCTTGACCGGATCGCGCGAATTGCCCCCAAAGCATTGAGCGGCAAAGCAAGTATCGGAGAATTGTTGAAGCTGATGAGCGTGGCAACCCATGTGCGTGCCCATCACATCGACCAGTATGTGGAAAAGGCCATTCGCAGCATCCCGGCCGTATTGCTGGAAACCCTTGGCCGGCTGCGAGAAGACGGTGTAGGGCTGCATATCATTTCCGGCGGCTACACGGAGTGGATCGTACCCACGGCCCGTGAATGGGGTATCGCCCACCAAAATGTGGCGGCCAACCAGTTCTTGTGGGCGGGCAAACGCGTCCTGCTCACGCGCCCTTCTCCGCTGCTCAGCTCGTCGAAGGGCAAGTCGGAGATTGTCCGTCGATGGCGTGCCGCTGGCAGGCTGAAAGGCCGAACGCTCATCGTGGGCGATGGTGCGTCCGACTTCCAGGTCTACAAGAACGGCTGCGTGGACGGTTTCGTCTGCGCGGACTACTTTATCGAGCAGCCACTGACGCAATTGCCTGACAATGTCTTGCGCGCCAGCGAACCCGCTCAGGTCTACGCACACATCCAAACAGTGCTGGGCAACCTCCAACGCCCGCCAACCTGCTCTAGGTAATCGGCGCCGGGTTGAACAACGTGATGTCGTTATGCAGCTTGTGCTGCTCCGCCCACGTTTGCTTCTTACCGCTGGCCACGTCCAGATAGAAGTGGAACAACTCCCAGCCCAATTCCTCGATGGTCGCGCGCCCGGTGGCAATGCGTCCGGCGTCGATGTCGATCAGATCCGGCCAGCGCTGCGCCAACTCCGTACGGGTCGAGACCTTCACGACCGGTGCCATGGCCAGCCCGTAAGGGGTACCGCGCCCTGTAGTGAACACATGCAGGTTCATCCCTGCCGCGAGCTGCAAGGTGCCGCACACAAAGTCACTGGCCGGCGTCGCGCAAAAGATCAGGCCCTTGCTTTTGAAGCGCTCGCCCGGCCCCAGCACGCCGTTGATCGCGCTGCTGCCGGACTTGACGATGGAGCCCAGGGACTTCTCGACAATGTTCGACAACCCGCCCTTCTTGTTCCCCGGCGTGGTGTTGGCACTGCGATCCGCCTCGCCCTTGGCCAGGTAACGGTCATACCAGTCCATTTCCCGGACCAGTTCCTCGGCGACAGCCTTGGTTTCGGCGCGTGAAGTCAGCAAATAAATCGCATCGCGCACTTCAGTGACTTCGGAAAACATCACCGTCGCCCCCGCCCGCAGCAACAAGTCCGAGGCGTAGCCCAGCGCCGGGTTGGCGGTGATCCCGGAAAACGCATCGCTGCCGCCGCACTGCATGCCCAGGATCAGCTCGGACGCCGGCACGGTTTCCCGACGGCGCTGGTCGAGCTTCTTCAGGCGGACTTCGGCCAGTTCCATGATCTGCTCGATCATCTCGGTAAAGCCGTGGCTGGAATCCTGCAACCGATACAACCACGGCTCGCTCAAATCGACCGAGCTATCGTTGTCGTGCATCACCTGCCCGGCCTGCAATTTCTCGCAGCCCAGGCTGATGACCAGGGCTTCGCCGCCCAGGTTCGGGTTGCGCGCCAGGTTGCGCACAGTGCGGATCGGGATATAGGCATCCGTCGCGGTGATCGCGACCCCACAGCCGTAGCTGTGAGTCAGCGCCACCACGTCATCGACATGGGGATACTTGGGCAGCAACTCATCCTTGATGCGTTTGACCGCATGGTCCAGTACCCCGGTGACACACTGCACCGTGGTGGTGATACCCAGGATATTGCGTGTGCCGACCGTGCCGTCGGCATTGCGATACCCCTCGAATGTGAACCCTTCCAGCGGCGCCTGGGCCTGCGGCACCTCGGTGGACAGCGGTAAGCTGTCCAAGGGCGGCGCGGTGGGCATGCGCAGTTGATCTTCCTGCACCCAACTGCCACGGGGAATCGGCGCCAGGGCATAACCGATGGTCTGGCCGTAGCGAATAATCTGACCGCCTTCGGGGATGTCTTCCAGGGTCACTTTGTGGCTCTGGGGGATGAAATCCACGGTCACCAGGCCGTCCGGGAACTCGGTCCCGGCCGGTACGCCCTGGTCGTTGACCACGATCACTACATTGTCGCGCGCGTGCAGGCGAATGGAGCGCGGCGAGTCGGCATGTTCAATCAACTGCATCACGGGGCCTCTCAGGAATGCGCTTCGGTTAGGTTGGTCAACTCAGGCCCCTTGCTTGGCGGCTCTTTGAGTACGACACGCTTGATCGGGCCGACGATGACCAGATAGCTGAACACCGCCACCAGCGCATTGGCGCCGACGAACACCAGTGCCCATTTGAACGAGCCGGTGGTGCTGATGATGTAGCCGATGACAATCGGCGTGGTGATCGACGCCAGGTTACCGAAGGTGTTGAACAGGCCGCCACTGAGGCCGGCGATTTGTTTCGGCGAGGTGTCGGATACCACTGCCCAACCCAGTGCGCCAACGCCTTTACCGAAGAAGGCCAAGGCCATGAAGCCCACCACCATCCACTCGATGTCAACGTAGTTGCAGGCCACAATGCTGCTGGAAATCAGCAAGCCGCCAATGATCGGCGCCTTGCGGGCGAAGGTCAGGGAATGGCCCTTGCGCAACAGGTAGTCGGATATCACCCCGCCCAGCACGCCCCCGATAAACCCACAGATCGCCGGCAGCGAAGCAATGAACCCAGCCTTGAGGATGGTCATGCCACGGTCCTGCACCAGGTACACCGGGAACCAGGTCAGGAAGAAGTAGGTGATGCCGTTGATGCAGTACTGGCCCAGGTAAACCCCGAGCATCATGCGGTTGGTCAGCAGCTGGCGGATGTAATCCCACTTCGGACCATCGGTTTTCTTGTCCTTGCCCTTGTCCTGGTCCATATCGACCATCGCGCCATTGGCCGCGATGTGATTGAACTCGGCTTCGTTGATCATCGGGTGCTGGCGCGGGCTGTGGATAATCTTCAGCCACACCAGCGAGAAGAGGATGCCGATCACGCCCATCACGATAAACACGTGCTGCCAGCCGAAGCTGTAGACGATCCAGCCCATCAGCGGCGCAAACAGCACCGTGGCGAAGTATTGCGCCGAGTTGAAGATCGCCGAGGCCGTGCCGCGTTCGGCCGTGGGGAACCAGGCAGCCACAATGCGCGCGTTACCTGGGAAGGACGGCGCTTCGGCCAGGCCCACCATAAAGCGCAGCATGAACAGCGCGACGACGGCGGTGGAGATACCGAACTCACCGACATAGCCTTGCAGCACGGTGAACAGCGACCAGGTGAAGATGCTCAGGGCATAGACTTTTTTCGAGCCGAAACGATCGAGCAGCCAGCCGCCGGGGATTTGCCCGGCCACGTAGGCCCAACCGAATGCAGAAAAGATATAACCGAGGGTGACCGCGTCGATACCGAGGTCTTTTTGCAGGCTGGAGCCGGCAATGGCGATGGTGGCCCGGTCGGCGTAGTTGATCGTGGTCACCAGGAACAGCATGAGCAGGATCAAATAGCGGACATGGGTTGGCTTGGTCGCTTGCATGTAGATGTACTCCCACTAATTATTTTTTTTGCGGGTAATAGTTATGTGTTCTTGGATGCCGCCCCCTGCAGGAGCGAGCTTGCTCGCGAAAAATGTCAACGAATACGCGGGCATTCGGGATGCACGCGGAGCCCTTGGTTTTTTCGCGAGCAAGCTCGCTCCTACAGAAAGACAGCCCCCCTCCTGACAGGGGGATGTTGCGTATTACGAACCGATGTAGCTGGTTTTCACCACGGTGTAGAACTCTTGCGCATAGCGACCTTGCTCACGCGAACCGTAGGATGAGCCCTTACGGCCACCAAATGGAACGTGATAGTCCACACCGGCGGTCGGCAGGTTGACCATCACCATCCCGGCCTGGGAATGACGTTTGAAATGGTTGGCGTATTTCAACGACGTGGTGGCAATACCCGCCGACAGACCGAACTCGGTGTCGTTGGCCATGGCCAGCGCCGCCTCGTAGTCCGCTACGCGCACCACGTTGGCCACCGGGCCGAAGATCTCTTCACGGCTGATACGCATGGCGGCTTCGCTGTCGGCAAACAGGGTCGGCGCCAGGTAGTAGCCTTCGGTGTCGCAGGTCACCAGGCCGCCACCGCTCACCAGCCGCGCGCCTTCGCTTTGGCCGATATCGATGTACTTCATGTCCTGGTCCAACTGGGCCTGGGAAACCACCGGGCCGATGTCGGTACCGCTTTTCAGGGCGTGCCCCACCCGGATCGACTTCATGCGCTCGGCCATGGCTGCAACGAACTGGTCGTGGATGCCGGCCGTGACAATCAAGCGGCTGGAGGCGGTGCAACGCTGGCCAGTGGAGTAGAACGCGCTCTGTACCGACAGCTCGACGGCCTGCTTGAGGTCGGCGTCATCAAGGATGATCTGCGGGTTCTTGCCGCCCATTTCCAACTGCACCTTGGCCTGGCGCGATACACAGCTGACCGCGATCTGACGGCCCACACCGACGGAACCGGTGAAGCTGATGCCATCGACTTTCGGGCTGTTGACCAACACATCGCCGACCACACGACCGCTGCCCATCACCAGGTTGAACACACCGGCGGGGAAGCCGGCGCGGGAGATGATTTCCGCCAGGGCCCAGGCGCAGCCCGGTACCAGTTCGGCCGGCTTGATCACCACGCAGTTACCGTAGGCCAGGGCCGGGGCGATTTTCCACGCGGGGATGGCAATCGGGAAGTTCCACGGGGTGATCAGGCCGACCACACCAAGGGCTTCGCGCGTCACTTCCACGTTGACGCCCGGGCGCACCGACGGCACGTAGTCACCGGACAAACGCAGGCATTCGCCAGCAAAGAACTTGAAGATGTTACCGGCGCGGGTCACTTCGCCGATGGCTTCAGGCAGGGTCTTGCCCTCTTCCCGGGCCAGCAGGGTGCCAAGTTCTTCGCGGCGGGCAAGGATTTCGCTGCCGACTTTATCCAGGGCGTCATGCCGCGCCTGGATACCGGAGGTGGACCACGCAGGGAATGCAGCGCGGGCCGCATCAATGGCGGCGTTGACCTGGGCAACATCAGCCTTGGCGTATTCGCCAATCACATCGGACAACTCCGACGGGTTGATATTGGTGCAATAGTCAGCACCGGCGACCCATTCACCGTTGATGTAGTTTTCAAAACGTTTGGCTTGGGACACGAATCTTCTCCTGACGCAAAAGGCCGCTGATTGCTCAGCGGCCTTATAGATAAGTTATTGCGGACCTTGCTTGTCGATCAGCGCGGCCAGGGCTTCGTATTCTTCCGGCAGCAGGTCGGTCAGTGGAGTGCGCACCGGGCCGGCGTCGTAGCCGACGATCCTGGCACCCGCCTTGACGATGCTCACGGCGTAGCCGGCCTTGCGGTTACGGATGTCCAGGTACGGCAGGAAGAAGTCGTCGATGATCTTGCCGACAGTGGCGTGATCGTCACGGGCGATGGCGTGGTAGAAATCCATCGCGGTTTTCGGGATGAAGTTGAACACCGCCGAGGAGTACACCGGCACCCCCAGGGCCTTGTAGGCAGCGGCGTAAACCTCTGCGGTCGGCAGGCCGCCGAGGTAGCTGAAACGATCACCGAGACGACGGCGGATCGACACCATCAACTCGATGTCACCCAAGCCATCCTTGTAGCCGATCAGGTTCGGGCAGCGCTCGGCCAGACGTTCCAGCAAGGGCGCGGTCAGGCGGCAGACGTTGCGGTTGTAGACCACCACGCCGATTTTCACCGATTTGCACACGGCTTCAACGTGGGCGGCAACCCCGTCCTGGCTGGCTTCGGTGAGGTAGTGCGGCAGCAGCAGCAGGCCTTTGGCACCCAGGCGTTCAGCTTCCTGAGCGTATTCAATGGCCTGGCGGGTGGCACCGCCGACACCGGCAAGGATCGGCACGCTGGTGGCGCAGGTATCAACGGCGGTCTTGATCACCTGGGAGTATTCGCTGGCAGCGAGGGAGAAAAACTCGCCGGTGCCGCCGGCCGCGAACAACGCCGTGGCGCCGTAGGGCGCCAGCCATTCCAGGCGCTTGATATAGCCCGCCTGGTGGAAGTCACCCTGGGCGTTGAAATCGGTCACGGGGAAAGACAGCAGACCGTGGGAGAGGATGGACTTCAGTTCTTGTGGATTCATTATTCGAACACCCTGGGCAAAGATTTTCTGGCGAAAGGTTGTTGTTGGTTCTGTTGATGTCGTACGTCATCGTACAACTATAAAATAATTCGTCAACTGTAATTCATCGATCGTGCTTGCACAGGGTGCTGAGGCTCACCTTCTTGACGTAGGAATTTTTTCCTCTATTCTCCGGATGGCTGTATATACATACAGTTATTAAGGAAGATTCCTACGGCATAGCAAGGAGCTAACATGTCAGGTCTTGAACTCGCAGCACCCACCAAAAACCCGCCTACCCTGCGCTTCGAAGGTGGCGAACACACCGCCATCGGCGATGACACCCTGTTGCGCTTCGTCAAGGACGCCCCGGCGATTCCCGCGCGACAAGTCGAGCTGCACCTGCCCAACGGCCTGGCGCTGACCTACGGCCAAGTGATCGCACTGGGCGGTGACTTTTATGGGATTCCCGGCCAGCCCATCAGCGATGGCGCCTCGGCAGCCGAACGCGTGCAACGCTTCATCGCCGCCTTCAACTCCCTGGCGGTTTTGCCCGCCTCACGGGAAGAAGCTCACAAGATCCTCGCGGTGATGCAAAAGGAGATAAACGCGGTCAACCAGGCAATCAAGGATGGCAAGCAAGCCCATGAAGCCTACGACGCCCTGGGTGATACGTTGTCGGAAGAGTGGAACCGCATCACCGGTGGCGGCAGCGCAGTGTCGGCATTGATCCCATTGGGCCGCTACCTGAAGTTGGCGGCGGACAATGCCGACCACTTTGGCGAATGGGCGCTGTCAGCGTACCTGGCCGGGCATACGGCAGCCCTGCAACAGGCCGTTGTCGCCCATCAAACCGGCACCGACCAGGCACTGGAACTGGCCTATGCCATGAACAGTTTTGCTGATCACTTCTTGACCGACCTGTTCTCCGCAGGTCACTTGCGGGTCCCGCGTAAACAATTGGCAGCGGTGGTGACACCTGGCGAACTGGGCTCGCTGATCAGCCGTTTCATGCATGACGAAGACAGCAAGTTCGGGCTCAACGTGCGCAACGCCCTGGGTGATCAGTGGCACGCGTATGGCGACAAACGCTACTTCGACGCCATCGACGCGGATAACCGGACGCAAGTCAAACGTGCGGTGCAGGCTTCAGCCGATGAAATCTTCGAGACCTTTATCAGCGGCGTAGCGCCCTCCCCGGCCAACTTCAAGGCTCCGCTGCATGTGCCAGATTTGAACGCGGCGCAAAATCCGGCGAACAACTTCTCGCCACTGTTCAAGATGGAGGGGGACAAGGTACTGCGGCGCAAGGACGTGAATGACCTGAACGACAAGCACTGGACCAATGATTGGTGGGGGTGGAGTACGTATTTGTTGCTTAAGGACTACAAGCCGAATACGCCTGCCGGCTGACCCTGGATAACCATCGACGCACAGCAACAGCTAAATCGGCAGGCGGCCAAGCATACCGGTAGCCTGCCGTTTGTCAGAACTGTGATTTCTCACAGTATCTCTGCGCTCGGATTGAGCCCCCAATACGTGGAAACCCATCAATACGCAGAGGTATCCATGGACAGCAAATACCAGGTCATCTTCCCCGCAAACCTGAAAATTCCAAGGAGAGAGGTCTCGTTTGATCGCTTCATCAATATAGGTGATTGGCTTGAATTCGCGCTTCTACCCAACGTTGTGTTCATAGTCGTACACAAGAAATACATCATCACCGAAGAAGACAAAATCAATGATATCGAATTACACGTAGACGTCATTCAGCCTTGATTTATCCCCGCTGCGCCTCCGCTTCTTCATGGGCATGGCGCAGCCGCTCCCGGCTGTTGGTCAAATGCAAGCGCATGGCCGCCCGCGCCGCATCCGAATCCTGGCGGGCAATCGCTTCATAGATCTCTTCGTGCTCGCGGCTCAGGCGGCTCATGTAGTGCTGCTGGTCATCATGGGCCAGGCGCGCCGAATTCAGGCGGGTACGCGGAATGATGCTGGTGCCCAGGTGAGTCATGATATCGGTGAAGTAGCGGTTGCCGGTGGACAGGGCAATTTCCAGGTGGAATGCGAAGTCGGAGGCCACCGCATCGCCGGCGTGGGCCGCACTCTCATTCAGCGCGTCGAGGGCTGCACGCATGGCCGCCAGCTGTTCATCACTGCGGCGTAACGCAGCCAGGCCTGCCGACTCCACTTCCAGGCTGATCCGCAACTCCAGGATCGCCAGCACATCACGCAGGGTCACGACCGTGGCCGGATCAATGCGAAAACCGCTCGGGCTTGGGGTGTCCAGCACAAAGGTGCCGATACCGTGGCGGGTTTCGACCTGCCCCGCCGCCTGCAGGCGCGAGATGGCTTCGCGCACCACGGTGCGGCTGACGCCATGGGCCTCCATGATCGCCGACTCGGTGGGCAATTTGTCACCACGCTTGAGCTGGCCGTCGCGGATTTGCTCGGACAACACCGTGACCAATTCCTGGGCAAGGCTGCGGCGCTTGCGGGGAAGACGAGGGGCGGTGTTGGCATTTTGCATATCGGGTCATCTTTGTGGGTGAACTGAGAAAGCATCATAGCCCATGGCGGTTGTACGATCACCGTTCCTGGCATGACTTTCATCAAACCCTGCGCGCTCGATAATAGATTTAGCTATTTGTGTCCTGGGGATTAGTGCAAAAACGTCTCGACGAGCTGTCATTTCTCACAGCAGACGCCGCCTCCGATACCGCGCAGAGTTAAACCTGTTTTGATCAACAGGAGACCCGTCATGAAATGCAAACTTCTCTACTGCACCGTTCTCCTGAGCCTGCTGACGAACTTCGCTACCGGGGCCCCGTCGCCCCTGCGTAATGGCGGCGGCGAAGACATCATCCTGCAAGGCTTTCACTGGAACTCCAGTCGCAACACACCTGAAAAGTGGTACCAAGTGCTTGCCCGAATGGCCCCCGTTATCGGCCAGGACGGTTTCACCAAGATCTGGTTACCGCCCGTGTGGGTGGATAAGTCCAGCTGGAGCGATCCGGCCAAAGGTACTTCGGGCGGAGGTGAAGGCTACTACTGGAACGATTTCGATAAAAACAGCGCGTACGGCACCGACGCTGAACTCAAGCAAGCTGCCACGGCCCTGACGAGAGCCGGCGTGCAGGTTATGTATGACGTGGTGCCGAATCACATGAACGACAAGATTCCCGGCGTGATGGTGCGCTTCCCCCGGGGCTACAAACTGTGGCGCAATGACTGCACGCCCCCCAGCGATTGCGATGAAGGCGATCCATTCGAGGACGGTGCGGCGGACCTCAATACCGCCAGCCCAGAGGTTTCACCACGCTTCATGCAGGAGTTTCGCAACCTGCGGGACAATTACAGCGCCCACGACTTGCGCTTCGACTATGTACGCGGTTACTCACCTGAGCGGGTCGACCTGTGGATGAAAAACTTCAACGACCAGGCGTTCTGTGTCGGCGAGTTCTGGAAGAGCCCCGGCGAATTCCCCGCCAGCGACTGGCGCAGCAAGGCCAGTTGGCAGGACGCACTCAAGGATTGGTCGGATCGCTCGCACTGCGCCGTGTTCGATTTCGCCCTCAAGGAGCGCATGCAAAACGGCAGCATCGCCGAATGGCGCCACGGCCTCAACGGCAACCCCGTCAAGTCTTGGCGCGAAATCGCCGTTACATTCGTAGACAATCACGATACCGGTTATTCGCCGGGGCAATATGGTGGTCAACATCATTGGCCTTTGCCCGATCCGATGATTAACCTCGCGTACGCCTACATCCTCCTAGCCCCCGGAATACCCGTCGTGTACTGGCCCGCCATGTATGACTGGGGGCGTGGCAACCTGATCCGCACGCTCATAGCCCTGCGCAAGAGTGCCGGCATCAGGGCCGACTCACCGATCAGTTTCCAGACCCAATATTCCGGCCTGGTGGCCGCCACCAATGGCACTCAACAGCGGATACTGATGGCCTTGGACTCCGACTTGAACAAAGTCCCCGACGACTTCACCCCCGTTATGAATGCCGATGGGCAACGCATCCGCATTTGGAAAACCGCCACGACGGCACAGGATGTCCCCCTCACGCTGCATTGCGACAACGCTCAGCCAGGGAACAGGCAAGCGGTCTACGCCGTCGGTTCACCGCTGGAACTGAGCGCATGGGACCCTGCTCATGCGATCCCCCTGCAACCCAGCGCCCCTAATCGATGGAGTGGCATCGTAACGCTACCGGCGCAGCAGGCCATCGAGTGGAAATGTGTGATCCGCAGCCTCGACAACATCAATCAGGTTGACTGGCAAGCCGACCCCAATAACCGTGCCTCGCCAGGCACTCAAACCGAAAGCGTGGGGCACTTTTGATCGTCCAAAAAAATGCCTCGGCCAAAGCCGAGGCATTCCCCTATTCGCCTGCTGGCTACAGGGGCTTACTTCACCACTTTCAGACTCGGCCGACCGCTGGGACGCGGCGGCTCTGAATCCGGTGGTGGCACATCATCGCCGTCTTCGCTTTCGATCGTTTCATCGTCCTCGAAAGGGGATTCCAGATCAAAGACCATGCCTTGGCCATTTTCCCGGGCGTAAATCCCGAGGATGGCGCCGATCGGCACGAACAGCGTATGCGGCACGCCGCCGAAACGCCCTTCGAAGCTCACCGCTTCGTTGTCCATGTGCAGGTGGCGCACTGCACTGGGCGATACGTTCAACACAATCTGCCCATCACTGGCAAACCCCTGCGGTACCTGCACCGCAGGAAATTCGGAATTGACCAGCATGTGCGGGGTGCAATCGTTGTCCACAATCCACTCGTAGAGCGCGCGGACCAGGTAGGGTCGACTGGAGTTCATCAGCGGCTCCTTAAGCCTTAGCGCATATCGCGTTCGACACCAGACAGACTTGCCTGGAAAGCCTCACGCGCAAACTGGCGCTCCATGTAATCAAGCAACGGCTTGGCCGGCCGCGGCAGTTCAATACCGAGAATCGGCAAACGCCAGAGTATCGGTAATAGGCAGCAATCCACCAAGCTTTGTTCCTCGCTGAGGAAAAAAGGTTTGTCGGCGAACAACGGCGAAACACCGGTCAGGCTCTCGCGCAATTCCTTACGCGCCTGCACACGTGCCGCTTCTTTGCTGCGGGTATCCAGAATCACATCCACCAGCCCGCACCAGTCACGCTGGATCCGATGGATCAGCAGGCGGCTGTTGGCACGCGCCACCGGGTACACCGGCAGCAAAGGGGGATGCGGGTAACGCTCATCCAAGTATTCCATCACCACGGTCGACTCCCACAACGCCAGGTCGCGATCGACCAGGGTGGGCAAGCTGCCGTAAGGGTTCACCTCGATCAGTTTCGGCGGATGACGTCCCGCTTCCACACTGATGATCTCGGCGCTGACACCCTTCTCTGCGAGCACGATGCGTACTCGGTGGGAATAGTGGTCGGCGGGGTCGGAGTAACAGGCCAACCGGTTGGTCACGCCCATGGCGGTCCTCCTCGCTTGTTGAAATTATCGAAAGCTCAAAAACGAGCGCGCCCAGAGAGCGTCTCTGTAGTACCTGGAGTCCAGGTCGCTACGGTTCAGAGATGCCGCTGGGCGCGCAAGATTAACAGCAATTGCTTACGGTTGGATCAATGCACATCCTTCCAGTATTCGCGTTTGAGCAGATAGGCGAATACGAAGAAGAAGGCCAGGTAGAGCAAGACGTAAGTACCAATGCGCTGGTGCTGCAGTTTGACCGGGTTGGCCGAGTAGGCCAGGAAGGTCACCAGGTTCTTGACCTTCTCGTCGAACTGCTCGTCAGTCAGTGCACCGGGGGTATCTATCTTCAGCTGATCGCACGCTTCATGGGTCAAAGGCGTGCCGGTCAACGGATCGTATTGCTTCTTGCCGTCTTCAACGACCTGAACCTGCTTGCATCCTACCACTTGCTTGCCTTGCAGGCCGACCAGAACGTTAGGCATGCCGACGTTCGGGAACACTCGGTTGTTCACACCCCAAGGACGTGCCGGGTCTTCGTAGAAGGACTTCAGGTAGCCATAGAGCCAGTCGGTGCCGCGAACGCGCGCAACCAGGGTCAGGTCAGGCGGTGCAGCACCGAACCAGGTCTTGGCGTCAGCCGGCTGCATGCCGATGTTCATGTGGTCGCCGATCTTGGCGCCGGTGAACACCAGCTTGTCGAGCATTACCTCATGGGGAATGCCCAGGTCATCGGCCACGCGCTCATAGCGCTGGAACTTGGCGCTGTGGCAGCCCATGCAGTAGTTGGCGAACGTACGCGCGCCGTCCTGCAGGGCAGCCTTGTCAGACACGTCGATAGCGACTTTTTCCAGCTCCGGGCCATGCTCGGCAGCGAAGGACAGTAGCGGCAGCGCCGCAAGCATCAATGCAACGAATAACTTTTTCATCAGCCAGTCACCCTTTCCGGAACCGGTTTGGTCTTCTCGAGCCGGGTATAGAACGGCATCAGAATGAAGTAGGCGAAATACAGGAAGGTGCAGACCTGCGACAGCAGCGTACGCTCAGGAGTCGGCGCCAACACGCCCAGTACACCCAGGATCACGAACGCGATGCAGAACACCCACAGCCAGATCTTGCTCAGCCAGCCCTTGTAGCGCATGGACTTGACCGGGCTTCGGTCGAGCCACGGCAGCACGAACAGCACCGCAATGGCCGCGCCCATGGCGATCACGCCCATGAGCTTGTCGGGAATCGCCCGCAAGATCGCGTAGAACGGGGTGAAGTACCAGACCGGGGCAATGTGCTCAGGTGTCTTGAAGGCGTTGGCCTGTTCGAAGTTAGGTTTCTCGAGGAAATAACCACCCATCTCCGGGAAAAAGAACACGATCGAGCAGAACACGAACAGGAACACGACCACGCCGACGATATCTTTCACGGTGTAGTACGGGTGGAACGGGATGCCGTCCAGCGGGATGCCGTTCTCGTCCTTGTGCTTCTTGATGTCCACACCATCCGGGTTGTTCGAACCCACCTCGTGCAGCGCCAGGATATGCAGTACGACCAGGCCGAGAATCACGATCGGCAAGGCCACTACGTGCAAGGCGAAGAAGCGGTTCAGGGTGATGCCGGAGATCAGGTAGTCACCCCGGATCCACTGGGTCAGGTCGTTGCCGATCACCGGGATAGCACCGAACAGCGAGATGATCACCTGTGCGCCCCAGTACGACATCTGGCCCCACGGCAGCAGGTAGCCCATGAAGGCTTCAGCCATCAGCGCCAGGTAGATCAGCATGCCGAACACCCACACCAGCTCACGAGGCTTCTGGTACGAACCGTAGAGCAAGCCACGGAACATATGCAGGTAGACCACGATGAAGAACGCCGAGGCGCCCGTGGAGTGCAGCAGGCGCAGGATCGAGCCGTACTCGACGTCACGCATGATGTATTCGACGGAAGCAAACGCCTCTTCCGCCGAGGGGGTATAGCTCATCGTCAACCAGACACCGGTGACGATCTGGTTGACCAGCACCAGCAGTGCCAGGGAACCAAAGAAGTAGAAGAAGTTGAAGTTCTTCGGGGCGTAGTACTTGCTGAGATGGTCTTCCCACATTTTAGTGGCGGGGAAGCGTGCATCCACCCAATCCATGAACTTGCTCATCACGCGTTCTCCTTATCGAGGCCAATGACAATGATGTCGTTAGATTCGTAGTTATGCGGAGGCACGGGCAGGTTCAAGGGAGCAGGCTGAGACTTGTAGACACGACCGGCCAAGTCGTAGTGAGAACCGTGGCACGGGCAGAAATAACCGCCAACCCAGTCCTTGCCCAGATCGACAGGGGCGACTTCCGGGCGGAAGGTTGGTGAGCAACCCAGGTGGGTACACAGACCGACCAGCAGCAGAATCTCTGGCTTGATCGAACGTACTTCGTTTTTGGCGTAGGCGGGTTGGTCGGATTTCTCAGATTTGGGGTCAGACAACTGGCCTTCGATCTTTTTCAGATTTCCCAGGATTTCCTCTGTACGACGAACAATGAACACCGGCTGGCCGCGCCATTCAGCAATCATCTGCTGACCTGGTTCGATCTTGCTGATATTCACCTTCACCGGTGCACCTGCGGCTTTCGCCTTGGCACTGGGAAACCATGACCCCACGAACGGGACCGCAGCCCCCACCGCTCCTGCAGCACCCACCACGGATGTGGCTGCTACCAAGAAGCGACGCCGGCCTGCATTCACGCCGTCATTGCTCATTCAGTCCTCTCCCATCAGCTTTTTGGCCTGTTAAATCAGGCGTCTACTAAGTATTAAATCTGAACTTATAAAAATTTTGCCGAATGGTAATGAAAAGCCCCACCTCTGACAAGGGAATTACCCGGAGCTCCAGCTCCAGGCCTTGTAGTATAGGGGGTCTACGGATGTGGCAAGTTGTCACGCTGAAATTTGTGCATAAATCGCAGGTAATAAAAAACGCCCAGCTCCGTGAGGAGGCTGGGCGTTTTTGTGGAACGTAAAGCGAATTAACGCTTCGAGTACTGCGGACGCTTACGCGCTTTACGCAGACCGACTTTCTTACGTTCAACTTCACGGGCATCACGAGTCACGAAGCCAGCTTTGCGCAGAGCGCCACGCAGGGTTTCGTCGTACTGCATCAGAGCGCGAGTGATACCGTGGCGGATTGCGCCAGCTTGACCACTTACACCGCCACCGATAACAGTGACGTAGATGTCGAACTTTTCAACAGTCTCGGTCAATTCCAGCGGCTGACGAACTACCATGCGGGCAGTTTCGCGGCCGAAGAAGTTGTCCAGGGTGCGGTTGTTGATCGAGATGTTACCAGTGCCCGGACGCAGGAAAACGCGTGCGGTTGCGGTTTTGCGACGGCCAGTGCCGTAATTTTGAGTCGCCGACATAATGAACTATTCCGTTAAAACTTCAGTTCTTGGGGCTGCTGAGCAGCATGAGGGTGAGCAGCGCCCGCATAGACTTTCAGCTTGCGAAACATATCGCGACCCAGTGGGCCCTTCGGCAGCATGCCTTTAACCGCGATTTCAATCGGGGCCTCAGGCTTCTTAGCGATCAGGCCTTCGAAATTGGAAGACTTGATGCCGCCTGGGAAACCGGAGTGACGGTAGTACATTTTGTCTTGCGCTTTGTTGCCGGTAACACGTACCTGCTCAGCGTTGATGATCACGATGTAGTCACCGGTATCAACGTGAGGAGTGTACTCAGGCTTGTGCTTGCCACGCAGACGGCTGGCGACTTCAGTGGCCAGACGACCCAGAGTCTGACCAGCGGCGTCGACGACAAACCAGTCGCGCTGAACTGTTTCCGGTTTTGCAGTAAAAGTTGTCATTCTTTAATAGCCTCAGGGGCCGCCCTGTAAATTAGACGGCGGATCTTACTGAATAGTGCGTACTTTGACAAGTCAAAGGCAGCCGGATACAGACGCTATCGGGGGCTCGGGTCGGCGCGTCCGTTCAACGGCAAGATTCTTCGGCAGGCGGCGCATCACTTCCACTGCAGAAAGAGGTGGGCAATTATGCAGATTGCGAAAAAAAATTCAACCTGCTTTTATGATTGTTTTCCCTGAAGGAGTACCCGATGGATTATCGACAGCTGGGCCGGACCGATCTGAACGTGAGCGCGATAGCCTTGGGCACCATGACCTGGGGTGAGCAGAACAGCGAGGCAGAGGCCTTTGCACAGATCGAACGAGCCAAGGCCGCAGGGATCAACTTCCTCGACACCGCCGAAATGTACCCGGTGCCGCCCAAGGCCGATACCTACGCCACCACCGAGCGGTACATCGGTAATTACTTCAAGAGCCGCGGCGACCGTGCCGACTGGATCCTCGCCAGCAAGGTCGCCGGCCCCGGCAACACCATCGACTACATCCGCGGTGGCCACCTGCGCCATAACCGCAGGCACATCGTCGAAGCCCTGGATGCCAGCCTCAAGCGCCTGCAGACCGACTGGATCGACCTCTACCAATTGCACTGGCCAGAGCGCAGCACCAACTTCTTCGGCCAACTGAGCTACAAGCACAAGGACGAAGACGACCTGACGCCGCTGGAAGAGACCCTCGAAGCACTGGACGAACAAGTGAAGGCCGGCAAAATCCGTCACATCGGCCTGTCCAACGAAACCCCGTGGGGCACCATGAAGTTCCTGGCCCTGGCCGAAGCGCGCGGCTGGACCCGCGCGGTGTCGATCCAGAACCCCTACAACCTGCTTAACCGCAGCTTTGAAGTGGGCCTGGCGGAAATCGCCATTCGTGAACAATGCGGTCTGCTGGCCTATTCACCCCTGGCGTTCGGCATGCTCAGTGGCAAGTACGAAGGTGGCGCGCGCCCGGCAAAAGCGCGCCTGACGGAATACAGCCGCTTCAGCCGCTACTTCAATCCACAGTCGGAAGCGGCGTGCAGCCGTTATGTGGCTCTAGCCCGCGAACACAGCCTGGACCCGGCGCAAATGGCCCTGGCCTTTGTGACGCAACAGCCGTTCGTGACCAGCAACATTATTGGCGCAACCTCGCTGGAGCAACTGGACAGCAACATCGCCAGTGCCGATCTGAAGCTGTCGAAGGACGTACTGGAAGGGATTGAGGCGATTCAGAAGGATCATCCGAATCCGGCGCCTTGATTGATCTGTAGAGCGCTATCCGGGGGCAAGTCGAATCGTCGCACCGCCCCTCCCACATTGGAATGCATTTCAAGTGTGGGAGGGGCGGTGCGACGATTCGACTTGCCCCCGATGACGCATTCAAGACCCGCAAAAAATCAAAGCGCCCGCGCAATGATCTCTTTCATGATTTCATTGGTCCCGGCATAAATCCGCTGCACCCGCGCATCCGCCCAGGCCCGGGCAATCGGGTATTCCCACATGAACCCATAGCCACCGTGCAGTTGCACGCACTCGTCGAGCACCTTGCATTGCAGGTCCGTGGCCCAGTACTTGGCCATCGCCGCCGTCGGCACATCGAGCTTGCCCTCCAGGTGCAGCGCCATGCATTTGTCTACGAATACCCGGCCGATCTGAATCTCGGTGGCCATCTCCGCCAGCTTGAACCGGGTGTTCTGGAAGTCGGCAATCGCCTTGCCGAAGGCTTTGCGCTCTCGGGTGTAGTCAAGCGTCCATTGCAATGCCGCTTCGGCTGACGACAGCGCTCCAATCGCGACGGTCAAGCGTTCCTGGGGCAGCTCCTGCATCAAATAAGCGAAGCCCATGCCCGCCTGGCCCAGCAGGTTTTCCTTGGGCACCCGCACGTCCTGGAAGAACAACTCCGAGGTGTCCTGGGCCTTCATGCCGACTTTCTCCAGGCGCTTGCCCTTATCGAAGCCCGGTGTATCAGCCTCGACCACAAACAGGCTGGTGCCCTTGGCGCCGGCCTTGGGGTCGGTCTTGGCGACCACAATGACCAGATCGGCGAGAAAGCCATTGGTGATAAAGGTCTTGGAGCCGTTGATCACGTATTCATCACCGTCCAAAACGGCGCTGGTCTTGACCCCTTGCAGATCGGACCCGGCGCCCGGCTCGGTCATCGCGATGGCCGTGACCATCTCGCCGGAGATCAATTTGGGCAGGTATTTGTGCTTCAACGCCTCGCTGCCGTAATGCAGGATGTACGGCGCGACAATGTCCGAATGCAAGGAAAAACCGATACCGGTCAGCCCCAGGCGGCTGATCTCTTCGATCACCACCGCGCTGTAGAGAAAGTCCGCGCCCAGGCCACCGTATGCTTCCGGCAGATGGGAACACAGCATCCCCGCCTCCCCCGCCTTGCTCCACAGCTTGCGGTCGATGTAACCCTGTTTCTCCCATTGCCCATGGAACGGCGCGGCGTCTTTTTCAAGGAAGGTGCGCACGCTCTGGCGGAAGAGTTCGTGTTCCGGGCTGAACAACGTTCTGGGGATCATGGAGTCACCTGCGTGGATTGTCGGACAAAGACGAACCACAGAGCCTATGCCGGGAAGGCGTCACGGGACACTGGACACATGCGACAAAAAATAAGACGATCCAGCCGTCTGGTGACCACTTTCCCCTATAAGAATAAATGAAATTATGTCTAACCAAATCTCCACGCCCCTGCGGCGCGTCAGCATTTTGGCCATTGATCGGGTGTTCGCTTCAACCCTCATGCAAGCCAAGGACTTCTTCCACCTCGCCAGCCTGCGTTACGGCAAGCAACAAGGCCTGGGCCTGACGCCAGGGTTTGAAACACGCCTGGTCAGCCCCGATGGACAATCGGTGCGCAGCTTCAGTGATGTGATCATGCCGGTGGACGGCGGCCTCGAAGATGCCGACATCATCGTGCTGCCGGCCTTCTGGGATGACTTCGACACCCTGTGCACACGCTACCCGCAAGTGCTGCCGTGGCTGCGCGAACAACATACCCGTGGCGCCGTACTTTGCGGCGAGGCCACTGGAGTGTTCTGGCTGGCCGAGGCCGGTTTGCTCGATGGCAAGGAGGCGACCACCTACTGGCGGTTCTTCAATGCCTTCAGCGAACGCTTCCCCCAGGTCCAGCTCAACCAGGACAAGCACCTCACCGACGCCGACAACCTCTACTGCGCCGGCGGCACCACTTCGGCCTGCGACCTCTACATCTATTTGATCGAACGCTTCTGCGGCGCCAACATCGCCCAGGCCGTGGCCCGGGACATCCTCTACGAAGTACAGCGCAGCTATGCGCCGGGGCGTATCGGTTTCGGCGGGCAGAAACTGCACCAGGACGTGATCATCCTGCAGATCCAGCACTGGCTCGAAGAACACTTCGCCGATAAGTTCCGCTTCGAGGACGTCGCCCGGGAACACGGGATGAGCATCCGCAACTTCATGCGCCGCTTCCAGACCGCCACCGGCGACAAGCCGCTGCATTACCTGCAACGCCTGCGCATCGAGACTGCCAAGGGCTTGCTCTCGGGCAGCCGCAAGAGCATCAAGACCATCAGTTATGAGGTGGGTTACGACGACGCGAGTTTCTTTGCGCGGTTGTTCAGGCAGCACACCGAGCTGTCGCCGAACCAGTACCGCCAGCAGTTCCAACAGGCTGCGTAAGCAAATATGGGAGGGGGCTTGCTCCCGATAGCGGTGGATCAGTCAGTGCATCTGTTACTGAAAGACCGCTATCGGGGGCAAGCCCCCTCCCACATTTTTTACGGTGTCGGTCCTAGGGTTTGTGCGCCCGCGACAGGAACTCGTGGGACTGCATTTCCAGCAAGCGGCTCAAGGTGCGCTGGAATTCGAAGTTCAAGCGACCGCCGGTGTAGAGGTCCTTGAGCTCGACTTCCGCCGAGATGATCAACTTGACGTTACGGTCGTAGAACTCGTCGACCATGTTGATAAAGCGCCGCGCAATGTCGTCGGTGGTGACGCTCATCTGCTCCACGCCGCTCAGGATCACCGCATGGAAGATCTTGCCCAGCTCGATGTAGTCGTTCTGGCTGCGCGGGCCGTCGCACAGCTCGCGGAAATCGAACCAGGCCACGTCATCACAGGTGCGTAGCGCAATGATTTCGCGGTTTTCGATGATCAACTTATCGTTTTCCACCGCCTGGGTGCATTCCGGCGTGAGGGCTCGGAAGCTTTTGCGCAGGCTTTCGTGCGCCGCGTCGTTCAGCGGGAAGTGGAACAGCTCGGCTTGCTCAAGGTGCCGCAGGCGGTAGTCGACACCGCTGTCGACGTTGACGATATCGGTGTTCTGCTTGATCAGCGCAATGGCCGGCAGGAACCGCGCACGTTGCAGACCGTCCTTGTACAAACCGTCGGGCACGATGTTCGACGTCGCGACCAAGGTCACGCCGTTCTTGAACAGTTCTTCCATCAGGGTGCCAAGGATCATGGCGTCGGTGATGTCGGAGACGAAGAACTCGTCGAAGCAGATCACCCGCGCTTCTTCGGAGAACCGCTTGGCGATGATGGTCAGCGGGTTTTTTTCGCCCGGTAGGGTTTTCATCTCTTCGTGCACGCGCTTCATGAAGCGGTGGAAGTGCGTCCGGACCTTTTCCTTGAACGGCAGCGCTTCGAAGAAGGTGTCCACCAGGTACGTCTTGCCCCGGCCCACGCCACCCCAGAAGTACAGGCCCTTGACCGGCGTGCGGTCTTTCTTGCCAAACAGCTTGCTGAGCATCCCAGGCTTGCTTTGCGAGGCCGCGACCAGGTCGTCATACAGGCGCTGCAAATGACGCACCGCCGTTTCCTGGGCAGCGTCGTGGAAGAACTCGGGGCGTTTCAGATCAGCTTGATATCGTTCTAGGGGCGTCATAATTTCGTTAGCAAGGCAACAAAAACGGGCCGTCACTGTAACGACGGCCCTGGATAATGGCAATCAACCCTTGGTCGGGTTAATCCTCAAGGGGGGTCAACGCGACGCGCAAGGCTTCGATGGCGGCATCACGCGCTGCGTCGTCGGCAAATGACGCGCTGTCGGCCACTGCGGCGCCGTCCAGCCATACGCTGAAACCCAGGGCTTCGGTGCGTATATCCAGCGCGTTACCGCTCTGCAGTTGTTTGGTCACCGCGCCGGCGGCCTTGCCGTCAGCAAAGTTGCGCGACAGCAGCAACTGCTCGCCATCAGCCGCCAGCAAGCGGAACCGGAAGCTGCCGTCGTCTTCACGGAAGCTGACGAAACGCGCGGCTTTCGCCGCTTTCTTCTTGGTGCTCACAGGTGCCGCGGCCTGGTTCACGAAAGAACGCAGGCCCACCGCCTCACGCAACTCGGCGAGGAACGGCGCGGCCACCGCGCGGGCTTTCTTGGCCCCCACCAGCAGCAGGTCTTCCATATCCGACGGTCGCGCCATCAACTGGTGATAGCGCTCGCGGGCTTCGCCCAACTGGCCGTCCAGCAGCTGGAACAGACGATTCTTCGCCTCGCCCCAGCCCAGGCCTTGCAGCAGTTCAGCGCGGAACGCTTCTTCCTGGGCCTTGCTGGCAAACGCCTGGTAGAGGGTGAACAAGTGCGAGTTGTCCGGGTCCTTGGCTTCGCCGGGCGCGCGGGAGTCGGTGACGATCCGCGAAATGGCGTCTTTCATGTCCTTGGCGCTGGTGAACAACGGGATGGTGTTGTCGTAGCTCTTCGACATCTTGCGGCCATCCAGGCCCGGCAACGTGGCGACGCTTTCCTCGATCAACGCCTCGGGCATGGTGAAGAACTCCTTGCCGTTGCCAAACAGGTGGTTGAAGCGCTGGCCGATGTCGCGCGCCATCTCCACGTGCTGGATCTGGTCGCGTCCCACCGGCACCTTGTGTGCATTGAACATCAGGATGTCCGCCGCCATCAGCACCGGGTAGCTGTACAGGCCCATGGTGATGCCCGCATCCGGGTCTTCGCCGGTTTCCACGTTCTTGTCCACCGACGCCTTGTAGGCATGGGCACGATTGAGCAGGCCCTTGGCGGCAACGCAGGTCAGCAGCCAGGTCAACTCGGGGATTTCCGGGATGTCGGACTGGCGATAGAAAGTCACCCGGTCCACGTCCAGGCCACCGGCCAGCCAGGTCGCGGCGATTTCCATGCGCGAGCGTTGGATTCGCTGCGGGTCATCGCACTTGATCAGGGCGTGGTAGTCGGCCAGGAAGTAGAAGGAGTCAGCATTGGCGTCCTGGCTGGCGAGGATCGCCGGGCGAATCGCACCGGCGTAGTTGCCCAGGTGCGGCGTGCCAGTGGTGGTGATGCCGGTGAGGATACGGGTACGAGTCGTCATGGGTAATCGCTTGTCAGACTGCTATCAATTCGAGAGGCGCGGCAGTACCAGATCCTTGAGATCGGTCAGCTTGCCATGAAAAAAGTGTCCGCATTCTGCCACTTTCAGCAGCTCATGGGGACGTTTCAGGGCGGCGGACCAATCGTAGACGGTCTGCGGGTCGACCACTTCGTCGGTTTCCGGCTGGATCAGGGTCAATGGGCAGCCTTGAGGCAACACGTCAGTATCACGCAAGCGCATCACTGCCGCGGCGACCATGAACAGGTGCGCGAGCTTTTCGCCCTTGGCTTCCAGGCGACCGCCCAGGCTGGCCGCCACATAACCACCGAAAGAAAACCCAAGCAGGGTGATCGGCAGGTCCGGGTGTTTTTCTCGCAGCCAGGCGGCGGCCGCTTCGGCATCATCGACTTCACCGGTGGCCATATCGTGCGTGCCGGCGCTGGCACCCACGCCACGGTAATTAAAACGCAAAGTAATCAAACCGGCATCGCGGGCAGTGCGTTGCAGGGTCGATACGACTTTATTGAGCATGGTCCCACCCTGTACCGGGTTAGGGTGGCAGATCAGCGCCAGGCCACGTGGCTCGGGGTGATCCAGGTACAAGGCTTCCAACTGGCCTACTGGGCCATCGATCAAAACGGGGGTTTCACGCATGAGCAAGGAATGAACTCCGTGACCTCTCAAGGGGTCGACTCGTCTAGCTAAAAGTCTGTGCATGGCATCATTGCGAGCTTAATCGCGGTATACAGCGCAGGTCCGAGCCGTTAACGTAAAGCAAAGCCGTTTATAGAGGAAGGACTCGTGGAACACTCGCTCTTAGTTTGGTTGTTGCCGACTCTTGCCCTGGTTGCCGGTGTCGCCATTGGATTCCTGGTTGCTCGCCTTCTGCCGAATGCCGCGCCTAACCGCACGCAGCGTCAGTTGGATGACATCCAGGAACGTTTTGACAGTTATCAGAACGAGGTTGTTACCCACTTCAACACCACCGCGACCCTGGTCAAGAAGCTCACCCAGAGCTACCAGGAAGTACAGGATCACCTCGCCGATGGCGCCAACCGCCTGGCACTCGACGACATCACCCGTCAGCGCCTGCTGGCCGCGCTGCATTCCGATGCACCGCAAACCCCACGGGAGCGCCTGACCCCGCCACGGGAAAACCAGGAGCCGCCACGGGACTACGCGCCAAAGACGCCGAACGCCCCAGGCATGCTGGATGAGCATTACGGCTTGAAGAAGTAAGCCTTTTCGAGCGCTGTAAAAAATCTATGGTCCCCCCCATTTTTGCAATACTGATTAACGGGCGATGTGGTTGGCTTGCTTAAATCTATCCGGCGTCTGTTTGGGGCTTGCCCCAGCGCCACGATGAGAGTCGCGCCTGACGATCCTTAAAAGCCCGTC